>Ga0308173_10001294_pt1 | contig 12321 bp, 15 predicted proteins | sample PhyPR1_FD_203716 | JGI IMG/M metagenome (GOLD analysis project Ga0308173, IMG submission 203716) | Soil microbial communities from UC Gill Tract Community Farm, Albany, California, United States - DLSLS.P.R1 | ecosystem: Environmental > Terrestrial > Soil > Agricultural land | place: USA... | reverse complement strand
AGAGGCGCTGCACCCCATGGCGGGGTAGCTCAGCTGGTTAGAGCGCACGACTCATAATCGTGAGGTCGCGGGATCGAGCCCCGCTCCCGCTACAACCGCGATTTCAGGATCAGCCTGAATCCGCGTACCCTGATGTGTCGCCGCCTGATGTCCTCGATGTCACGGCGCGGCGCCCCAGACATCACCACCGTCAGTTCCGAGAGCAGGTTGCCCCGTGGCTAGCAAGAGCGCAGACGTCCGCCCCAAGATCACCTTGGCGTGCGTGGATTGCAAGGAGCGCAACTACATCACCAAGAAGAACCGTCGGAACAACCCCGACCGGCTCGAGATGAAGAAGTTCTGCCCGCGCGACCAGAAGCACACGGTCCACCGCGAGACCCGCTGAGCCGTACCGCCTCGACAGCCGCCCCGGACCCCGTCCACGGGCGGCTTTGTCGTGTCCGGACGGTGGCGCAATAGGGTGGGGCCCATGCCTGTCAACGCAGACTTCGTGGGGCGCAGCTACCCGCCCAGTGGCCCGTACGCGGTGAGCGCGCAGGCGATCGTCGCCTTCGCTGCCGCGGTCGGCTCCACCGACCCCGTGCACTCGTCACCCGAGGCGGCCAGGGCCGCCGGGTACGCCGACGTCATCGCGCCCCCCACCTTCGCGGTGACGATCGCCCAGCAGTGCGACGCCGTGTTCGTGCAGGACCCCGAGGCGGGGATCGACTACAGCCGCGTCGTCCACGGCGAGCAGCGCTTCGTCCACCACCGCCCGATCACCGCCGGTGACGAGGTGCTCGGCACCCTCACGGTCGACTCGGTGCGCGCGGCCGGTGGCCACTCGATGGTCACGACCCGCACCGAGCTGGCCACCAGTGCCGGCGAGGCACTGTGCACCTCCACGTCCACCATCGTCATCAGGGGAGGGGAGTGACCATGGCCGTGCGCACCCTTGAAGGGACCGGCGTGGGTGACACCATCGAGCCCCGCACGATCGCCGTCGGGCGCGACACCCTCGTCGCCTACGCCGCGGCGTCCGGCGACCAGAACCCCATCCACCAGGACGAGCAGTTCGCCCGGTCCGTGGGGCTGCCCGACGTCATCGCCCACGGCATGTGGACCATGGGTGCGGTGGGGTCGGTCGTGGAGGAGTGGGCCGGCGACGGCGGCCGTGTCGTCGAGTTCGGCACCCGGTTCACCAAGCCCGTCGTCGTGCCGCAGGACGGTGGCGCCATCGAGGTCGGTGGAGTCGTCAAGGCCGTCGACGAGCAGACCCGCCGGGCGACCGTCGAGCTGACCGCCACCAGCGAGGGCGACAAGGTCCTCGGCCGGTGCCTCGCCGTCGTCCAGCTCGACTGAGCGCCGCTGCATGCGTGAGGAGCACGACGTCCCCCTGGCCGGGCTGACGACGATGCGGGTGGGTGGGCCCGCCGCCCGACTGGTCACCGCCACGACCACCGACGAGGTGGTCGACGCAGTCCGTGAGGTCGACGACGCCGACGAGCCGCTGCTGGTCGTCACCGGTGGCAGCAACGTCGTCATCGCCGACGAGGGCTTCGCCGGCACGGTCGTGCGCATCGCCTCCGACGGCGTCGCCGTGGAGTCGGACGACCTGTGCGGCGGCGTCATGGTGCGCGTGGCAGCCGGGGTGCCCTGGGACGAGCTCGTCGCCCGGGCGGTGGCCGAGGGCTGGTCGGGCATCGAGGCGCTCTCGGGCATCCCCGGCGGCACCGGTGCCACCCCGGTGCAGAACGTCGGCGCCTACGGCCAGGAGGTCGCCCAGACCATCGCCTCGGTCCGCGTCTGGGACCGCAGCGAGCAGCGCGTGCGCACGTTCGCCTCGGCCGAGTGCCGGTTCACCTACCGCCACTCGATCTTCAAGGGCACCTCGCGCTTCGTCGTCCTCGACGTCCTCTTCCAGCTCCTCCCGGGCGACCTGAGCCGGCCGGTCGGGTATGCCGACCTGGCGCGTCAGCTCGACGTCGCCGTGGGTGACCGCGTTCCGCTCGCCGACGCGCGCCAAGCCGTGCTGGTCCAGCGAGGGCGCCGAGGCATGGTGCTCGACGCCGCCGACCACGACACCTGGTCCTGCGGCTCCTTCTTCACCAACCCCATCCTGTCGGCCTCACGGTTCGCCGCGCTGGAGTCCCGGGCCGCCACCCGGCTCGGGCCTGACGGGCCCACGCCGCCCCGCTTCGCCGACCCCGGTGGCGGCACCAAGACCAGCGCCGCCTGGCTCATCGAACAGGCCGGCTTCACCAAGGGCTTCGCCCTGCCCGGCAGCTCGGCGGCCATCTCCTCCAAGCACACCCTCGCCCTCACCAACCGCGGCGGGGCGACGGCGGCGCAGGTGGCCGACCTGGCCCGGGCGGTCCGCGACGGTGTCCACGACGCGTTCGGCGTGACGCTCGTCAACGAGCCGGTGCTCGTCGGCCACGACCTCTAGTCAGGCGGGGGCGTCCAGCCAGGCGTCCACCTCGGCGAGGGCCGCGTCACGCACCTCGGCGGGGGCTCGGCTCGCCCGCAGCGACCCGCGCGCCAGCTCCGCCAGCTCGCTGTCGTCGAAGCCCAGGGCCCGCGCCGCGTCGTACTGCGCCGCCAGCCTGGACCCGAACAGCAGCGGGTCGTCGGCGCCGAGCGCCACCGGGATCCCGTGCTCCACCAGGGTGCGCAGCGGCACCTCGTCGGGACTGGCGTAGACCCCGAGGGCGACGTTGCTCCCGGGGCACACCTCGAGGGCGATGCCGGAGTCCGCGACGCGTTCGAGCACGCGCGGCTCCTCCACGACCCGCACGCCGTGGCCGAGCCGGTCGGGCTCGAGGGCGTCCAGGGTCGCCTCGACGGCTGCCGGGCCGAGGAGCTCACCGGCGTGCGGCACGAGCGCCAGGCCGGCACGGCGGGCGATGCGGAAGGCGGCCGCGAACTCGGCGGTGTCGCCCCGGCGCTCGTCGTTGCTGAGCCCGAACCCGACCACCGAGCCGGCACCCTCCCCGGCGTACTGCACCGCGAGCCGGGCCAGCGTGCGGGCGTCGAGCGGGTGGCGGATGCGGCTCGCGGCCACGACGACCGCCACCGACGTCTCCTCCTCGCGCGAGGCCGCGGCGGCCTCGTCGAGGACGATCTCGAGGGCGGGGGTGATGCCCCCCACGAAGGGTGCGTAGGACGTCGGGTCCACCTGCAGCTCCAGCCACCGCGAGCCCTCGGCCGCGTCGTCCCGGGCCGCCTCCCGCACGATGCGACGCAGGTCGGCCTCGTCGCGCACGCAGGCCCGGGCCGCGTCGTACAGCCGCTGGAAGCGGAACCAGCCGCGCTCGTCACGGGCGCTCAGCCGCGGGGGCCAGCCGCTCGTCAGGGCGTCGGGCAGGTGGATGCCGTGCTTGGCGGCGAGCTCGCGCACCGTCTCCACCCGCATAGACCCCGTGAAGTGCAGGTGCAGGTGGGCCTTGGGCAGCGAGTCGACGGGCCGGGGCATGCGGTGCAGTGTGGCACCGGCGGCGACGCAGCAAGGCGCCGACCCGCTCGGGGTCGGCGCCTCTGGTTGGGGGGATCCGGTGCCGGCCCGGACCAGCCGTCCGGCTCAGTCGCCCTCGACCACGTGCATGGCCTGCTCCTCGGGGCTGCGGTCGTCGCCCTCGGAGCCCAGCTCCTCGCCGAGCAGCTCGGGCTCGTCGTCCTCCCGGGTGCCCGCGTCGGGGTCCGCGAGCTGTCCCACCGCACCGTCGCCCACCTCGGCGTCGCCCAGGAAGTCCTGGTCGGCGTCGATGCTGTCGGGGTCGTCACCGCCGACGCGGGGCTCCGGGTCGAGGCCGCCCTCGTTGTCGGGGGCGCCGTAGGCGGTGTCGGGGTCGGGGACCTCCTGCATGACCCGCTGGTCGATGGTCTCGTCCTGGTGCTGCTCGGACGCCGTCGTGCCCCACTCGGTGTTGCGGGGCTGCTGGTCCGGGGGCGACCAGGGCTGGTTGTCGCCCTCGCTCGAGTCCAACAGCTCCTCCTGGCTGCTGCCGGCGTCGACGGCGTCGTCCACGCTGTAGCTGCCCAGGTCGTCCTCGATGCTTTCGGTTCCAGGCTGATCGCTCATGTCCCCACCCTGCGGCAGGGGCGGGGGCGCCGCAAGGCCAAGGGTCCCGGTGTCCGCGGGTCGCTGCAGCCACCGAAGGTGGCGTCGCGCCACTACTCGTGGTCGCGAGGGTCGCGTTGCCCCGAGAGGTGGCGTCGCGCCAGTCCCCGTGGCGGGGGCGGCTGGCCCTCAGGCCCAGCGCTCGGCGACCTGCTCGGCAGCGGCGAGCAGCACGCACGTGGCCACGGCCTCCATCGCCTCGGTGACCTGCCCCAGCGGCGGGAAGGTCGGGGCGAGGCGGATGTTGCGGTCACGCGGGTCGTCGCCGAGGGGGAACGACGAGCCCGCCGGCGTGAGCGCGACACCTGCGTCCTTGGCGAGCTGCACCACGCGGGAGGCGGTGCCGTCGAGGACGTCGAGGCTGACGAAGTAGCCACCCTTCGGGCGGGTCCACGTCGCGACCTCGAGGCCGCCGAGGCGCTCGGTCAGCACCCGCTCCACCTCGGCGAACTTGGGGGCGATGATCTCGCGATGCTTCACCATGTGGTCGCGCACGCCCTGGGCGGAGCCGAAGAACTGGGCGTGGCGGAGCTGGTTGACCTTGTCCGGCCCGATCGAGCCCTTGCCGAGGTGGCCGAGGTACCACTTCACCGTCTCGACCGACCCGGCCAGGAACGCCACGCCCGCGCCGGCCCAGGTGATCTTCGACGTCGAGGCGAACATGACCGGGCGGTGCGGGTGCCCGGCGGCCGCGGCCAGGCTCAGGACGTCCGCGCTCTTGGCCTCGTCGGCGGTGAGGTGGTGCAGCGCGTAGGCGTTGTCCCAGAAGATCTTGAAGTCCGGTGCCGCGGTCTCCATCGAGGCGAGCCGGGCGGCCACCTCCTGGCTGACGACCGACCCGGAGGGGTTGGCGTAGGTCGGCACGATCCACATGCCCTTGATGCTGGGGTCCTCGGCGACGAGCGTGGCGACCGCCTCGGCGTCCGGGCCGTCGTCGTGCATCGGCACGGTCACCATCTCGATCCCGAACGACTGCAACAGCGTGAAGTGCCGGTCGTACCCCGGGACGGGGCAGATGAAGGTGACCTTCTCCTCCTGGCTCCACGGGCGGGGAGAATCGACGCCCCCGTGCAGGAGCAGGTCGACGAGGGTGTCCTTCATCATCGTCAGGCTGGAGTTGCCGCCGGCGACGACCTGCTCGGGCGCCACCCACAGCAGCTCGGCGAACATCTCCCGCAGCTCACGCAGGCCCTCGAGGCCGCCGTAGTTGCGGGTGTCGGTGCCGCTCGCGTCGGTCCAGCCCTTCGGCAGGGCGAGCAGGTCGTTGGCGAGGTCGAGCTGCTCGCTGGCCGGCTTCCCCCGGGTGAGGTCGAGCTTCAGCCCACGCTCCTTGAGGGCGGCATACGCCTCCTGCTGCTCACGGGCGAACGACGCGAGGTCGTCGGCGGAGCGCTCGGCGAGGGGGGTGGTGCGGTCGGTGGCGGTGTGCTCGGTCACGCTGCCATGCTCCCAGAGGGCGGCCCGGGCACGTAGCGGGCGTCCGCATGGCGCACAGGCCGGGCGCCGAGCGCCCGTTCCGCCCACGTGACACGAGGCCTCGCCGTCGAGTTCGCGTTCGGGGGCGCCGCTCACGTATGCTGGCTCCTCGGTTGACTCTGACCATGCTTCCGGCGTGCCCTCCCAAGGGTGGCCGGCGCACGGTTCGGGATAGCCTCGGAGCTCCTCGCCCCCGCGAGGCGTTCCGTAGGGCAGTGGCTCAATTGGTAGAGCACCGGTCTCCAAAACCGGCGGTTGGGGGTTCGAGTCCCTCCTGCCCTGCGTTGCAGGACCTGCGGCCGACCCGGCCCAGGGCAGACACAGTGAAAGCAGAGGCATCGTGACGGACGTGAGCGCGGAGACCCGCGGCTCTGGTCGCACCAGCCGCAAGGGTGGCAGGAGCGGCAACCCGGTATCCCGGTTCTTCCGTGCGCTGTCCCTGTTCGTCAGCCAGATCCTCGACGAGCTGCGCAAGGTCGTGCGGCCGACGCGGTCCGAGCTGGTCAACTACACGATCGTCGTGATCGTGTTCGTCGTGTTCGTCATGGCGCTGGTCTCGTCCGTGGACTTCGGTTTCACCAAGCTCGTCCTGTGGGTCTTCGGCGGCTAGTCGCCGCCCTCCCACACTGACCCGGGGTTCACCCGGTGAACACCAGAAGGAAGTAGGTCATCAGCGTGTCCGACCAGTGGACCACCGACAACGCGGAGCCGCAGACCGACGAGGTCACCGCGAGCACCGACGCCGCCGAGCTCGAGCAGCCCGGGACGGACTCTGTCGACGACTCCGTGGACACCGACGCCAGCGCCGCCACCGAGGCCGAGGGCGACCAGGTCGACGAGGGCGCAGACGACACCGACGCCCCTGCCGGCGTCTCCTTCAGCGACAGCGACGACGCCGCCGAGGCCACCGACGAGCAGGCCGTCTCCGACGAGCCCGACATCGACGCGCCCCCGGCCGACCCGGTGAAGGAGTTCAAGGACGCCCTCGCCAGCAAGTTCGGCGACTGGTACGTCGTGCACTCCTACGCCGGCTACGAGAACCGCGTGAAGGCCAACCTCGAGAACCGCACGACCTCCCTCAACATGGAGGACTACATCTTCGAGGCCCAGGTGCCGATGGAAGAGGTCACCGAGATCAAGAACGGGCAGAAGAAGCTCGTCAAGCGGGTCCGGATGCCCGGGTACGTCCTCGTGCGCATGGACCTCACCGACGAGTCCTGGGGTGCGGTCCGCCACACCCCAGGGGTCACCGGCTTCGTGGGCAACGCCCACCAGCCAGTGCCGCTGAGCCTCGACGAGGTCTTCACGATGCTCGCCCCGGCCGACCTGGGGAGCACGGCAGCGGCCGGCGGCGCCCCCGGCTCCGCGGCCGGCAAGCCCCGCGAGGCCGCCGTCGTCGACTTCGAGGTCGGCGAGTCGGTCACCGTCATGGAGGGGCCCTTCGAGACCCTTCCCGCCACGATCTCCGAGATCAACGCCGACACCCAGAAGCTCAAGGTGCTGGTCTCGATCTTCGGCCGGGAGACCCCGGTCGAGCTGTCGTTCAACCAGGTCGCCAAGATCTGAGCGGACGGCTCCCTGCCCCCGGTCCTCGGGGGTACTGCAACCGGGTCATCGCCCACGGCGTAGGCCCAACCACCACAGAAGGAACACCAGCACATGCCTCCCAAGAGCAAGAAGATCTCCGGCTTCATCAAGCTGCAGATCCAGGCCGGCGCCGCGACGCCCGCCCCGCCCGTCGGCCCCGCCCTCGGTCAGCACGGCGTCAACATCATGGAGTTCGTCAAGGCGTACAACGCTGCGACGGAGTCCCAGCGCGGCAACGTCATCCCCGTCGAGATCACGGTCTACGAGGACCGCTCCTTCACCTTCGTCACCAAGACGCCCCCGGCCGCCGAGCTCATCAAGAAGGCTGCCGGCGTGCCCAAGGGCTCGGGTGAGCCGCACAAGACCAAGGTCGCCAAGCTGTCGGCCGACCAGGTCCGCGAGATCGCCACGATGAAGATGGAGGACCTCAACGCCAACGACGTCGAGCAGGCCATGAAGATCATCGCCGGCACCGCGCGCTCCATGGGCGTCGAGACCGACCTCAAGTAGCACCCCGAACCCCCCCGGTACGCCGCGTGTGCGGCGTACCGGGGACCGTGGCAGGACCGCGCTGGTCCGCGAGACCACAACTCCACCGAAACACCTGACCCAGGAGCAGAAATGAAGCGCAGCAAGGCTTACCGCGAGGCCGCGGACAAGATCGACGTCACGAAGGCCTACGCCCCCCTCGAGGCCGTCCGCCTCGCGAAGACCAACGCCAAGGCCAAGTACGACGAGACCGTCGAGGTCGCCATGCGCCTCGGTGTCGACCCGCGCAAGGCCGACCAGATGGTCCGCGGCACCGTGAACCTTCCCCACGGCACGGGCAAGACCGCCCGCGTCCTGGTGTTCGCCAACGGCGACAAGGCCGAGGCCGCCCGTGAGGCCGGCGCCGACTTCGTGGGCTCCGACGACCTCCTCGAGAAGGTGGCCGGCGGCTGGCTCGACTTCGACTCCGTCGTGGCGACCCCCGACATGATGGGCAAGGTCGGCCGTCTCGGAAAGGTCCTGGGCCCGCGTGGTCTCATGCCCAACCCGAAGACCGGCACCGTCACCATGGACACCGCCAAGGCGGTCACCGACATCAAGGGCGGCAAGATCGAGTTCCGCGTCGACAAGCACGCCAACCTCCACTTCATCATCGGCAAGGCCTCCTTCGACGAGAAGTCGCTCGTGGAGAACTACGGCACCGCCCTGGAGGAGATCCTGCGTCTCAAGCCGTCGGCGTCCAAGGGCCGCTACATCCTCAAGGCGACCATGACCACGACGATGGGCCCCGGCATCCCGCTCGACCACAGCCGCACCCGCAACCTGCTGGCCGAGGACGAGGCCACCGCCTGACGTCCGTCGCACAGCCCGGAGCCCGTCACCCCCGCGAGGGGTGGCGGGCTCTTGCGTGCGCAGGCCGTTATGGTGGATGGGCACGCACCACCTGATCCACGGCCCCATGCCAGCGCGTGCGCACCACCCGCCGCGGCGACGACGCGCCGCGCCACACATCCTGGGGGACGTATGAAGACCACCTCGATCGCTGCCGTCGCGCTGGCAGCGGCTCTGGGCCTGAGCGGTTGCGGCAGCTCCGACTCCGGCTCGCCCGCCGCTTCGACCTCGTCGGGCGCCTCGAGCAGCTCGAGCAGCAGCTCCAGCTCCTCCGCGCCGTCCCTCAAGGCGGGTGACACGGTCGACGGCGCCGAGCTCGCGACGCGCATGACGGACGCCATGATCAAGGCCGGCTCCGGAACGGTGAGCATGGACCTCGGCTCCTCGGGCAGCGCCAAGGGCGAGTTCGCCATGAACGGCGGCAAGATGGAGCAGGACATGTCGATGGAGATCCAGGGCCAGACCCTGCGCATCGTGTCGGCCGGCGGCATCATCTACATGAAGGGCCTGCCGGGCTCGCAGAAGCCGTGGGTGAAGATCGACCCCAAGGGCACCGACCCGATGAGCAAGATGTTCGCCGGCCTCACCGGCGACATGGGCGACCCGCGCCAGTTGGCCAAGGCCCTGAAGGGCGCCAAGGCGACCGTCGTGAGCTCGTCGGCCGACGAGAACGTCTACGACGTGACCATCGACCCGAACACCCTGCTCGGCTCGAGCGGCCAGAGCGCTGCCCCGTCGGCCAAGCCGGTCAAGGCGCGCTACACCCTCGACGCGCAGGACCGCCCGACCAAGATGACGGTGGAGGCCGAGGGCCAGACGATCACCATCGCCTTCTCGGACTGGGGCAAGTCGGTCAAGATCGCGGTGCCGCCGGCCAGCCAGGTCGGCACCTTCCAGATGCCGAGCAGCTGACCGTTCGCACCAGCGCCGCCCTACCGCACCGTCCCCTCGGACCCCGAGGGGGCGGTGCGATTTGGTCGGGGTGGGGGTGAGCGCCTACGCTGTCACCTGACCAAAGACCGCTCGGTTGTCGCGTGCCACCGCAAGAGGCAGCACGTGACCGAAGGTCCCACCAGGTGGGCATCCAGCGCAGGCCACGATTCACCCGCAGGACCCGCTCCCGAGCTGGCCCGCGTGCGAGCCCCGTGCCCTGTGCACGGGGCTCTTCCCATGTGGGCCCCTCACTCCGGACGGTCGCACACACGGAAGGGAGGCCCCATGGCCAAGGCTGACAAGGCTGCCGCCATCGCCGAGCTGTCGGACAAGTTCCGCACCTCGGGCGCGGCCGTGCTGACCGAGTACCGCGGGCTCTCGGTGAAGCAGATCACCGCCCTGCGCACCTCGCTGCGCGGAAACGCCACCTTCGCCGTCGTGAAGAACACGCTGACCGAGCTTGCTGCCAAGGAGGCCGGTGTCACGGCTTTCGACGGCCAGCTCGTCGGGCCGTCCGCCATCGCCTTCGTCGACGGCGACCCGGTCGAGGCTGCCAAGGGCCTGCGTGACTTCGCCAAGGCGAACCCCCTCCTCGTGATCAAGGGCGGCGTCCTCGACGGCAAGGCCCTCACCCCCGAGGAAATCACGAAGCTCGCGGACCTCGAGTCCCGCGAGGTTCTCCTGGCCAAGCTGGCCGGTGCCCTCCAGGCGTCGCTCAGCCAGGCTGTCTACCTCTTCGCCGCGCCGCTGTCGCAGACCGCTCGGGTCGTCGACGCGCTGCGTGCCAAGGTCGAGGCCGAGGGACCGGTGGCAGACGCTGCCGCCCCCGCTGCCGAGGCTGCGGAGACCCCCGCCGAGGCCCCCGCGGCCGAGGCCACCGACGTCGCCGAGGGTGGCGACGAGAGCTGACCCGGCTCGGGGGTGACCCCGACCGAGCACGGCTCACACACCAAACCGCCACTCACGGCATACGAAACACACGAAAGGACGCCCATCATGGCGAAGCTCTCCACCGACGAGCTCCTTGAGGCCTTCAAGGAAATGACCCTCATCGAGCTCTCCGAGTTCGTGAAGCAGTTCGAGGACACCTTCAACGTCACCGCTGCTGCCCCCGTGGCCGTTGCTGCGGCCGGCGCCCCGGCTGGCGGCGACACCGCTGCTGTCGAGGAGCAGGACGAGTTCGACGTCATCCTCGAGGCTGCTGGCGACAAGAAGATCCAGGTCATCAAGGAGGTCCGCGCGCTGACCTCCCTCGGCCTGAAGGAGGCCAAGGACCTCGTGGACGGCGCCCCCAAGCCCGTTCTCGAGAAGGTCGACAAGGCTGCTGCGGACAAGGCCAAGGAGGCCCTCGAGGGCGCCGGGGCCACCGTCACCCTCAAGTGACCTGACGCTTCCCCGCTCCGGCGGGGGAGCACCGCACGTCCGCGAAGGCGGGTCCGACCCCGGTCGGACCCGCCTTTCGCATGCCCGGCTCCCTGCCCGTCTCCGCTCCTGGCCGCTCGGCTCGACCTTCGGGGATGCCAGGGGCGCGGTATGCCGCGCTCCCGGCGATGCGGCGCGACGCCGCGCCAGCTCCACCCCGGCCGTAACCTCGGGCCCCGCCCCTCGTTGAGCCCTGCGAACGGCCCACCGCCGCCTGCGGTCGGCCCGGCACCACCCCCGGTAACCACGACGAGGTGAGCAGTGGGCGTTGAGATCAAGGTCGAGGGACTGACCAAGCGGTTCGGGTCCCAGGTGATCTGGAACGACGTGACCCTCACGCTCCCCGCCGGCGAGATCTCGGTGATGCTCGGCCCCTCCGGCACCGGCAAGTCCGTGTTCCTCAAGACGCTGGTCGGGCTGCTCAAGCCCGACGCGGGGTCGATCATGATCCAGGGCAGCGACCTGACCAAGCTGCGCGAGCACGACCTCTACGAGATCCGCAAGCTCTTCGGCGTCCTCTTCCAGGACGGCGCGCTGTTCGGCTCCATGAACCTCTACGACAACGTCGCCTTCCCGCTGCGCGAGCACACCCGCAAGAGCGAGTCCGACATCAGGTCGATCGTCATGGAGAAGATGGACCTCGTCGGCCTGACCGGCGCCGAGTCCAAGCTGCCCGGCGAGATCTCGGGAGGCATGCGCAAGCGCGCGGGTCTGGCCCGAGCCCTGGTCCTGGACCCGGAGATCCTGCTCATCGACGAGCCCGACTCCGGCCTCGACCCGGTGCGCACGTCCTACATCAACCAGCTGTTCATCGACCTCAACGCCCAGATCGACGCGACGTTCCTCATCGTCACCCACGACATCAACTCGACGCGCACGGTGCCGGACAACATCGGGCTGCTCTACCACAAGCACCTGGCGATGTTCGGGCCGCGGGAGATGCTGCTGAGCTCTGAGGAGCCGGTGGTCCGCCAGTTCCTCAACGCCCAGACGATCGGCCCCATCGGCATGTCCGAGGAGAAGGACGCCGACGAGCTGGCGGCCGAGGCGAAGTCGGGCCAGGAGCTGCCCCCGCTGCCCCCCATCCCCCTGCAGCTGGGCACCAGCGACGGCACCGCACGGCGCGGTGAGCGACCGGCAGGGGAGTGGTGTCGCGAGCACGGCGTCACCCCGCCGCCCGGGTCCTTCCAGTCCACCAATGCCGGCGTCCCGGGCGTGCGCGCCGACACCACCCCCGCCGCCGACACCACCCCCGCCGCCGACGCCACGCCCGCTGACGGAGTTCCCGCCGACGCCACGCCGGCGCGTGCCGTGGAGGAGCCGGTCTGATGGGCAACCCCGTCACCGGCGCCCTGCGCCAGAGCGGCTCGCTGTTCGCGCTCGTCCTCGACACGGTGCGGGCGATGCCCCGTCGGCCGTTCCAG
>Ga0308173_10001293_pt1 | contig 12324 bp, 11 predicted proteins | sample PhyPR1_FD_203716 | JGI IMG/M metagenome (GOLD analysis project Ga0308173, IMG submission 203716) | Soil microbial communities from UC Gill Tract Community Farm, Albany, California, United States - DLSLS.P.R1 | ecosystem: Environmental > Terrestrial > Soil > Agricultural land | place: USA... | reverse complement strand
GGAGGCGGGGCTCGGTCCGGCGCCGGTCGGGCCCTGGCGGCGCTATCTGTACGAGCCGGACGGGGCGGTGATCCGGGCGCATCTCGTGGCCGAGGCGGCGGCGCTGGTCGACGGGACGCTTGTAGATCCGCAGATCGCCTATGTCACTTCGGACGTGCTGCGCGACACCCCGTTCGCGCGAGCGTACGAGATCGAGGACGTACTGCCGTTCTCGCTCAAGCGGTTGCGGGCCGAGCTGCGGCGGCGCCAGGTCGGCACGGTCACGCTGAAGAAGCGCGGCTCGGCGATGGACCTGGAGCGGCTGCGCCGGGACCTCAGACCGGCCGGATCCGAGTCCATGACGGCGGTGCTGACCCGGGTGGGCAGCGCGCCGGTCGCGGTGCTGTGCCGGCCGGTCAAGGCGCCGGGTGATCTTTCAGCGCGGTGAAGCCGGGTCGGCTGTTGTGAGCAACGCCGTGTGATCGCAAATCTTGTCCCTTTCCAGGTATTCCAATCACCCGCTCTGGCAGATCATCGGTGGTGCTGCCTGCCGCAGGTAAGCACGCCTCCATTTCTGCCTCTTTCACATGAGGGCGGCCGGCCGTTAATTCTGGCTGGTCAGCAAGGGTCGAGCGCCCGATAAATCGCAGATTGCGGGGGTGGGACGAAACCCCCCTGCTCCCCCGATAGCCAGGTCAGCGGGAGTATCTGGAGCATTCCACGGAAGCGGCCACGTTTTCTGCTCCGTGTATTAAGCGTCGTCGGGAAGCACTAAAGTTGGGCCTTCAGCAACACCGCCACCGCATATTTATCTGAGGGCCAGGTATCTGCGGAGAGGCACACGAAGGAGCATCGGGTGGAAACGAATCACAACTTCCTGCAGACGGGGGGTCAGCCGGTCTCGGACCGGATGCGGGAGTTGCTCGCCCGTGCGGCGCAGGACCATGTGTACGAGCAGCGTTCACAGGGTCAGGTCCTGGATGAGATTCGCCAGCGGCTAGAGGGCATGGAGTGGCTGCTGCGCGAGGTCCGGGAACGAGAGCTCAGCGGGCTGACCGGCCAGCTTGACAGCGTTCGGGGCCAGGTCGACGAGCTCACCAGCAAGCCGCCGGAATGGGCCGAGGGGCTCGCCGAGCACATCGAGGCCGTCGGCGAACGGGTCAAGCCCGTCGCCGAGCTGCCCGCACTCTGGGCCGACGTCGGGGTCGTCGCCGAGAATGTGGACGAGGGCCTGTCCCGTCTGCAGGCCGTGCTGGACGCGGCGCAGCACATCACAGACGCGACCCAGCAGGCCACGCAGCGCATGGAGGAGATGACCAAGCGCCTGGACAAGCTCCAGGGCAGCATGGAGGCCGCCTCCGTACGCTTCAACCGGCTGGACAAGTCCCTGGCCGAGCTGGGGCACCGCAACGAGAAGCTCGAACATTCGATCACCGGCATCACGACCCGGGTCCACCAGTCGGTGGCCGAGATGGCCGAGCGGGTCGACCAGGGCCTGGAGGCGGTCAACGGCCGGGTCGAGGGCGTCGGCGGCCGGCTCGACGGACTGGACGGCCGGCTGGAGGGGCTGTCCGGGGTGCTGGCCGGGTTCGACAACCGGCTGGACGGTCTCGACGACAAGCTGGACGGGCGCTTCGGCAGCCTGGAGGGCCGGCTGGTCGACGTGGACGGCAGGCTCGGCGAGCTCGTGCAGCGCCCGGCCGTCGACTACAGCGACCGGTTCGAGGCGCTGGAGCAGCGGCTCGTCGAGGCGATCGAGCCGCTCATCATCGAGCTGCGCACCCGGCCGGACCGGGGCGAGGTCGAAGAGACCATGTCCAAGATCGTCGAATCCGCGCACAACGACGTCGTCAAGCGGGTCGAGGAGGTCACCCGCCAGGTCGACACGGTGCACGAGGCGGTCCGGCGGCGTGTGGAGAACATCCACGAGGACGTCGCCAAGAAGATCGACTCGGCGCTCCAGGACTTCACCAAGCAGGTCGACGTCGTGACCCGCAGCATGGAGACGATGACCACGGACGTCTCCAAGCAGGTGGTGGTCGTGCACGACGAGGTCACCCGCAAGATCGAAGGTTTCCGGGAGGACGTCGGCAAACGGGTCGACGGCCTGCTGGAAAACGTCATGAAGCGGGTGGACGGAGTGCACGAGGAGGTCGCGAAGCGCGCCGAGTCCGTGCAGGACGAGGTCACCAAGCGGTTCGACAGCATCCACCAAGGGATCCAGGACGACGTGCTCAAGCGGGTCGAATCCGTCCAGGACGAGGTCGGCAGGAAGGTCGACAGCGTCCACGACGACGTCTCCAAGAAGGTGACGAGCGTGCACGAGGACGTGCTCAAACGGCTCTCCACCCTGGAGGAGACCATGCTCGCGCTGGCCGAGGCGCTGCTCCGACCACGCCGGGAAGGCAAAGACTGATCATCCCGTCCCCTCCGTGACCGCAGCTCCCCGCAAAGCGGCCACGGAGGGGTTCTGGCGTTTTCTCCCTCTTCGAAGCGCGCCGAAGGTAAAACAACCTCGTTGACGTGCGCTTTGTTACGTTCCGTCTTCGCAAAATCACCCCTGATACCTCCCGGGATCCGTTTACATGGAGCGCGTGACCTACTCGCAGGCAGCACCGACGAAACCGACGGCCCCGTCCACGCCGCGCGCCGAGACCCTCCGGTGGGTCGAGCGCTGCCTCGGCCCGGGCAGCGAGGTCAAGATGGTCCGCCCGCTGGCGGGCGGCAGCACGCACATCAACCACGCGCTGCTGGTGGAGAGCCGATCCGGCAACGTGCACCGGCTGGTGCTGCGGCGCTGGCCGGACGATCTGCTGGTCACCGATCCCGGCTTCTCGCCGGAACGGGAGATCGCCGCGCTGGCGCTGCTCGCCGGCTGCGAGATCCCCACCCCGACGCTGGTCGCCGCCGACCCGGCGGGCACCTACTGCGACGCGCCGGCGTTGCTGATCACCCGGCTGCTCGGCCATCCGCCCCGGCCGGCCCCCGACGACCTGCCCGAATACCTGATCCAGCTGGCGGCGGCGCTCCTGACGGTGCACGGGCTGGCCGGGGCCTCGACGATGCCGCCCTACACGCCGTACAACCGGCTGGTCGATCCGCGCCCGCCGCGCTACGCGACCCGCCCCGAGCTGTGGGAACGGGCGTTCACCGTGGTCGCCGGGTCGGCGCCCGGTTCGGCGCAGCACTTCATCCACCGCGACTACCACCCGGACAACACGCTCTGGGCCTACGGCAGGCTCACCGGCATCGTCGACTGGTCCAACGCGTCGTACGGCCCGATCGGCGTGGACATCGGCCACATGCGCTGGAACCTCGCGCTGCGCTACGGCGTACCGACCGCCGACCGTTTCCGCTCCGCCTTCGACCAGGTCTCCGGCGGCCACGAGCAGGACCCGTACTGGGACCTGCGGTGTGTCGTCGACCTGCTTCCCGAGGACCTCGACCAGCCCATCAGCGAGGCCCAGGTCCTGCTCCTGGAGCGCTACCTCGAGTGCACTCTGGCCGACCTGGCCGCCCGCTAGACCTAGACCAGGACCTCGGTCACCGGCAGCGAGGAGTCGGCGGGGATGTCCAGATCCGAGGGCGTGGCGCCGGCGGCGAGCAGTTCGGCACCGAGGGCGGCGACCATGGCGCCGTTGTCGGTGCACAGCTTGGGGCGTGGGACGCGCAGCCGTACGCCCGCGGCGTCGCAGCGCTCCTGGGCCAGCGCGCGCAGCCGCGAGTTGGCCGCGACACCGCCGCCGATCAGCAGATCATCGACACCGTGGCTCTTGCAGAGCTTGAGCGCCTTGCGGGTCAGCACGTCCACGACCGCCTCCTGGAAGGAAGCGGCCACGTCGGCGACCGGCACCGGCTCGCCGGCGCGCTCCCGGGCCTCGACCCAGCGGGCCACCGCGGTCTTGAGCCCGGAGAACGAGAAGTCGTAGGTCCCGTCGTCGTACTTGCCGCGCGGGAAGGCGATGGCGTCCGGCGCCCCCTCGCGGGCGGCCCGGTCGATCAGCGGACCGCCGGGAAAGCCCAGCCCGAGCACCCGGGCGACCTTGTCGAAGGCCTCCCCCGCCGCGTCGTCCACGGTCGCGCCCTGCGGCCGTACGTCCGAGGCGACATCGGGCACCAGCAGCAGCGAGGAGTGGCCGCCGGACACCAGCAGCGCCACGCACGGCTTGGGCAGTGCCCCGTGCTCCAGCTGGTCGACCGCGACATGGGCGGCCAGGTGGTTCACGCCGTACAGCGGCCTGCCCAGGGACAGGGCGTACGCCTTGGCCGCCGCGACCCCGACCATCAGCGCCCCGGCCAGCCCGGGGCCCGCCGTCACCGCGAAGGCGTCGATGTCGCGCAGCCGTACGCCCGCGTCGTCCAGCGCCCGGGCGATCATCGGCGTCATCGCCTCCAGATGCGCACGCGAGGCGACCTCGGGCACCACGCCGCCGAAGCGGGCGTGCTGGTCGACGCTGGAGGCGATCGCATCGGCCAGCAGCGTGTGGCCCCGGACGATCCCGATCCCGGTCTCGTCACAGGATGTCTCGATGCCGAGCACCAGCGGCTCGTCAGCCATCGGCAGCAACCTCACGTCTCATCACGATCGCGTCCACGCCGGACGGCTGGTAGTAGTTCCGGCGCAGGCCGATCCGTTCGAATCCAAAGCGTTCGTAGAGCTTCTGCGCACGCTCGTTGTCGGCGCGCACCTCCAGGTAGAGCCCGGTGCAGCCGCGCCGGGCCGCCTCCCTGAGCAGTGCCGTGAGCAGTGCCGAGCCGATGCCCTCGCCCTCCCGCTCCTGCCGGACCCCGATGGTCTGCACATCGCCGTCCCCGGCCACCGCGCACAGCCCGGCATAGCCCACCAGCGCCCCGGAGGGGTCGGTGGCGACCAGGTAGTGCCGGGTCCGCGGCTGTTCGGCCAGTTCGCCGCGGAGCATGCCCTCGGTCCACGCGTCGTCCGGGAACAGCACGTTCTCCAGATCCATGACCTCCGGCAGATCCGCCTCGGTCATCTGGCGTAGCGAAACGCTCACTGGTCCGCCATCAGCGGCTGACTGACCCGCTTGCGCGCACCGGGCTCCCTGGCGTCCGGACGACGCAGGTAGAGCGGCTCCGCGGCCGCCAGGGACCGGCCCTCCGACAGGGCGTGCGCCGCCACCTCGGCCAGCGCCACCGCCGTGGGCCGCAGCGGCTCCTGCGGGCCGCCCAGCACCGCCGGATAGAGCGCGGTGCCCTCGCCCACGACCGGCAGCCCGGCGGCGGCCGCGTCCTCCGGAGGTCCGACCTGGGGCTCACCGAACCGCGTCTGGTACGAGTCGTACCGCGCCCAGTAGACCTCCTTGCGGCGCGCGTCGGAGGCCACCACGAAAGGCTCGGGCCGCCCGGCGGCCCAGGCGATCGCGTCCAGCGAACAGACCCCGTGCACCAGCACGCCGAGCGCGTCGGCCATGGCGTGCGCGGTGGCGAGCCCGACCCGCAGCCCGGTGTAGGGACCGGGTCCGGCGCCCACCACGATCAGGTCCAGGTCACGGGCGGCCGCACCGCCCTCGGCCAGGACCCCGGCGATCGAGGGGGCCAGGAACTCGGCGTGCCTCCGGTCGAGGGTGTCGCTCATCGCACGCATACGCACGGCACCGCCGGAGACCCATTCGCAGAGCGCGACGGTGACCGCGGCGGTCGAGGTGTCGAAAGCCAGGGCCAGCACGGAGCGTAAGTCTAGCTCTTAGTTTCGAGGACCTTCAGCGCCTTCTGCGCGGCGTCCGTCGCACCGGCCATCGCCTTCTGCTGGCTGAGGGGCCCGCCGTCGCTGCCGCCGAAGTGCACCGAGAGCAGGGTGTTGCCGACCCTGATGTTGACTCCGCCGTCCCCGAAAGCCTGCGTGGAGTCGGTGCTGTAGGTGATGTAGGCCTCGTCGCCGAGGCCGTTCAGCGGCTGGTGCGCGACGACGGTCTGGGTGGCGTCCAGGCCGTTCTTGCCGGTGGAGTCCCCGGCCTGCTCGGACTGGAAGGTCTGCTTGGCCAGGTCCGTGCCGGACTTGCCGCCGGAGGCGACCATCGCCCGTACCTCGACGGTGAGCTGGCGGCCCGATCCGGCCGCGAAGTCGGTCCAGGCGCACTGGCTGTCGGTGTCGCTGTCCGAGGCCGACGAGGGAGTCTGGGTGAAGCCGGGCACCAGGCGCTCCGCGTCCGCGTTGGCGATCATGGAGCAGGAGTCGGGAACCACGCTGCGCTCGCCGCCGGCCGTGCTGGTCTGCGCCGAGGGCTCGGCGGCCCGGCCGGCGTTCGCCTTGGTGTGCGCGCTGCGGTTCATGATGAGCACCACGGCCATCGCGCAGGCCGCGACCCCCACGACGGCGCCGAGCAGCACCATGGCCATCCGCCATCCCCAGCGCTGGTCGGTGCCGACCGCGCGGTGGCTGCCGCTGCCGGTCCTGGCGGCACGGCCGCGGTACGGATACGGTCCGCTCGGGTTCCCGTCGCCGGCATAGCCGTTCGTCCGGTAGCCCCCGCTGGTCCGGTACCCGTCACCCGCCTCGGGCATCTGGTACCCGTCGCTGGGTGTGCGATGGCTCCCACTCACCGGCGTCACCCCTAATGAGGAGGTCCTGGCGAAATGCCAGGAAGGAGAAGTTACTCCGGCAAAGGATAGGATACGCGACCGTAACTTTGACAGAGCGAATTCTCTCCGCTGCGAACCGGTGAGCTGATCAGGCCTAACTCTGTCCGAGCACCTGTTCGATGTTCACGCTCCGCCACCGATCACCCACACCCGCGACCTGAACCTCCCGATCGTCGGATTCACGTGCGGGGCGCGATATCGCGATCTCGAGCCGGTCCTCCGAGAGCCCTTCGACCAGGCCCTCGCCCCATTCCACGACCGTCACCGCCGAACCGAGGTCGGTGTCCAGGTCGAGGTCGTCCAGTTCCGCGACGCCGCCCAGCCGGTAGGCGTCGACGTGGACCAGCGGCGGCCCGTCGCCCAGCTAGGGATGGATCCGGGAGATGACGAACGTGGGCGAGGTGATCGGCCCCCGGACCTTCAGCCCCTCCCCCAGCCCCTGGACGAACGTGGTCTTGCCCGCGCCCAGGTCCCCGGACAGCACCAGCAGGTCCCCCGGCCGCAGCAGCCCGGCCACCCGTACGCCGAGCTCGCGCATCTGCTCGCCCGTCGCGATCCTCATCGTCATGCAGTCTTCTCCCGCGGCTCGCTCTGCACCCTTTTGATCATCCTCCGTACCGCCGCCGTCACGATGCCGGGATACTCCAGCGGCAGCAGATGCCCGGCCTCCTCGACGGTCACCAGCTCGCAGTCGGCCAGGTGGTCGGCGAGCTTCTTGCCGTGCGCGGCCGGAGTCAGCCGGTCATGGCCCCCGGCCAGCACGATGCCCGGCACCAGACCGAGATTCTCCAGCGCCACGGCCTTGTCGTGCGCGATCAGCGTCGGATAGAACTCCGCGATCACATCGATCGGGGTCGCTCTGATCATCTGCTCGACGAAGTCGACCATCGCCGGGCTGACCGCCTTGTCGGCGAAGCCCATCTTGCGGATCACCCAGAAGGCCAGGTCGGAACCCGCCTCCCGGGTGCGATCCACGAAGCGCGCCTGCTTGCCCAGGCCGCGCATCAGCCCGGGCGCGACGGGCCGGATCAGCTTGGCCAGCACCAGCGGCAGGCCCAGCGTCATCTCCGTCATGTCCCCGCCGGACGTGTTGGCCAGCACGACGCCGTGCACCTGCGTCCCGAACAGCTCCGGCTGCTGCTCGGCCAGCGCCATGATCGTCATTCCGCCCATCGAGTGCCCGACCATGATCACCGGGTCGCCGGGCCGTACGGTGGCCCGGAGCACCGCCGACAGGTCCCGGCCGGTCTGGTCGATGGTCGCGTCGGTGGGCTTGCTACGTCCGGACCGCCCGTGGCTGCGCTGGTCCCAGAAGACCATCCGTACGCCCGTGAGGTCGCGGCGCTGGTAGTGCCAGGTGTCCTGGGTCAGGCAGTAGCCATGGCTGAACAGCACGGTCAGCCGGGCGTCCTCGTCCCCCGCGATCTCCACGTACAGCGGCAGCCCGTCGTCGGCCTGCACGGTCAGCGCCCGGCCGCGCAGCGTGCCGAACGGCTCGTCGGCCTCGGGGTCGGGGCGCAGCCGTACCCGGCCCACCGCGACATGCCGGATGCCGACCGCGACGCCGATCCCGGCCGCGCCTACTCCGGCGATCGCTCCCGCGATCCCCCATCCGCGCTTACTCATTCCAGCTCCCCGACGTAATGCCGCGGGACCCGCCCGCCGATCCGGGTGACGATCTCGTACGAGATCGAGCCGATCGCGTCGGCCCATTCCTGCGCGGTCGGCTCGCCCTGGTCGCCGGGGCCGAAGAGGATCACCTCGGACCCGGTCCCGACGGGGTCGTCGCCGACGTCGATGACGAACTGGTCCATGCAGACCCGCCCGGCGATCCGCCGGCGCACTCCGCCCGCCAGCACCTCCAGGACGTTGGAGCCGTGCCGCGGCACCCCGTCCCCGTACCCGGCGGGAACGAGGGCCAGCGTGGTCTCGCGCGGCGTGACGTAGGTGTGCCCATAGGACACCCCACTTCCCGCGGGAACGCGCTTGACCATCGCCGTCCGTGCGGCGAGCGTCATCGCAGGGCGCAGCCCGAAGTCACCCAGCGACGGCACCGGGGACAGCCCGTAGGTGGCGATCCCCGGCCGTACCAGGTCATAGCGCGCCTCGGGCCGGGTCAGGATCGCCGCCGAGTTGGCGATGTGCCGCAACCGCGGCCGGATCCCGGCCTTCTCCGCGTGCTCGACGGCCTCCGCGAACTCCGCGAGCTGCCGGTTCACCGACGGGTGATCCGGCTCGTCGGCACAGGCGAAGTGCGAATAGAGCCCGACGACCTCGACGCTGCCCTCCGCGACCTCCGCCAGCGTCGCGTCCACCAGCCCCGGCCAGTCGGCCGCCACCGCGCCGCCCCTGGACAGGCCGGTGTCGGCCTTCAGATGCACTCTGGCCGTACGCCCGGTGGCCCGCGCCGCGGCGGCGATCTCGGCCAGCAGCGGCAGCGACCCCACGGTCAGGTCGATGTCGGCCGCGATGGCCTCCTCGTAGGCCTCGCCCGGCGCGGTGATGCACAGCAGGACCGGCGTGGTGATTCCGGCGGCCCGCAGCCCGAGCCCCTCGGCCAGCCGGGCCACCCCGAGCCAGGTCGCGCCCCCGGCCAGCGCGGCCCGGGCGGCCGGCACCATGCCATGGCCGTACGCCTCGGCCTTCACCATGGCCATCACCGCGGCTCCGCGCGCCGTCTCGCGCAGCATCGCGATGTTGTCCCGGATGGCGGTCAGGTCGACGCGGGCGTGCACTGGACTCGTCATGTCAGTCAAGTTTGCCGTTCTCCCGGTGTGAACACGGCTCTTTCCGGTTCAGACGCACGCGGTCAAGAACGAGTTCATTCCACGGCCCGGAAAGCCCCGGGGAGTCCCTCGATCACCTCGTACGCACTGATCGGACCGGCGCCGTCGCCGTATGTCCGGGCCGCCAGACCATGCAGGAAGGCCCCTGCCGCGGCCGCGTCGATGGCCGTCATGCCGCCTGCCAGCAGCGCCCCGATCAGTCCGGACAGTACGTCACCCGAGCCCGCGGTGGCGAGCCGGGGCGTACCGGTCGGGTTCACCCGCACCGCCAGCCCGGTCTGCGCGATCAACGTCGTGGAGCCCTTGAGCAGTACGGTCACGTCCAGCTCGGCGGCGGCCCGCCGGGCGTACTCCAGCCGGCTCCGCTCGATGATCTTCCGGTCCACGTCGAGCAGCCGGCCCAGCTCCCCGGCGTGCGGTGTGATCACGGTGGGAGCGGTCCGCCTGCTCAGCAGATCACGCCGTCGCGCGAGCACGGTCAGGCCGTCGGCGTCCACCAGCACGGGCACATCGGCCGCCAGCACGGCGGCCAGCAACGCCTCGGAGTCCGGCCCGGTGCCGAAACCGGGCCCCGCGACCCAGGCCTGCACCCGGCCCATCCCCTCGACGTCGCCCGGGCCGCTCAGCACGGTGGTCACCGCCTCCGGCCAGCGTTGCCGGACCAGATCCACGACGCTCTGCGCCGAGCCGAACCGGACCATCCCGGCCCCGCCGTGGATCGCCGCCCCACTGCTCAGCACGGCCGCGCCCGGATAGCGTTCGCTGCCCGCGATGATCCCGAGCACGCCCCGCCGGTACTTGTCCGACTCCGCGGACGCCTGTGGCGGCCGTACGTCCCCGGACTGCCAGGCGATGACGTCCGGCGCGGGCAGATCCTCGCCGAGCCCGATGTCGACGAGCTGCACGACCCCGCAGTGGGACGCGCCGGGGTCGATGAGCAGGCCCGGCTTGTACGTCCCGAAGGTCACGGTCACGTCGGCCCGTACGGCGGCGCCCTCGACCTCCCCGGTACTCGCGTCCACCCCGCTGGGCACGTCGCAGGCGACCACGAGGGCGCCGGATTCGGCGGTACGCGCCGCCAGCAGAGCGTAGGGCTCGCGCAGGGCACCCCGCCCGCCGATCCCCAGCAGCCCGTCGATGACCAGATCGGCCGAGTCGATGGCAGCGGCGTCGGCGACCAGTCCCCCGGCCCGTCTGAGCGCCGCCAGCCCTTCCTGATGCACCCGGTCCCCCGTCAGGACGGCCCGTACGGCGGCTCCCCGCCTCGCCAGCCGGGCCCCGGCGTAGAGCGCGTCACCCCCGTTGTCGCCGCTGCCTGCCAGCACCACCACGCGCGACCCGTACACCCCGGGCAGCAACTCGGCGCAGACCGTCGCCAGCCCGGCCGCCGCGCGCTGCATGAGCGTGCCGTCCGGTAGCCGGGCCATCAGCGCAGCCTCAGCCGTTCTCACCTGCTCGACCGCATGAGCATGCCTCATGGGACCTGATCCTAAAATCAGGCGGCGTACTCGGTGTCATCCTCCGCGCCGGGCAGGTGCACATAGCCCTGCCTGCGCCGCCCGGAGACCTCCATGTTCACCGCGGGCTGGAACGTGTCACCGCGGATCCCCGCATAGTCATGGCGGACGATCGACCAGTAGATGTCCTCGGAGACGATCAGCGCCAGCGGCACCGGGCTGTCGCTGAGGATCCGCTTGAACCGCTTGGCGTCCAGCAGCCGGCACGCCACGTCGACCTCCTCGCCGAAGAACCCGCGCCGGTCGATGTGCACCTCCCCGGCGTGGAAGGCCACCCGCAGCCGCAGCACGAGCCCGCCCGCACGTTCCATCGGGCTGAGCGCGTGGTTGTAGTCGGTCAGCAGTTCGTTGAGAACCGGGACGAACGTGCCCAGCAGCAGTGTCTTGGGCACCTCGTCGGCGGGATGGATCAGCGCCAGCACCCCGTCCCCCCGGTCCTCCATCGGGTCCAGGTGGCGGCCGTCGATCCCGGCCCTGGCCAGCGCTTCCTCGAGCAACCGGTAGACCTGCCGCCGGAGCTCTTCCTTGATCGGGTTGGTTCGGCTCGTCGACCGCTCGATGTCGACCGCCAAGATGCTCCGATGCACCGGGATGTTGCCTTGCACAGCACCCTCCGTATCCCAGCCGGGTGGGCCGGTCGTGCGAGAGGATTAGGGGTCACCACGCTGTGACGATCGGCCCGCTCAAGCCGGGTGGGCCGCGGCGGGCAAGCGACTCAGACACGATTGTCTGTCAAGCCGATGCAACTTGCAACGACACATTCGCGACAAATTTCCGTAACCCCTAGTGCTCCGCGCCCTGAAGTTGCTGCACACTGTTAGGCGTCTAAACTCCTCGGGGCCCCGGGCGGGAGGAGACGTGATGCCCGCACCCACGAGTCCCACCGTGCGCCGGCGACGCCTGGCCGCAGAACTCCGCCGCCTGCGCGACGTCCTCGACCTCACCCTCGAAGAGGTCGCCGACCGCCTCAACTGGTCCGCCTCAAAACTAAGCCGCATAGAAACCGCCAAGTCCGGCGCCAAGATCATCGATGTCCGCCGGCTCCTCCAGCTCTACCAAGTAACCGGCCCTGCCGCGGAAGAACTCGTGGCCCTGGCCCGCGACGCCGAACGCAAAGGCTGGTGGGAGGCGTTTTCCGACACGCTTCAGGAGCAGGTTTCGGCGCTCATCGGCCTGGAGGCCGAGGCGATCCGCGCCGACCAGTGGCAGACCCAGGTCGTCCCAGGCCTGTTGCAGACAGAGGCTTATGCCGAGCAGACCCTCTTCGCGCACCAACCCGTCATGGGCATACCGCCCGGGCAGATCAAGTCGCACGTCGCCGCTCGGCTCCATCGGCAGGAGGTGCTGACCCGGGAGCGACCGCTGAACTTCTCTGCCGTGCTGGACGAGTCCGTACTCTGGCGTGGCTACGGCGGCGCGAAGGTGATGCACGAACAGTTGTC
>Ga0308173_10001292_pt1 | contig 12328 bp, 14 predicted proteins | sample PhyPR1_FD_203716 | JGI IMG/M metagenome (GOLD analysis project Ga0308173, IMG submission 203716) | Soil microbial communities from UC Gill Tract Community Farm, Albany, California, United States - DLSLS.P.R1 | ecosystem: Environmental > Terrestrial > Soil > Agricultural land | place: USA... | reverse complement strand
CCGCAGGTAGAGGAGCGTCCCGTCGATCTGTGGCGCGACGGCCTTCACGTCGGGAGCCAGCCGCGGCGAGGCGAGCAGCTGCAGCTGGATGAAGCGCGCATGGTCGATCGAGAAGTACATCCCGCCGAGCCCACCGGTCTTCATCACCTCGACGTCGATGCCTTCGGGGAGGACGGTGATGTCGCCGCCGCCGACGAGCTTCTCGTCGCGCGCCTGGGCGAGCAGGGCCTCGCCGATCGAGAGGAGGACGACCATCACCGCCACCCCGACCCCGTAGCCGGCGAGGAGGAGCAGTGTCCGCGCCGGACGGAGCGCGAGGTGGCGGAAGGCGAGCCGGGCGTACATTGCCTAACGTCGGCCCTCGGTCACCGTCGACGCGCCGCCGATGGGGGCCGCTCGCTCGTCGCGGACGACGACGCCGTCGCGCATGTGGATCGTCCGCCTCGCTGCGGCGGCGAGGTCCTCGTCGTGGGTGACGACGACGAGCGTGGTGCCGTCGTCGTTGAGGCGACGGAAGAGCGCGGCGATCTCGGCGCCGGTGCGTGCGTCCAGCTCCCCCGTCGGCTCGTCGGCGAGGACGAGCGCCGGCCGGTTGGCGAGCGCGCGGGCGATCGCCACTCGCTGCTGCTCCCCGCCGGAGAGCTGCGGCGGCCGATGCTTCTCGCGGGCGGCGAGGCCGACGTAGGCGAGCAGCTCACGGGCGCGCGCCGCGCGTTCGGCGCGGCCGACACCCGCCTCCGACATCGGCAGCTCGACGTTCTCGCGCGCGCTGAGCGCGGCCAGCAGGTGGAAGCGCTGGAAGACGAAGCCGATGCGGCGGAGCCGGAGCGCGGTCGCCTCACCGTCGCCTAACGCTCCGACGTCGCGCCCGTCGAGGTAGACGTGGCCGCTGTCCGGGCGGTCGATCGCACCGAGCAGGTTGAGCAGCGTCGACTTCCCGCACCCCGACGGGCCGACGATCGCGACGTACTCTCCCGCCTCGATCGTGAGCGAGACGCCGCGGACCGCGTGCACTTCCTCGCCGCCCATGTGGTAGGTCCGCTCGACGGCGTCGAGGCGGAGCACCGGCTCGCTCACGTCGCCTCCTCGCGCAGCACGCGGGCGACCGGCAGCGACGCGCCACGCCAGGCGGGCCACGCGCCCGCGGCGACGCCGGCGATCGCCAGCAGTCCGAGCGCGGTCCACGCCGCCCGCGGCTGGAAGAGGAAGAAGTCGATCGACTGCGGCAGCCCGGGAAAGCTGGCGAGGATCGCGTTCAGGTAGCGCGCGGTGACGAGGCCGAGCGCGAGCCCGAGCAGCGCGCCGGCGAGCATCAGCACCGCACCCTCGATCATGATCTGGGCGGTGATCGTGCGGCGGGCGATGCCGATCGCGCGGAGCACGGCGAACTCGCCGATGCGCTCGTTCACGCTCACGGTGACGAGCGTCCCGACGAGGAGGACGCCGACGACCAGGCTGACGCTGCCGAGGATGAAGGCCAGCTGCCGGAAGTAGCTCAGCCGCTCCTCGACCTGCGCGATCGCGGTCGCCGTCGAGATCGCGGTCACCTTCGGCAGGCGGCGTGCGATCCATTGCCGCACCCCCTCGGCGTCCGCCCCGGCGCGGGCTCGGATCATCATCAGCGACACCCGGTCGCGGCGGGCGGGCCCGCCTAACGCCTGCATCGCGGCGAGGGGCATCGCCGCCGCGCGCTGGTCGCGCGCGAGGTAGACGAATCGCACGCGGCCGCTGATCCTCACGCGGCGCGAGGAGTCGAATCGGCGCAGCTGCGGGTCATAGCCGCCGGCGATCGTCAGCGTGTCGCCGACATGGTGCCTGCTCGCGGCGAGCAGCGCGTCGTTGGCGACGATCTCCCCATCCGCCGGCTCGTGACCCGTGAGGAGCACGTAGTCGCCCTGCGTTGCCGGATCGACGCCGAGCGCGACAGAGCTGATCGCGGCTCCTCCCCGCTGCGGCAGATGGATCGTCCCGCCGAGCACGGGAGCGACCGCGACGACGTCGGGCGACTCGCGCAGCGCGGCGATCGTCGCGGTTGCATCGGCGATGGTCGCCTCCGTATCGAAGGGCAGCGTCCCCTTCGGCGCGACCCGCAGGTCGAAGCCCCGGCTGGTGAGGAGCGATCGAAAGGACTCGCGCATCCCGCTCGAGAGCATCACCATGTCGAGCAGCAGCGCCGCCGAGACGGCGACGCCGGCGACCGCGAGGAGGGTGCGCGCACGGTGCCCCGCGAGGGAGGCGACGACGAGGCGGCCGATCATGCGAGCCTAACGCCTGCCGAGCAGAGCGAGCGGGTGTGCGCGTGCGAGCCGCAGCGCCGCGAGCGCGCCGGCGACGATGCCGAGCACGATCGACAGTACGAGCGCGAAGACGATCGTCTGCGGGGTGACGAGCGCGAAGCGGAGCGGCGTTCGGTACACGCCCTGGTAGTGGCTGTTGACGATGACCGTCGCCACCCAGCCGAGCGCGATCCCGAAGAGCGTGCCGAGGAGCGTGATGACCGAGGCCTCGATCACGATCGACTTCACGATCGTCGCTCGTGAGATCCCGGACAACCGGAGCGCGGCGACGTCGCGACGGCGTTCGTCAACCTTGAGGAGCAGGATGCAGAGGAGGAAGATCGCGCTGGCGACGATGGTGATCACCCCGATCGCGCGATGAAAGCGGCTGACGACGGCGAAGGTCGCCGAGGTTTCGACGGCGACGTCCTTCGAGCGATGGGCGACGAAGCCGAAGGCCGCGGCATCGATCGCCGCCACCGCACGGTCCTGCGACGCACCGCCGCGGCTCTGCACGGCGAAGCGATGGACGCGATCGCCGTAGCTGGTGAGCGACTGCAGCTGGTCGAGGTGCAGGCGCACACGGTACTCCTGCCTGGACACCTCGCTCGGATCGGCGGATGGCTTCGTGATCGCCGCGACGCGCACCGTATCGCCCGCATCACCGGGCTGTGCGCTGAGAACGAGGCGGTCGCCGAGCGTCAGCCGCGCGTCGGCAGCGAGGCGCGCATCGATGGCGATGGTGCGGAGCTCGCGTCGCACCCCCGGCACCGGCGCGACGCCCTGCGCGCCGACCGCAGTGGCGACCGCAGTGGCGACCGCAGTGGCGACGCAGAGCGAGAGAGCGACGACGAAGAAATCAGTCCGCGCGGGGATGCGTCACCCAGGTCGTCGTATCCTTCAACGACTCGCGTGTCTCCTCGAGCGTGTACGACGGCGTGCGGAAGGCGGACATTCCCTTCCTGATCAACACGGCTCCGGCGGCCAGCTCGACCACGCCGACGATGATCGCACCGAGCCACATGTGGCCGTTGACGGCCTGACCGATCAGTGTCGCGACGAAGATCGTCAGCGCGACGAGGCCGACGACGCCGATGCCGAAGGCAAGCGACAGCCAGAGCGCGCCACGCGCGCCGGCGTGAATGTTCTCACCCAGCTCGAGCTTCGCGAGGTGCACCTCGTCGGCGACGAGGCGCTTCGAGTCGTCGGTGAGACGGCGGATCAGGTCGGGGATGCCCGCATCTGGATCGATGCCGGGCAGCGTCGGGCGCGGGGCAGTCACGGATTTCCTCCCTTCATGCACGAAGGATCGTCGCGTTCGGTCTTCAGCTCGCTGTCTCGCAAGGACTGTTCCGATGATGGTGCCACCGTTGCGACTCGTCCGGTGCCGCCACTAGGTTGCGGTTGCCGCGCCTCGGCGGCCTCCACCCTCTTCCCGATGCACATTGCCCCACCAGCGATTCCATCGTGGCCGATAACGCTCTCCCAGTCGAAGTCCGCCAGCTGATTGCGCGTCACCTGGCAACGATGGAGCAGGTGGACGTGCTGCTCCTGCTGGCCCGCACGCCGGAACAGTGGCGGAGCGGGGAGGAGATCAGGACCGGACTTCGAATCGACGAGACCGGGGTGGCGGCGCGGACCTTCGATGAGCTGCGCGCCGCGCGGTTGATCGAAGTGGATGATGGTGATCCCATACGGTACCGATACGCGCCCGCGGACCCCCGCGACAGGGCGGCGGTCGACCTGCTCGCGCTCGCCTACAACGAGCGGCCCGTAACACTGGTGCGGGCGATCTACGCCCGCCCGACGCCGGCGCAGAGCTTCGCCGATGCGTTCCGCCTCCGGAAGAAGGCCGACGAATAGATGGCAACGATCGTCTACGTCCTCTGCGCCCTGACGAGCCTCGCCTGCGCGGTGCTTCTCCTGCGCGGCTACCGCCAGTCGGGCGCGAGGCTGCTGCTCTGGAGCGGGTTGTTCTTCGTCGGGCTCTTCCTCAACAACGTCCTGCTCATCGTCGACCTGCGTGTCGTGCCGCAGGTGGACCTCGCCGTGATCAGGCTCGTGCCGGCGCTGATCGGCGTCTTCCTCCTGCTCTACGGGATGATCTGGGAGTCCGAGCGATGAGAGTGACGCTGGTGCTCTTCCTCGGCGGGATGCTGGCGATGGGATATCTCATCGCCGGCGTCTTCTTCCTCCGCTACTGGCGGCGGACGCGCGAGCGGCTGTTCGCCAGCTTCGCGATCGCGCTCTTCATCCTCGCGCTCCAGCGCGTGCTGCTCGCCGCCAACCTCGCGATCATCGAGGACGATACCTGGTACTACGCGCTGCGGCTGCTCGCGTTCGTGCTCATCCTCTGGGCGATCGTCGACAAGAACCGCGCTGACCGTTAGGCAGCGACGGCGGCGTCAGGCAGCGTTGCCGATCACGACGACGTGCGCGGCGAGCTGCGGGCCGAGCTGGCGCGGCACCCCGGCGATGCGGACGGTGAGCGGGCCGCCGAAGGGCGCGCGCTCGACGAGCTCGAACTCGACGCCCGGCCTGATCCCGAGCGAGGCGAGGTAGCGGAGCTGCTCGGCGTCCTCGTCCTCGACCCGGGCGATCCGCCCGCGCTCGCCCGGCGCGACCTCGGACAGCGCGCACCCGGCTGGTCCCTCGGCGATCCCGCCGTCGCGCGTCGGGATCGGCGCGCCGTGGGGATCGACGACGGGATTGCCTAACGCGGCGGCCATCCGGTCCACCAGCTCGTCGCTCGCCGAGTGCTCGAGGCGCTCGGCTTCTTCATGGACGCGATCCCAGCCGAAGCCGAGGACGCTGACGAGATACGTCTCGATCACGCGATGGCGGCGCAGCGTGCGGAGCGCGGTGCGCCGTCCCTGCTCGGTGAGGCGCACGCCGCGATAGCGGGCGTGGTCGATCAGCCCCTGCCCGGCGAGACGCTTCACCATCCCGGTCACGCTCGCCGCGGCGAGCGCGAGACGATGCGCGAGGTCGTTGGTGGTGACGGCGGCGCCGGCGCCGGCGCGCTCCAGCTCGTAGACCGCCTTCAGGCAATCTTCGGCGGGCGCAGTGAGCCCCTCGTGCCGATGGGGACTGGTCATACCCTGAAGATCGGCGTGCCGCCGGCCGGAGTGTAGCCGCTGATCCCGGCGCGAACGCAGAGCACGGGCACGCGTGCGCGGTGCCGCACCTCGTTGGCGACGCTGCCGAAGAGCAGGTCCTTGAGGAAGCGATGTCCGTGCGTGGACATCGCGATCAGGTCGCAGCCCTCGCGCTCCGCCGCCGCGGTGATCTCGACGGCTGGATCGCCGCCGGCGAGCAGCGAGTCGGCGTCGATCCCCGACTCGCAGAGCGAGGCCGCGCACTCCTCGAGGTACTTCAGGTCGGCGCGCATCTCTTCCGACTCGCGCAGGGTGAGCGACTGGAAGTTGCGGGCGACGAAGCCATCGGCGACGTGGATCAGCACGACCGAGGCCTGATGGTGCGCAGCGAGCAGGCGGACGTGCTCGAGAATCGCCGCGTCGGTCGGAGTGTTCTCGAGGGGGACGAGGATGCGCTTGTACATCAGCTCACCCACTCGCGAACGGTACTGAACAGGAGCCAGCCATTGAGCACCGCGATGACGACGGCGACCGTCCAGGCAAGCACCTTCACCGCGGGCGCGTTGGCGAACTCGCCCATCTTCTTGCGGTCCGAGGTGAAGATCACGAGCGGGATGACGGCGAACGACAGCTGCAGCGACAGGATCACCTGGCTGAGGATGAGGAGTCGGCTCGTCCCTGCCTCGCCGTACATCCAGGCGACGATCACCGCCGGGACGATCGCGATCCCGCGGGTGATCAGCCGCCGCACCCATGGGCGGAGCCGGATGCTGAGGAACCCCTCCATCACGATCTGGCCGGCGAGAGTGCCGGTGAGCGTCGCGTTCTGCCCGGATGCGAGGAGGGCGAGGGCGAACACCGTGCTCGCGGCGGCCACGCCTAACGATGGGGCGAGGAGCTTGTACGCGTCCTGGATCTCGGCGACGCCGGTGTTTCCGCGGGTGTGGAAGGTCGCGGCGGCGACGATGAGGATGGCGGCGTTGATGAAGAGCGCGAAGGAGAGCGCGATCGTCGAGTCGAGGAAGGCATAGCGGACGGCTTCACGCTTCCCCTCGCTCGTGGACTCGTAGCGCCGCGTCTGCACGATCGACGAGTGGAGATAGAGGTTGTGCGGCATCACCGTCGCGCCGAGGATCCCGATCGCGATGTAGAGCATCCCGGGGTTGCGGACGATCTCGGTGCTCGGGATGAAGCCGGCCATCACCGCGCCGAACTCCGGGCGGGAGACGAAGAGCTCGAAGATGAAGCAGGCGCCGACGGTGCCGATGAGGGTGATCACCATCGCCTCGAGGAGGCGGAAGCCCTTGTTCTGCAACAGCAGCACGACGAGCACGTCGAGCGCCGTGATGACGACGCCTAACGCGAGCGGGATGTGGAACATGAGGTTGAGGGCGATCGCCGAGCCGATCACCTCGGCGAGGTCGCAGGCCGCGATGGCGATCTCGCAGAGCACCCAGAGAAAGAAGTTGACGGGCGGGCTGAAGTGATCACGGCAGGCCTGGGCGAGGTCGCGCCCGGTGACGATCCCGAGCTTGAGGGCGAGCCCCTGGAGGAGCACCGCCATCAGGTTCGACATCAGGATCACGCTGAGCAGCGTGTAGCCGAACTGCGATCCACCGGCGAGGTCGGTCGCCCAGTTGCCGGGATCCATGTAGCCGACCGCGACGAGATAACCCGGTCCGGCGAAGGCGAAGATCTTCCGCCAGAAGCCGACGCCGTGGACGGGGATGGTCTTGTAGACCTCGGCCAGCGTCGGAGTGAGCCGAGCCCGTTTCCAGCCCGGGTCGGGTGCTTGTAGTTGCTGCTGTTCTTCTTCGGGTCGTACGACGCGCGGAACCGCGGCCATCAGGAGCTCGTTGTGCAGGATTTTCGGTGATCGGAAGTCATAGTTTAGTACGCACTAAATTTTTCTGCAAGAGCTGTCAAAGGCTTTCACGACCGAGCGATTCTGACCCCTTAAATGCGTTGTCGCCATTTCGGCCACGCTGCAGCGTCGAGCACTACCCGCCGAACGGCACCAGCAGCGGTGCGTGCCTCTATTGCCTCCAAAGACCGAGCGGCGCCGGCCCGGCGCACAGGCTCTACCCCCTAGGCCGCCGTCGCCCGCAGTCCTCGAGACCCATCACGCCGAAGTCGCTTACCCGCGGCACGGCTCGCGCGTCCCAGAGGCACATGACTTCCAGCTCCGTCGCCGGCACGCTCGAACGGTTGCTCGATCAGCACCACTCCGATGGAGATGGAGGCGATCGGCTGGTCCGGGCGGTGATTCGCCATGCGCGGGGGCTGATGCCGGGGGAGCGAGAGGAGCTGCAGCGGCACCTGATCGAGCTGGTGGACCACGAGCGCACGGGGGTGTGGCAGGTCGCGCTCGAGGTGCTCGTTCGCACCGGGACCCCCGCGACCGGGCGTGCGCTGGCACCGATGCTGATCGCCGGGGAGCGGAGCTCGGAGTGGTCCGATGCCGTCGTCCTCGCGATGCTTCGGCTCGGGTGCGCGAACGCGCTCGGGATGTGCCGCGACCACGTGCGCGAAGAGCTGCGGATGCAGCACCTCGGCGCGCTGCCGATGCTGTCGTGGCTCTATCGCACCGACGTCGCCTACGCGGTGGAGCTCGGCGCCCGCTTCTACGCCGACACGTTAGGCAGGGACGGGACGGCGCTGGCGAGCCCGGAGATGCGCGAGGAGCTGGCGCGCCACATTCCCGGACAGCTCGACGGCCTCCTCGCCAACTCGACGGGAAGCGCGCTCGACCTGATCGACCAGACGACGGCTCTCGATCCGGACGCCGGCCGCGTGCTGGCGGCGATGATCCGCCGCTACCTGTCGAGCGGCGAGTCGCGAAGCGAGCTCGGTCCGCGCGCGGTCGAAGCGTTAGGCGAGGCGATCCGCCTCCGCGCGAGCTAGAGCGCCAGCAGGTCGAGAAAGCGGCGAAGGATCCGCTCGGTCAGCCCCCAGACGACGTACTCGCCGTGCGTGAAGGCGGGAACGCTCAGCGACTGGCCATGAGCGACCACCTCGGCCGTGATCCAGGCGGCGGTCTCGCGAAGAGCGCTCAGCGGCACCCAGAACGCGGCCGCGACCTCGGGGCTCTCGACGATCGCGACGTCGGGTATGACGGCCGCGACGTAGGGACGGACGATCACGCGCCTGACGGTCGGCGTTCGCGGCGAGACCTCGTCGAGCACGCCGACGATCGCCCCATCGCGCTCGATGTCGATCGCGGTCTCCTCCCATGTCTCACGGATCGCGGTCCGCTCGAGCGAGACGTCGTCGGGCTCCTGCCGACCGCCGGGAAGCGCGACGTGGCCGCTCCACGGGTCCCCCTCGTAGTCGGCGCGCTTGATCATGAGGAGCTCGAGCTCTCCCGCCTCGCCGGGACGGAGCACGAGCGCGACTGCCGCTCGCAGCGGATGTTCATCCGGCCCGCACTCGACGGTCTCCGCGGTGCGCGCGGCGAGGGTCTCGCCGAGTCGCGCGATCTCGCGATGCTGGAGGACGTTCGTCGTCATGACGAGCTGACTGCTCGCAGGAACTGCACCTTCGGCACGAAGCCGTCGTCCGGTCAGCTCTCGACCGGGCCGTCGCTCTCGACCCAGCCGCGGTAGCCGCCGCGGAGCGAGCGGACGTCGTAGCCCATCTGCTGGAGGGTGTCGGCGGCGAGCGCCGAGCGACTGCCCCCGCCGCAGTAGACGACGAGCTTCTTGTCGCGTGGCAGCATCCCCTCGCCTCGCGTCTCGATCGTGCCGCGCGGCAGCGGGATCGCTCCCGGGACGCGGCCGAGGTTGTACTCGTTCGGCTCGCGGACGTCGACGAAGACCGTGTCATGCGCGTCGAGCGCGGCGCGGGCCGCGCTGGCGTCGATCTCGGTGATCCGCTGCTTCGCCTCGTTGACGAGGTCGGTGCCGGTCTTGGGCATCTCTGGACTTCCGGGCTGGCGTTGATCTCGCTGATGCACGCGCGCGTGGCTCACTGCACGTGGAGGGTGCCGGCGGCGGCATCGAGCGTCGCCGTCAGGCCTAACGGCAGCGTCCACTGCTCGTCGATGTGGCCGACGGGAGCGTTGGCGACGGCCGGCACCCCGGCGGCGCGGGCCGCCTCGTCGAGCACCTCGTCGAGGCGGCGGATGCCGTCCTCGCTCGTCTCCGGACAATCGGTGAAGGCGCCGAAGACGATCCCGGCGACACGCGACAGCGCGCCGGCGAGGCGGAGCTGCGTCAGCATCCGGTCGAGGCGATAGACCGCTTCGCCGATGTCCTCGAGGACGAGGATCGCGCCGTCGAGGACGGGAAAGTACGGGGTGCCGAGGAGCGCGACGAGCAAGGCGAGGTTTCCCCCGGCCAGGCGCCCCTCGGCGACGCCGGCGCGGATGACGCGCGGCGCGGGGATCGCGCCGCAGGGGTCGGTGCCCTGGATCACCGCGCGCTGGAGCGAGTCGCGCGAGAAGGCGGTGAGCACGCCGCGCGCGGTCGGCGCGTGATAGGTGGCGACTCCGCTCTGCGTCGCGATGGCCGCGTGGAGGGCGGTGATGTCGGAGAAGCCGAGCAGCGCCTTCGGGCGGCGGGCAATCGCCGCGTAGTCGAGCGACTCGAGCAGCCGCATCGCGCCGTAGCCGCCGCGCGCGCACCAGACGCCGTCGATCCCCGGGTCGCGGAGCGCACGGTCGAGGTCCGTTAGGCGCTCCTCGTCGCTGCCGGCGAAGTATCCACGACGGGCGAGGACGTTGACGCCGACGATCGGCTCCCATCCCATCGACTCGACGTTGGCGATTGCGCGCTCGAGATCGCTCGCGCCGCGGAGCGGACCAGCCGGGGAGACGAGCGCGACGCGGGCGCCCGGCGCGAGCGACGGCGGCCGGCGCAACGAGGCGCGCGGATGTGTTCTGGAGCGTGCGGTCGCGGACATGATGGAGTGCGGAACGTACCGGACGCGGCGAACACGGTCAACGGCGATGGCACATGCAAGTGGCATTTGCCTTGCGACTCCGGGCCATCCCAACGGCGGGCACTGCAACGACACGAACGCCGGGCAGATGCGCACGCCGGAGTCATCCTTACGCAGCATGGAGGACAACACCATGGCGGATCGGGAAAAAGACCAGAGCTCGCAGCGCGGAATGAGCGGATCGTCCGGTAGCGGATCATCCGGGTCGTCCGGCTCATCGGGCTCGCAGTCGGATCGAGGCGGGTCGCAGCAGGGCGGCGGCTTCGATGCGGCAGGCCGGTCAGGCTCCTCGCAGAGCGGCGCTTCGGGTGGCAGCTCGGGTGGATCGTCAGGCAGCAGCGGCGGATCTCTCGGCAGCCGGTCGGATCGCGGCAACATGGGTGATGAAGGGATTGGCAGCTCGGCGACTCGCGGGGGATCGAGTGGATCGAGTGGATCGAGTGGATCGAGTGGATCGTCGGGTGGGATGAGCGGATCGTCAGGCAGCAGCGGGTCGTCAGGCAGCAGTGGATCGAGCGGGGGCGGCCGGTCGGCAAGCGGCGGGTCGTCGGGCGGCTCTGGAGGATCGAGTGGATCCAGCGGCTCGAGCGGCTTGAGCGGCTCGAGCGGGTCCAGCGGCTCGAGCGGGTCCAGCGGGTCAAGCGGGTCCAGCGGGTCCAGCGGGTCGAGAGGATCCAGCGGGTCCAGCGGATCGAGCGGCGGGATGGGCGCCAGCGGTGGAAGCTCGGGTGGAAGCTCGGGTGGAAGCTCGGGCGGTAGCTCGGGCGGTAGCAGCGGCTCCTCCGGTGGATCGAGCGGATCGCGCAACGCCTCTGGTGGGTCGTCGGGCGGATCGTCGGGCGGATCGTCGGGCGGGTCGTCCGGCGGGTCGTCGGGCGGCAGCGGCAATCGCTGACCGACGATCGCGGCTCGATGTGAGAGGAGCGCTCCGGTTCGTCGGAGCGCTCTTCTTCTTTCCCTGCGTCCGCGCGCGTTGATTCGCGGTCCGGGCTGGACGGGACACTGGACACCGGGCAGAATTGCCGCGTGTCTCAACCTGCCAACACGCGCCGGCCGCGCTTCCCGCTGGCCGCGCAAGTCCTGATCGGACTCATCGCCGGGTTCGCGCTCGGAATCCTCCTCGTCGCGAGCGGGGATCGCGCCGTACGCATCGCGCTCGCGATCGCCGAACCCGCGGGCGCGCTGTTCGTCAACGCGATCCGGATGACGGTGATCCCGCTCGTCGTCGCCAGCCTGGTCGTCGCCGTGGCGACCGCGCCCGATCCGCGTACGGTCGGCACGGTCGGCGTTCGCGCGCTGCTGCTCTTCCTCGCGGTGCTGTTCGCGGGAGCGACGTTCGCCGCGCTGTTCGCGCCCCCGCTGTTCGCGCTCGTGCCGATCGACCCGGCCGCGACCGCCGCGCTTCGCGCGTCGGCAACGAGCGTCGCCCCCGCGGCGGCATCGATTCCCTCGGTCGGCCAATGGCTCGTCGATCTCGTGCCCCCGAATCCCTTCCGGTCGGCCAGCGATGGCGCGATCCTGCCGCTGATCGTCTTCGCCCTCGCCGCGGGGATCGCCCTCGCGCGCGTCGCGCCCGAACGAGGTGCCGTCGTGATCCGCTTCTTCGAGGGGATCAACGACGCGATGATCCTCCTCGTCCGCTGGATCCTCGCCTTCGCGCCGTTAGGCGTGTTCGCCCTCGCGATCCCGCTCGCGATCCGGGCGGGGTCGTCGGCCGCCGGCGCGCTCGTCTCGTACATCATCGTCGCCGTCGTGCTCACGGTCGCGTTCAGCGCGCTCGTGCTCTATCCGCTCGCCGCGATCGGTGGACGGATGTCGCTCCCGCGGTTCGCCCGCGCCTGTCTCCCGGCGCAGGCGGTGGCGTTCGGGTCGAGGTCGTCGATGGCCGCGCTGCCGGTGATGATCGAGACCGCGCGCGACCGCATGCTGCTTCCCCCGGCGATCACCGGCTTCTTCCTCCCCCTGGCGACGGCGACGTTCCGCGCCGGAAGCGCGGTCGCGCAGACGGTCAGC
>Ga0308173_10001291_pt1 | contig 12331 bp, 10 predicted proteins | sample PhyPR1_FD_203716 | JGI IMG/M metagenome (GOLD analysis project Ga0308173, IMG submission 203716) | Soil microbial communities from UC Gill Tract Community Farm, Albany, California, United States - DLSLS.P.R1 | ecosystem: Environmental > Terrestrial > Soil > Agricultural land | place: USA... | reverse complement strand
TCCGGCCGATACGCGGCTCACATCGAGAAGATCGTCGACGAGCCGCGACTGCAGCCGGACGTTACGCTCTACCGCTTCGAGACCGCGCTCCAGCACGTCCGCAGTGGGGCTCTCGCGCCGCAGAAGATAGATCCAGGACTGCATTGCGTTGAGCGGCGTGCGCAGTTCGTGCGAAACGTTCGCGAGAAACGTGTCCCTCAGGCGGCTGCCGTGCTGTGCTTCGACGCGCTGCAGTCTTTCCATCGACAGCAAGCGGTTGCGTTCGAGTTCGAGTGCCTTCTGACGCGATATGTCGATGGTGATGCCGTCGAAGCGCAACGGCTCCCCGCGTTCGTCGAGATACGTGCTGCCCTTGGCGCGAATCCATCGCACATTGCCTTCCGGAGATACCGTGCGGTATTCGATATCGTAAGGAATACCCTTTTTCACGGCGTTTTCAACCGCCGCGCGCGTCTTCTCGCGGTCTTCCGGATGGATGATCGCGTAGAACCGTGCGAAGTCGACCTCGGCGGTCGGTGGCAACCAGAAGTGCTCCTTGCACCTGGCGTTCCAGATGATCCGGCCGAGCGGCATCGGGCAATGGAACGTGCCCACTTCGGCTGCGTCGATAGAAAGGTCGAGACGTTCGCGCTCTTCGCGCAGGCTCTGCGCAGTTTGCAGTGACTCCTCGACATCGGTGACCATGCCGACCCATTCATACACGGCGCCCTCTTCGCCCCGCGTGCCGGCCGCGCGAATCTGGCAGCGGCGGAAAGTGGACGACGCGGCGTGCCATATGCGTACGTCGGCGCGGTACAGTTCGTCCGCCGCTATGGCCCGCTCCAGTGCGGCTTGAACCGCGGCACAGTCGTCCGGATGAACCATTTCCACCCAGCCAAAACCGTTATGCCGATCCCAGGGCTGACCTGTGTAGCGCTCCCACGATAACTGCGGCGTTGCAAACCTTCCGCTCGCATCACAGACGTAGGCGACGGCGCTCGCCGCCAGGACGAGCGCGCGATACCGCGATTCCAGCCGCAGACGGTCCGACCTGGCATTCTTGGGGTCGTTGATCTCCATCGTCGCGCCGATCCAGCGTAATATTTGCCGATCGACGGACCGCACCGGTCGCGCAACCGATCTCATCCAGCGGTAAGTTCCATCCTTCTGGAGCAGGCGATGATCGACGACATAATCGTCGCCCACCGCAACCGATGCGGACCAGCGTTGCAAGGTCTCTTGAAGATCGTCAGGATGCACCAGCGCTTCCCAGGCATCGCCCAGTAGCATTCGTCCCGACGTCACGAAGCGCTCGGCGGCGCCCGAGACGTAGTCCAGCATGCCGTCCGGCCGCGCGGTCCAGACAACAAGCGGCATAGCTTCTGAAAGGTATCGATAGCCCGCAAGCGCCGTTTCGAGCGGCATGGATTCGGCGCCTTCGATGACGAGCATTGCGCCTTGCCGCAACGGATGAAACTGATATCGCCATGCGCCGATCGACTCGAACCCTGGCGGCGCGAGAGACTGCCCTGCCCCCACGGCCTCCGACGCGGCCGCCAGCACACGTTCACCCGAGGACCACTGATTCACGACGAACGCCAGCGGCACGCCTCGTGACGTCGATGCCGTGAGGCCCGCGAGCCTCCGAAACGCCGCGTTTGCGCCATGAATCGTCAGGTCGGGGCCAATGATGGCACATGCCCTTTCGTTGAGTTCCAGCGCTACTGCGAGTGCGTCGTTAGCGTCAAACATGCGGTTTTTTGTTCGAGTACGTCGGTGATGAGCGGCTTACCCTCAAGCTCATCTGACCCGACCATTGCTGAACCTCCCAAAGTGGGGCTCGGCGCAGATTCTAACCGCGAGCGCGGGCGCTGCATAAAAGAACGCTTTCTCTCGCGGCGACGCAAATCGTCAGCAGGAATCGGTCCAAGTGGCTTACGCGGTTCAAGCGGAGCCGTTCAGCCCCGGTCGATCCTCTTCAGCGGCGGTCTCGATGGCAGCCAGCAAGTCCTCCGTATGAACCATCAGATCGCGCACCTGACGCAACTTCGGATATTGATTCAAGACCGCGTGCCACTGGGGCGATCCAAGCAGTTCATGCCACACGGGTGCGAGTTCTTGCGCATCGGCGTGTTGTTGGTCTGTGACCCTGCTCGCGTATTCGAGGCTGGCTTGCGCGGATAGGAGTTGCATGCGGCTTGCGGCGCTCAGCAGACGCGGAGCGGCTTCTGCCCGAGCGTCGCAGCAATAGAGAACCGTTCTTTGTAGAGCCGCTTCGTCGGTCGTCAACGCGCGCAGCGATGCGCCTCGCAGATGCACCGTTCCTTGTGCGGTCTCGAACGCATAGACGACGCTTTCTTCGGCATGCGCAAGCAGACGTACACCGCGTAACAGGCGCGGAAGATCGGTCGTCGCGGCATCGACGGACGCCTTCGATTCCACGAGCAGACACACGTCCGAAGCGGGCGTTGCATCGACCGTCTTCGCTTCTCTGAGCAGCACGGCGTCCCACTCGCTTTTGGCGCGATCCGGACTCGCGGGGATCGACGCCGGCACACGCATTGAAGTGACGACGCGATATGCCGAGACAGCGCGCTCCTCTTCGTTCAGCCGTTGCGCCAGCACTTCGAGGGCGTGCGCGGCTCGCGCCTCGGCGATGGCCCCGCGCTGTTGCGAAGCATAGCCTTGCGCAGCCGCGTCGGCGCTTCCGGAGGGAGGCCCGTTTCGCTCCCATAGCGATCGATACCGACGCACCAGTTCGTCCGATGTCAGTGCTTCGAGACGCCGGAGTCTTTCCAACGCGGGACTTTCCAGCAAGCGCGACAAGCCCCGCTGCGAGGACGGTTCGTTTGCGAACTCGGGCATCGCAAGCAGATGCCGCACGGTATCGTCGAGTTGTGACATGTATGGCGATGAAGCCAACGTGTGCAATTGCGCAAGCCCTTCGCGTTGCCCGCCCGACAGCGTTCGCTGCTTGCCCGGATGAGCAATACCATTGACGCTTGCGTGAATGAATCGACGATCCTGATCGGCTTGCGCGGACAGCGATGCATACTCGCGCACCTGCGTCGCGCGACGGCGAAGCAACATCGCCTGAAAGACCGGGTCGCCGGAGTCCTTGCGCAGTGCCTCTTCGATCAATCGCGCGAGGGCTTCCATGAACGTCCGTTCCAGCACCTCGCTGCGGACGGCTGCGCAACGGCCCTGTTCAATGGTGATCGCGAGCGTCGTCGCCACACTCGCTTCGGATGCCTTATCGTTGTACACCGCGACGTCAGGCAGGCGGTAACGACGCGCGACGATGCGCAATGTTTCTTCGAGCAAGGGAGACAGATGCATAAGGGCGTTCGGATCGGGCAAAGGTGTGACCCGCTACTTTACTCGCTGCTCCCCGTTGATCCGCACGTCGAGCACGAAGATCGCGACTTCAACGAAGACGTCGAGCATCGACATCACGAGCGCACCATGCACCGTGCCCGATGAATCAGGCCGCGATCACACTCAGGTCGCTCATCGATCCCACGAGGGGCGCGCCTGCGGCACAAGAAAATTCAGATCACCAGGAAATCGCTCGCGAAAGCACAATCTGCGGGCCGCGAAGGTGGCTCAAGCGCGAACTCGACCGCACGTCACGCAAATGTCGGGAAGGAGTTAGGGTAAAGTCGTTCTTAAATCTGACTGACGCGAAAGCACATCATTCACCCATGAATCTCGCCGACACTAAGGGCACCGCCCGAACGATCACCGAACAAATCGCGATGGAGCGCTGGGGCAGCTTGCCCGGCGGCGAGAGCGTGCATCTCTATACGCTGCGCAACGTGCATGGCATGCGCGTCACGATAAGCGATCTGGGCGCGACGCTCGTGTCATGGCATGCCCCCGACCGTGACGGACGCGTGGCAGACGTGCTGCTTGGGCATGACACGCCCGAAGAATATCTAAAGGGCCACGCGTTTATGGGCGGCATCATCGGAAGATGGGCGAATCGCATTCGCGATGCACGCTTCACGCTTGATGGCGTGTCTTACTCGCTGGACCGCAACGAAGGCGCGCATCATCTGCATGGCGGTGCAACAGGTTTTCATCGCGCGCTATGGAGTGCCCGGGAAAGCGACGGTGCTCTCGTTCTGACGCACGAATCTCCGGAAGGCGATGCCGGTTCTCCCGGCGCGGTGCTTGCGACCGTCCGCTACACGCTCGACGACGACGGCGCGCTCACGATCGAATACGACGCGGTCGCCGATGCGCCGACGCCCATCAACATGACGAATCACGCCTATTTCAACCTGTCCGGCGAGGCGTCGACTGAAGCGACCGGCATACGCGGCCACGTCATTTCAATAGACGCCGATGCATTCTTTGAAACCGACGACGGGATGATTCCGGTCGCGCGCGCCGGCGTCGCGGGCAATGCATTCGATTTTCGCTCGGATGCGCCAATCGGCGCGCGGCTAGACTGGACAGACGCGCGGCTGGCGTGCGCCGGTGGCTTCGACCATTGCTACATACTTCGAACCGCAGAGCCAGGCGTCGTGCGCAGGGCGGCAGTACTCTACGATCCGGCAAGCGGGCGAGAGCTGGCGGTATCGACCAATGCGCATGGATTGCAGTTTTATTCAGGCAATCATCTCGAAGGCGTGCGCGGCCGGCAGGCGAAGACCTATCGCATTCATGCGGGACTTTGCCTTGAAGCGGGCGCTTTTCCTGACCAGATCAACATGCCTGATGCATCGCGCGTGGTGCTAAGACCCGGCGAACGGTATGGCCAGATCACGCGCTATCGCATTGGTGTGCGATAGCGCGCCGGGCCTTCGCGGTCGGCTCACGATACCGCTCGCGCGCGCACGGCCATCGTTTCCGCCCGAACCGGCGCGTTCGTTTCCTTGCTGATGCTCTCGCATAACGCAAGCACCTGCGCCGAGCTTGCCGGATTGAACAGCGAATGATCGACATGGGCAAACGTCACGACGCGTGCGTTCGAGTAACGCGACAAACGCGCGCCCAGCTTGCCGCAATGGGCGGCGAGCAGATCGAGACCCGCGTCGTAGCTGCCATAAACAAGCACCGTTTTGACACCCTTCGCATCGAGGGCACGAACGATAGCCTGGGGCGTTGTCGCCAGTTCGACCGGCGTGCGATGCATGCTGTCCAGCTTCAGCATATCCACGACGCGAGAACGCACCCGCGTAGCGATATAGCTGCCGATGAAGCCGACGACCTTCAAGAGGCTCTTGTCGCCGCGCAGAATCGCTTTCCACTTGTCCACTTCGAGCATCGACGCGGCATAGCCCGCCATGGAATTGCGCGTCGATGCGCGCATTTCCTCTGCCGACTTGTCCTCGGGCTGCTTGAACGTCGGAATATTCACGGCTATGACGCCCGTGATAGCCACTTCGATCGCCGCAGCCTTCAGCGCGTGGTAAGCGCCCGAGCAGATGCCGAACGAGAAGATCGACTTGTAGCCTTGGCGCGAGAGCCATCGGCCGGCGGCAGCCGTATCCTGGGTCGCAACCGGGTTATAGATGCGGCTAAAAGGACCGTCAGTCGGCGCAATGCCCGGTGCAGCGGGACTGTCCCCACGGCCGCGCGCATCGAAGCGCAATGAAGCGATACCGCGTCTCGCGAGATCGCGCGCAATGCGCACGGAGAGCCTGCTATCGCCGACATGCGCACTTGCCGATGTATTCGCAAGGAGAAACACAGTTCCTCGCGAGGCCGCGCGGCGCGGCTCACACATGATGCCGAAGAGCCCCTCCTCGCCGATGCATACGAGCCGTTCGACAGCCTCGGGCGTGTCAATGCTCAAGTCTTCGGGCCAGTCCTGCTTCGCTGTATGCGTTGCGCCATCTTCGTCGCCGGCGATCCATTGCACCGCTTGCGCGAAGGCCGCATGCGGCATTACGTTGAACGCCGATTCCTGAATAAACCCTGTAAGGTCTTCGAATATCCCTGCCTGGGCGTCGACGCCGACGGCAGTGAGTGCATCGCGCAAGGGATCTTTGGAGCCGACGCGTCCATGCATGAGCAACGCGCGGCGCGCGGGTGCAATGCCGGCTTGCGTGACGCTTGCCGCGAGGTCGATAGCTTCGAGATCACGCCTGAAGTCGTCCGCATACACTTGGCCGAGTACATTCAACGGGCCGTCTTGCGGCTGCACTTCGCGCAGCGGCGCAGCGAGCTTTTCGAGCCATGTCTTGCGCGTGACGCTCAATTCGCGCATATAGGTGCGCCCGCTGACAACGGGCGCAAGCAGCACGAGGTCATCGACGGGACGACGCAGCGCTGCATGTAACGCGAACGCAGCGCCGACGCGAAAGCCGCACAGCGTCATATGCTCGATGTCCGCTTGTGCCCTGAGAAAGTCGACAGCGGCGCCGACATCTTCCACCGACGACTGGAATTGCCCTGGCGTGGCGTCTTCGCCATCTGAATCGCCCGTGCCCAGGTAGTCGAAACGTAAGACCCAAAGACCGCGAGCGGCAAGCGCTTCCGCAAGCACCCGCATGCCGCTATAAGTCCACACATACTCATGGCCGAAGGTAGTGCAAAGCACGACTCCCCGCTTGCTCGTGCCTGCATGCAGCCATCCGAATCGCCTGCCGAATACAACCGGTCTCATTGGTTTTGTCCTCGTCTCTGGCGGCGTACGCTGCTCCAGGGAGGCCCCCGCTCCCCTGGCTCGCCTTGTCGCAAGTTCGTCCGGCTGAACCTGCAGCGATGGCGTGCTGTTCGTTGCAATTATATGAAGCGAGACGAAGGCCCTACGTCGCCATCCGAACATATGTGCTTAAACGGACTGTTAATTGGCGGCGACCGCAGCGATGTGCGTATTGTGTTGTGGTAGGGAGGGTTAGCCCGGACATGCCGGGCTCGATGACGCAGTGATGTGACAGCGGTATGTGCGATTCCGCACGCGGTCTGCGAGACCGGTCAGCGCTTAATGAATTAGGCGGCCAGTGCCGGCTTTGCACCGTCCTGATCGGTCGTCTGAGCGTGCGCGTACACGCGCGCACGCTCTCGCGCCACGAGCACCTTCTTGCTTGCGACGGTTTGCCGGCGATATCTCGGATCGCCCATCATCGTTACATATTCGCCGTGGCGGTGACGCAGATAGCGCTGAAAGAACTCCGCGCCCGGCAAGCCGCTGTCGAGAGCGAGAAGGACGCCGTAGTCGATATCGCTTACGTCGCCCAGTGTAGATACAGCCGACTCAAGCGCAGCATAGCGCTGCGCCAGCGGCACGCTCTTCTCGCAGAGCGAATGAAAGCGCTGATAAGTGAGTAATTGCCGATGCGACGCGCAACGCCGCAACGCCTTTGCAAGCCGTTGACTCAGTTCTGTTTCCACTCTCCCTCCTGCAAAATCGCCGGATCAAGAACGCGCGACTTCCTTGCCGTCGTTCGCTGAGAACGCGGCCGCTACTGCCTCCATAGGTCTGTCAAAGCCAAGAGGACTTGCCGTTACGCGCTGCAATGCGTTGGGAAGCCCGCCACAGCGAATACGACAGAGACGTTGCATACCGACGCGTCTCTATTTCGTTATTTCAGGAATCGAAAGTATTAAGCATAAAATGCATACACTATTCATTCCGATTCACTGGGCGTTTGTGGTGCACGGATGCACACCGGCCTGTGGCTCAAGGCGGAGATCGTTTGCGGTGCTGCGTAATGTCTACATGCTAGCAAACATGTGGCGCGGAACCAAGAAAACTTTGCAGTCCTTCATCGGGCCGTTTTCACAAAGCCGTCACAGTATCCTCTGCCGCGCGCACTGCCTTAACGTAAGGCGGAAAGAACTGCGCGTCGCTGAGAGAAGATTATCCTGAGTGCGCTGCTTCGCTAAGCCATGCACGGGAAATTGAAGCGCTTGAAAACCGCATCAATCAGCATATCGCTTCACTGGCGCGTCTGGACGTGATTCAAGCAATTGCCTCTGAACGTGGGTCGTCCGGCCGGGCAACGATTTTCTCGGCTGCACGTCCACGCGATCGTCAAACCGGGCAACACTTAACGCACGTGACGTGCAGACGACAGTCAGATCAAAGGCATGGTCGATCAGGCGTCGCTCGTCTCAATCGAGTCCACGCGATCCGGATAGAAAGCGAGGTAGTCCTTGATTTGCGCGACCGCTTCGTACGGCCGCTCATAGGTCCACACAGCGTTCAAGCCCTTGTCGCCGCCAGAGACGACGCTGTAATAGCTGCACTCGCCCTTGTACGGGCAATAAGTGGCATGCGAAGTTCGCACGAGCTGCGACATGTCGACGTCGTTGCGCGGCAAGTAGAGCACATGAGGGTAAGACGCCTCACGCAAAACCAGGGCGTCCGTGGTATCGGCAAGTATGCGCCCGCCTGCCCTGACTATCACGCGAGAGGGACTGCGCTCGATGTGGATTGGATGATCTGCGCCGGGAATCTTGACGGTTCGTTCCATGAGACTCTTCCTTTGAAGAAGGAGTAGCGACGAACCATGCTAACCCGCTTAAGCGTAATGCGCAGGAATCGACAAGATCGACTAAAGCGCGACGCCCGTTGGAGCGTCACGCCTCGTCCACCCATGCGAAAGCTCACTGGCCGAAATAGACGGGCTTATTGCCGTCGTTCATGGGCCGCAGCGCCCGCATACCCGCAGCGGACGTGCCGCTATTGAGCCCACCATATTCGCTGTTGTAGCCGGGCATTGTGCTGCCTTGGCCGGAAGCGCGGCTCTCGGCGCTCTGCACGTCGCGCGGGTATGTCGTGCGGTCGGATTGCGCCGGGTTGTAGCCTGCGGCTTCCACCTGCCGCAAATCCTGTTGCACCTGAGCGCGGCTAACCGCCGAATCCGTCTGTGCGAACGAAACAGCCGGCGCAACGATGACGGCGGCAACTGCCACAGCTTTAATGAGTCTCTTCATCGCGAAACCTCCGGTTTGAAAGACGGCGCATTCCTTTTATGCGCCTGCTCAAGAGTTTCAGCATCGGGCGTGCCCGGCTTTCGCGGCGAATGACAATGTCCTACGCGGCTTTTCCCTCGATCAGCTTGACGAGCACGTGAAGCACGCGATTCGCCGGCGTTGGTATCGCGAGCGCTTCGCCCCGTCGAACGATCAACCCGTTGAGGTGATCGATCTCACTGCGCTTCCCGCGGGCGACGTCCTGCGCAGTGGACGAGTATTGGTTTGGCATCGTCTCGGCAATGCGCCGGACTGCAGCGTCCACATCGCCGGGAATGATTACGCCGTCGGCCTTGGCAACAGCGAGACATTCGTCGATGACATCGCGCATGGCGCGCGTGACGCCCTCGCCTTGCACGAGTCGCCCATAAGGAATTTGGGCGATTGCCGACAGCGCGTTGTAGCCGCAGTTGAGGACCAGCTTGGCCCATAGCGCACCGCGCACATTGTCGGAGATTTCCGTCGGCACGTCGGCTGCTGCGAATGTGCGCGCGACGTCCTCGCTCATACTGGATGGCTCGATTACAAGCTCACCGCGGCCATGATGGCGGATATGCCCCGGTCCTGCCATCTCCGCCGCGACATAGACCACCGCCGCCGCCACTTGCTGCGGCAGAAACTCACGCAAGCGGTCTGCATTCTCGACGCCGTTCTGAAGCGACAGCACGAGCGCGCTCTGATCGAGGTACGGCTTTAGCGCTTGCGCGGCGCTATCGGTGTCGGTCGACTTCACGCAAAAGAGCACCACATTCGCGCCCTTTGCCGCACTTGCGTCCGTGCTCGCGAGAACGCTGACGTGTTCGTCGAACGTCTGCGTTTCCAGGTGCAGACCCTCTCGTTGAATGGCTTCGACATGCTGGGGCCGCGCGATGAGCGCCACTTCGTGTCCTGCGCGCGCGAGCATTCCGCCGTAATAGCAACCTACCGCACCCGCGCCCATGACCGCTATTTTCATGCTCCATTCTCCCTGTTTCATCGCTGGATCAGAAAATTAACACAACGTCGCTGCGCCTGGCTCGCGCTGGCGAGAGGCCAGGCAAACGCTTGCGCGACGCACCACGTCGCGCGCGCTGCTGCGCATACATGTTGCTTTGTGGGCCGACGCACGATAGTCAGTCGAATTTGCGGTGAACCATATTGTTAAACCGTGGCATGGGGCGATACGCTTGCTTCAGCGGATCGACGTGCTTTACCAAAATGGCCGACCGCTATGGGGTATGTGCTGCAAGCCTCTTCCGTGCAACGTGCAACGTGCGACACGCAACGTGTCATGGAACGAGGAAGGCAACATTGGGAGACCAACTTACGGCGCACCGAGGCGCCGCACAGGCGAACGAAGCGGTAGCGGTCCGGCAACGGGCGGCGCGCAGCCGGAGCGTGGGGTGTTATCACGAGAACAAAAAATGAACCATGGATATGAAGCATCGCTCGTCAAGCGCGTGGTAAATCAACTGGTCGCGGGCATCGTCAACGGCGAGTACAAGGACAACGTCCTGCCGCCACAAATCATGCTTTCCAAGAAGCATGGCGTTTCCCGCACCATCATGCGCGAGGCACTGAGCATCCTCATTTCGCGGCGCATGCTTGATGTACGGCCTAAAACGGGCACACGTATCAGGCCGGCACGCGAGTGGCTCATCATTGATGAGGAAGTGGCCGAGTGGCGCCTGCGCGCGTTGCCCGATACCGAGTGCATACGTAGGCTTGTCGAGTTTCGTTCACTGGTAGATCCGCCTGCCGCCGCACTTGCTGCGACGCGTGCGAACCGGCATCAGCGCATCGGAATCAATGCGGCATTCCAGCGGCTCGTACATGCAAGTCCGTCGGAGGGCTTGCAGTCGGCCGCCGAGGAAGCGTTATTGACCGCTATCGTCGATGCGAGCGGCGACGAGATATTGCGTCAAATGGGCAGCGTCGTGCGCGTGGGTATCAGGACGATGAAAGCCACTATGCGCGCGCAGCCGCATGCGCTTGCGCGCGTGCCTGAATCGCAGCTCGGCGATTACGGCAGAGTCGTGCGCGCGATCGAAACGGCCGATGGACAAGGCGCTCGCACGGCGATGTCGCAAGTGCTCGGCCGCACAGCTTCCATGTGGGTCGAAGAACCGGTTTGAACTAGACCGCCTCTCGCAGAGCGCGGCCGTGTGCCGCGTTATGCCATTCCAATGCGTCTTTCGCTTTCGATGACTACAATGGTTATTCGATTCAGTGGTCCTCAAGCGCTTCGCATTGGAACACGGAGGCAGAGATGGCAGAACTCGACAAGGAAGAAGTCGTCGCCGTATTGAACCGGATCCTCGAATCCGAACTGGCCGGCGTCGTGCGCTATACGCACTACTCGTTTCTCGTGTTCGGGTTCGGCCGCATACCGATCGTCTCCTGGCTGCGCGCACAGGCGGACGAATCGCTCATGCACGCGCATCAGGCGGGCGAGTGGATCACGACGCTCGGCGCGTATCCGTCGCTGGCGATCGGTCCGTTACTGGACAACCATACGTTCGACATAGCGACCATCCTGCGCGAATCGCTGCAGGCGGAGAGGGTCGCACTCGATCTTTATCGGGACTTGCTGGGGCTCGTCGAAGATCGCTCCGTTGCGCTCGAGGAGTATGCGCGGCAGATGATCCAGACCGAAGAACTGCATGCCGGAGAAGTCGACAAAATGCTGCGCCGTCCAGGCGAGGTTGAAACGTCGCCCGAGAGGCGCACCGGGCATAACTAAAAAAACGCGCTGGCCGACAGATGGACCAGCGCGTCTATCCATGCGCCAACTTATTTCGGCTGTGCGACGGTGCGGAGATACGGCTTCAATGTCTTGAAGCCTTCCGGATACTTCTGCCTGGCGTCTTCGTCCGACACGGATGTCGGAATAATGACGTCATCGCCCGGCTTCCAGTTCACCGGCGTTGCGACCGTGTGCTTTGCGTTGAGTTGCAGCGCATCGAGCAAGCGCAGCACTTCGTCGAAATTGCGGCCAGCGCTCATCGGATACGTGAAAGTGGCCTTCACCTTCTTGTCCGGACCAATGATGAACACTGCGCGAATGGTGGCATTGTCGACGGCCGTGCGGGGGCTGCCGCCGCTCGCGTTCGGATGGATCATGTCGTAGAGCTTGGCGACGTTCAGATCCGAATCACCGATCATCGGATAATTGACGGCCGTGCCCTGTGTTTCCTCGATGTCCTTGGCCCACTTCGAATGGTTATCGACCGGATCAATAGACAGCCCGATGATCTTCGTGTTGCGCTTGTCGAACTCCGGCTTGAGCTTCGCCATGTAGCCGAGTTCCGTGGTGCAGACGGGCGTGAAGTCCTTTGGATGCGAAAACAGGATCACCCACTTGTCACCGATCCACTCATGAAAGCGGATGGGGCCTTCGGTGGTTTCTGCGGTGAAATCGGGCGCTTCATCACCAATG
>Ga0308173_10001290_pt1 | contig 12337 bp, 10 predicted proteins | sample PhyPR1_FD_203716 | JGI IMG/M metagenome (GOLD analysis project Ga0308173, IMG submission 203716) | Soil microbial communities from UC Gill Tract Community Farm, Albany, California, United States - DLSLS.P.R1 | ecosystem: Environmental > Terrestrial > Soil > Agricultural land | place: USA... | reverse complement strand
CACCGCCGGACGGCGACCATGGGCGGTCCGGCGGTGACCGGCGCAACCCGCGCCTTCGCCGGCTCGGCAGCAGCGGGCTCCGCCACCGCGGACTCCACCGGCGGGTCGGGCGGGGGCGGCTCCGGGCGCGGCGGCGAAGAACCCGGCGCCGTGCGCTGCACCGGCGCGGTCACCGCCGGAATCTGCGGGGTCTCCGAGGGGACCCGTGGCGGCGGCACGCGCGTCGCCTCGCGGGGTGAGGATCCACCGGCGGCGATGCTCTCCTGCAGCGCGGTCGCGGCCGAGGACACCGAGCGGCTGTCGTCCGCCGACAGGGTCGCGATGCAGCTGGCCACCGTCGTCCGGACGACGTCGTTGCCGGCCTGGTACAGGTAGCCGAGCTCCTGCACCGCGCTCAGCCGCTGGGCCGAGATCGGGCTCTCGATGGCGTGCTGCAGGTGTGCCGGCAGCTTCCAGTGCACGTTGCGGGCGATCAGGATCCGGCCGTCGACGTCCTCCTGCTTCTTCGGGCGCTGCTGGGGCACCTCGGCGACGACCCGGTCGTACACGTAGCTGTAGAGCTCGTCGAGCGCGATGTCGCCGTCCTCGTCCAGGTCGGCGGCGCCGCTGCTGATCGCCTCGACCAGGTAGCGGGTGAACACCGACGACGTGCCCGACCCGCGCAGGTCGTCGCCCTCGAACGCGTACTGGGTGGCGTCCGAGGCGGTCAGGACGGCGCGGCCCTTGCCCTGGAACCGCTCGATGGTCTGCACGCCCTCGTCGGCCTTCGCCGTGCGCCCGGCGGGGAACGCGCCGCTGTAGCAGCAGTCGAGGATCAGCACCTTGCGCCGTGACCGGGAGGCGTCCATCGCATCGTTGAGCTGGGCCCCCGAGATCGCGGTGAACATCAGCGCCTCGCGGCGGGTGTTGGCCATGGCCAGGTACAGCCGGCCCTCGTCGTCCTTCACGCCGTGGCCGGTGAAGTAGAGCAGCGTCAGGTCCTCGCGCCCGGCGGCGCCGTAGAAGTCGGCGATCGCCTCACCGACGACGTAGTGCGGCTGGTTGACCAGCATCGTGACGTCGAAGCCGGCGATGGCCTCGTCCTTCAGCACCCCGGCGAAGGACTCGGCGTCGTGCTGCGGCGCCGCCAGCCGGCGCAGGCCCCCGTCGGCGTACTCGTAGGTGGCGACGACGAGGGCGCGGCGGCGGGAGGCCATGGCTCACACCGGCTGGTGTCGTCGGACGAAGGCGTCCACGATCTCGGCACGCTCGGCGTCGGTGGCCCGGCCGAGCTCGAGGGTGTCACCGTCGATGGTCACCGTGACCTTGTGGTCTCCGGCGCCGCGCGTGAGGAACGCCTTGAGCATGCCGATCACCGGCGCCAGGACCCCGCCCCCGGCGAGCGTGACCAGCCACTCGGTCAGCGAGGTGAGCGCCCCGGACTTCGCCCCGTCGGGAGGCAGGGCGCCCGCGACGGGCTCGACGTCGTCCACGTCGAGATCCCGGAGCTCGTCGCGCAGCTGCCGGCCGAGGCGCTCGGCGTCCTCCGGATCGGTGGCGGGATCCGGTTCCAGGACCACTCGTAGTTCCACGGGGCGCAACTCCACGAGCGGATGGTCCGCCCGGGGTCGGAACCCGTCCAGAGGCTTCGGCCTCGCGGTCGGCATGCCCGTCGGCCTCAGAAAGTCCTCAGAATCGGCTGAGAACCTGTTCACAGCGTCCGCGCACCGTCGTCCGCGTCATCGTTCGACACGAGGAGGTCCCCGTGCACGTCCGTTCCCTGCTCGCCGGCGTCGGCATCACCGCCGTCGCGGTGGCCGTTCCGCTGGTCGTCGTCTCGACCGCCTCCGCTGCACCGAGTTCCTCCACCTCCTCGAGCTGCCCGCGGCAGGCCGTGCACCAGGAGGTCCAGCAGTACCTCAACGACCACCCCGACGTGGCCGCCGAGGTCGCGGACCTGAGGAAACTGCCGCAGGACCAGCGGGCGGCGGCCCGCCAGAAGTACCTCGCCGCGCATCCGGACGTGGCCGCGCAGCTGACGACCTTCCGGCAGGACCGCCGGGGCGCGTGGGCTGAGGTGACCGGCGCCAGGGCCGCGGAACTGGACAAGTACCCGGCCGTCAAGGACATGGTCGAGCAGCTCGGAAAGACGCCGGCCGGCCAGCGCGCAGCGGCCGCCAAGCAGTACCTCGCCGACCACGCCGACGCCAAGGACCAGCTGAAGCAGCTGCGCACCGACACCCGCACCCGGCTCCAGAGCTGCCGGGCCGGCAGGTAATCATCGGCCCGTGGCCGCGCCTACCTGCCCGGATGTCCTCGTCGTCGACGACGACGAGGACATCCGCGTCTCCCTCGACCGGGGCCTGCGGCTGTCCGGCTTCGACGTGCGGACGGCGGCGGACGGCGAGGCGGCCCTGCGGGAGGTCGCCGGCCGGGTGCCCGACTGCATCGTCCTCGACGTCGGGCTCCCGGGCCGGGACGGCGTCGCGGTGGTGGAGGCCCTGCGCCGGGACGACGTGACGGTCCCCGTTCTGATGCTGAGCGCACGGACCAGCGTCGAGGACCGGGTGACCGGTCTCGCGGCCGGCGCCGACGACTACCTGGTGAAGCCGTTCGCGCTGGCGGAACTGGTCGCGCGGCTGCGCGCGCTGCTGCGCCGCGTGCCCAGCCCCGAGCCCAGCGGGCTGACCGTGGGGCCGCTCGTGGTCGACCCGGCCCGGCGCCGTGCCGCCGTGCACGGCGTCCCCGTGGAGCTGACCCGCCGGGAGTTCGACCTGCTGGAGACGCTGGCGCGGAACTCGGGCATCGTGCTGAGCCGCGAGCGGCTGCTCGAGCTCGTGTGGGGCTACGACTTCGCCGTCGACACGAACGTGGTCGACGTCTTCGTGAGCCAGCTGCGCCGCAAGCTCGAGGCCGGCGGGGCGCCCCGCCTGGTGCACACGGTCCGCGGCATCGGCTTCACGCTCGAGGGCCGCCACGGTGGGTGAGCCCGGCCGGCGGTGGTCGCTGCGCAGCCGCGTCGCGCTGGCAGCCGCGCTGGGGGCGGTGCTCGTCGCGGTCGTCGCCGGGGTCGTCGTCGCTGCGCTGCTCAGCCACCGCGAGGTCGCGGCGCTCGACCGCCGGCTCGACAACGTCGTCGCCGTGGCCGAGGCCCGGCTGTCGGGGGGTACGGACCCCGCGGGGCTCCTCGGCACCGGGCGGCGCGGCCTGCTGCCGGCGACCGTCGACGGTCTGGTCGTCACCGTCCGGTCCGGCGCGACCACGAGGACGGCGGGTCTCTCCCCCCGGCCGCCCCAGCTGCCGGCGACCGACGGCCCGGTGACCGTGCAGGGCACCGACTACCGGCTGCGCACCGCGCCGCTCGACGGCGGAACGGTGACCGTCGGCCTCCCGGCTCGGGCCACCGACCGGACCGTGGCGCGGGTGCGGAGGGGCACGCTCGCGGTCACCGCACTCGCCGCGCTGGCCGCGGCCGGTCTCGGTTGGGTGCTGGCCGGACCCGCCACGAGGCCCCTGCGGGAGCTGCGGGACCGCACGGCCCGGCTCGGCGGACGCCCGAGCCCTGCCGACCGCGATGCCCTCACCACCGGCTCGGTCGCCCGCACCGCGGAGACCGCGGAGGTCGCCGAGGCCCTCGCCGGGCTGCTGCACCGGGTGGAGCTGGCCCGTGGGGAGAGCGAGCGCGCGCTCGTCTCCGCCCGCGACTTCGCCGCGGCCGCCGAGCACGAACTGCGGACGCCGCTCACCGCCATGCGCACCGACCTCGACGTGCTGACCGCCCATCCGGATCTGCCGGCGGCCGAGCGCGCCGAGGTCCTCGCCCAGCTCGCGGCCCGTCAGCAGCGCGTCGAGGACACTCTCGCGGCTCTGGCCCGGCTGGCCACCGGTGACCTTGCGGAGCCCGACCGCAGTCCCGTCGAACTCACCGACCTCGTCGCCCGAGCCGTCGCGACGGCCGCCCGCACGGCGCCGGCGGGCACTGCCGTGGGGGCGGTGCTGCCCGACATCGAGGTCACCGTCGCCGGGTCGCCTGCCGGGCTGCGGCTGGCGGTGGACAACCTGCTCGCCAACGCCGTCCGGCACGCGGGGGCGCGCCGCATCGAGGCCGCCGTCCGCCTCCTGGGCGACCGCGTGCTGGTCACCGTCGACGACGACGGCGCCGGTGTCCCACCGGACGAGCGGACCGCCGTCTTCGACCGCTTCCGCCGCGGCCGGTCCGCGCACGGCCCCGGCTCCGGGCTCGGTCTGGCGCTGGTCGCCCAGCAGGCGTCGCTGCACGGCGGCACCGCGTCGCTCACCGACAGCCCGCTCGGCGGCACCCGAGCGGTGCTCGAACTGCCCAGCTGAGGCTGCCCGCCCGCCCGTGACCAGCGTTCTTGTCAGTGTTGGGTGGCATGGTCCGCGCCATGACGACGCCCGGCGCCCATGCATTCGACTTCATCCACGGCCGATGGACCGTCCACAATCGCAAGCTCCGGGACGTGGCCGACACCGCCTGCGACGAATGGGTCGAGTTCGACGCGACGAGCGAGGCCTTTCCGGTGCTGCACGGATTCGGGCACATCGACCGGATGGAGGTGCCCGAGGCGCCCGACGGCCCGGGTTTCGAGGGCATGACCCTGCGGTTGTTCGACCCCTCGCTCGACACGTGGAGCATCTGGTGGAGCTCCACCCGCGCCCCCGGTCGGCTCGATCCGCCAGTGGTCGGCCGGTTCACCGACGGGCAGGGCGTCTTCGAGTGCGACGACGTGGTCGGCGGGCGACCCGTCCGGCTGCGCTTCCGGTGGACCGCCGACGACCACGCACCGGTGTGGCGGCAGTTCTTCTCCTACGACGCCGGCGCGACGTGGCGGGAGAACTGGCAGATGTCGTTCAGCCGCCGCTGATGCCGGTCACGGGGGCGGCGTGCCGCCCCCGTGACCCGGTCTCACTTCGTCGGGTCGGAAGGCCCGGGCGCACCGGGTTCGCCGGCCAGCGCCGGTTCCTCGGGCTTCGCGTCGATGCCGGCCTCGGCCCGCTGGGCGTCGGTGATCGGCGTCGGCGCGCCGGTGAGCGGGTCGAAGCCGGCGCCGGTCTTGGGGAAGGCGATGACCTCGCGGATCGACTCGACGCCCGACAGCAGCGCGGAGAGACGGTCCCAGCCCAGCGCCGCGCCGGCGTGCGGCGGCGGCCCGTAGGCGAAGGCCTCGAGGAAGAACCCGAACCGGTCGCGGGCCTCCTCGCGGGACATGCCCAGGGTCTCGAACACGCGCTCCTGCAGGTCGGCGTCGTGGATACGCACCGAGCCGCTCATGACCTCGTTGCCGTTGATCACCATGTCGTAGGCGTCGGACAGCGCCGCGCCCTTGTCGTCGGCGAACCGCTCCCGCCACTCGGGCGTGGGCGAGGTGAAGGGGTGGTGCATGAACGTCCAGTCGCCGCTCTCGGTCTCCTCGAACATCGGGAAGTCGACGACGAAGAGGAACGACCAGCTGCCGGGCTCGATGAGCTCGAGCCGCTTGGCGATCTCGTTGCGGGCCGCGCCCAGCAGCTCCTGCGAGGAGCGTCGCTGGCCGGCGGCGAAGAAGACGCAGTCGCCGGGCTTGGCCCCGACCGCCTCGACCAGACCCGCCCGCTCGCTCTCGGAGATGTTCTTCGCGACCGGGCCGCCGAGCTCGCCGTCCTCGGCGATGGTCACGTAGGCCAGGCCGCGCGCACCGCGGGACTTCGCCCAGTCCTGCCACGCGTCGAAGGCCCGCCGCGGCTGGGAGCCGCCACCGGGCATGACGACCGCGCCGACGTAGGGCGCCTGGAAGACGCGGAACGGGGTGTCGGCGAAGTACGACGTCAGCTCGGTGAGCTCGATGCCGAAGCGGAGGTCGGGCTTGTCGGAACCGAACCGGTCCATGGCCTCGCGGTAGGTCATCCGCGGGATCTCGGGCACCTCGTAGGAGGCGAGCTCCCGCCACAGCGACCGGACGACGTCCTCGGCGATGGTCAGCACGTCGTCGCGCTCGACGAAGCTCATCTCGAAGTCGAGCTGGGTGAACTCCGGCTGCCGATCGGCCCGGAAGTCCTCGTCCCGGAAGCAGCGGGCGATCTGGTAGTACCGCTCGAGGCCGCCGATCATCAGCAGCTGCTTGAACAGCTGCGGCGACTGCGGCAGCGCGTACCACTTGCCCGGCTGCAGCCGCACGGGGACGACGAAGTCGCGCGCGCCCTCGGGCGTCGAGCGCGTCAGGTTCGGCGTCTCGACCTCGGCGAAGCCGTGCCCGTGCATCACCTCGCGGGCGATCCGGCTGATCTCCGAGCGGATCCGGATCGCCTTGGCCGGGCCCTGCCGGCGCAGGTCCAGGTAGCGGTACCGGTAGCGGACGTCGTCCGAGGCCGCCTGGTCGGTCTCGATGGGGAACGGCAGCGGCGCGGCCGCCGAGAGCACCCGAAGCTCGGAGGTGGCGACCTCGATCTCGCCCGTGGGGAGCTCCGGGTTCTCGTTGCCCTCCGGACGGCGGCGCACCTCACCGGTCACGAGCACGCAGTACTCGTTGCGCAGGTGGTGGGCCTCCTCCTCGCGGACGACGACCTGGACGTAGCCCGAGGCGTCGCGCAGGTCGAGGAAGACCACACCACCGTGGTCGCGGCGGCGGGCCACCCAGCCGGCGAGGGTGACGGTCGAGCCGGCGTCGGACGCGCGCAGCGTTCCGGCGTCGTGAGTGCGGAGCACGGTCAGTGCCTTTCGTAGAGGGAGATCACCAGCGGTCGTGCACGTGCGCCCGGATGCGCTCGTCGTACACCCGCTCGAGGTCGGACAGCTGGGAGTCGGAGAGCGGCGCCAGCGAGGCGGCCGCCACGTTGCCGCGCACCTGGGTGACGTTGCGGGCCCCGGGGATGACGGTGGTGACGCCGGGCTGGTCGATCACCCAGCGCAGCGCGAAGGCCGCGGTCGGGACGGTGTCACCGGCGATCTCCGCGACCTCGCGGGCCGCCGCGACGCCCACGTCGAACGGGACGCCGGAGAACGTCTCGCCCACGTCGAAGGCCTCGCCGTTCCGGTTGTAGTTCCGGTGGTCGTCGGCCGGGAACTCGGTCGACTCGTCGTACTTGCCGGTGAGCAGTCCGCTGGCCAGCGGCACCCGGGCCAGGACGCCGACGCCCGCCGCCCGGGCGGCGGGCAGCAGCTCCTCCAGCGGCTTGCGCCGGAAGATGTTGAGGATCACCTGGATGGTCTGCACACCCGGATGCTGCAGTGCGGTCAGGCCCTCGGCCACCGTCTCGACCGACACCCCGTAGGCCGCGATCGCGCCGTCCTCCACGAGAGCGTCGAGCGCGTCGTAGACCCGCTGGTCGGAGTAGACGGCCGTCGGCGGGCAGTGCAGCTGCACCAGGTCGAGGGTGTCGACGCCGAGGTTGCGGCGGGACCGGTCGATCCAGGCGCGCAGGTTCTCGGGCGTGTACTGCGCAGCCTCGAACGGATCGGCGCGGCGGCCGGCCTTGGTGGCGACGAACGGGCGGTCCGGCCGGGGCGCGAGCGCCTTGCGGATCCGCTCCTCCGAGCGCCCGTCGCCGTAGACGTCGGCGGTGTCGAGCAGGGTCACCCCGGCGTCGAGGGCCGCGTCGAGCACCTCGCCCGCCGCGTCGTCGTCGACGTCCCCCCAGTCACCGCCGAGCTGCCACGTGCCCAGCCCGATGACGCTGACGTCGGCCCCGGTCCGCCCGAGCGGGCGCTGCTCCATGCTCATGCCCCCACGCTTTCACGGAGCCGCTCGAACAGCTCGCCGACCGGCACGGCCACCTGTTCGCCGGTGGCCATGTCCTTCAGCTGACCGACGCCCTCGGCGAGGTCGCGCTCGCCGATGACGACGACGTGGGAGGCGCCCGACCGGTCCGCCGCCTTCATCGCACCCTTCAGCCCCCGGTCGCCGTACACCGTGTCGGCCGAGACGCCGGCCTGGCGCAACTGCCCGACCAGGCGGACCGCCAGGCGCTTGGCCTCGGCCCCCAGGGGCACGACGAACGCCTGCACCCCCGCGGCCGCCGCGACGTCGAGCCCCTCGGCCTGCACCGCGAGCAGCGTGCGGTCGACCCCGACGGCATAGCCGATGCCGGACACGTCGGGGCCGCCGAGCGCCGCGGAGAGCCCGTCGTAGCGACCGCCGCCGCCGATCGCCGACTGGGCGCCGAGGCCGTGGTGCACGAACTCGAACGTCGTCTTCGTGTAGTAGTCCAGGCCGCGGACGAGCTTCGGCGCCTCGGTCCAGGTCACGCCGAGGTCGGTGAGGTGCTGGCGGACGGCGTCGTAGTGCGCCTTGGTGCTGTCCGAGAGGTGGTCGACCATCAGCGGGGCGTCGCCGAGCTGGGCCTGCACCTCGGGGCGCTTGTCGTCGAGCACCCGCAGCGGGTTGATCTCCGCGCGCCGGCGCGTGTCCTCGTCGAGGTCGAGCTTCTCCAGGTACTGCACCAGCAGCTCGCGGTACTGCGGCCGGCAGGTCGAGTCGCCCAGCGACGTGAGCAGCAGCTCGAAGTCGGTCAGCCCCAGGTCGCGGAAGCCCTGGACGCCGAGCGCCACCACCTCGGCGTCCAGCGCCGGGTCGTCGACGCCGAGCGCCTCCATGTCGACCTGGGTGAAGTGCCGGTAGCGCCCGGCCTGCGGGCGCTCGTAGCGCAGCGCGGTGCCCACCGTCCACAGCTTCACCGGCAACGCGCCGTCGTGCAGCCGGTGCTCGATGAAGGCGCGCATCAGCCCGGCGGTGAGCTCGGGGCGCAGCGTGAGCGAGCGGCCGCCGCGGTCGGAGAACGTGTACATCTCCTTCGAGACGACGTCCGTCGACTCCCCCACCCCGCGGGAGAAGACGGCGGTGTCCTCGAAGATCGGCGTCTCGACGTACCCGTACCCGGCCCGCCGCAACGGCGCGGTGAGGGTGTCGCGGACCGCGAGGAACCGCGCGGAGTCCGGCGGCAGGACGTCGAAGGTGCCCTTGGGCGCGCGCAGGTCGGTCACGCGTCCTCCTCGCTGGCGCTCGTCGCCCACGTGCCCGGCGGTGCTGTGCTCACTGGTGAGCTCGCAAGCTCGCTCACAGTCCCCGCCCCGACGGAGCCGGACCCGCGCCCGCAGCCGCCTCGGCCAGGTACGGGTTGGTCGCCCGCTCGCGCCCGATGGTGGTCGCGGGCCCGTGGCCGGGCAGCACGACCGTCTCGTCGTCCAGCGGCAGGACGACGTCCCTCAGCGAGGCCAGCATCGAGTCCCACGACCCGCCCGGAAGGTCGACGCGGCCGACCGAGCCGGCGAACAGGACGTCACCGGACAGCAGCCCGGGCGCCTCCCCCAGGTCGACGGAGAACATGACCGACCCCTGCGTGTGCCCGGGGGCGTGCCGGACGGTCAGGTCGACGCCGGCCAGCGACAGCAGCGCGCCGTCGTCCAGCCGCTTCACGTCCGACGGGTCCGGCAGCCGGACGCCGCTGATCAGGGGCGCGAGCGCCGGGCCGTGCCATCGGGCCGGGTCGCTGAGCATGCCGAAGTCGTCGGGGTGCAGGTAGGCGGGGATGTCGTAGCCGTCGCAGACCGGGAGCACCGAGAACGTGTGGTCGAGATGCCCGTGGGTCAGCACGACCGCGACCGGCTTCAGCCCGTCGTCGGCCAGCATGCGCGCCAGGGGCTCGACGGCGTCCATGCCGGGGTCGACGACCACGCACTCCTGCCCTGGCCCCGAGGCCACGGCGTAGCAGTTGGTGCCGAACGCGCCGGCGGGAAAGGAGCGGATGAGCACCCGTGCAGGTTACGCGGGGGGTCCGACGCTGCCGGGTCCTGCCAGGGAACGCTCAGGTCGCCTGCCTAGACTCGGCAGTCGACCGCGGGGCTCGCCGTTCCGGAAATCACCCGGCACCGCTCCGCCGCGCCCGCCCGATCGAGGAGTTCGACCGTGCCCACGAGCAAGCAGCGTCGTCAGGCTGCCCAGCGCCACCTGCAGAAGCAGCTGGAGCGCCGCGCCGAACTGGCCAAGAGGCGCCGCCGCAACCTGGCCGTCGTCGCAACCGTCGTGGCCGTCGCCGTGGTGGTCGTCGCCGGCCTCGTGATCAGCGGGGTGTTGAGCAGCGACAGCAAGACCAACGACGCGGCCGGCAGCAGCAGCAAGTCCGCCGCGACGAGCAGCGCGGCCGCCACGACGAACTCCGACGGCACCGTCGCGTGCACCTACAGCCCCGACAAGTCGGGCAACACCAACCTCAAGGACGTCGGCACTCCGCCCACCCCGGACAAGACGCCGACCCAGGGCACCGCCACGCTGCTGATGAGCACGAACCAGGGCGACCTGAAGCTGACCCTCGACCGCTCGAAGGCCCCGTGCGCCGCCGCGAGCTTCGCCTACCTGGCGCAGCAGAAGTTCTTCGACGGCAGCCCGTGCCACCGCGAGGTCAACGAGCCGACGTTCGGCGTCCTGCAGTGCGGTGACCCGTCCGGCTCCGGCGCCGGCGGCCCCAGCTACAAGTTCGCCCAGGAGGTGCCGAAGGGCACCACCTACCCCCGCGGCACGATCGCGATGGCCAACACCGGTCAGCCGAACTCGACCGGCAGCCAGTTCTTCCTCTGCTTCACCGACACCCAGCTCAGCCCCGACTACTCCCCGGTCGGCACCGTCGACGCGGCCGGGCTGGCGGTCCTGGACAAGATCGCCGCAGCCGGCAACAACGGCTCGTTCGCGTCCCAGGCCGGCGGCGGTGCACCGAACACCCCGGTCACCATCAACACGATGTCCGTCGTCGGCTGAGAAAGGACCCCGCTGCCCCCCACGGCTCGCAAGCTCGCCGCGGGCCCCCGCAGCGGGGCCTAGGCGGTGACGCGCTCCACGTCGAAGACGCCTTCGACGTTGCGCACCGTCTGCAGGACGGCACCGAGGTGCGCCGGGTCGGCCAGCTCGAAGGTGAAGCGGCTGATCGCCACCCGGTCGCGGCTGGTCTGCACCGAGGCCGAGAGGATGTTGACCCGCTCGTCGGCCAGCGCCTTCGTCACGTCGGACAGCAGCCGATGCCGGTCGAGGGCCTCGACCTGGATCGCCACCAGGAACATCGAGCCCGGGGCGTTGCCCCACTCGACCTCCACCAGCCGCTCGGGCTTGCGCTGGAGGTCACCGGCGTTCGTGCAGTCGGTGCGGTGCACGCTCACCCCACCGCCGCGGGTGACGAAGCCGAGGATGTCGTCGCCGGGCACGGGCGTGCAGCACTTGGCGAGCTTGGCCCAGACGTCGCTCATCCCGTGGACGACGACGCCCGGGTCTCCGCCCGCCGCACGGCGCGGCACCGAACGACGGGTCGGGATCGCGGTCTCGGCGATGTCCTCGACCGCGCCCTCGGCGCCGCCCATGGCGGTGATCAGCTTCTCGACGACCGAGGACGCGGAGACGTGGTTCTCCCCCACCGCGGCGTACAGCGCGGTGACGTCGGCGTAGCGGAGGTCCTTGGCCAGCGTCGAGAGCGCGTCGCCGCCCAGCAGGCGCTGCAACGGCAGCCCGGCCTTGCGCATGGCGCGGGTCAGGGCCTCCTTGCCGGCCTCGACGGCGTCCTCGCGGCGCTCCTTGGTGAACCACTGCCGGATCTTGGTGCGGGCGCGCGAGGAGCCGACGAACTGCAGCCAGTCCTGCGACGGCGCGGCCGTGGGCGAGCGCGAGGTGAAGATCTCGACGACGTCGCCGTTGGAGAGCTTGCTGTCCAGTGAGACCAGCGTGCCGTTCACCCGGGCCCCGATGGTGCGGTAGCCGACCTCGGTGTGCACCGCGAACGCGAAGTCGACGGGCGTGGACTCCCCGGGCAGGCTGATGACGTCGCCCTTGGGCGTGAAGACGAAGACCTCCTGCGGGCCGAGGTCGTAGCGCAGCGTCTCGAGGAACTCGCCGGGCTCCTGGGCCTCACGCTGCCAGTCGAGCAGCTGGCGCAGCCACAGCATGTCGTCGGGCGAGCCCGGCTTGGCCGCACCCAGCTCGCCGGGCCCGGGGCGACCGCCCGCGCGCGCCTTCTCCTTGTACTTCCAGTGCGCGGCGATGCCGTACTCGGCGGTGCGGTGCATGTCGTGCGTGCGGATCTGCAGCTCGACCGGCTTGCCCTGCGGACCGATCACGGTCGTGTGCAGCGACTGGTACATGTTGAACTTCGGCATCGCGATGAAGTCCTTGAACCGGCCGGGCACCGGCTGCCAGTGCGCGTGCATGATGCCCAGCGCGGCGTAGCAGTCGCGCACCGAGTCGACCAGGATCCGGATGCCGACCAGGTCCCAGATGTCGGTGAAGTCGCGGCCGCGGACGATCATCTTCTGGTAGATCGAGTAGTAGTGCTTCGGCCGGCCGGTGACGACGGCCTCGATCTTCGCCGTCTCCAGCTGCTTGTTGAC
>Ga0308173_10001288_pt1 | contig 12339 bp, 12 predicted proteins | sample PhyPR1_FD_203716 | JGI IMG/M metagenome (GOLD analysis project Ga0308173, IMG submission 203716) | Soil microbial communities from UC Gill Tract Community Farm, Albany, California, United States - DLSLS.P.R1 | ecosystem: Environmental > Terrestrial > Soil > Agricultural land | place: USA... | reverse complement strand
ACCCGGTCGGTGAGGGTGGCCAGGTTGACCGGAAGCCGATCCAGCGCCGGTGCGGTCTTGGCCAGGCTGGAGCCGAGCCGGCTCATCCCGTCGATGAGGTCGGTGAGGTCCTGGCCGGCCGCGGCGGAGGTCTGCGAGATCGTGTCGGCCTTCTGGATGATGGCGCGCAGCTGAGGGCCGGTTCCGTTGAGGCCGGTGCCCAGGCCGTTGACGATGTTGTCGATGTTCTCGCCGGTGAGCGCGGCCAGGACCGGGCCGACCCGTTCGGTGATCGCCTCGAGGTCGGGCTGGACGCCGGTCTGCGCGATCTGGGCGCCGTCGGCCAGGGCGGGCGAGGTGCGCGGAACCGCTCCGGCGGGCGGTTCGAGCCGTACGTAGTTCTCACCGAGCAGGCTGGTCTTGGCGATGACCGCCGTGGTGCCGACCGGGATGTGCACGCCGTCGACGATGGACATCTTGACCCTGGCCTTGTAGCCCTGCAGGCGGATGCCGATGACCGATCCGACCCGGACGTCGTACATCTGCACTCCGTGTCCGGCGACGAGGTTCTGGACGTCGTCGAACAGGGCGTACAGCGTGAGATGACCGGTCGGAGCGCCCAGGGTCTGGAGGGAGCAGCCGGTCGCGGGGAGGACCAGGGCGAGCAGGATCGCCAGGAGGCGCCGGGTCATGACGTCTTCCCCCGGCTGATCGTCTTCTGACAGCTGGAAACCGGCTGGTCCAGGCACGGCACGGTGCCCCAGCCCATGGCGGTGAACAGCGGCTGGAGCCAGATCCGCAGCGTGGGGGTGAGCGCGATGCGGGCCCGGATCGTATGGGTCTTCGGGTCGTCGGCATTGATGATCAGGTTGGTGACCGCGGCCAGGCCCTGGAGTCCCTGGGCCAGCGACCCGCTGTTGGCCTTGAGGGTCATCACCAGCGACGAGGCCTGGGAGACCATCTTGGGCAGCGTCTCCTTGTAGGCGGTGACGATCACCTGGCCCTTCTGGACGAGGCTGCTCAGCCCGGCGAGCAGGTCTCGAAGCTGGGTCCGTTCGCCCGCCAGCTGGGTGCTGGTGGTGTCGAAGGCGTCGATGAGGTTGCGCAGCCCGGCCTCGTGGTCGTTGAGCGAGGTGACCAGGTCGCGCAGGCTGGCGGCCGCGGCGGCGAGCTGCTTGTCCTGGGCGGCCAGGCCGTTGGCGAGCTTGGCCGAGGTGGTCAGCGCGTCGTTGATGCCCTGGCCCCTGCCGTCGACGATCTGGGCCCCCGTGTGCACCAGCCCTCGTACCTTCGCCGGGTCGAGCGACTGCGCCAGCGTGGTGAAGGAGCCGAGGACGTCGTCGATCTCGACCGCCGGCTCGGTGCGGGTCAGCGGGACGACCGCGCCCGGAGCGGCACGCCGCTCCCCCGGCTTCCACTGCGGGAAGAGGATGACGCTGCGTTCGCCGATGGCGCTCTCCGCCTCGATGGTGGCGTGCACGTCGGCCGGTACGGGGACGTCGCCGTCGATGTCGAGGTCAAGCCGCACCTTGGATCCTTCGATCCGCATCCTGCGGACCATGCCGACATCGGCCCCCATCACCTTGACCCGCGACTTCTCGTACAGCGAGGGGGTCTTGGTGAAGTAGACGACCATCGGGTACGACCCCGCGCCGCCGATGACCGAGCATCCGCCGACGGTGAAGCCGAGGCACAGGACGAGCAGGCCGGCGGTGAGCGTGCGCCAGGATCTCATTTCCCGGCTCCCTTCTGGCCGGCGAGCCTGGCGAGGTCCGCGACCGACACCGGCCCGAGCTGGGTGGCGGCGGCGTCGAGGAACGGGCCGTAGGAGCCGGCGGTGGAGAAGGCGTACATCGAGGGGCCGAGCCAGGCCAGCAGGTTGTTCATGTCGTCCTGCTGGGCGGAGATCGACGAGACGGTTCCGCCGAGGTCGGTCATCAGGTTGATCAGGCCCTGCTGCTGTTTGTCGATGAGGTCGGAGATCCGGGTGACCGTTCGGCTGCCGCTGCCCAGCAGGACCGTCAACTCGGCCTGCCGTTCGCGCAACTGGTTCAGCAGGACCTGGATGCCCTGGCCGAGCCGGACGAGCTGGGCGTCCCGCGACTTGACCGTGGTGAGCAGCTTGCTGCTGCTGGTGACCAGGGTCTTGAGCTGCGGCCCGGACTGCTGGAGGGTGTCGGCGATCTGCGCGAGCTTGTGCAGCGCGTCGGTGAGGTGCCGGCGCGTCTGCGGCGTCATTCCGCCGATCTTGTCGATGACCTCGCCGATGGTCTTGGTGTCCAGCCGCTGCAGGGTCTTGGCGCCGGTGGCGACGAGGTCGTTGGTGGTGATCGGCAGCTGGGTCCGTTCCTCGGGGATCCGGCGCCGGGAGGCCGGGACGTCGGCCATGTACGGGCGGCTGACCGGCCCGCTCAGCCGCAGGTAGCGGCCGCCGAGGATGTTGCTGGTGGAGATGTCGGCCCGGGTGTCCAGGCCGAGGTCGACCCCGTGGTCCACCTCCCAGGTGACGAGCACGTACCCCTTGCCGAAGTCGGGCTTGACCGAGGTGACCTCGCCGACCTTGATTCCGGCGATCCGCACCTCGTTGCCCGAGCTCAGCCCGCCGGTACCGCCGAAGATGCCGCTCATGGCGTAGCGGTCCTGGAGCAGGCCGAGCTTTCCGGTGAGGAAGACCGCCACGAGGGCGAGGGCGATGGTCAGGACGGAGGCGATCCCCAGGATGGCGGGGTTGCGGTCGCGGAAGGACTTGAGCGCCATCACTGCCCCCCGACGACGACTTGGTCGAGGGTGGCCTGGTCCGGGAGCTTGCTGAGCTTCATGGCGGTCGGGCACGGTCCGGGCACCAGAGTGATGCAGGGCACCGCGCCGGTGACGAACTGCCCGAGGTCGAACATGCGGGCGAGGTCGGCGAGCTTGAGCCCGGTGGTGTTGAGGATGCCCCTCAGCGGCGCCAGGTTCCGATGGGTGCCCGCCATGATCACGGTCAGCTTGTCGAGCATGGCGCTGAGCTGGTCGGTGTTGTTGCCGACCACCGTGTCGGTGGTGCGCAGCATCGTCGACAGGTCGCTGATCGCCTGGTCGACCAGCGCGGTGTTGTCGGCGAAGGCGTTGGTGAGGGTGGCGAGGTTGCCGGTGGCGGTGACGATCTGCTGGTCCCGGCGGGCCAGGACCTGGGTGACCGTCGCGAAGTCCGACAGCATCGTGGTGAGGGTCTGCCGGCGCGCCGCGATCGTGGACGACAGCGAGTCCACGTTGGCCAGCAGCTGGCCCGCCGAGCCGTCGTCGCCTTCCACGGCGGTGTAGATCGCGGTGAGGATCTGGTTGAGCTTGTCCGGATCCAGGCCCTGGGCCAGCGGTTCCAGCCGATTGATCAGGTCGCTCAGGTCGACGACCGAGCGGGTGCGGGTCACATGGTCGCCGTCGTGCATCATCTCGGGCGAGGTGCCGGGGATCAGGTAGACGACGCGGTTGGTGATCGCGTCCCGCCAGCGGACCGCCGCCTCGCTGTCCCTGGGCACGTGGTACTGGGTGCTCACGTCCAGCTCGACCCGGGCCTTGCCGTCGCTGACCCGGATGTCGCCGACCTGCCCGACCGGGGCTCCGGCGATCTTGACCTTGTCGCCCTTGCGCAGCCCGCTGACGTCGTCGAAGACCGCGATGACCTTGTACGTGCCGCCGAAGCCGATCCGGGCGATCTGCACGGTGATGAAGAAGGTCAGGGTCCCGGTGAGGAGCAGGAAGATCAGCACCTGGATCGCCGACGTGCGCCGCTGGGTCCTGCGGGCGTCCTGGAATCGTCGCGACGTGCCCATCAGCCGCCTCCGGTGTCGTCGGGGCACCCGCCGCCGATCAGGAGCTGGCACACGCTGGTGGGCAGCAGGACCTCGACCCCGAGCATCCGCCGGCCATCGGGGGCGGGCGCCCAGGCGAGCCGCTTGTAGACCGGCAGCAGCTCGATGGTCCGGCGGATCGCCGGACCGGCCAGTGGCAGCAGCGTGTCCACGAACGTCGAGGCCCGCTCGAAGGACCGGAACGCCTCGCCCAGGTCCGGGGCGTACGTGCCGAGGCCGCGGGCGATCAGGTTGCTGAGGTCGGCGATGCCCTGGGCGGTGCGCAGCCCGCGGCCCTGTCCGGAGTCGAGCGTCTGCAGCAGGTTGTCGGAGGAGGTGGTGAGGGTGGCCAGGTCGGCGCCGACTCCGCGGGTACGGGCGAGCCGCGCCATGTCGTCCAGGAAGACCTTGGCCCGGCCACGCTGCCGGTAGCCGATGTCCACCAGGGTCCCGGTGTTCTTGATCAGGCCCTTGATGTCCTCGCCTGACGGGCCCAGTGCCTGCGAGACGGCGTCCACGATGACCGCGACGTCCTGCGGGTCGAGCGAGCTGAGCAGTTCGTCGGCGCTGCCGAGCAGCGAGGTCAGGTCCAGGCTGTCGGAGGTCCTGGCGATGCGCGCGCCGTCCGCCAGGAAGGGGCCGGTCGCCTCGTCGCCGCCGGGGACGAGGTTGATGAACTTGGGCCCGAACACCGACTCGGGCTCCAGCGAGGCGGTCACGGTGTCGGGCACCTGGATCTCGCGATCGATGCTCAGCGTGAGCCGCGCGCCGCCCTCGGGGGCCAGCGCGATCCCGCTGACCCGGCCCACCGTGACGCCGCGAAGCTTGACCGGCGAGGAGGTGGTCATGCTCTGGCCCGCGCCGCCGAAGTCCGCGGTCATCGTCATGCCGCGCGCCTTGAACGGCTTGGCCACCAGCACGTAGAGCCCCGCCACGACCAGCAGCAAGGTCAGCAACGTGACTCCGGCGCGCTTCATCCGGCCAGCCTCACGGTGTCGCCCTGGCCCCAGAACACGTAGGACAGCAGCATGTTCAGGGTGACGATCGTGATGATCGACAGCCGGATCGCCCGGCCCGCCGCGCGGCCCACCCCGGCCGGTCCGCCGGTCGCGTGGTAGCCGTAGAAGCAGTGGATGGTGATGACCGCGAAGGCGAACACCGCGACCTTGATCGAGCTGTAGAGCAGGTCGATGGGTGGCAGGTACAGATGGAAGTAGTAGTCGTACACACCGGGCGCGAGATGGAAGAACGAGGTGGAGATGAACCGGGTCGCGAAGAAGGTGGCGAACAGCGCCAGCAGGTAGAGCGGCACCAGCGCGATGAGCGCCGCGACGACCCGGGTGCAGATCAGGTAGATGAAGGAGTGCACGCCCATGACCTCGAGGGCGTCGATCTCCTCGCTGATGCGCATCGCGCCGAGTTCGGCGGTGAACGACGAGCCGCACTGGGCGGCCAGCGCGATCGCCGCGATGATCGGCGTGGTCTCGCGTACGTTGACGAACGCGCCGATCAGCCCCATGAACGACTGGGCCCCGATGACCTGCAGGCCGGTGTAGGCCTGCAGGCCGACCTCGGTGCCCAGGAACAGCGACATGATGAAGATGACGAAGAACATGCCGCCGCCGACCACGGTGGCCCCGACCCCGATGACGATGTCGCTGACGTGCAGCGCGACGGTCTTGGCGTACTTCAGCCGGAACACGATGTCGCGGATCGAGTAGAAGAACACCTTCCACACGAAGATCGGCCATTCGGCGAGGTCCCCGGTGCGGCCGACGATCCCGCCGGAGATCCTGGTCAGCGTGGTGGAGGCCGCCCGCGGAACGCTGAGATCCATCAGCCCTCCGGGGGGAACGCGATGATGTAGATCGTCGTGATCACGTAGTTGAACGCGAAGACCAGCATGAACGCGATCACGGTGGCCCGGTTGACCGCGCGGCCCACCCCGACCGGGGTGCGTGCGCAGTTCATCCCGGTGTGGCAGGCGACCAGGGCGGCGATCAGCCCGAACAGCCAGGCCTTGAGCAGCGTGACGACCAGGTCGGAGATGCGCAGCAGGCCGAGCGCGCCGTCGAAGTACGCGCCCGGGGTCACGCCCTGGAGCAGCACGTTGAAGACGAATCCGCCGACCGCCCCGGACAGGATGACCAGCGAGGCGAGCATCGTCGACACGAGGCTGGCCGCCCAGATGCGCGGGGTGACGAGCCGATGGACCGGGTTGACGCCCATCGTCTCCATCGCGTCCAGCTCGTCGCGGATCCGTCGGGCGCCCATGTCGGAGGTCATCGCCGACCCGCCGGCGCCCGCGATGATCAGCGCCGCGGCGATCGGCGCGACCTCCCGGACCAGGCCGACGATCACCGCGCCGCCGGTGGACGACTGGGCGCCGAGCTGACCGGCCAGGTCGCCGACCTGGAGGGCGACCGTCGCGCCCAGCGGAAGCGACACGAGGATGACCGGCAGCGAGGTGACCCGGGCCAGGAACGCGCACTGCTCCACGAACTCCCAGAACCACGCCCGGACGTCCCAGGTGCGGCGCAGCGCCTCCAGGCCGATGGCGAACAGCTCGCCCAGCGACACCAGATCACGGTGGAAGCGCCCGGCTTGCTGCCGGGCGAGCGCCCGGGGGCGCGGAAAGGCCTGGAGTGCCATAAGCGGCTCTCTCTCCGAGGAGAAGGGGTGGGGCCTCGGGTACGACGGCGGCTACATGTACCAGCCGCCGTTGACGCCGATCGTCTGGCCGGTGATGAAGCTGGCCTTGTCGGAGCACAGGAAGGCGCAGGCGGCGGCGATGTCGTCGGGGGTGCCGAGCCGGCGTACCGGGGTGATGGGGATCAGCGCCTCCAGGCCGGGGAAGTCGCCGCGCTCGACGGCGCTCCGGGCCATGGGGGTGTCGACGATGGACGGCGGGATGGTGTTGACGGTGATGCCCTCGGGGGCCAGATCGTGCGACAGAGCCTTGGTGAGCGCCATGACCCCGCCCTTGGAGGCCGCGTAGTGCGCCATGTTGGGCGCGCCGGTCTGCGCGCTGACCGAGGAGATCGTGATGATCCGGCCCCACTTGGCGGCGAGCATGTCGGGCACGACCGGCTGGATGGAGTTGAAGGTGCCGGTGAGGTTGACCCCGATGATCCGGTCCCACTTCTCCGGAGTGATCTCGGCGATCGGGTCGAAGGCTTCGATGCCCGCGCTGGTCACGATGATGGTGATCGGCCCGAACCGGTCGCGCACCGCGCCGTACGCCTTGTCCAGCGCGGCGCGGTCGGTGACGTCGGCCTCGGCCGCGAGTGCGTCCTTGCCCTCGGCCCGCAGTGCGGCGGCCGCCTTCTCGGCTCCTTCGAGATCCCGGTCGAGGAGGGCGACGGGATAGCCCTCCTCGGCCAGATGGGTGGCGACCGACAGACCGATGCCGGAGGCGGCTCCGGTCACGACGGCGACCCGGCTTGCCGAACTGCTCATGGGGGGCTCCTCAGCCGAGCGGCGTGTAGTCGAGGTGCAGGGCGTTCAGCCCGCGCAGGATGAACGTGGGCTCGTAGGTGTAGCGGCGGGCGCCGGCCGGTCCGTGCTCGGCCTCGGAGATCGTGAAGTCGCCGAGCCGGTCCAGCAGCCGGTTGAGGCTGACCCGCGCCTCGACCCTGGCCAGCGGCGCGCCCGGGCAGGAGTGCGCGCCCCGGCCGAACGCGATGTGCTCGCGGACGTTCTCCCGGTCGATGCGGAACTCGGCCGGGCACTCGAAGCGCGCAGGATCGCGGTTGACCGCGCCGGGCATCAGCATGATGGTGCTGCCTGCCGGAATGTCGACCCCGCCGAGCGTGGTCGTCTTGACCGCCAGCCGGAAGTCGCTCTTGACCGGGCTCTCCATCCGCAGGGTCTCCTCGATGAAGGCCGGGATCAGATCGCGATCGTCGCGCAGCATCGTCTGCAGGTCGGGACGCTCGGCCAGGATGTGCAGGGCGGAGGTCAGCAGCCGGGCCGTGGTGTCCTGGCCCGCGGCGAACAGGAAGGTCGCGATGCGCGCCACGTCGATCACCTCGGGCAGCGTCCCGTCGGCGAGCGTCGCGGCGGCCAGCGAGGTCAGCACGTCCCCCTGCGGCTCGCGCCGCCGGGCCTCGATGTAGGAGGAGAACCGCTCCTCGAGGAACTCCAGCGGGTTGCCGGTGAACGCCTCGTCGAGCGGTCCCGGCCGCTGCGCGCCGAGCCGGACCCGGAACGTCTGGTGGTCCTCCTCGGGCACGCCGAGCAGGTCCGCGATGACCAGCAGCGCGAACGGCTTGGCGTACTCCCCCATCACCTCGACCCGGCCCTGGGCGTGGAACTCGTCGATGTGCCGGTCGGCCAGCCGCCACATGAACTCCTCGTTCTCCTTCAGGCGGCGGGGAGTGAACAGCCGCTTGAGGATCTCGCGGTGCAGCGTGTGCTTGGGCGGGTCGAAGGTGACCAGGTGCTCGTACATCGGGAACTGGTCGCGGTACTGCTCGATGAGCGCGGAGACGTCGTCGCCCTCCGGCACGAAGGGCAGGTCGACCATCGGGCCGACGACGGTGTTGCAGGAGGAGTAGAGCGCGGAGTCGCGGTAGACCTCGACCGCCTGCTCGTAGGCCGTCACCGCGAACGCGCCGTGGTGCGGCTCGCGCTGGACGGGGCACTTGGCTCGCAGCGACTCGTAGTAGGGGTACGGATCGTCGACCAGTTCCTGATCGGTAAAGAAGTCGATCTCTTCAAAGCCGCGCAACCGGGCCTCCTGGATCCGACTATGCTGAGCAACCGCCCAGCAATGCTGGGCACATGCTTAGCATGGGGCCGAAGTGCCGGTCAAGGTGGGAATTCGCCGTCCCTGACGGCCATTACGATGGGTAGCGGAGGTGGGGAGCCCATGACGGCGCAACGTCGGATCGGCTCGGCGGACGCCAAGAACCGGCAGGTCCTCCTGGATGCCGCCGAGCAGCTTCTGGTGGCCGAGGGCTATGCCGCGGTGACGTCCCGCAGGGTGGCGGCGCAGGCGGGATTGAAGCCGCAGCTCGTGCACTATTACTTCCGCACGATGGACGAGCTGTTCCTCGAGCTCTTCCGCCGCCGCGCCGAGGAGGGACTGCGACACCAGGCCGAGCTGCTCGCCTCCGACCGGCCGCTGCAGGCACTGTGGGAGTTCAGCATCGAGCCACACGGCACGGCGTTGACCATGGAGTTCACCTCGCTGGCCAACCACCGCAAGGCGATCCGGGCGGAGATCGGGCGCTACGCGGAGAAGTTCCGTGAGGTGCAGATCGAGGTCCTGGCCGGGGTGCTCGACCGGGCCGGGATCCCGCCCGAGGTGTGCACCCCGGCGGCGTTGTCGGTGTTCGTCACCAGCCTCGGGCGGGTCGTGGTGATGGAGCGGGCGCTGGGGATGTCCAGCGGTCATGACGAGGCCATCCTGATTCTCGAGAGGTTCATCCATGACTTGGAGGACAAGGCGGCCTCAGCCCGCGACCAGAGCGCGTAGCTTCGGCAGCGAGCGTTTGACGCCCCAGGCCACGACGGTCCCCGGCCAGCGCAGCACGGCCCCCTCGGCGGGCGTCCCTTCGAGCACCTGCGGCTCGCCCTCAAGCGGCAGGCCGCCGATGATTTTCACGGTGCCGCCGAGGATCTCGGTCCAGAAGTAGTCGTCGAAGATCCCCGGCGGGTCGGGGACGCCGAGCAGCGCGTGCGCGACGACGCTGCCCTGCCGGACGGCGTTGGCCCAGAACGGACGCCGGGCCAGGCCATCGCGAGTACGGACGGTCACGACGTCGCCGGCGGCGTAGATGTCCGGATGGGCGGTGCGGCCGTGCTCGTCGACCACGACGCCGCCTGCGATCTCCAGTCCGGAGTCGGCCAGCCATCCGGTGTTGGCGATGTCACCGGCACAGGTGACGACCAGATCGGCGCGCAGTTCCGTGCCGTCGCCGAACCGCACGCCGGCGACCGGGTCGCCGAGCAGCGTCACGCCGCCCGGATCGAGGCGTACCGCCACTCCTGCGGTACGCGCGCGATCCAGGGCCAGTTCCGAGAGGTACGGCCCGAGGAGCCGGCGCAGCGGCGGTTCGACATCGACCACCGTCACCGGCACCCCGCTGTGCACGCAGGCGCTGGCCACCTCCATGCCGAGGAAACCGCCGCCGACCACCACCGCCGAGCGCGCGGTGGACAGGCCGTCGCGGATCCGCCGGGCGTCGTCCAGCGTGCGCAGGACGATCTCGCCCTGCTGCCCGGGCGCGGCGAGCCGCCGGGCACTCGCCCCGGTCGCCAGCACGGCGCGGTCGAACGACAGCGTCTCGCCGGAGGCCAGCCGCACCCTCTTGTCTTCGGTGTCCAGCCGCACGGCACGGCCGCGTACGACGGTGACGTCCAGGTCCTCGACCGCCAGCGACTGGGCCTCGGCGGAACGGCCGGGGTCGAGGACCTGCTTGGACAGCGGCGGCCGGTTGTACGGCCCGTGGTGCTCCTCGCCGACGATCGTGAGCGCACCGCCATGCCCCAGCCGGCGCAGCTCGCGGACCACGGTCGTGCCGGCCAGCGACTCCCCCACCACCAGGATGGAGTTCACGGCACCAGCCGCAGCGCGATGACCGGGCACACGCCCACGGCGTTCCTGGCCGCGTTCTCGTGCTCGGCCGGGACCTCGTCGCCGTCGAAGAAGTACGTCAGGTTGCCGTCGTCATCCACGCTGAAGACCTTCGGCGCGGCGTCCTCGCACAGCCCGTGTCCCTCGCAGGCGTCCCAGTCCACATCGATCCTCATGCACCGGCTCCCAACGAATCATTGCTGAGCACTCGCCTAGCACTGCTGGGCACATGCTTAGCAAGCGGCGGACGAAACGGTCAAGATTCAGACCACGATGGGCAACTTCTCGTAGCCGCGGACGGTGCTGGTGTGCAGCCGTACCGCCCGGTCGTGGTCCACCTCCCAGGTCGGGAAGCGGCTCAGCGTCTCCTCCAGCGCGACCCGGCCCTCCAGCCTGGCCAGCGACGCGCCCAGGCAGAAGTGCACCCCCCGGCCGAAGGAGGCGTGCCCCTCGAACTGGCGGCGCACGTTGTAGGTGTCGGGATCGGAGTACTTGCGGCCGTCCCGCCCGGCCGACCCGGTCAGCAGCAGCACCTTGGACCCCTCCGGGATCGTCGTGCCGTGCAGTTCCACGTCGCTGTGCAGCGTGCGGCCCTGCACCGGAGAGGGCGCCTCGAAACGCAGGGTCTCCTCGACCGCGTTCTTGAGCAGCGAGGGGTCGGCGGCCACCGCGGCCCGCTCGTCCGGATACGCGGCCAGCAGCGCTCCGGCCCAGCCGAGCAACCGGGCCACGGTCTCGGTGCCGGCCGCGACGAGCAGGCCGGTGAAGTCGGCGGCCTCGGAGGTGGTCAGCCGCCGTACGCCCTCATCGGTGCCCATCTCGGCCTCGGTGAGCGCCGTCATCAGGTCGTCGCGCGGCGCGGTCCTGCGCGCCTCGATCGCCTCGGTGTAGTAGCCGTTCAGCTCGATCTGCGCGGCGAAGGAGATGTCGTTGATCATCCCCTTGCCCTCCTCGATGTGGAAGGTCTTGTCGATCAGCAGCCGCACCTCCTCGCGGTCGGCGGGGTCCACGCCGAGCAGTTCGGAGATGACCATCGACGGCAGGAGCGCGGCGAAGTCCTGCACGTAGTCGAAGCCGCCGGTGCCGATCCGCGGATCGAGCAGTTCGCTGCAGATCTTGCGGATGTGGTCCTCCAGCCCGGAGATGCGCCGGGGCGTGAAGGCCCGTGAGACCAGCACCCGCATCATCGTGTGCGCCGGCGGGTCCATGAAGATCATGTGCGCGCCGCCGTACGGCTGGTCGCTCATCATTTCCAGCACGGTGCCGTGCGCCGAGCTGTAGGTCGTGTGGTCGAGGTTGGCGTTGTCGACGTCTTCGTAACGGGACAGGGCGTAGAAGCCGAACCTGTCGTTGAAGTAGACCGGTTGCTCGTCACGCAGCCGCCGCCAGATGGGGTGCGGGTCGACATCGATGGTCTTGTCGTACGGATCCCAATACAGTTCGGTCACGCCGAACCCCTCTCTGGCGGGAACATCACATCGAGGTCATGATAATGACATTCTTGAATCTGAGAATGATGATCTAGCACTCGGGAAGCGGAGGAGCACCGTGAGCGCCCTGACCCCTGAGCACGACCGCGTGGCCGTAGTATCCGGCGCTGGAACCGGGATCGGCCAGGCCATCGCCGTCAAATTCGGCAGCCTGGGCTGGCGGGTCGCCATCGGCGGCCGCCGTACCGACAAGCTCGCGCAGACCGCTGACCTGGTGACTCAGGCCGGCGGCACACCGTTCGCGCATCCACTGGACGTCACCGATCCCGAGTCGGTCGAGCGGTTCTTCGAGGCCGCCGAGAAGGAGCTGGGCACGGTCTCCGCGGTGATAAACAACGCCGCGGCGGCGCTCAGCAGCCCGCTGGAGGATTCCGATCCCGCCCAGATCGCCGCGCAGATCGCGACGAAGCTCACCGGATCGCTCTACATGTCCCGCCAGGGCATCCGCTCGATGCAC
>Ga0308173_10001287_pt1 | contig 12339 bp, 7 predicted proteins | sample PhyPR1_FD_203716 | JGI IMG/M metagenome (GOLD analysis project Ga0308173, IMG submission 203716) | Soil microbial communities from UC Gill Tract Community Farm, Albany, California, United States - DLSLS.P.R1 | ecosystem: Environmental > Terrestrial > Soil > Agricultural land | place: USA... | reverse complement strand
CGTCCGACAGCAGAGCATCTGGGCGAGCGTCGTCAGCCCCGACGCCCAGGCGCTTCGCGGCTGGCTGCTGGCTCTGGGCTTCACGGAGGACCTGCTGATCCTCGGAGAGCACGACGGCGCCATCCACCACTGCCAGTTGGACTGGCCCGAGGGTGGCCGGGTCATCCTCTCCAGCACCGGCGAGCGACCCACGCCGTGCCGACCGGGAACGAGTTCGTTGCACGTCGTGACGGCCGATCCGGACGCCGTGATGACCCGCGCACGTGCATTGGACGCGCCGGTTGTGCACGAGCTCGTAGATCAGACCGACTATCCATCGCGCGACTTCACAGTGGCCGATCCCGACGGCAACCATTGGACGTTTGCGACGTTCGCCGGCTAGCTGGCCCGTCACCCTCGTAGCGGTACTCGTGCCGGACCGCGCCGCCCTGTCAGCCATCCTCAGCGGGTCGCGAGCACGGCGGCGCTCTCCGGCGGCAGGGTGACCGTCGCGTCGTCCAGGGCGGGCAGCTCGCCGGTCGCGAAGAGCACGTCGGTCGCCGGCACGTCGAGGTCGATCTCCCGGGGCTGGTCGGCCAGGTTGACCGCCACGCGCAGCGAGCCGCGGGTGACGACCATCCACCGGTCGGCGTCGTCCCAGCTGACCGCCACCGACGACAGGTCGGGGTCGACGAGATCCGGGTGCGCCCGACGCAGTGCGAGCAGCGCCCGGTGCACGGCGAGCAGCCGGTCGTGAGGGTCCTTCTCCAGCTCCGACCAGTCGAGCGTGGAGCGGGTGAAGGTCTCGGGGTCCTGCGGGTCGGGGACGACGTCGGCGTCCCATCCGTGCTCGGCGAACTCGCCGATCCGGCCCTCGGCCGTGGCCTTGCCCAGCTCGGGCTCCGGGTGGCTGGTGAAGAACTGCCACGGGGTGCTCGCCCCCCACTCCTCGCCCATGAACAGCATCGGGGTGAAGGGGCTGGTCAGGACGAGGGTGGCCCCGACGGCGAGCAGGCCGGGGGAGAGGAACGCCGAGCTGCGGTCGCCGACGGCGCGGTTACCGATCTGGTCGTGGTCCTGGAGGTAGCCCAGGAACTTCCAGCCCGGCAGGGTGGCGGTGTCCACCGGCCGGCCGTGGTGGCGGCGGCGGAAGCTCGACCAGGCGCCGTCGTGGAAGAACGCACCGGTGAGGGTCTTCGCCACACCGCCCAGCCCGGCGTCGGCGAAGTCGGCGTAGTAGCCCTGCCCCTCGCCGCTCAGGGTGGCGTGCAGCGCGTGATGGAAGTCGTCGCTCCACTGGGCGGTGAGCCCGAGGCCGCCGGCCACGCGCGGTGTGACCATGCGCGGGTCGTTGAGGTCGCTCTCGGCGATCAGCGTCAGCGGCCGGCCGACGGCGACCGAGAGCTTGTCGACCTCCTGGGCCATCTCCTCGAGCACGTGGGTGGCGCGCTCGTCGACCAGTGCGTGGACGGCGTCCAGCCGCAGCCCGTCGACGTGCATGTCGCGCAGCCACATCAACGCGTTGTCGATGATGTAGCGGCGCACCTCGTCGGAGTCCGGACCGGACAGGTTGACCGAGTTGCCCCAGGTGTTGGCGCCGCCCTCGGCGAAGATCGGGAAGAACTCCGGCAGGTAGTTGCCCGACGGGCCCAGGTGGTTGTAGACGACGTCCTGGATCACGCCGAGCCCCTGCTGGTGACACGCGTCGACGAACCGCTGGTAGGCGGCCGGCCCGCCGTAGGTCTCCTGGACCGCGTACCAGAGGACGCCGTCGTAGCCCCAGTTGTGCGTGCCGTTGAAGGCGTTCACCGGCAGCAGCTCGACGAAGTCGACGCCGAGCCGCACGAGGTGTCCCAGCCGGCCGATGGCGGCGTCCAGCGTGCCCTCGGGGGTGAACGTGCCGACGTGCATCTCATAGACCACACCACCGGCCAGCGGGCGGCCGGTCCAGGAGTCGTCGCCCCACTCGTAGGAGCTCGGGTCGAAGCGGCGCGACAGGCCGTGCACCCCCTCGGGCTGCCGCCGCGACCGCGGATCCGGCCGCAGTCTTTCCCCACCCGCCCCGTCGCCGTCGCCGTCGTCGAGCAGGAAGCCGTAGTCGGCCTCCGGGCCGGCCACGACCTCGGCGCGCCACCAGCCGCCGTCGTCCCGGTGCATGTCGTGGACGGCGCCGTCGACCTGCAGGCGCACGCGCTCGGGCAGCGGTGCCCACACGGAGAACTCGACGGGAGCGGACATGCGGATGCCTCCAGGAGGGGAAAACGGGGGAGGGGGGCCGCCCGATCATGCCCGCGTGCGAGCCCGTCAACCGCGCGCCCGCAGGCGTGCGGGGCCCGGACGCTCGCCGGGCCCCGCACGCCGGCCTGGTCAGACCGCGAGCACCTCACCCACGTAGATCACGTTGGGGTTGCTGATCCGGTCCCGGTTCATCGCGTACAGCGCCTCCCAGCCGCCGGCTACGCCGAGGCTGGTGGCGATGCTGGCGAGCGTGTCACCGGACTTGACGGTGTACGTGTGGCTCGCCGCCGCCGCCGGCGGAGGGCTCGCGGGCGGCGGAGCCACGGGCGCGGGAGCGGCAGCGGTCAGGTACTTGCCGCACACCGGCCACGCGCCGACGCCCTGGGCGGCGAGCGTCCGCTCGGCGACCGCGATCTGCTGGTCCTTGCTGGCCAGGTCGGCCCGGGCGGCATACGCCGTCCCGCCGTAGGCGCCCCAGGTGCCCTGGCTGAACTGCAGACCGCCGTAGTAGCCGTTGCCGGTGTTGATGCTCCAGTTGCCGCCGGACTCGCAGTCGGCGACACCGTCCCAGTTGTGCGTGGCGGCCTGTGCTGAGCCGCTGAGGGCGCCGACAGTGAGTCCGGCGGCGCAGGTGAGCACCACCGCGCCGTGGCGCAGGGTGCGAATGGGCATGCGGGATCGATCGCGCGCAGGCATGAATCCTCCGATCGACCGCCGTCGGGGTTAGCTGTCGGGTTCGGGCGATCGGTGCCCGGCCGCCTGGAAGGCGGCTTCACCCCAAGACGCGCTCTCGCCAGGAGCAGCGCGTCGCGAATGGGTTCCCCGCCCCCGTCCACGTGATGTTCGATCAGGACGCCGCCGGACGGGGTTGGGCGGAGCGGCGCCGCGCCGGGCCGGGCGGCCGTGGCACGCCGCGAAATTACGTGCCGGTCTCGTACCGCGCCTCCCGAGGGGGGCCTGTCGGGGGAGCGATCGCGCCGGGGGCGGAGCGGCAGCGCGCTGCGCCGCCGCCCGCCCACGGTCAGTCGCGGACCAGCAGGGCCACCGGCAGTCGCGCGAGCAGCTCGTCGACGTGGAGGCCCGCGGCGTCGGACACGAACCGGTCGCCGGTCAACCGGTCCCGCCAGGCGCCGTTGGGCAGCTGCAGCGCCGTGTCGCCCCACCCGGTGGCGGCCAGGCCGGCGGGCAGCCGGGTCGCGACGGTCACCGCGCCGCCGCGGTCGAACGCGATCAGGTGATCGGCGGCCGGCCCGGCCACGGCCACCGGCTCGTACCCGGTGAACCAGTCCGGGTGGTCCCGGCGCGCCCGCAGCGCCCGGGAGACCACGAGCAGCTTGGCGGCCCCGGTCGCGTCGACGGCCGGCACCTCGCCGCCGTCCAGCGAGGCGAGGAGCCGACGGCGCAGGTCGTAGTCGACCGGACGCCGGTTGTCGGGGTCGACCAGCGAGAAGTCCCACAGCTCGGTGCCCTGGTAGACGTCGGGGACGCCGGGCATCGTCAGCTGCAGCAGCTTCTGCGCCAGCGAGTTCGACCACCCGAAGGCCTGGATACGCTCGACGAACTTGTGGATCCGCCCCGCCGTCGCCTCGTCGTCGTACGCCGCGTCGACCAGCGCGTGCAGCTGCGCCTCGAACTCCTCGTCCGGGTCGGTCCAGGTGGTCGAGGTGCCCGCCTCCCGGGCGGCCTTCTCCACGTAGGCGTGCGCCCGCTCCCGCGACAGCGGCCAGGCGCCGACCAGGTTCTGCCACACGAGGTGGGCCAGTGGCCGGTCGGCGAGCGGGTGGCGGGAGAGCAGGTAGCGGACCAGGGAGGCCCACTCGCTCGGGAGCTCGGCCAGGACGGCCAGCCGTGCCCGGACGTCCTCGCTGCGCTTGGTGTCGTGGGTCGACAGCGTGGTCATCGACCGCGGCTTGCGCTCCAGCCGGCGGGTCTGCGCGGCGTGGAACTCCTCGACCGTCGTGCCGAAGTGCGCCGGGTCGCCCCCCACCTCGTTGAGCGCCACGAACCGCGCCCACTGGTAGTAGGCGCTGTCCTCCACACCCTTGGCCATCACCGGCCCGCTGGTCTGCTCGAACCGGGTCGCGGCCTCCGTGCCGGCCTGGGCGAGCGCCGGGTGCAGCGCGTCCACGGCCTTGACCAGGTCGGGACGGCGGTCGCGGACGGCGGCCACCGTGGCGTCGAGGTGCTCCCGGCCGTCGGGGAGGTAGCTGCGGTAGACGCCGAAGGTGGCCAGCAGCTCGGCCAGTGCCTCGGTCTGCTGGTCGACGTCCACCCCGGGCAACTCGCCGATCACCCGCACGAGACGGGCGACCTCCGAGCCGAGCATGCCGTCGGTGACCTCGCGTTTGCAGTCGTGTACCAGCTTCTCGTAGTCGACCGGGTGCCCGGTCAGCTCCGTGTCCAGGGCGGTGAGCGCGGCCTCGCCGGCCGGGTCGATCAGCACCTGGTCGACCTCGGAGAGTGCGTCGTAGCCCGTCGTCCCGGCGGTCGCCCAGCTCTCGGGGAGGTCCTCACCCGGCTCGAGGATCTTCTCCACGACCGTCCACCGGTTGCCGGACGCGTCGGCCAGCCGGTCGAGATACCCCTTGGGGTCGGCCAGGCCGTCGGGGTGGTCGATCCGGAGCCCGTCGACGGCGCCGTCGCGGACCAGCCGCAGCACGAGGTCGTGGGTCGCATCGAAGATGGCCGGGTCCTCCGCGCGCAGGCCGGCGAGGGTGTTGATCGCGAAGAACCGCCGGTAGTTCAGGTCCGAGTCGGCCCGCCGCCAGTCGACCAGCTCGTAGTGCTGTCGCGCGTGCACCTCCTGCGGGCTGCCGCCGTCCGTTCCCGGAGCGATGGGGAAGCGGTTGTCGTAGTAGTGCAGCTCACCGTCCACCACCTCCAGCTTCTCGATGTCGTCCGCCGAGCCCAGCACCGGGAGGCGGACCTTGCCGCCCCCGAAGTCCCAGTCGATGTCGAAGGCGTCGGCGTGGGCGCTGCCCTGGCCGTGCTGGAGCACGTCCCACCACCACGGTGCCGCCGACGCGTCGGCGACGCCCATGTGGTTGGGCACCAGGTCGAGGACCAACCCGAGCCCGTGCTCGTGGAGCGCCTCGACGAACCGGTCGAACCCCTCCTGTCCACCGCGGGCCTCGTCGATGTGCGCGTGGTCGACGGTGTCGTAGCCGTGGTTGCTGCCCTCGGCGGAGCGCAGCAGGGGCGAGGAGTACGCGTGGGTGACCCCGAGATCGGCCAGGTAGCCGGCCACGTCGGCGGCGTCCTGGAGCCGGAAGCCGGCGTGCACCTGCAGCCGGTAGGTGGCGGCCGGGACCTCCCGGCGCCGGTCGCCGTCCTCGGTCACTGCGCGGGACCGGTGAGGACGACGATCGAGCGGCCCTGCACGGTCACCGACTGACCGGGCTTCACCTCGACCGGCTCCACCTCACCCATCTCCGCCGTGTCGAGCACCGTCGTCCAGACCTGCGCGTAGTCGTCGCTCGGCAGGCAGAACTCGATCGGCTCGTGGGAGGCGTTGAACGCCATGTAGAAGTGGTCGTCCTGGACGAACTCGCCCCGCTCGTCGGTCTCCCGGATGCCGACGCCGTTGAGGTAGACCGCCAGCGACTTGGCGTAGCCGACGTCCCAGTCCTCGTCGGTCATCTGCTCGGCTTCCGGCGTGAGCCAGTCGATGTCCGGGACCGGCTCGCCCTCCCCGCGGCGGACGACCCGGCCGTGGAAGAACCGGCGTCGCCGGAACGTCGGGTGGTCGGCGCGGAGCTTGGTGACCTTCTTGGTGAACTCGAGCAACCCCTGGTCGACGTTCTCCCAGTCGATCCAGGTGAGCGGCGAGTCCTGGCAGTAGCCGTTGTTGTTGCCGTTCTGCGTCCGCCCCAGCTCGTCGCCGTGGAGCAGCATCGGCACACCCTGGCTGAGCATCAGCGTCGCGATGAAGTTGCGCCGCTGCTGGGCCCGCAGCTGCAGGATCTCCCGGTCCTTGGTCGGGCCCTCGACACCGCCGTTCCAGCTCCGGTTGTGGCTCTCGCCGTCGTTGTTGTTCTCGCCGTTGGCCTCGTTGTGCTTCTCGTTGTAGGAGACGAGGTCGTTGAGCGTGAAGCCGTCGTGGGCGGTGACGAAGTTGATGCTCGCCACGGGACGCCGTCCCGAGTGCTGGTAGAGGTCGGCCGAGCCGGTGATCCGGCTGGCGAACTCGCCGACCGTGTCGCCCTCGCCCCGCCAGAAGTCGCGCACGGTGTCGCGGTACTTGCCGTTCCACTCGGTCCACAGGGCCGGGAAGTTGCCGACCTGGTAGCCGCCCTCGCCGACGTCCCACGGCTCGGCGATCAGCTTCACCTGGCTCACCACCGGGTCCTGGTGCACCAGGTCGAAGAACGTGGCCAGCCGGTCGACGGCGTGCAGCTCGCGGGCCAGGGCCGAGGCGAGGTCGAAGCGGAAGCCGTCGACGTGCATCTCGGTGACCCAGTACCGCAGCGAGTCCATGATCAGCTGCAGCGACTGCGGCGTCCGGACGTTGAGCGTGTTCCCCGTGCCGGTGAAGTCCATGTAGTACTGCTCGTCGCCCTCGACGAGCTTGTAGTACGTGCGGTTGTCGATGCCCCGGAACGACAGCGTCGGGCCCATGTGGTTGCCCTCGGCGGTGTGGTTGTAGACGACGTCGAGGATGACCTCGATGCCCGCCTCGTGCAGGGCGCGGACCATGCCCTTGAACTCCTGCACGTGCTGGCCGGCCGCGGTGTCGCTGGCGTACTCGTTGTGCGGCGCGAAGAAGCCGATCGTGTTGTAGCCCCAGTAGTTGCGCAGCCCCTTCTGCTCCAGGGTGTCGTCCTGCACGAACTGGTGCACCGGGAGCAGTTCGATCGCGGTGATGCCGAGGTCGTTGAGGTACTCGATCGTCGCCGGGTGCGCGACGCCGGCGTAGGTGCCCCGCAGCTCCTCGGGGATGCGCGGGTTGGTCATGGTCAGGCCCTTGACGTGGGCCTCGTAGATGACCGTCTTGTTGTAGGGCGTCTTCGGCGGCCGGTCGACGCCCCAGTCGAAGAACGGGTTGACGACGATCGACTTCGGCATGTGCGGCGCCGAGTCGTCGTCGTTGCGCTCCTTGGTCTCGAAGTCGTAGCCGAAGACCGACTGGTCCCAGTCGATCTGGCCGTCGATGGCCTTGGCGTAGGGGTCGAGGAGGAGCTTGTTCGGGTTGCAGCGCAGGCCCTGGGCCGGGTCGTAGGGGCCGTGGACGCGGAAGCCGTACCGCTGGCCGGGGTGGATCCCGGGCAGGAAGGCGTGCCAGACGTAGCCGTCCATCTCGGGGAGGCGGATGCGCTCCTCGTTGCCCTCCTCGTCGAAGAGACAGAGCTCGACCTTCTCGGCGACCTCGCTGAAGATCGCGAAGTTGGTGCCCGTGCCGTCGTACGTTGCCCCGAGGGGGTAGGCGCTACCTGGCCATACCTGGGTCATCGTGGGTGTTCCTCCTGCTGTGGCGCCCGGCGGTCCGGGGCGTGCGCGCGTGTGCGGCGGGGTGGGCATGGCGGGGGTGCCGTGGGTGGCGCTCGCTCGGTGCCCCCGTGCAGCCTTCCGCACACCTGCGTTCGTGTGAGATCGAGCGCTCGGCCCGGAGGGGCGGGAGTGCCGGCGCGACGACGACGCCCCCCGCGGCGGTCCGCGGGGGGCGTCGTGCGCAGGACCGGCCGGGACGACGACGGCGAGGCGCCGCCGGGCCACGCTGCGACGACTCGCCCTGGCCGGGCCGGACGCCGCACGTGCCGGGGTCCGACCTCGCCCGGGGGGATCCCCGGGTGGCGCTGGTCCCTGGCTCGAACCGCTCTGCGACCAGGCACGCTAGGGGGGCCTGGCTGCGAGGACAAGTAGCTGGGCGCCACTCTCGCAACCCGGGTACCAGGCGGCCCTCCTGAACGCTGCGATGTCTCCTGCCACACGGCGTTCTGTCACACCCTCGTCGTACCGTCGTCCCCGTGCGCACGACCACCGACATCCGGCCGACCCAGGGGCGTTTCCAGGTCGTCAGCGAGTTCGAGCCCTCGGGCGACCAGCCGGCGGCGATCAAGGCGCTCGCGGAGAAGGTGAACACGGGGGAGAAGGACGTCGTCCTGCTGGGTGCCACCGGCACCGGCAAGTCGGCCACCACGGCGTGGCTGATCGAGCAGGTGCAGCGCCCGACGCTGGTCATGGCGCCGAACAAGACGCTCGCCGCCCAGCTGGCCAACGAGTTCCGCGAGCTGCTGCCCAACAACGCCGTCGAGTACTTCGTCTCCTACTACGACTACTACCAGCCCGAGGCGTACGTCCCGCAGACGGACACGTACATCGAGAAGGACTCCTCGATCAACGAGGAGGTGGAGCGGCTGCGGCACTCCGCCACGCAGGCACTGCTCACCCGGCGCGACGTCGTCGTGGTCGCCACGGTGTCCTGCATCTACGGCCTGGGCACCCCGCAGGAGTACGTCGAGCGCGCGCTGAAGATCAAGCTGGGGGAGTCGCGCGACCGCGACGACCTGCTGCGCACGCTGGTCACCGAGCAGTACACGCGCAACGACCTCTCGTTCACCCGGGGCACGTTCCGCGTCCGGGGCGACACGATCGAGGTCTTCCCGGTGTACGAGGAGCTCGCCTGCCGCATCGAGATGTTCGGCGACGAGGTCGAGCGGCTGTACTACCTGCACCCGCTCACCGGCGAGGTGGTGCGCGAGGTCGAGGAGCTGTTCGTCTTCCCGGCCACCCACTACGTCGCCGGCCCCGAGCGCATGGAGCGGGCGATCCGCGGCATCGAGGCGGAGCTGGAGCAGCGGCTGGGCGAGCTGGAGAAGCAGGGCAAGCTGCTGGAGGCCCAGCGGCTTCGCATGCGCACGACCTACGACATCGAGATGATGCGCCAGGTCGGCTTCTGCTCCGGCATCGAGAACTACTCGCGGCACATCGACGGCCGTGCCCCCGGTAGCGCCGGCTCCTGTCTCATCGACTACTTCCCCGACGACTTCCTGCTGGTCATCGACGAGTCGCACGTGACCGTGCCGCAGATCGGCGGCATGTACGAGGGCGACATGAGCCGCAAGCGCACGCTGGTCGAGCACGGCTTCCGGCTGCCCTCGGCGATGGACAACCGCCCGCTGAAGTGGGAGGAGTTCACCGACCGGATCGGCCAGACGGTGTACCTGTCCGCGACGCCGGGGGCCTACGAGCTGGGCCGGGCGCAGGGGGAGTTCGTCGAGCAGGTGATCCGCCCGACCGGTCTCATCGACCCCGAGGTGGTCATCAAGCCGACGAAGGGCCAGATCGACGACCTGGTGCACGAGATCCGGCTGCGCACCGAGAAGGACGAGCGGGTGCTGGTCACCACGCTCACCAAGAAGATGGCCGAGGACCTCACCGACTACCTGCTCGAGCTCGGCATCAAGGTGCGCTACCTGCACTCCGAGGTCGACACGCTGCGGCGCGTCGAGCTGCTGCGCGAGCTCCGCCAGGGCGAGTACGACGTGCTGGTCGGCATCAACCTGCTCCGCGAGGGCCTCGACCTGCCCGAGGTGTCGCTGGTGGCCATCCTCGACGCCGACAAGGAGGGCTTCCTCCGGTCGGGCACCTCGCTCATCCAGACCATCGGTCGCGCGGCGCGCAACGTGTCCGGCCAGGTGCACATGTACGCCGACAAGATCACCCCGTCCATGGCGCACGCGATCGAGGAGACCAACCGCCGGCGCGAGAAGCAGGTCGCCTACAACACCGAGCGGGGCATCGACCCCCAGCCGCTGCGCAAGAAGATCGTCGACATCCTCGACGGCATCTACCGCGAGGCGGAGGACTCCGAGAGCTCGGCCGAGCTGCTCGGCGGCTCGGGTCGACAGCAGTCGCGCGGCAAGGCGCCGGTGCCCGGTCTCTCGTCGAAGAAGAAGGGCGGCAAGGCCGGGGCGATCGACGTCCAGGGCCTGCCGCGCAACGAGCTGGCCGACCTGATCACCCAGATGAACGAGCAGATGCTCGCCGCGGCCCGCGAGCTGCAGTTCGAGGTGGCCGCCCGCCTGCGCGACGAGCTGACCGAGCTGAAGAAGGAGCTGCGCCAGCTCGACGCGGCCCACGCCTGAACGGCCCACCTGCCCGCCCGCCGCCGCCCGCGGTTGATCATCGGCGTCTGGTAGCTCCCGACGGCGTGTCGGGCAACCGCCTGCCGATGGTCACCGACACGGAAGGAGCCGCTGGTGGACCGGGACGAGCTGGTCGCCCACTGCCTGAGCAAGCCCGGCGCCGAGGAGACCTACCCCTGGGGCGAGGCGGAGCTGGTGGCCAAGGTCGGGGGCAAGGCGTTCGCGTTCATCGGGCTCGAGGGCGGCACGGTCGGTGTGAAGTGCGGTCGTGACGCCGCCGAGGCGGCCGAATGGCGCGACCGGTACCCGGGGGCGGTCTCGATGAGCGCCTACATCGGGCGGTACGGGTGGAACGCCGTCGACTGGACCGGTCCGGTGCCCGACGACGAGGTCCGGGAGCTGATCGACGGCTCCTATGACGCCGTCGTCGCCGCGCTGCCGAGGAGTCGCCGGCTCACGCCCGGAGGGCAGCCCGGAGCGCGGGCCGGCGACTGAGTCCTACAGCGAGCGACGGGCGTCGACGCGGACCTTCGCCAGGCTCGCCACCACCGTGACCGTCAGGGTCGCGAGGATGAACAGCAGCGACGTCACGATCCCGATCTCGGGCAGCGGCACCGCGCCGAGGTGGTCGATGTGCGATCCGTGCAGCGCCTCGATGACCAGCTTGACGCCGATGAACGCGAGGATCACCGAGAGCCCCACGTTGAGGTAGATGATCCGCTCGAGCAGCCCACCGATGAGGAAGTACAGCTGGCGCAGCCCCATCAGGGCGAAGGCGTTGGCCGTCAGCACGATGTAGGGGTCCTGGGTCAGACCGAAGATGGCCGGGATCGAGTCGAGCGCGAAGACGACGTTGGCGATGCTGATCGCGGCGATGACGATGACCAGCGGCGTCAGCATCCGCCGGCCCTGCACCCGGGTCGTCAGCTCGGCGTCGACGTAGTCCGGCGTGATCGGCAGCACCCGCCGGATGCCGCGCAGCACCGCGTTCTCCTTGAAGTCCTCCTCGTCGTTCTCGCCCTCGAAGGCCAGCTTGACGGCGGTGTAGATGAGGAAGGCGCCGAAGATGTAGAACACCCAGCTCGCGGCCTGGATGGCGGCAGCACCGGCGGCGATGAACACGCCCCGGAGCAGCATCGAGACGACGATGCCGATGTACAGCACCTTGTCGACGGCGCGGGCGGGCACGGCGAAACGGGCCATGATGATGATGAAGACGAAGAGGTTGTCGACGCTCAGGCTGTACTCGGTGATGTACCCGGCGACGAACTCGCTGCCCGATGTCCCGGAGCGGAACAGGAACAGCCCGGCGGCGAAGAGGGCGGCCAGCGAGACGTAGAAGACCACCCAGCCGGTGGCCTGCTTCATCGTCACGGCTTCCTTGCGCCGGGCGATGACGACCAGGTCGAGAACCACGATCGCCACGAAACCCAGGGCGGTCAGTGCCCAGACCAGTGGTGAGACTTCAGAGAACACGCTTTCCTCCGTGAGCCGTCGACGACGGCAGGTACGAAGGTCTCTTCCGTCCGATCACCGGACCAGCAGAACCGGGTACGCCGACGAGGCGTTCCGTGATGACGACGCTGCTGCGAAGGAATACTCCCCTTCAAACGACGCGCAGAGTAGCTCACCGGACCCTCGCCGGCCGACCTCTCGCCGCGACGCTTCCAGAGCTCCGCGTGCCGATTCGGAGCGACAACGTGCAGGCCGGGTGCGGACGCGCCGTCCCCGTCCCGATGGATCGAGGGACATGCCGGTCGGGGCGGTGTGCGCAAGCTCACCTCGGGCCTCCGGTGGGGCTCATGGAGCGGTCCAGGTGGGCGGACGCTCCCCCGTACGGGGCTGAGCCGGGAACACGCGGGCGCGCCTGGTCCGTTACAGTCTGCGGAAGCCGGATGCGGTTCGTGGGTGTTGCCTGCGCATCGACGTCCGGGCGTGGAGGGGAGTATCCCGAAGCGGCAACGTCGTCATCACGAGGCCCCGTGGCCTCCGGCGCTGCCGGCCGTCAGCGAAGAGCTGACGGTGGGAGAGACCTCCG
>Ga0308173_10001286_pt1 | contig 12339 bp, 11 predicted proteins | sample PhyPR1_FD_203716 | JGI IMG/M metagenome (GOLD analysis project Ga0308173, IMG submission 203716) | Soil microbial communities from UC Gill Tract Community Farm, Albany, California, United States - DLSLS.P.R1 | ecosystem: Environmental > Terrestrial > Soil > Agricultural land | place: USA... | reverse complement strand
CCGCCCGAGTACGCCGCCCGGTAGCGGGCGGGCCAGGGCCGGGTCGGCAGCGCCTCGAGCGCCTCGATGATGTCCCGGGCGCTGACCGGCCCGGCCAGTTGGGCCGCCTTGCCCTGCACCGGGGAGACGGCGGGGATCCCGGCCAGTTCGCAGCCGGGCGGCCCGGCCAGGACGCGGACCAGGTCCCTGGTGTCATAGCGGAACACCGGCATGCACTCGCGATACGGGTAGTACGGCGTCACCACGAGCCGGCCGAGTTCGCCGGGGCCGGCGGGCTCCTCGGAGTCCAGCCGCAGCACTTCGGCCAGACCCATGTTCGGGTCCAGGTGCAGATGGCCGTGCGCGCAGGTGCGGCCCGAGACCGGAAGGATCTCCGTCATCGCGAAGGTGTCGGTCACCGTGCAGCCGAAGGTCGTCCTTACGGCCCGGGCCAGCGGAGCGGAGAGGATCTCGCCCGCGACGTCGACCCGGCGGAGCGTGAAGTCGGCCGGTCCGAGCCCTCGGCGGTGGGCCAGGGTGACCAGTTCGGCCAGGTAGCTGGGGTAGGCGCCCAGGACGGTGACCGTCCCGTCGAGCAGCGCGTCCAGGCTCTGCTCCACCGGCACCAGGCCCAGCACCCGGCACCGCGCGCCGACCAGCCGGCAGACCTCGACGTCGTGCAGGACCGCGGCCGTGGCCCGGGAGCTGAGATTCACCTGCAGGCAGTCATCCGGATTGATCTCGTCGCGCAGCAGCCCGGACAGCGCCGCCATCGCCGGCCAGAGCCGGGACTCGTACACCGACAGCCAGATCTCGGCCGGGACGCCGGTCGTGCCGGTCGTCCGGGTCGCCAGATGCGGAGTGCTTCCTGCACAGTGGAAATCCCGCGGGCGGGCGGCGAGCTCGGCCTTGGTGGTGAGCGGGATGCGCCGCAGGCTCTCGAGATCCAGGGCGGCGGGATCGACTCCGGTCCGCTCGAACAGCCCGGCGTAGTACGGCGACGTGGCCGCGAGCCGGCGGGCGGTACGGCGTACGGCCAGGGTCTGGAAGTGCTCGCGCTCCTGCGGATCGGCGAACGGGCCGTCCAGCAACTGCGCGACGTCGTCGCCGGGGCCGCCGAACTCCCGCAGCGTGGCGGTGGCGTCCTCGATCAGCCGCTCGATCACCCGCGGGCTGATCTTCCGTCCCCGGACCATCGCCATCGCCATCCGGAACTGCCGGATGCCAGTCTCGAACATCGCCGTCCTTCCTCTCCGGAGAGGGCAGCGGGATCCCTCCCTGCGGACCCCGCTGCCGCTTCGATCAGGTCCCCCGATCAGGAACCACCCGCGCACGCCGCGAAGAGCACGCCCGTGAGCGACCCCATCGCGTACCGAGCGTGCTTGACGCTGCTCTTGAGAGCCGACATGGCTGACCTCCTTCCTCACTCTCGAAGGGAACAACCGGCCGTCCGGCCGGGCTCACTGGGAGACGATCACCGTGAGGTTCATCTCCGGATGCAGGGTGCAGGTGACGTGAAAGGTCCCCGGGGTGTTCCAGCTCAGCGTCCGGTAACCGTCGCCGCGCGGGACGCTCACGACCCCGCGCGGACCGAACCCCGGCGCGCCCTCCGCCTTGGTCACCCGCGCATCCCTGCCGACCGCCACCACGTGCAGGAAGTTGGAGTTGTTGAACAGCTCGAGCCGTTCTCCGACCCGCAGGTGGACGGTCGTGCGGTCGAACTCCTCCTGCTCCATCCCGACCATGCCCGGCCGGTTCGGCACCTTCACGTCGTGCGTGAACCCCGTCGCGAACCATCCGGCCAGGATGATCGGCACGGCCCACACCACCCGTGGTACGGCCATCTGCGATCCCCCAAGTCCCCGTCACTGGGCCGCCACCGCGCCGGGCGGCGGCATCACTGCGGAACACGGGCCGTGCCGGGAGAGCAGTTCACAGGTGGCTGCTTACGGTCAGCGTGGTTTCGGACCGCCGGATGGAACGGCCTGGAACGGCCCGGCTCGTCGCCCGCCGCTTCCGGCCTGCAAAAGATCCTTTAAGTGGCGGGTTGTGCCCGGCGTGCGGGGTAGGCGTCGCTAGAGGGACCGGCGACCGTCTCCCCCTGCGTCCGGTTGAGGGAATGTCGCGAGCTGCCGCGTACCCCCTTGGGGAAGTCGAGAGGCAAACGGAGTGATCATGACTGGCACTGCACAGATCGGCGTGACCGGGCTCGCGGTGATGGGCCGCAACCTCGCGCGCAACTTCGCCCGGCACGGGTACGCGGTGGCTCTGCACAATCGGACGGCCGCTCGGACCAAGGCCCTGGTGGAGGAGTTCGGGCACGAGGGGACCTTCGTACCGACCGAGACCGCCGAGGAGTTCGTGGCCGCGCTGGAACGGCCCCGGCGGCTCATGATCATGGTCAAGGCGGGGGAGCCCACCGATGCGGTGATCGAGGAGTTCGCGCCGCTGCTGGAGCCCGGCGACGTGATCATCGACGGCGGGAACGCGCATTTCGCCGACACCCGGCGCCGCGAGCGATCGCTGCGTGAGCGTGGGCTGCACTTCGTGGGCACCGGGGTGTCCGGTGGCGAGGAAGGTGCGCTCCACGGCCCGTCGATCATGCCGGGCGGTTCGGAGGAGTCCTACGCCTCGCTCGGCCCGATGCTGGAGGCGATCAGCGCCAAGGTCGGCGACGAGCCGTGCTGTACGCACATCGGCCCCGACGGTGCCGGACATTTCGTGAAGATGGTGCATAACGGCATCGAGTACGCCGACATGCAGCTCATCGCCGAGGCCTATGACCTGCTCCGGCAGGTGGGCGGCTATGAGCCCGCACAGATCGCCGAGATCTTCCGGACCTGGAACACCGGCCGGCTCGACTCGTACCTCATCGAGATCACCGCCGAGGTGCTCGCGCACACCGATCCCGCCACCGGGAAGCCGTTCGTCGACGTCGTCGCCGATCAGGCGGAGCAGAAGGGAACCGGGCGGTGGACCGTGCAGATCGCCCTGGACCTGGGAGTGCCGGTCAGCGCCATCGCCCAGGCGGTCTTCGCCCGCTCGGCGTCCGGCCACGCCGATCTGCGCGCCGCCTACCGCGGCCTGCCGGGGGCCACGCCGCACCAGATGGCGCATGGCGAGGCCGCGGCGTTCGCCGATCAGGTGGAGCAGGCGCTCTACGCATCGAAGATCATCGCCTATGACCAGGGCTGGAAGATGATCCTGGACGGCAGCACCGAGTACGACTGGAACATCGACCTGGGCGCGGTCGCGGCCATCTGGCGCGGCGGCTGCATCATCCGGGCCGCGTTCCTGGACCGGATCCGCTCCGCCTACGCCGCCGACCCGGGCCTGGTCAGCCTGCTGTCGGACAAGGACTTCGCCCAGGAGATGGCCGGGACCCAGGACGCGTGGCGGGCGGTGGTGGCCACCGCGGCGCAGCAGGGCGTCCCGGCCCCGGCGTTCTCCACCGCGCTGGCCTACTACGACTCGCTACGCGCGGACCGGCTGCCCGCGGCGCTCACCCAGGGCCAGCGCGACTTCTTCGGTGCCCACACCTACCGCCGGACCGACCGGGAGGGCACCTTCCACACCCTCTGGGCCGATCCGGACCGGCCCGAGACCTCCGCGTAGTCCCGCCGTCAGCCCTTGGCGGGACTGAGGCCGTTGATGACGGTCTGCGGGACGGCGGCGGTGCGTTCGCGCTGCGGGAAGCTGCCGACCGGGACGCGGGCGACCTCGGTTCCGGTGGCGTAGTCGATGACCGAGACGGCGTTGCCGGTGGACAGGGAGACGTAGCAGTAGTGGCCGTCGGCGCTGGTGAGGGCCCAGTACGGGATGGTGCCGGTGGGGTAGGTGACGGTGGAGGCGGTGGCAAGGGTGCCGGTGTTGACGATCTTGGTGTAGTCGTCGATGGTGCCGACGTCGCAGATCTTGGTGCCGTCACCGGACAGCGCGATGCCGTGGTGGGCGGAGTTCTGCGGGTAGCCGTCCTTGCTCTCGGTCGCGGCGCCGGCGCTGTAGGGCTGCTGCACGGTGGCCAGGGTGGTGCCGCTGTTGAGGTCGTACTTGATGAAGCCGTTCAGGTAGGACAGGTCGGCGTACATGGTCGTGCCGTCGGGCGCGATCGCGAAGGGGCGCAGGCCGTACGGGAAGGTCCAGGTCCGCACGACCTTGAGCGTGCTCGCGTCGACCTTCTCTAGTTGGAGCTTGCCCTTGAGGAGGTTGAGCGCGTACGGGAGCGCGGTGATGCCGATGCTCTCGTTGTAGATGTACTTGCCGTCGGCGGTGAAGGTGTTCTGGTGGGGATAGGTCCCGGTCGGGAAGGTGCCGGTCTGGGTGCCGGTGGCGGCGTCGAAGACCTGGGCCTGGCCGGAGGTGGTGGCCGACACCACGACCTTGGTGCCGTCGGGGGAGAGCCCGAGATGGTCGGCGTGGATGCCGGAGACGGGGGCGGTCCACAGCTCCTGGTGGGTGACGAGGTTGAAGGCGGCCACGTCGTCGAGGTTGGCGCGGGAGACGTAGACGGTGGTGCCGTCGGGGGACACGGCGAAGTCGTCGACGTAGCGGGTGCCGCCGATCGCCGGGTCGACGGTCGCCTCGTCGGCGGTGGCGATCGCGTAGTTGGCCCACTGGAGCGGGGTCCAGCTCGCCTGGAGCTGCTTGAGGTCGGGGATCGCGCTGAAGGAGCCGAGGTTGGCCAGCGTGTGCGCGTCGATGAAGCTGAGCGTGCCGGCCACGGCGTTGCCGACCACGAGGACGTCACGCGGGCCGTCGGCCCGGGCGGGGGCGGTCGCGGCGGGTCCGGCCACGAGCGCGACGGCGGTCAGGGCGGCTGCGGCTGCGGCGGTGAGACGTTTGCGGGGCACTGCATCCCTCCGGTTACTGGCAGGTACGTTCAGTGGCGTAAGTCTGTTACCGGGGTCCGCGTCCGCCAAGGTCGCGATCGACAACGTTCGGCTCGTTCACAGTCGATGACCACCAGGGCCGGCCGGAGGCGCGGCGGCGCTCTGGAGCCAGGACTGCAGCGCGCACCACCAGGGGAGCAGCCGGTCGACGGCCTGGTCGGAGCGGTCGGGCAGGGAGAGGCCCGTCAGGTCAGCGAGCCGCCTGAGCCGGTGCTTGACGGTGTTGGGATGCAGGTGCAGATCGGCGGCGGTGAGGTCGGCACGGCCGCCGTGGTCGAGGTAGGCCAGGGCGGTGCGGGCCAGCTCCAGGTGCAGCGGGCTGGCCGGGTCGAGGGCCGCGAGCAGGTCGGTGGCGAGCAGGCCGGCCAGGTCGGCCTGGCCGTCCAGCAGGACCAGGGCGGTGAGGTCGGTGAGGGCGTGCAGGCCGGTGCGGGCCCGGCGGGCCGCGGCGTCGCGGGCCTGTGCGCAGTGCTTGTAGGCGCGGGGCAGCGCCTCGGGGCGGGCCTTGGGCGAGGCGACCGCCAGGTGTCCGGTGAACTGGCCGGACGGCGGCAGGGCAGGAGTGACTCCGCAGAGATAGCCGTCCACCATGCCGGAGATCCCGCCGGAGGCGTTGATGCACACCGCGGTGCCCCTGGCCGTGGCGGGGTCGCTGATGCCGGTGACGATGCAGTGGTAGCGCTGCGAGGCGTTGAGCCCGGTCGCGACGAGGCCGCGGCCCGGCCCGTCGTGCAGCAGGCGGCGCAGCGCCTCGATGCGGGTCGCGTCCGCGGTGCGGGTCATCGCCAGTTCGGCCTCGCGGTAGGTGTGGATCAGCCGGTTCAGCAGCTTGCTTCCGTGCTTGTCGAGCTCCACCAGCGCCTCAAACGCCTGGCCGGGCGACATCTGGTGGACCTGGGCCAGATCCACGAACCGGGCCAGCAGGTACCGCCGCCCGGCCTGAAACCCGTCCAGCAGCGCGTCCAGGGCGATGCCCTGCACGGCACGGTCACTGGCCAGCTGGTCGGCCGGGCCGACATCGAGTTCGGCCCCGTCGATGAACGCCGCCGCCACCCCGGCCAGCAGCGGCGCGATCCGCTGACGTACGTCCTCGCGGGGCAGTGCGGCCACCGGCGGCGACTCGGCCCGGGCCGCGTCGACCACGCCGTTGAGGGTGGCCGGGTCGGCCCACATCCCTTCGATGATCCGCCGGACCACCGCCCGGACGCCGTGGTCTAGCACGCTCGCCTCCGCCGCGCCGCCAAGAAGCCGGCCAGCTCGTGGTGCACGGCCACCTGCGCCTCCCTTTCGTCTCCACCGGCGAGACGGCCAAGTGTCCGGGCTCGCAGCGCCGCAGCCAAGGTGACGATCGTCAACCTCCCGGCCCGTGGTTGTCGATGACCGACAACGGGCCGGTCAGCCGACCAGACGGCCGACGCCGACGAGGATGTCCGCGGGGCGCTCGTCATCTTCGGGCAGGCTGTGCGGCGATCGCCAGCGGCGGCCTTCGATGAGACCCGGTTCGACGAGCTCGAAGCCGGTGAAGTAGCTCGCGACCTGCTCGCGGCTGTGGAGGTGGAGCGTCCCGGCGGGGTTCATCATCTCGATGACGCGTTCGGCCAGGTCAGGTGCGTTGTTGTTGATCCCGATGGAGATGACCAGATAGCTCCCCGGCCGCATGGCCCGCCGGAACGTGGCCATGGCGGCGGCGGCCTGGGCCGGCTCGACATAGTCCAGGAGCATCGCCATGATCACGCAGACCGGTTCGTCCAGGTCGATGATCTCCGTCAGCGCCGGGCTCGCCAGGATCTCGTCCGCGGAACGTACGTCTCCCGGCACGGCGCCCGTCTTGCCGCGACCCGACAGCAGGGCGGCGGCGTGGGAGATCACCACCGGGTCGTTGTCCACGTACACGACGCAGGCGGCGGGATCGACCAGCCGGGCCGCCTCATGGGTGTTCGGACTGGCCGGCAGCCCGGAGCCCACATCGATGAACTGGGAGACGCCCTGCCGGCTCACGTAGTCGATGGCCCGGGTGAGGAACTGGCGATTCTCCTTGGCGAGCCGGGAACCCAGCGGAAAGATCTCCTGCATTTGCATGACCAAATTGCGGTCAGCCGCGAAATTGTCCTTACCGCCCATGGCGTAATCGCCTGCTCGTGCGACATTCGGCTTGCCTGGGTCGAACGGGACAAGTGGTTCCCTGCTCATCGGTGCCACATTAGCCCGGCTTGGACCGATCCGCTGGCGGATGGACCGAGCCGTACGCATTGCGCAGCCCCGCGGCCGCAGAGAGCGACGCTCGGGTCGGGGCCATTGACCGGCTCTGTGGTCTGTGTTATCCAGAATCCGATGCTGAGCATGTGCTCAGCATCGGCGCCCTGCCGGGGGCCGGTTGCTCACGGCGGGCGGCGGCCACCCTGTCGTCGAGTGACAAGGACAGTCAGATAAGAGTGTTGTTAGCTTGTATCGAGAACGGCGTTTTCATTATCTAATAATGCTGATCTCGTGTGTTCGCGCAGCGCCGGCCGGCCCGGCAGGAGGAGGAGACGACATATGCACAGCCTCTCCGACCCGGAGACCGCAGGTCGGCTCGACGGCCTGGACGACGGCGGCGTCCAGGATCGTCCGTACTGAGGGAATGGCGATGATAACCCTGCTCACGTCACATGCCACGCCCATGCCGACCTCGCCGCCGGCCATCCGGCCGTCCGTCGGCCCGCTGCTGGAGCCGGAACTGCCCGGACTGGCCGAGGAGATCGTCGCCGAGGTGTGCAGAAGCGTCGCCGAGTACGAGCATCTGCCGGTGGGTGACGGCCGGACCGGGCTCCGGCACTGCGTGGAGATGGTCCTGCGGCAGTTCGCCGAGCAGATGGACAATCCGCTCGGCGTGCGTGAGCGGACGGCGGCGGTCTCCCGCAACATCGGCCGCAACGAGTTCCGGGAGGGCCGTTCCCTCGACGCACTCCAAGCCGCCTATCGCGTCGGCGCGCTCGTGGCCTGGCGGCGTTTCGCGCTGATCGGCACGACGGCCAGGCTCACCTCCGACACGATGTGCCGGCTCGCCGAGGCGGTCATGGGCTTCAGCAACAAGGTCGCGACCTATTCCGTACAGGGTTACGAGCAGGCCCGTGGCAACCACCCCGGCAGCCTGCAGCAGTACCAACGGCGGCTGCTCAAGCTGCTGCTCACGGATCCGTCGATGGCCCGGTCCGGGCAGTTCGCCGAACTCGCCGCCCGGGCCGGGTGGACCATCCCCAAGACCGTGGTCTGTGTGGCCCTCGACGCGCCCTGGCAGGGCGGCACGCGGGTCCGGCCGTCCATGGGGCTCGACGTCCTGGTGGATCTGGAGGACCCGGAACCCCATCTGCTGATCCCGGGTCGTTACCGTCCCCACCACATCCGCGGTCTCGAACAGGCCTGCCAGGACACCGTCTTCGCGTTCGGCCCGGCCGTTCCGCTGGAACAGGCCCCGATGTCGCTCAGCCTGGCCAGGCGCGGGCTGCGCCTGATGCGCAGCGGCGTGATCGCGCACGCGGCCTACCTCGACTGCGCCGAGCATCTGACCGAACTGCTGCTGGACAACAACCGCCGGCTCATCGAGCTCATCGGCGACCAGTGCTACGGACGCATGGCCGACGTCAAGGACTCACAGCGGCGGCGCCTTCAGGAGACCCTGCTGGCCTGGTTGACCACCGGAGAGAACAGCCCGGAACTCGCGCGCCGGCTGCACGTCCATCCGCAGACCGTCCGCTACCGAATGCGGCAGCTGGAAGCCATATTCGGCCCGCTTTTGCAGGACCCGGTCTGGCGCTTCAACATGCAGATCGTTCTCCACGCCGACCAACTCGGCGGCCGGCCGCTCAAGCGATAGGGCATGCCTCCCGCCTCCGCCCCGCCGTGCCGGAGGGGGAGCGGCACGGCGAGGCCCTCGATGACAGGGTGCGATGAAGTGCCACGCTCCGTCGAGAGGCTGGATTTCAAATACCGTGACGGCCGGACGGGAGCGCCGACCACGAGGAGGATGAAGCCGATGGTGGGGGGTGAACCTCTAGACTGCAGGGCTAAGCTCCACCGGACTCTGATCATGAACGGAATCACTTACATGGCTCGCAAGACGGTCGTCGAACTCCTGGACGACATCGACGGCACGCCCGCCGCGGAGACCCTGGTGTTCTCTCTCGACGGCGGTGAGTACCAGATCGACCTCAGCGGGCGGAACGCCCAGCAGCTGCGGGACACACTCGCGCCGTTCGTCGAGAAGGCACGCAAGGCCGGGCGGGCCCCAAGCCGCGGTGCCGCGCAGAGCACCCCCTCGTCCGGATCGCGGGAACGCTCGGCCGAGGTCCGGGCCTGGGCCAAGCAGCACGGCATCCAGGTGAACGACAGAGGCCGCATCCCCGCGAACGTCGTCGAGGCCTTCGAGGCGAAGGACCCTTCCAGGGCCAAGGCCCCCGGCAACCCGGTGCCGCAGGTGGCGTTCCAGGCTGTGAGCAACCCCTGACGGGTTGATCCGCTCCCCGGCGGCTCGACGCCCTCTGTCGTATTTGTTCCGCTTATTTGTGACCGCCCCGAACCCGGACAGCGTTGGCCCGCGTATCTGTGCATGACGGCATGACACCCGAGCCGGCCAACGGGAGCGGACATGGCAACGGCGAGTCTTGCGCGTGAGGGGAGCGCCCCGCCGCGTGCGGTCGCGCGGGGCGGGCTGCGGGTTCTGCCCGGGCCCGGGCCGTTCTGGGCCCGGCTGCTGCTCGCGGTGATCATGGCCGGAACGATGCCGCTGCTGTGGGTCTGGTGGTCGGGCACCGGGTCGCTGCGGTCCACCGGGGACTATCTCACCGCCACCGGCAGGATGTCGGGGCTGCTGGGCGCCTACCTGCTGCTGGTGCTGGTGGCGTTGATGGCCCGGATCCCGTGGCTGGACGACCGGGTCGGGCCGGATGTGACGGCGCGGTTCCACCGTGCGCTGGGCGAGTACACGGTGGCGCTGCTGTCGGGCCACGCGGTGCTGATCGTCGTCGGGTACGCCATGCAGTCCGGTACGGGTGTGGTGTCGCAGAGCTACACGCTGGTGGTGTCGTATCCGGACGTCATGATGGCCGCCGCCGCGCTCGGCCTGCTGATCATGGTCGGGGTCCTGTCGGCGCGGCGGATCCGGCGGCGGCTGGCGTACGAGACCTGGTACTTCCTGCACCTGTACGTCTATCTGGCGATGGCGCTGGCCTTCGCGCACGAGTTCGCGGTCGGTTCGGACTTCTCCGCCTCGTCGCGCAACCGGCTGGTCTGGTCGGCGGCGCATATCGCGGTGTTCACGCTGCTGGTGCTGTTCCGCTTGGTGGTGCCGGTCGTCCGGTCGCTACGCCACCGCGTGCGGGTGGCCAACGTGGTCGCCGAGGGCCCGGGAGTGATCTCGATCTACCTGACCGGGCGCGGGCTGGACCGGCTCGGCTGCACGGCGGGGCAGTTCATGCGCTGGCGTTTCCTGGCCCGCGGGCTGTGGTGGGAGTCGCATCCGTACTCGCTGTCGGCTCCGCCGTCCGGCTCGATGATGCGGATCACCGTGAAGAGCATGGGGGACGGGAGCCGCCGGCTGCAGCGGCTGCTGCGCCCGGGCACCGCGGTGTGGTTCGAGGGCCCGTACGGGTCCTTCACCGCGCGCCGCGGGCGATCCCGGCCGGGCGGCCGGCACCGGGCCCTGCTGATCGCGGCGGGGGCGGGCATCACTCCGATCCGGGCGCTCTACGAGACGCTTCCCGGCCACGGCGATGACGTGATCCTGCTGTACCGCGCCTCCGATCCGCGGAGCATGGTCCTCTGGAACGAACTGGAGTCGATCGCCCGGCGCCGCGGCTTCGGCCTGTTCCCGGTCACCGGCTCGCGCGCCGACCACCGTGGGGATCCGCTGAACGCCCGTGAGCTGCTGCGAGCCATTCCGGACACCGCCCACCGCGACGTCTATGTGTGCGGACCGCCAGGGCTCATCGACAGCGCCACCGCCGAGCTGCGCAAGGCGGGCGTGCCCCGTCGCCGCATCCACGCCGAAGCCTTCGAGCTCTAGAGGAAGAGAGCCGCATGTACAAGGTCGCCGCCGCGTTGCTGACGACGTTCACCGGGCTCCTGCTGCTGCTTTCCTTCAAGTCGCATCCGGTGGGCGCCTCCCGATCGGCTCTGGGCACCACGTCCTCCCCGCCGGCGGCCTCCGAACGGAGCCCGTCGGCCACCACCTCGGCCGGCCCCACGGCAGGCAAGGGCAAGGCCGCCAAGCGGGCCCGTACCTACACCGGGAAGCCCGTCACCACGCAGTACGGCGTCGTGCAGGTCGCGGCGGTCGTCCGGGCCGGAAGGCTGGCCGACGTACGCGTGCTGCAGCACACCGACGACGGCGCCCGCAGCCAGCAGGTCAACGCCACGGCACTGCCGAAGCTGAAGTCCGAGGCGCTCTCGGCGCAGAAGGCGAACATCGACGTGGTGTCCGGCGCGACCTACACCTCCACCGGTTACGCCCGCTCGTTGCAGTCGGCTCTGGACAAGGCCGGGCTGTGACCGGCCGCAGGACCGCCACCGCCGAGATCATGGGGACGGTCATCTCCATCGCCGCGCCCGATGACGTCGAACCCGCCCGGTTCGCCGCGGCCACCAGGACCGCCTTCGGCGTGCTCCGCAGGGTGGACGAGGTGTTCTCCCCGTTCAAGCAGGACAGCCCCATCTCCAAGATCCGCGACGGCCGGCTGCGCCCCGGTGATCTCGCCGGCCATCCGCAGGGGGCCTGGATCCGCGAGGTACTGGTCTTGTGCGCCACCCTCAAGGCCCGCAGCGGCGGGGCCTTCGACGCCTGGGCGGTGGGCGACCCGCCCGCGTTCGACCCCTGTGGCGCGGTCAAGGGCTGGGCCGCCGAACGGGCCGGCGCGGTCCTGACCGCCCACGGCATCCCCGCCCATCTCCTCAGCGCGGGCGGCGACGTACGGCTGCGCGGCGCCGGCTGGCATGTCGGCATCGCCGATCCGCACCGGCCCGGACAACTCGCCGCGGTCGCCGAGGTCGGCAACGGCGCGGTGGCCACCTCGGGCACGGCCGAGCGCGGAGCGCACGTCTGGGATCCACGGGCCCGCCGTCCCGCCGAGGCACTGGCCCAGGTCACGGTGATCGGTCCCAGCCTCACCTGGGCCGACGGGTACGCGACCGCCGCCGTGGCGCTGGGCGCACGGGCCAGCGGATGGCTGACCGACCTCGCCCGGCGTACCGGCTACGAATCGCTGACGATCGATCCCGATGGCGGTGCCTGGTGGACCGCCGGCATGGCCGCGTACATACCTGCCCTCCGGCAGCGAGCTGTGGCCGCCGCCGACTGACCCTCCGCACGGAAAACCCTGTCCGGGATCTTGCCATCCGATATTGGATCCAATTATGAATACAGGGTGCCGTGGGGAGGAGAGATCTGGTGCTGAGTCTGCGGGCGGTCGGACGGCCGCCCAGTGATCTGCACGAGCTG
>Ga0308173_10001285_pt1 | contig 12340 bp, 12 predicted proteins | sample PhyPR1_FD_203716 | JGI IMG/M metagenome (GOLD analysis project Ga0308173, IMG submission 203716) | Soil microbial communities from UC Gill Tract Community Farm, Albany, California, United States - DLSLS.P.R1 | ecosystem: Environmental > Terrestrial > Soil > Agricultural land | place: USA... | reverse complement strand
ATTGTAGGTGCCAAGGAGGATCGTGCGCTTGCCGTTGCAGATGGCGACGGTGGGGCTTTCGACCTTCTCCATCACCAGGTTGAACGGATCGGTGACGCCGTTTGAAAGGAGCTCCTCGCGCTGCTGCATCAGCGGGTCGAACTTGGAAAAAAGGTCAGTCACTTGCCGGCCGTCAGCCTCTGGAGCGCGTCGACCAGCTGGCCCACGGTCTCGATCTCGGCTTGCATGTTCATGCTGATGATGACGTCGAATTCGTCCTCGATGTTCGCGACGAAGTCGAGGACGGTGAGGCTGTCCCATTCGAGATCCTGGGCGAAACGCGTCGCTTCAGTGATCGCAACGCCCTTCTTGTTGAACGGCTCGATCAGCTCAAGGGTCTTGGCGTAAATTTCGGCACGATCTGACATGTGGCGCTCGTTAGTCGGAGCACCGGCCTTTCGCAACGCAATGGGGCGCGAATGGGGCGGTTTGGAGCAAGCATCGGGCAGGGCCGGTCCAGCTACAACCAACCTTTCGAGCGGTACCAGTCGGCGGTTTCCCTGAGGCCCTGCTCGGCCGGGATTTTGGCCTGCCAGAGGTCGGCCGGTACGCCGAGCTTGGGGTCGACGACCCAATTGCGGTGAGAGAAATAGGCGGCGCGGTCCATCGTCAGCTTCGCTTTTGGGCCGCGGAACAGCTGGTCGGCCCGGGCCGCAAGACGAAGGAAGACCCCTGGAGTGGATACGACGGCGGGGCTCGTTCCGACCGCCCGGCCCAGCGCGCGCGCGAACTGGCCGTGGGTCCAGCCGCCGGGGCGCCCATCGTCGGCCTCGACGAGGATGCTGGAGGGTGCGGTCGGCTCGGCGAACGCCAGGAGAAGCCGCGCCAGGTCGTCGGCATGGATCAGCGATACATGCCCGCGCGGAGGCATGAGCATCAGCCCGAGCTTGGCCATCCGGAAAAGCTCCAGCGTTTCCTTGTCGCCGGGTCCATAGACTGCCGGCGGGCGCACGATCGACCATTCGAGCCCCGAAGAGCGCACCAGTTCCTCGGCGCGTGCCTTCGAAGCACCGTAAAGCGACAGCTTGGGTTCGCGCGCGGCGAGCGTAGACACGTGAACGAAGCGATGGACTCCGCCGGCCGTGGCCGCTGCCAGCATCGCCAGGGTGCCCTCGACATTGCCCTTGTCGAAACCTGCTGCGTCGGGCGCACTGATGACGCCGGCAACGTGGACGATTGCGTCGGCGTCGGTCACGAGCTGATGAAGCGCCGGGCGGTCTTCAAGGCTTCCGGCGACCCATTCGACGCCGGACCGTTCCGGCTGTTCGCGGCGCGTCAGCGCCTTGACGCGATGCCCCGCGGCAAGCGCGGCCTCGATCAGATGGGATCCGACGAAGCCGGTGCCACCTGTGATGCCGAGCATCATAGGGGCGACCAGCTACGCTCCGCGCTGGCTTGTTCGCTCTCCGCCTGCCTGGCCGTTCCGAGCGTCTCGACAATCCGGTCGAGCAAGGCCTCGAGCCCTTCGGTCAATGGCGCGGAAATCGGAAAGACTGTGGCGCCGGTCGCTTTCTCCAGCTTCTTGACGAGCTTCGCGCGCGCCTTCTCATCGAGCAGGTCGGCTTTGCTGAGCGCAATCACCTCCGGCTTGTCGGCGAGGCCGGCGCCATATTCGTCGAGTTCGCCGCGGACGACCTGCCAGGCTTCGACCGGGTCTTCCGCGTCGGCGGCAATGAGCTGCAGGAGCAGGCGCGTCCGTTCGACGTGTCCAAGAAAACGGTCGCCAATTCCGGCGCCTTCCGCCGCGCCTTCGATCAGTCCGGGAATGTCGGCGATCACGAACTCGCGGCCCTTGTGCCGGACGACACCAAGCTGCGGGCGGAGCGTCGTGAATGGATAGTCGCCGACCTTTGCTGACGCGTTGGTGACCGAATTGAGGAAGGTCGACTTGCCTGCGTTGGGCAGTCCGACGAGCCCGACGTCGGCCAAAAGCTTCAGCCGCAGCCACACCCACATCTCCTCTCCCGGGATACCTGTCTGGTGCTGGCGGGGGGCGCGGTTCGTGGACGTCTTGTAGCTGGCGTTGCCGCGGCCCCCCATTCCGCCCTTCAGCAGGGTGACGCGCTGACCTTCATGGGTGAGGTCGGCAAGCAGAGTCCGGTCTTCGTCGTCGGCGAGCAACTGCGTCCCGACCGGCACCTTGACGACCAAGTCCTGGCCGCCCGCGCCGGTCTGGTTGGAGCCGGCGCCGCCCTTTCCGCGAGGCGCGCGGAAGTGCTGCGTATAACGGAAGTCGATGAGCGTGTTCAGGCCCGGCACCGCTTCGAAGACGATATCGCCACCCTTGCCGCCATCGCCGCCGTCCGGGCCACCGAACTCGACGAACTTCTCGCGCCGGAAGCTGACTGCGCCGGGGCCGCCCGCGCCGGAGCGAACGAAGATCTTGGCCTGGTCAAGGAAATGCATTGCCCGCGGGAACTAGGCGATGCGGCGTCCGAGAGAAAGCGTTCGGTTACAAATGGCCGAGCTGCCTCATGTTAACCATTCCAAACTTTACGTTGGTTAACCGCGCATGGTAAACGCCGCGCGTCGGCGAACCGACAGACAAGACAGGGGAATGCCAGTGCGGAAATATCTCCTAGCGGCCGCCGCGGCGGCTGCGATCGCCACGCCTGCAGCCGCTCGTGATCATAGCGGCTACATAGGCATCGATGCCGGCGTCATGTGGAGCAAGAGCAGCCTGCATATCGACGCCACCGACAGCTATTATTGCGACTATTTCGATTACTACTTCAGTAGCTGCAACACCTCGCTGAGCTCCAAGAACAAGATGGGCTATGATGTCGACGTCGTCGGTGGATACGACTTCGGCATGTTCCGCCTTGAGGGCGAGCTCGCGTACAAGCGCGCCAAGCAGAAGGGGGGCTCCTTCAGCAACGGCACGGCCGTGATCGACGTCAGCGGCCGCACGACCAACTGGTCGGCGATGGTCAATGGCCTGGTCGACCTCGGCAGCGACGATTCGATCAACTTCTCGCTCGGCGGCGGTGTCGGCTGGGCGAAGACCAAGTACCGGTTCGACGTCAACACCGTGACGGCCGGGGACGAATATTACTTCGACAACTTCGGAACGAGCCTCAGCAAGAGCAAGTTCGCATGGCAATTGCTGGCCGAAGCCCGTTATCCGATCTCGCCGCAGATCGATTTCGGCCTGAAGTACCGCTACTTCAACGCGGGCAAGCTCGATCGGTCGTTCACGGACGCGGACGGCGGAGTCATCAAGGCCAACACCAGGTTCCACAGCCACAGCATCATGGCGAGCCTGATCTACAACTTCGCCCCGCCGGCGCCGCCACCGCCGCCACCACCGCCTCCTCCACCGCCGCCACCGCCGCCGCCGGCGACGCAGACGTGCCCGGATGGATCGGTGATCGCTGCGACGGACACCTGTCCGGCACCGCCGCCTCCACCTCCGCCGCCAGCACCGGCGCCGGAACGCGGTCAGTAAAGCTCAAGATCGCGAGTTAGAAAGGGCGAGGCGGGCAACCGTCTCGCCCTTTTTGTTGTCGTTCAGGCGCTCTTCGAAGCGTCGGAGGCCGATCGCGCCACGCCAGGCGCTGCAGGCTTGGTCGGCTGGAGGAGCTTCAGGTTGAACTTCTCCGTGAATTGCACGCCGAACTGGGTGCCCTTGGTCCAGCGGATTTCAGCATCGATCAGCCCGCCGGCGGCAAAGTCGAGCTGGATCGAAGCGCCAACCGGCAGTTCCTCGCGGCATTCGACGAGGGCCCCGCCGCTCGAGATGTTTCGCAGTCGCGCGCCCAGCACCCGCCCTTGATGGTGGAGCAAGGTTGCGCGGATGATGCGGATCCGCGGCTCGCGCGGGACGAGGTGCGCGTCAGGCCGGGACGCACTGCCCTTGGCCGCAAGTTCCGTCGCCTGGTCCGCGGGAAGCGGCTTGCTGAAATAGTAGCCTTGCACCGATGAGCATCCGAGATCGCGGACGAGCTGCAACTCCTCCTGGGTCTCGACCCCCTCGGCGGTCGTCTGCATCTTGAGGTCGGAAGCGAGGCCCACCATCGCGCGAATCAGGGCCGCGTTGCGGCTTGCGGGATCGGAAGCGCCGCGCACGAATGACTGGTCGATCTTGATCTTGTCGAACGGAACGCGCTGCAAATAGCTGAGGCTGGAATAGCCGGTACCGAAGTCGTCGAGCGCGAGCTTGACGCCGATGGCCTTCAAATTGCCGATCATCTCGTGGACATGCTCGTCGTTGCTGAGGAACACGCCCTCGGTGATCTCGAGCTCGAGTCGTTTCGCGGAGAGTTCCGTATCGCTCAGCGCTGAGCGGATCGTCGCCGGCAAAGCGTGCGACCGGAACTGAACTGGCGACAGATTGACGGCGACCGTAACGTGCTGCGGCCATTTGGCGGCCTCCTCGCACGCCGTCCGAAGGACCCATTCGCCGATCTCGTTGATCAGGCCGATTTCCTCGGCGAGCGGGATGAACATGGCCGGGCTGACCGGGCCATGTTCGGGATGGTCCCAGCGGATAAGCGCTTCGAACCCGGTGACTGCCTCGCTCGACGCATCGACGCACGGCTGGAACACGACGCGAAGCTGCTCCTTCTCCAGCGCGACGCGGAGGTCGGATTCCATCAACTGCCGTTCGCGCGCAGCCTCGTGCATTTCCGGCGCGAAGAAGCGGTAGCAGCCTTTGCCCGCAGCCTTCGCGGCATAGAGCGCGAGGTCGGCGTCGCGCATCAGATCGTCGGACGTGCGGTCGTCGTAGTCGGACGTGACGATGCCCACAGAGGCGCCGATCGACACCGCGGTGCCGTTGATCGTGTAGGGCCGTGACAGACTGTCGATGATGCCTTGCGCGAGCTTGGACAGGTCGGGCTGCGACGACATGGTCGGGAGCACGACCTCGAACTCGTCGCCGCCGAGACGTCCGACCTGGCCATTCTTGCCGACTTCATCGGTCAGGCGGAGCGCAACCAGGCGCAGCAGCGTGTCGCCAGCCGGGTGACCGAGCGTATCGTTGACGGCCTTGAAGCGGTCGAGATCGAGGAGGAAAACCGAGCAGCGGTGCTTGCGGCGGACGGCGCTTACGAGCGCATCGTCGAGCGCTCGGCGCAGCGCCTCCCGGTTGGCGAGGCCGGTCAGCGAGTCCTGTCGGGCGAGGCGGTCGAGCTCGACTTCCGACTGGCGCATTTGGGTCAGGTCCGAAGCGAAGCCACGGTAGCCGAAGAAGCGGCCGATCTCGTCGTGCACTGGGCGCCCCGAGATCGACCACCAGGTTTCGCCCTTGGTCTTGGCCCGGACGATGAGGTCCGAAAAAGCCACGTGCGAGGAGAGATAGAAGCCGAGCGTGCGTTCCGATGTCGCCCCGCCGTCGGCCGTCTCAGTCGAAACCAGGTCGGCGAACGGGCGATCGAGCAGGTCCGTCACGTCGCGTCCGAGAGCGTGCGCGACGCTCTCGCTGATGTAGGTCAGCATGCCTTCGCGCGTGGTTTCCCAGAACCAGCCTTTGCCGCTGGCCTCGAACTCCTCGATGAGCGCTTCGGCCCGCGCCGACTGCGGCCGCGCGTCTTCCTGGACCGGCTGCCCGTCCGTCCTCAAGAATCTGCGAAAGCTACCCACACGCCTGCGATACGGGCGTGTGGTTTATATTCCGTTAGACATCGGAAGTAACCCTTCGGCGTCGGGCATTGCGCCTGGTCGCGGCCGTAGTACAACAGCCGTAGTGCCGAAACTCATCTACGACATCGGCTTGCACGCCGGTGAGGATGCTGCCTTTTACCTGCGAAAGGGCTTCCGCGTGATCGGCGTCGATGCCGACGACGCAATGTGCTGCGCGGCGGCAGAGCGCCTTGCGCGATATGTCCGGGATGGGCGCGTGAAGATCGTCAATGTCGCCATCGCCGAGGCGTCCGGCACCGTGACATTCTACAAGAGCGCCCGGCCACAATGGAACACGCTGGTGCCGCGCTGGCGCGATCAGAATGCGGCCTTCGGATCCACCTTTACCGAGAGCAAGGTCGAGGCAATCACCTTGGCTGAGCTCGTCAAACAACATGGGCAGCCGCATTACATCAAGGTCGATATCGAGGGCATGGATGCGCTCGCGGTTCGATCGCTTCTGGAAACAGACGTTCGCCCGACTTTCATCTCGATCGAGTCCGCATTCCCGCGAGACCCGACGCTGGCGTCGATCAAGAATGAGCTGAGAACGCTTTCGGAGCTCGGCTACGACCGCTTCAAGATTGTGCCGCAGCACAAGGTCGAAGAGCAGATCCCGCCCAAGCCCTCACGTGACGGGCGGTATGTGCCCCATCGTTTCGAATGCGGGTCCAGCGGTCTCTTCGGAGATGAAGCGCCGGGGCATTGGATGATACTCGGCGAAACAGTCGCGACGTTTCGCTCAATCGTTCGCCGCAGCCGGCTGCCAGCCATGCTTCACAGGCGATTGGCGCTCTATGGCCTCTACTGCCGCGTGCTCGAGCGTCTGACGGGTATCGAGCCCGACCTTGGTTGGTACGACATCCATGCAACGCGCTCGCGCATCAGTCCGCCCAGTGCTCCAGCGCCGGCCCGAGCGCCTGCTTCAGCTCGCCGAGCCACGGCTCGTAGTGGCGCCAGTAATCCACGCCTTCGCGGTTGATGGGCCGGCGGACCTGCTCCGCGCTCGGGGTGCGGATTGCCCGCTCGGTCTTGTGGAATTCAAGGCAGGCAGGATCGAACGGCAGGCCCAGATGCTCGAGCATGCGTCGAACTTCCCCCTCTGGATCGTCGATGAGCTGTTCATTGATGACGCGATGGACCACGCCTGGCTGAACTGCGTTGAAGTGGCGCATGAACCGCCAGTAATCGTGGTAGCAGGCGCCGATGGTCGCCTGGCTGTATGAGTAGCCGACGCCGGATGCGTAATTCTGTTTGAAGTTGGAAAAGCCGCACGCCATCGGATGCCGCCGCGCATCGACGATACGCGCGTTGGGAAGCGCCGCACGGATCAGCGCAAGCTGGGTCCAGTTCCCCGGCAGCTTGTCGACGAAAAACGGCCTGTCGGTGTGACGGAACGCGCGCGTGCGATCGATATATTCCTCGCCGATTGCGCGGAAATCCTCGGGCTTCAGGGATGTGATCGCATCCGCTGCGCTGGTCTTGCTCAAGCGCGCGATCCGTTCGCTGATGCTCCTCATGGTCACGAGCTCCGCCGTGCCTTCGACGAGCGGATGGCTGGCAAGGATCTGCTCGAGGAGCGTTGAGCCAGCCCGGTGGAGCCCCACTACGAAGATCGGGCCATCCGCGGGGAAGCCCGCACCCTTGTTGCGCTCGAAGAATTCGGGCGTGAAGGCAGAAATCGCTGCGTCCACCGTACGGGTGACACGGACGTGTTCGGGATGGAACGCGGCGGCGCGGAGCCGATTGCCGGCATCGTAGTGGCGGAAGCTCTGTTCGTACTCGGCGCGGTCCTCGAGCGCCTTGCCGAGCGCGAAATGGATGTGAAGCGCGTCTTCGGGCGTGAGTCTGCCCTGTAGCGATGCGCGCATCTGCGTGATGTCGCGCAAGGTGAACTTGAATGACTTGAAGTTCGCGAGCGTCCACCACGCATTGCCGTTTGTCGGAAGCACCCTCAGCGAACGCTGCAACGCCTTAACGGCTTCGGCGGTGCGGCCGACAGTCTTCAGCGCGTTTCCGAGACTGACCCAGAGGTTCGCGTCCGAGGGCTGCTCCCGAACCATCGCCTGAAGCAGCTGGATCTGTCGCTCGTGCATTCCCAGCACACTGGCGATCGAAGATTCGATGCCGCGCAGGTCGAAGCTGTTGCGGACAGCATCCGGAAGCTGCTCGATCTCTGCGAGCGCCAGCGCATGACCGCCATTGCGCTTGAGGTGAAGGATCAGCGCGATGCGCCGCTCTGGTTTCGGATCGGCCGCCACCGCGCGTCGCAGGAGGAACGTCGCCTCCTCGATCGATTGCTGGACCCGCGCGACTTCCGCGAGCAGTTGCAAGGCGTCCGCATCGTGTGGGTATTGAGCGATGCGTTCGTTCAGCATCTGCCGTGCCTGGATAACGTTGCCTGAGCGCAACGCCTCCGCGGCAAGACCAACCGAGACGCTGTTCTGGGCTTTCCTGTCAGTACCTGGGGAACCGAGGACCATCGTCGAAGAGTCGCCGCCAGCGGCGGGCCTGTCAACGTCGTGCGGCCGATTGCGGATGATGGGGTACGAGGATCAATGTGTTGTCTTCGACGCGCCAGGACTGCAGCTTCGACAGAAAATTCATCCCGAGCACGTCGAGATTGCCGAGGCCCGGCGAGGTCACCACGCGCAGGTTGCGGGCGACGATGTTGCCGACGCGGAGTTCCGTGACTGCCCCAGTCTGCGCGGGTGCCGATCCGTTGGCGGTCCGCAGGATCACCGGCGTAATGCCGGTGCCGGTGTCGATTTGCGCCTCACGCGCAGTTTGCGACGATACGGCAGTGAGGGTTGCGCCGCTGTCGATCAGCATTCGGCGCTTGACGCCGTTGACCGTCGCCAGCGCCCAAAAATGTCCATCCGACGCCATCCGCACGCGAAGCTCACCGCCTTCCACCTTCTGGTCGTCAAGGCCGAGCTGCTCGGTGATGCGTGCCAATCCCGGCTGGTAGGGTGCCTGCTGCAGCACGACGAATATGAGAAAGGCGAGCAACCCCAGTGAAATAGCGAAGCGGAAGATCTTGCCGACCACCGGAATGCGCTGGAGCAGCATGATGATAAGCGCGGCACCGACCGCGTAGGCGGCGATGTGGTGCCATTCGGGAACAGCTGTCGGCATGAGTCGAAGATAGGTGTGCCGTGGGTGAAGTTTCCAGCGCTAGGCTGTGGTAATCCGGCGAAACGGATTGGTGATCCACCGATGCTGTAGCGAAACGCTCGGCACTTCAGCGATTTAGCGGCGTTGATGTCCTAACATAGGTAAAAAGTGTCATGTTACCGCAGGATAGAATTGTAGCAGTCGGTCTGTTGACCCGCCATGACCTCAGCGTCCTCGGGCCGACCTTTGACCGGGTATGGCCGGTCGAGGAAGCGCCGTCGTTCAGCGAGTTGCTTCGTGCGATCGACGAGGCCGACCAGTCGCTTTCACGGCCCAGCAGCGTCGCGCCGGAGAACTCGCACTAAGGCGTCATTCGGTCGAGCAGGCGGTCGACCGTATCCTCTGCCGTCTGCTGCTTACCGTTTTGCCGCAGCTCCTTGGCGTGACGCTCGAGTGCCGTGCGCACAAGCTCGATTTGGGTATCCGTCAGATGTTCGATGCCGATGAACTGCTCGCGCGCCTTGTCCACCGCGCGCAGAAGCTCGTCGAGCTTGGCCTGCATCGCGGCAGCGTCGCGGTTCTGGCTGTTCTGGATCAGGAACACCATCAGGAACGTCACAATGGTGGTGCCCGTGTTGATCACCAGCTGCCACGTGTCCGAGTAGTGGAACATCGGGCCGGACACCGCCCAAACCACGATTACGCCGACGGCTACGACGAACGTCAGCGGCTGCCCGGCAGCCGTCGATGTCTTCGCAGCACATACATTGAAAAACTTGCGCATGGCGCCGTAACGCCTGTGCAACGATAAGGTGCCGTATTGCCGTTTACCCGCCGAAGCTGGTGACCAGCATCGCGACGGACGCGAGCGCCATGACTGCAGTCGCGGCCCAGCCGAACGTCAGGAGACCCCGGCGCTCGTGCAGATGGCCCATGATTTCCCGGCTCGAAGCCACGACCATCATCGCCGCCATGATCGGCACCGCAGAAACGCCGTTGAGGACTGCGCTCCAGAACAAAGCCTTGATCGGATTCATGTTCGACCAGTCGATCAACACGCCGACAAAGGTCGCTCCGGCGATGATCGTGTAGAAGCGTGCAGCCTGGCGCGGCTTGTATTCAAGCCCGGTCTTCCACCCATGGGTCTCGCCCACTGCAAACGCAGCCGAGCCCGCGAGGACGGGGACCGCGAGAAGCCCGGTGCCGATGATCCCGATCGCGAAGAGCAGGAAAGCAAACCGGCCGGCAATCGGTTCGAGAGCTTCGGCTGCTTGCGCGGCCGAGCCGATGTTGGTGATGCCCTTCGCGTTGAGCGTTGCGGCGGTGGCGAGCATGATTGCTAGCGCGATGAGGTTCGAGAAGGCCATGCCGAACAGCGTATCGATGCGCATTCGGCGATACTGCTTGCGAACTGCCCTCGGGGCGTCCTTCAGGGCATGTTGGTTTGTCGTCGCGATTTCCTCCGCTTCCTGAGAGCTCTGCCAGAAGAAGAGATAGGGGCTGATCGTCGTGCCGAAGACCGCGACGATGGTGAGGAGCGCGGCGGTGCCGAGATTGCGCGGGCAGACCATTCCCAGCAGCGCCCGCGGCCAATCAATGTGCACCAGAAGAATGACCCCGACATAGGCGAAGAGGCTGAGCGTCAGCCATTTCAGCACCTCGGCATAGCGGCGGTATGGCACCAGTAGCTGCAGGGTGACGCAGACGACGGCAAAGACGATCACATAAAGATGGCTGCTGCCGCCGGCCACGAGCTGCGCTGCGGCGGCCATAGCGCTGAGGTCCGCGCCGATGTTGAAGATGTTGGCGATGAGCAGGATCGTGACCAGCAGCGAGACGATCCAGTGCGGAAGCGCGCGGCCGATATTCTTGGCCAGCCCCGCGCCGGTCACGCGCCCGATATGCGCACTGACCAGCTGCACCGCCGCCATCAGCGGATAGGTGAGCAACATGGTCCAGAGCAGGCCGTATCCGAATTGCGCACCCGCCTGGGAGTAAGTGGCGATGCCGCTGGGATCGTCGTCGGCTGCGCCGGTGATGACCCCCGGGCCGATGTCCCCGGTGATCTCCATAAGCGTCGTTCTGACGCTAGTGCGGATCGTTGGCCCCCGACGGATGGCGGTACAGATCGAGGCGCGAGCGGAGGCGCTCAGCTGCCAGTTGGCGGGCTGTGTCCTGGTTGAGTCCGAGCGCTTCCGCAAACGGACCGCCGAGCAGGGCATCGCCGAGCGCCGTCAGCACAAGCGCGAGCGTCGTCTCGGCGACCTGATGCTCCTCATGGCCAATGCTCAGCTGCGCCACGAGACCGCGGATGGAATCGAGAATCGGGTTCAGCGCGTCGCGGTTGCCTGTGAGGATCATCCAGGCGGCGAGGGCGCCGGCGCCTTCACGGCCAAATACGTCGAAGGTCTGGTCGACGATGACGCGCGCATCGGTTTCACCTGCGCGCGCTTTCTCGACTGCGTCGGCAATGCTGGAAACGACGGAGTCCGCGATCGAACGGGCCAGTTCAGCCTGGAGGCCGGCCGCGGAGCCGAAATGGTGCAGCAGGTTGGCGTGGGTGCGGCCAATCTTGCCGGCCACTGCCTTCAGCGTAACGGCGGACGGTCCCTCGCTCAGCAACAGCTCACGCGCCGCTTCGAGCGCGGCGGACCGGCTTTCTTGCGGGGTAAGGCGTCGGCGTCTTATTGACACTTGTGTCAGTTAAGCTATCTATCCCCCCATGACCGCGCTTTACGGACCGACGCCTGCGGACCTCAGCATCACGCCGCGCGACCGAAGGTTCGGCCGCGACGCGGCCACGCCGAGATTGTGGCACGGCGGACGCGTGGAAGCGACCGCTATTTACAATGCGCTGTCTACGACTTTCCCCAAGGGAGAGGCCTATTTCGTCGAGAGCGTGCGCGCATTCCGCGAGGGCGCGCCACCGAAGCTGGCCGAAGAGATCAAGGCCTTCACCACGCAGGAAGCGATTCACAGCCGCGAGCATGACGCGTTCAACAAGCGCGCCGAGCAGTCGGGTTACGACCTGTCGAAGCTCGAGCAGCGCGTGGGTGAGAGGCTTGCGATCACCAAGGGCCGGCCGCCGATCGTCAACGTCGCCGCGACCATGGCGCTGGAGCATTTCACGGCGATCCTGGCGCATCAGCTGCTTGCCGATCCGAGGCACCTCGAAGGCGCCGAGCAGGCAACCGCGGAACTGTGGCGGTGGCATGCCGCCGAGGAGATCGAGCATAAGGGCGTCGCGTACGACACGTGGCTCTACGCCACGCGCGACTGGCCGCGGTTCAAGCGCTGGAAGGTGAAGGCGAAGGTGATGCTGCTGGTCACCCGCAACTTCCTCGTCGACCGTACGGCGGGAGCGCTCGAGCTGATGCGGCAGGACGGCGTGACGGGCCTGAGAGCCTGGTCGTTGCTGCTGACGTATCTCTGGGTGCGGCCGGGCATGTTCCGGAAGATTGCCGGCGCGTGGCTGAAATATTTCCTCCCCGGGTTCCATCCGTGGAACGAGGACGACCGGCATTTGCTCGCCGCTTATGCTGCGAGCGCCGGGGCGGGATCC
>Ga0308173_10001284_pt1 | contig 12344 bp, 14 predicted proteins | sample PhyPR1_FD_203716 | JGI IMG/M metagenome (GOLD analysis project Ga0308173, IMG submission 203716) | Soil microbial communities from UC Gill Tract Community Farm, Albany, California, United States - DLSLS.P.R1 | ecosystem: Environmental > Terrestrial > Soil > Agricultural land | place: USA... | reverse complement strand
AGGCGGAGATCGTTTCGGGAGTCAGCATTTCCGGAAGATCGTCGTCCGTCAGGCTGAGCGCCAGGGCGGCTTCCTCCGGTTTTCCGTCCGGGCTGACCACATGAACTGCGAAATGGATCACTTCAGGCTTGGAAGACAGCGCGTTGCGCAATTCAGCGCCGGTGGCCTTGACGCCTGTCAAAAATTGGGACACTGGCAAGCCGCTCATCTTGGCCGCTTCCCGGACTTCCCGGTCGCTGCCGACTAGCCGGGCCAGTGCCACAAATCCCTCCGAATGCGCGGCCTTAACGAAAAGCTGGCTTCTGCTTCGGCGGGAGTCAGCTAGGTTGTAGATGGGATCCGCAATTCCGATAAACTCCGGTTGGGGCATCACCGGAGATGAGCTGCCGCCCAATAAGGCCTCGCTCGGCAAAGAGCGCACTCGGTGGTTAACCGCCAGATACGTATAGCCAGAACCGGATGGCTCGGGGAGGGCAGAAAACGGAACACTGTTCAGCAGGGCACCGTCGCCTACGATGACCCAATCGGGACGCTGCAGAAAGTTGCGGTCCAGATGGGAAAAAAGGTCGCTGCTCAATGCACGGCCGGCATTCACCGCAGATGGTCCACGGTGTACCGCTTCCGAAAATGCTTCAGCATGCATGGTGAGCTTCGCTTCCGGCGGCAGTTCATACAGCTTTACCTGCTCATTGGTAATCGCCCAGAGAAAGGACTTGTCCTTGCCGAGGCAAAAGCTTAAAAGCAGTTCTGAGCCGCCGAGACCGCGCTGGATGTTTCTAAGTGACTTTCGCGAAGAAATCTTCTCGGCCTTGTCGAAAAAATTCTCAGAATTTATTCCGAATTTGTTTTCTTGCTCGCTGACCTGCAGGCGAATCTGTTCGACTTTCGCCTGGCTTTCGCGGGTGGGGCTTAAAGTCTCATAGGCTTGGGCAGACTGAAGTTCCGACAGTAATTGAAAATACTCGGGAGGCAAGGCGCCTTTCCGATCGAGGGCCACTGCGATCTGCTCCCGGAGACTGGCCGCCCGGTTATCAGCCAACACTTCGATTGCCTCACGCGCAAGTGCAGTGTTATAGGTTTTCAGCGCAAGACTGGCGGCCAGCTCCGTAAAATCCTGATAAATGCTGTGCAGATAGGATACGGTCCGAAGGCTCGTCGCATCGCCCGGCAGGGCGCCCTGACGCCACTTGCTGGCCTGGTTGGCCGCTTTCCGAAACTCCGCCAGTGCATCCCACTGGCGTCCGAGAGCCAACAGGATCTCTCCACGAAGGTGCGTAGGCACGTACGGCGAGACACTTAAGAGGTGATGCGACGCCAGGGCCCGATCCAGCATGTAGAGGCCCTCGGCATACTTCTTCTCTTTGAAGTCCAGTTCGGCGATGTCCGCCTGGGCAATCGCCAGGTCATCATCTTTGGTTTGCCGCAGCAATTGTACTGCTTTCAGGAGTACCCGGCGAGCTTCCTGGAGACGGTCCGCATCCAGAAGCGATTCACCTAGGTGAAGCTCCGCCATGGCTTCGGCGTCGGCCATGTGAGCATCCCGCGCGATTTGGATCGATTCGAAGTAAGCACGGCTGGCCGGGTCCGCTTGACCCTGCTGGGCTTCTATATCGCCTGAGTTCAGAAGTGCTTTCGCGAGCCAGTCTTTACGGTTCGAGTGTCGAAGAAACGTAACCGACTGCCCAGCCCGCCGCCCTGCGTTCGCAAAGTCACCAAGTTGAGCGTATACCGTAGCCAAGTTGCCTGCGGCTGCTCCGGCGACGGTGTCGTCCTTCACCTGGACCGCAAGCTCCAGAGCTTCGTTCGCCTGAGCCAGCGCCTGCCGGTACCTAAAAAGCCCTATTTGGCACCCGGCGCTAAGGGCCAAAGCCTTGGCTTCGAGCCCGGCGTCATGATTCTGGTGTGCAATTCTGCCCGCATTCGAAAAAATGCCTAAAGCCGCGGCGAAGTGCCCGTCGTGCTTTTGCTGTTTACCCTCTTCAATTAAGGTCTCGATTTTCGCCTTTATGGAGGGGGGTTGCTGGGAAGGTGCCGCGCACAGGAGTCCGACATGCCCGCAACAGAGCACGCTTAACATATATGTTGCTGTTGACGGCCACAAGGCAAGTGCTCGTCTCCAGCCTCGATGCGGTTGCAGAGTCGGTCCTTGTAAAAATCCTCTCGGAGGTTTACAACCGTACTCTAACACCAATTCGAAAAACTACCAAGTATTTTTTACTTGGTAGTATATTTTGACAAAAATAGCCTCGGCTTTAGCAGGCCAGTGACTCCAAATTAGAACTTTATTAGTTGCCAAACAGTGCCTGAAAGGCGGCGACAAGTACGTCGAAAATTACCGGCGGGTGCATGGATAGGAAGAAGTTCATTTGGTGTAGCTCCTTTACGCCTAGGAGCTTATGGGTGGCCACGCCGAATTGTCTGAAAAAAATCCGATTAAACCTCTGAAAACAAACCAAATAAAAAAAGAGCTAATTCTGTGAACGGCAAAATCAGGGGTTCTGAATTGAAACAATAAATTCGAAATGGAACCCGTTTTAGGATGTGTAAGTACCCTTACAGCCCGGGTGTGGCTAGGTAAAATTTACTCAATAGGGACCGGTTGGCGGAGCTGGCTCGACTTGGCTATACTGGAGGTATTAACGGGTTCCTGCTTGGCTATACGTGCGTCTGCACGCCTGGCTCTTGTCCCAGCGACAAACTTCTGACTTAATAAAAATGTTCGACAACTTGTCCGATAAGCTGCAGCGGGTCTTTAAGAACCTACGCGGCGAGGGAAAATTAACGGCGGCCAATATGGACGAGGCGCTGCGCGAAATCCGCGTGGCTCTTCTGGAGGCCGACGTCCATTTCAAGGTCGTCAAGCAATTCATCGAGCAGGTCAAAGAAAAGGCCATGGGCGAAGAGGTGCTTTCCGCCCTGTCGCCGGGCCAACAGGTCATCAAGATTGTTCGCGACGAGCTCACCAAGATGCTCGGTAGCCAACAGGCCAAGCTGAAGCTTGCCAATGAGCCGCCGAGTGTGGTGTTGATTGTAGGACTGCAGGGCTCCGGGAAGACGACCAGCACGGCCAAGCTCGCGCGCTTTCTTACAAAGGAAGGGAGCCGCCCGCAGTTGGTCTCGGTGGACGTATACCGGCCCGCCGCCCGCCATCAGCTGAGTATTCTTGCAAAAAACGTCAATACGCCTATTTATGAGGGCACGCCGGAGGAGACGAAGCCGTTGGAGTTGGCCCGGTCCGCGCGGCGGGAGGCTGTTCAGGCGGGCAGGGATATCCTCCTGGTCGACACCGCCGGCCGTCAGCATATTGATGACCAGTTAATGCACGAGCTCCGTGAGCTGAAGGAAGCGCTGAATCCGTCGGAAATTCTATTCGTGGCGGACGCCATGACGGGACAGGATGCCGTGCGCTCCGCCGACGAGTTCCACAAACAACTCGGAATAACGGGCGTCGTGCTCACAAAAATGGATGGCGACGCCAGAGGTGGCGCGGCTCTTTCCATTCGCTCGATCACCGGGCAGCCCTTAAAGTTCGTTGGTGTGGGTGAAAAGACCGACGCGCTGGAGGCCTTTTTTCCGGACCGCATCGCCTCCCGCATTCTGGGCATGGGCGATGTGCTTTCACTGATTGATAAGGTGGAGCAGGCGATCGACCAGAAAACCGCCGAGAAGATGCAGGAAAAGCTGCTCGGCGATGATTTCTCCCTGGAAGATTTTCGCGACCAGATCAAGCAGATTCGAAAACTGGGACCATTGAGCGGACTGCTGGAGATGATGCCTCAGATCGGTCCGCTCAAGGAATTAAAAAACGCCAAAATCGATGAAAGCGAAGTAGGCCGCATTGTCGCGATTATCGACTCCATGACTCCGAAAGAGCGCCGGAATTATATGATTATCAATGGTTCCCGCCGTCGCAGGATCGCCAAAGGAAGCGGAGCCACGGTCCAGGACGTCAATAATCTTCTGAAACAGTACGCGCAAGCGCGTAAAATGATGAAGAGCTTTACGGGGCAGGCCGGAATGCTGGGCAAACGGCTGGGCAAGATGAAGCTACCTGGGTTTCCCGGTTTTTAGATATTGCGTGTCCCGGTGACGGGCACTCACTGAAGTAGACCGGCCATCTGGCCGATAGGAAAGTAGAAAAGGTTAGGAATGTTAGCAATTCGTCTGGCGCGTTTCGGTGCCAAGAAGAAACCCACATATCGTGTGGTGGTGATTGAAAAGGAACGGGCTCGGAACAGCCGCTCCGTCGAGGTGGTGGGCTTCTACAATCCCGTAGCGAAGCCGGCGCAGGTTCAGCTGGATCGCGACCGCATCGATCACTGGATCAAGAACGGCGCGCAACCGTCCGATACAGTCACCCGTTTGCTCAAGGCTACTCCGGCACAGACTGAAACTCCTGCTGTCGCCTAGCGCCGTAAGTACCGGCTGCCGTAATCTTCGGGCTGCACAAATCTCGAATTTGATGGAAGTGTTAGGCCAAGGCTCTATATTTTAGGATGCACATGAACGACAGTAACGGTGTGAAAACGCTGGTGGAGGACATCGCGAAAGCCCTGGTCGATTCTCCGGCCGAGGTGGTCGTTAATGAAATCACCGGAGAACAGTCCACCGTTTTCGAATTGCGGGTAGCGGAGGGCGATCTGGGCAAGGTGATCGGGAAGCAGGGCCGTACTGCGCGCTCGATTCGTACGCTTCTCGGCGCCGTGGGAACAAAGTTGAACCGGCGTTTTTCGCTGGAGATCCTGGAGTAGTCCGCCCTTTCAGATTGGGGAACGCATGGACCGGGATCGCGTCGTCGTAGCCGAGATACTCAGGCCGCGGGGGAATCGCGGCGAAGTGCTGGCCCGATCGCAAACCGATGTTCCCGGCAGATTGCAAACGCTCAGGCGAGCGCAGGCGAGGTTACAGGACGGTGCCGACGTGCCTGTGGAACTCACAGAGGCGTGGGCCCATCGGGGCGATTGGGTGCTGAAATTTGCCGGTATCGATTCCATCAGCGAAGCCGAGCGGTTTCGAGGTGCGGACCTCTGGGTGCCCGTCACCGAGCGTGGAGAATTGCCTGAAGGGGAGTGGTTTCGCTCCGACCTGATTGGCTGCTCCGTCATTAATGCGGCGAGTGGCCGAGTGGTGGGAAAGATCGAGGGGTGGCAGGAGTATGGCGGACCACCGTTAATGGAGGTCAGTGTGGATGGGCGCGAGGTGTTGATCCCGTTCGTCCCCTCTCTTTGCCAGGTGAAACTGGAAGAGCAGGCCGTCTCGGTGGATATCCCCGAAGGATTGCTGGACCTGTAGGAATTAACAAATTGGTTAATGATTAAGAGGTCCGGGAGCGATGAAATTTCACATTGTGACAATTTTTCCCGGATTCTTTTCGGGACCGTTTGAATATGGCGTGGTTGGAAAGGCCCGGGCCGCCAATAAATTGGAAATCTGGGTCCATGATTTGAGAAACTGGACATACGATCGTCATCGGACGGTAGACGACCGGCCTTTTGGCGGGGGCGAAGGCATGTTGTTGAAGCCCCAGCCGTTATTTGAGGCTGTAGGAACCATTTTCCCGGAGCGGTCGGCCGCCCGGAAGGTGGCGCTGCTTTCCGCTCAGGGCAGGCGCTTTAACCAGGAAACCGCGCGTCAGTATGCGCAACTGGATGAGTTGTTGTTGATCTGCGGGCGATATGAAGGCGTGGATGAGCGCGTGGCCGAGCATCTTGCGGACGACGAGATCTCGGTAGGAGATTTTGTGTTAAGCGGCGGGGAGTTAGCCGCAGCCATCGTAGTGGATTGTGTGGCGCGTTTGTTGCCCGGCGTTCTGGGCAACGAGCAATCTTCGCGGAACGAGAGTTTCGGCGAGGAGTATGAGGGTTTATTGGATTGTCCTCAGTACACCAGGCCCGCTGAGTTTCGCGGCTGGAAGGTGCCGGAAGTGCTGCTGGGGGGCAATCACGAAGCGATTAGGCGCTGGCGGCGGATGACGTCGCGCGAAAAAACAGAGCGGCTTCGACCGGATTTGATCGGCGGCCGTGAAAGAAAGCAGAACTAAATATGCAAAACGCTCTTGTCAGCAAGTTTATTAGCAAGCACGCTCGTGCCACTGCGCACCCGGAGTTTCGCCCCGGGGATACCATTCGGGTTCACGTAAGGATCCGAGAGGGCGAAAAGGAGCGGCTGCAGGCCTTTGAAGGGACCGTCATCGCACGGAACAACGTTGGCATGGGCGAGACCATCACGGTGCGCAAGGTCAGCTTTGGTCAAGGGGTAGAACGTATTTTCCCGCTTCACGCCCCCGTGGTCGATCATATTGACCTGGTTCGTACCGGACGCGTACGCCGCGCCAAACTGTACTACCTTCGCGGCCTTAAAGGAAAAGCAGCCCGTTTACGCGAGCGCGAATAGGCTTCCGCCTCAGTGCCTCCACGTGCTCGCGGCAAAGTACGGAACCGGCGGGGCAGGGCGCCCGTTCAGGACGGGAGGTATACGTCTATCCGGTGCTTGAGTTCTTACGAAAAGGCTGCTCGTGAGCAGGGATTTTTGTCTGTTGCCGGCGTAGATGAGGTAGGCCGCGGATGCCTCTTCGGTCCGGTGTTCGCTGCGGCGGTCATACTGGACCCCCAACGCCCCATCCGAGGGCTGTGCGACAGCAAGGTTCTGGATCACGAGACCCGAGTCGAACTGTCTGCGTCCATCAAAGCCCGGTCCATTGCCTGGGCGGTGGGCGGCGCCGATGTCTTCGAAATCGATCAGATCAATATCTTTCAGGCCTCGCGGCTCGCGATGCGCCGTGCCGTGGAAGCGCTGCCCGTCCGCCCCGACTACCTCCTGATCGACGCCGTTACAGTCGATCTGCCCCTGACTCAGCGTGCTTTGATTGATGGCGATGCCCGCTGCCGGTCAATTGCGGCCGCCTCGATCATCGCGAAAGTGCATCGCGATGAGTGCCTCCGGCGCTGGCACGAAATTTTTCCCCAATACAATCTGGCGTCGAACAAAGGTTACTCCACACCGGATCATCGCCGCGCCCTTCGTGAGTTCGGGCCGACATCCCTGCATCGGTTTTCCTTTGCTCCCGTGCGCGCCAGCTCGACGAAAAGTCACTGGAGTGGTTATCTGCAAACCGGCGCCCTCCCCCCTGCGTCATTTGAGGAACCTGCAGATCTCTTTGCACAGGAAGAAATGGAAAGCAGGCCCGTTGAATGAGTTCTCCCGCGCCCGGACGAATTGCCAGCAATCCGCCACCCGCACCAAAGCCCAATCGGTTCTGGCGATGGCATCAACGGGTGTTGGGTTTCTGTCTGGTCATCTTCGCCTTCGAGCTGGGCTTTTTCCTTCTCGTGTTCCCCTGGATGCGCTCCTGGGAATTGAACTGGGTCCCAGTCCACTCCCGTACACTTTCTGATATTTGGATGAGCCGTTACTTCCGCGGAGTCGTCAGCGGATTGGGGTTGCTGAACATCTATATCGCCTGCACGGAACTGATCAAGCAATTCAGAGCGCTGTTCGGCGCGCGCCAGTAGAAAGCGCTCCGAGTGGGACGCTCTTCTGTGAGTTCCGATTTTTCACGAATGGCATGATGGGGAACGTGGAGTTCGCCGAAGAACTGGAGCGTGTTCTACCTTCAGACATCCCCCACCGGGAGACATTGATCGAAAAAGCGGCGCGGCACTTGGAGCTGATCGTCGCCGCCAACGAATACATGAACTTGACGCGGATTCTGAGCCCGCGCGACGCCGCCATCAAGCATGTGTATGACTCGGTCGCTCCATGGCGGGCGTTCCGGAATGCGCGACGTGTCTTGGATGCTGGTACCGGCGCGGGTTTCCCAGGCGTGCCGCTTTCGGTCGTATTACCCGAGACGCAGTTTCTGCTCGCCGAGTCGATCGGGAAGAAGGCGCGATTTGTGGAAGGCGCCGTAGAATCGCTGCACTTGCCGAACGTCCACGTGATCGTAGACCGTGCCGAGCGCGTCGCCGAAGCGAGACACGTGGACGTCATCACGGCGCGCGCCGTGGCCCCTCTGGACCGCCTGCTCGATCTGTTTGGGAAGGCCCTCAAAAGGGGAGCGCGCCTGGTCCTTTACAAGGGTCCCGATGTGGAAGCGGAGCTGCTGGAAGCGCGGAAACGCCCTGTCCGTGCCGAAATTATCTCCCGGTATGAGCTGCCGGACGGTTCGGGCGCGCGAACTCTTCTCGAGATTCAAAGCGTGACGGCGCGGGCGCGGACCGCGTAATAAGCAAAGAGGAGCCAGCCAATGATGAAGCACAGCCCCCCAATGGGCGTAATGGCTCCTAGTATGCGGATACCCGATACCGCCAATGCGTAAAGGCTGCCCGAAAAGATGAGGATGCCGAGGAACAGGAACCAAGCTACGCGGGATTGCGAAACCAGCGGAAACGTACCCGTACGAGCCAGCACCGCCACCAGCAGGATACCCAGTGCATGAATGAAGTGGTAAAAAACGGCTTTTTCATAAACCGATAGCGAGTAAGCATCCAGTTTGCTGCGAAGCCCATGCGCCCCAAAAGCCCCCAGCGCTACGGCAAGCGCCATCAGGAATGCACCCGTTGCGGTCCAGTTCATCCCTTTTAGCCTATCCCAAACCACGCAAAAGGCTGCTATTCTGGTAGTTCTGGCGGCACTCCGCCGCGCAATCCTAGAACACGGAACCTGAACAGCACTTGAAGATCGGATTTGTAAGTCTCGGCTGCCCAAAAAACCTGGTGGATACGGAGGTCATGATGGGGCAGCTCGTTGCGGACGGCCATCAACTCACGCCTCAACCCGCGGATGCCGATGTCATCGTGGTCAATACCTGCAGCTTTATTGATCCGGCCAAGCAGGAATCGGTGGACACGATTCTGGAAATGGCCGAATACAAAAAGACGGGCAAGGCACAGCGGCTCGTCGTGGCCGGTTGTCTGGTAGAGCGTTACCGGACCGACATCCAGAACAACATCCCCGAAGTCGATGCAGTCCTCGGGACAAACGAGCTCGACAAAATCACTGCGCTCTGTGAAGGGCTGGCCCCGAAAGAGATCCCCTCCGAGCCTTATCTTTACCACGACCTGACCGCGCGAGTATTTACTACGCCTCGCCATTCGGCGTACATCAAGATCGCCGAAGGATGCGACCATCCCTGTTCCTTCTGCATCATTCCGCAATTTCGTGGACAGTTTCGTAGCCGCCGTTTTGAGAGCGTCGTCAATGAGGCTCAACGGATGCTCGCCATGGGCGTGCGCGAGATCAACTTAATCGGGCAGGACACTACCTGCTACGGCGAGGATTTGGGTTTGAAGGACGGCTTGGCGCAGTTGATGGGACGCCTGGCCGAAATCCCGACGGAACTGCCCAAATGGATTCGCGTGTTGTACGCTTATCCGAACAAAGTCACGCAAAAGCTGCTCGAGACCATTGCCGCGCATGAGTCGCTAGTGAAGTACATTGACATGCCCCTGCAGCACGCGAGCGCATCCACGCTCAAACGCATGAAACGGGGCGCGCACGGTGATATCTTTCTGAAGCTGCTCGACCGTATTCGCGCCACCATCCCCGGCGTTGCCATTCGAACCAGCATGATCGTCGGGTTTCCGGGCGAGACCGACGCGGAGTTCGAAGAGCTTTGCCAGTTTGTGCAGGCCGCGCAGTTTGACCGTCTTGGTGTGTTCTCTTACAGCGACGAAGAAACCAGCACGAGCTTTCATCTCGATGGCAAAGTGGACAAACGGACCATCTACAACCGGAAGCGCCGCCTGCTCGCGGTCCAGCGTCAAATCTCTCTGTCGCGGAACAAGAAGCTGGTCGGCACGGAGCATCCGGTGCTGATCGAAGGGCCCTCAAAAGAGACGGAACTGCTATGGGAAGCTCGTCTGGCAACGCAGGCTCCCGAAATCGATGGCGTCTGTTACATTAACGACTTTGGCGTAGAGGATTGGGGTCAGCCGCGCCCTGGAGAGATCCGGCGTTTCCGCATTACCGAAGCGCATGACTACGATCTGATCGGCGAACTCGTCGACGGCCCGGAGAGCTTGTATCAATCTCCTCGCCAGCCGGCAAATTTATTTCAGATTCTACCTTCGGGAGAAAAGAAGTTCAGCGGTGCAATGCCGGTTCCCGCCGGCCTATAGCGCCCCGATTAACCGGCCTGCCCAGTTAGGTTGATCCCGGGAAACTGGGCCCCGCCTTCAACACGGTTCGGAGCCGAAGGCCACAGCAATCACAGACTCAAGCTGCCCCACGGTAAAGGGCTTCGTCAAACAGAACTGTCGCCGTTGTGCGCCGATAATGTCGGCCACTGCTTTTGCATGGGCCGTGATGTATACCACTGGCACGTCGAGTGCCTCGCGAATGCGCCGGACCGCTTCAATTCCGTTGATCTCGCCACGCAGCCGTACATCCATCAGGACCAGCTCCGGTTTCATCTCGGTGACCTTCCGCACCGCCGCCTCGCCTGTAGTTGCGTATGCGACGACGTTATGGCCCAAACGACGGAGCTTGTTTTTCAAGTCCTCAACGATGAGGATCTCATCCTCAACTATAAAAATTCGAGCCATCCTCGACGAATCCTGATACGAATCCTGCGAGAGGGAATTCAATCGTTACCCTTGTCCCCGCCGCTGTCTCTAGCTCCAGCGTGCCCCGCAATTGTTCCACAAGCACGTTTACCAAGTGCAGTCCCATCGAACGAGTCTCGTCGAACTTCAGACCCGGCGGCATTCCTATGCCATCGTCCTGGACCGTAAGTCTGCCCAAGCCCTCATCGAGCGTTTGCCCTTTCTCGGCATCGATACTGCTCCGCACATACCCTAGCTCCACCTGCACTGTGCCGCGCCGGTCACCGGGGAAGGCATGCTTTAAGGCATTCGTGACAAGCTCGTTCACGATGAGCCCCAAGGGAATTGCCTGCCCGATATCCACCACCAGGTCCTCCGTCGTTACGGTAACTTGAAGGCGCTTCCGGTCCACGCTATAAAAGCTCACCAGGTCTCTAACCAGTTGCTTCAGGTACGAGCCGAACTCAATGCTGGCCAGGTCCTGGGAGCTGTAGAGAGTCTCGTGAAGGGCTGCAATGGCGCGTACACGGTTCTCGGTGTCGGCCAGTACCGCCGCAACCTGCGGGTTTTCTATGCGCGAGGCCTGAATGCTCAGGAGACTCGTGATGACTTGCAGGTTGTTTTTCACCCGGTGATGAATTTCCTGCAGCAGCGCCTGCTTCTCGGCTAAAGACGCCCGCATCTGCTGCTCGGCCTCCCGGCGCTCAGTCTCATCCCGCAAGACCTTTGCAAATCCTCGGAGTTCGCCTGTTTCGTCCCACATCGGTGTGGTCACCCAGCGGCCAAAAAAACGGCTGCCATCCTTCCGGACCATCCAGCGCGCGTCCTCAAACCGGCCGTGCTCCAGTGCCAGTTCCAGGTCTTTCTCGGCATCACCCCTGACCGCGTCTTCCGGTGGATAAAGCGTGCTCATCTGCTGACCCAGAATCTCTTCTTCCTTGTATCCAAACGTGCGCGCTGCTCCCGTATTCCAGCTTGAAATTCGCGACTCGGTGTCCACCTGGAGCAGAGCGTAATCAGTAACGTTTTCGATAAACAGCCGGAGACGTTCTTCGCTTTCCCGAAGCCGCTCCTGCGCCTCTTTCTGTTCGGTCACCTCGCGCATGACTTTTATAATTCCCACAAGCTCGTTTGCGTCGTTCCGTACTGCGGAAAGCAAGCTGCTAGCCCGAAACCTCCGCCATGAGGATACCAACGCTCTTCCAGGAAATTGCCTTTCTCAAATGCCTCCTTAATTTCTCGCCCGGGACTCCTATGACAAGGTTGGCCTTCGCGTAACCCGGACAGAATCGCTGTTTCACGGTTTTCCCGAGCGCGTTATTCCCCACAGTACTGCCCTCGTTCGGAAATTCTATTCTCATACTTTAAGACGCTCCGGGACGAGCATCCAGTACGCTCATTCTGCAAGCCTGTATATCTCCCTGGAGTGGCTGCATTCGATCAAAGCCGTACGACAGCTTCTCCATCACGCATAACCGCTCAACGAGAGTTGAGGCACCAAGCGCAGCATAACCTTCACCTTTTTTATCCTCGAAAAAATCCTGTCCATACTGAGATAAGCCCTGCTTTCAGATGTGATGGGAGCGTAATCCAACGTGCGTTCGGCTGCTTCCTCCAGTCCAAGTCTCGACAAGTGTACACTTTGTATACGCGATTCGTTGGTCGAATGAATAGCTGGATTCGATCTGGTTGGCAGGTTGTCCCCGACCCCGGCTTTCTTTAAAGGACAGAGCCTCCCCTGTGCCCCTAAGCAATGGAACAGGCTCTCCATTCTAGGTCTGGCGGAATTCGGTGCGCTAG
>Ga0308173_10001282_pt1 | contig 12352 bp, 12 predicted proteins | sample PhyPR1_FD_203716 | JGI IMG/M metagenome (GOLD analysis project Ga0308173, IMG submission 203716) | Soil microbial communities from UC Gill Tract Community Farm, Albany, California, United States - DLSLS.P.R1 | ecosystem: Environmental > Terrestrial > Soil > Agricultural land | place: USA... | reverse complement strand
GGATCGCCCAGCGCCTTGTGCAGATGCTCGAGTTCTGCCTGCATCGAGCGGCCGGCAGCGGACGGCAACAGGTGCGCGAGTCCTTCCGTCGAGGCGTGCGCACGATGCGCGGCGGAAAACGCATCGTTCACGTAAATGTCGCCCAGGGTGGCAAGCTCCTTGGCGAATTCCGGATCGTTTGCTTCTTCGCCGGAATGAAAGCGCGTATTCTCCAGCAACAGGATGTCGCCGTTCTTGAGTTTTGCGACCGCGGCTTTCGCTTTTTCACCCACACAATCGTCTGCAAATGCCACCGGCTTTCCCACGGCTTTCGACAGCGCCGGCACGATGGGCTTCAGGGACATTGAAGGCACGACTTTTCCCTTTGGCCGCTCGAAGTGGGACAGCACGATTACCTTCGCGCCCTTGTCCGATAGCTCGCGGATGGTGGGTGCCTGGCGATCGATGCGGGAGGTGTCCGTCACCTGGCCGTTCTTCATCGGCACATTGAGATCGACGCGCACCAACACGCGCTTGCCCCCTACCTCCAGGTCATCGAGCGTGCGGAATTTTGGCATTCAGATCAGCTTCCCCATAGCCACCGCAGTATCCGCCATACGATTCGAGAAGCCCCATTCGTTGTCGTACCAACTCATCACGGAGACGAAATTGCCCTCCATCACCTTTGTCTGATCGACGGCAAAACTCGATGAATGCGGGTCATGATTGAAGTCATGGCTGACGAGCTTTGCGTCCACGATCGCAAGAATATGCTTCAGCGGACCGCTCGCCGCCGCGATCATTGCCTCGTTTACCTCCTGTACCGTTGTCGAGCGTTTCGTGATCACCTTCAGATCCACAAGAGAAACATTCGGTGTGGGTACGCGCACGGAAATTCCGTCCAGCTTGCCTTTGAGTTCCGGCATCACCAGCCCGACGGCTTTGGCGGCACCGGTCGAAGTTGGGATCATCGACATAGCCGCCGCCCGCGCGCGATAGAGATCCTTGTGCAGTTGATCGAGCACTGGCTGGTCGTTTGTGTAGGAGTGAATTGTCGTCATGAGCCCTTTTTCAATGCCGACTGTGTCATGCAAAACTTTTGCAATCGGAACGAGACAGTTGGTCGTGCAGGACGCATTCGACACGACAACGTGATCCTTCGTCAGCGCCTTGTCGTTCACGCCGTAAACGACAGTCATATCCACACCATCGGCCGGCGCCGAAATCAGTACGCGCTTCGCGCCGGCCTGCAGATGCGCGCTGGCTTTTTCTTTCGACGTGAAGTGGCCGGTGCATTCCAGAGCGATATCGACCCCCAAATTTTTGTGCGGTAGTTCGGCAGGATTTTTGATCGCAGTCACTTTGATCTTGTGGCCGTCGACCACCATCGTGTCGCCGTCCACCGTCACCTGGCCGGGGAAACGGCCATGCACCGAGTCGTAGCGGAGCAAGTGTGCATTGGTTTCCACGGGCCCAAGATCGTTCACCGCCACCACCACGATGTCGTCGCGCTTCGATTCCACGATGGCGCGCAGGACCAGCCGGCCGATGCGGCCAAATCCATTGATCGCGACGCGAAGTGCCATGTTTGCCTCCTGATCAAATCCCGCCGCGGGTGCGTGGGGAGCGGTGCTGGCGCCGCTCGGAAATGCGAGAAGAGCGACAAAGGTCCGGCCACGAGGGCGCGGCCCGGTTATCCACAATGTCGCGCATGCGCATGGGCGGCGGCTTGCCTGCCTGAAGGGCCTTAGCGAGGGGCTGCCGCGCACGTCAAGGCCTGCAGGCGTTGACCCGATTTGCACGCACGGCCTAGGTTCTTCGGGCTAGGAATGGGCAGAATGTCAAAGCTCGAAACGGCAACGGTCCGGCTCACGGCAGCCTTGGATGCGTTAGAGAAGGCCGCCGCGCCACTTGCGGAGGACCGCGCCAAACTCGGTGAACTGAACCGAGAGCGCGAGACATTGCTGGCGCGGCTTGCCGAGTTAGACGAAGAAAGCCGTTCGCTCGCCAGCACCAACGAAGAGATCGAAAACCGGCTGGATAGCGCCATCGGCGAAATTCGCGCCGCACTGGGGCGATGAAGGGGCGGTCATGGCTCAGGTCGATATCAACGTTAATGGACGCAGCTACAGGCTCACCTGCGAAGCGGGCCAAGAGGAGCATTTGCGCGAGCTGGCGGCCCATGTGGACCGGAAGGTCTCGAGTTTGTCGGAATCCGTCGGCCAGATCGGCGATGCGCGGCTGCTGCTTATGGCAGCCCTTCTGACCACGGAAGAGCATCTTGCAGCCCTGCAGCGCCTCGAGGCCCAGACCAAAGCGATGGTCGATCTAGCCCGTTCCGATGAAATAGCTGCGGATGTGCTGGACGCAGTAACAAAACGGGTGGAGGACATTGCCGCGCGGCTCGCGGCTGCCTAAGTTCGTCATTGGACGGGTACTGCCCCGCGCGTCAGGATAGCGATGCCCAGGGGCCTTAATGGTACTCACCGGGAGCTGTCCCTGGCCGGAGCCGTGGTTCCGGACACACGGCGCCCACCTGCACTTGCAGGCCCGTGAGGATCCAATTCCAACGGCGGAGGCGGTCCCGCCCGCTTTATCGATGAATTTGCTTCTCGAAAAACAGGAGATGCGTTCGCGCGCGCGGCAACGCCGCGCGGAGCTCGCACGTGCGCTGCCGGATTTTGGGCGGCGTATCGCGGCTCATATTGACGAATTGCCGACCGCCGCAGGAGCGCGCGTCAGCGGCTATCGCGCGCTCTCGGAAGAGGCCGATCCGTCAAATCTGTTATCGGCGCTGCAGGCGAGCGGTTGCGAGATATGCTTTCCTCGTGTGCACATGAAAGGACAGCCGCTGTGGTTCCATGTGCCGGTGGCAAACGAGGCGTGGCGGCCGGGCGCCTTCGGCATTCCGGAGCCCCGGGCAGACTGGCCACGCGCTTTTCCCTCGGTGTTGCTCGTGCCCCTGCTGGCCTTCGATGCCACGGGCTATCGCCTCGGTTACGGCGGCGGCTACTATGACCGAACACTGGCACAGTTTCGCCAAAAGAGGGCTATTACGGCTATTGGAATTGCCTTCAGTGGGCAGGAAGTACCATCGGTGCCCCACGATTCAAGCGATGAGAAGCTCGATATGGTAGTAACGGAGGCTGGCGTCAGGCATTTTCGAGAACAATGAGAATTCTCTTCATCGGCGACATCGTTGGGCGGCCCGGGCGCGAAGTTGTTACGGCACAAGTGCCGGTACTGCGTGAAAATCTGCAGCTCGATTTTGTTGTGGCGAATGGAGAGAACGCTGCCGGCGGCTTCGGACTGACGCGCTCTATCGCCAACGAACTGTTCGCCTCCGGCGTGGATTGCATCACCACAGGCAATCACTGGGCGGATCAGAAGGAAATTCTCAGCTTCATCGGCGACGAAGATCGCATCCTCCGCCCGCGGAACTTGCCCGCGGGTGCGCCCGGCAAAGGCGCGAACCTATATCAAACGCGCTCCGGTCAGCATGTACTGGTGGTCAATCCATTGGGGCGCGTTTTCATGGAGCCGCAGGACGATCCGTTTGCGGCAGTAGAAATGGAACTCTCCGCCTGCCCGCTCGGCCAGGCAGCCGATGCCATCGTTGTTGACATGCATGCGGAAGCCACCAGCGAGAAAATGGCGATGGGCCATTTCTGCGACGGCCGTGCCACCATGGTGGTCGGCACGCACAGCCACGTACCGACCGGCGATGCACAGATCCTGCCCGGCGGCACAGCCTATCAAACGGACGCAGGCGCATGTGCCGACTACGATTCGGTGATCGGCATGGAAAAATTCGAACCGCTGCAGCGCTATACAAGAAAGTTGCCGACCAATCGGTTTTCGCCAGCGTCCGGCCCCGCCACGCTCTGCGGCGTGTTCGTCGAAACAACCGCCAAGGGATTGGCCACGCGCATCGAGCCGGTCCGGGTGGGCGGACGTCTCAAACAATCCATTCCCGACCTATAATCAGGCGGATCACGTGAAGGCGGCTTGAACGCGCGCGGCTCCGCCGCTATCTGAACCGCCATTCAGGTGATCAATGGCCGGCCACAGTCAGTTCAAGAATATTATGCATCGGAAGGGGCGCGTCGATGCGGTGCGCTCCAAGATTTTCTCCAAACTCGCGCGTGAAATCACGGTGGCGGCCAAACTCGGCATGCCCGATCCCGACCATAATCCGCGGCTGCGGGCGGCCATCATCGCCGCAAAAGCGCAGTCCATGCCGAAAGACAATATCCAGCGTGCCATCGACAAGGCGGTGGGCGGCGGTGGCGAGAACATCGAAGAAGTGCGCTACGAAGGCTACGGGCCGGGAGGCGTGGCGCTGATCGTGGAGGCGCAGACGGACAACCGGAACCGGACCGGCAGCGATATCCGTGCCGCATTCTCGAAGTACGGCGGGGCACTGGGCGAACCCAATTCCGTCACCTTCATGTTCAGCCGTGTGGGCGTGATCGCTTATCCGAAGTCCAAGGGCGGCGACGATGCGATGCTGGACGTTGCCATCGAAGCAGGTGCCGACGAGGTCCTCTCCGGTGACGAGACACACGAGTTCATCGCTTCCATGGAAAATTTCGGCACGGTCCGGGATGCACTGGAGGCAAAACTCGGCACGCCCGAATCCGCCAAAATTGAATGGCGGTCGCAATCGACGAGTCCGGTCGGAGATGACGTCGGCGAAACTCTGGTAAAACTCCTGGACACGCTCGATGAGCACGACGATGTGCAGAACGTCTACGGCAATTACGAGCTTTCGGATGCCCTGATGGCAAAGCTCGCCGCGTAGCCGTGGCGGCGCGGCACACTGGACGTGCCGCACTGTTCGGGCCAGCTTCGCGCAATGGCGCACGCATCGCCCCTTCTCATTCTTCTTGTCGCAGGGCTCGGCCTTGCGTTTGTGTTGGGCACGCTCGCCAACCGGCTGAGAATTTCGCCCATCGCAGGATATCTGCTGGCGGGCGTGGCTGTCGGGCCATTCACGCCGGGTTACGTCGCGGACCAGCACCTGACCCTGGAGCTCGCGGATATCGGCGTCATCCTGCTGATGTTCGGAGTGGGACTGCATTTTTCGCTCCGCGACCTGCTTGCAGTGCGCTGGGTCGTACTGCCGGGTGCCGTCCTTCAGGTGATTGCTTCGACGGCGTTCGGCACCTTCGTGGCGTCGCTGTTCGGCTGGCGCTTTTCAGCGGCAGTGTTGTTCGGCGCCGCACTCTCGATCGCCAGCACGGTGGTGATGACGCGTGCCTTGCAGGAAAGACGACTGGTCGAGTCCGACCGCGGCCGCATTGCCGTCGGCTGGCTGGTGGTTCAGGACCTGATCACCGTCATCATCCTTGTCTTGCTGCCCACGGTTGCGCCAGCCTTGCATGACGGTGACATCGCAAACGGAAGAACGCTCGCCGCCGGATCGCTCATAGTCAACTTGGCCTTCACCCTTGCAAAACTGGCGGCCTTTTTTCTGGTCATGTGGATTGTTGGCCGACGGGTCATCCCATGGATACTGCACTACGTCGCGCATACCGGCTCGCGCGAACTGTTTCGGCTGGCCGTGCTCTCGGTTGCGCTCGGTGTCGCCTATGCGGCGGCAGAGCTGTTCGGCGTGTCGATTGCGCTAGGCGCGTTCTTCGCAGGGATGATCCTGAGCGAATCCCAACTCAGCCGGAGAGCCGCTGAAGAATCGTTACCGTTGCGCGACGCCTTTGCGGTCCTGTTTTTCGTTTCAGTGGGCATGCTGTTCGACCCACTCGTGTTCGTAAGTGCACCATTGCACCTCATTGGAACCCTCGCCGTGGTGGTTCTCGGGACGGGTGTTGCAGGCTTCGCAATTCTTCGCAGTCTTCGCGTGCGGGGAGAGACGGCAGCCTTCGTCGCTGCGGGCCTGACTCAGATTGGTGAATTTTCCTTCGTCCTGGTCAATCTCGGCATTGGTCTGGCGGTTCTTCCGGTGCAGTCGCGCGACCTGATCCTCGGCGCTTCAATCCTGTCAATTCTTCTCAATCCTGTTGTGCTGATAATGGCGCAGGCATTGCGCGGAAGGCTGGCTCCGTCCACACCAGACGAGAGGCCTGTTGCAGAGGCTCTCATACCAACGAAGCTCACGGAGCACGCCATTGTTGTCGGCTATGGACTCGTGGGCAGCCTGGTGGTCGAAGGACTAAAGCGTGATGGAGTTCCCATTTTGGTGATCGAAGACGCCCAGGACAAGCTGGAGCGCCTGCGCGCGGAGGGCATTGAAGGCCTGAACGGCAACGGAGCCGACGAACGCCTTCTGCGCGCGGCAAATCTTGGAGCAGCGCGCATATTGTTCGTTGCTATTCCTGAGGCATTCGAAGCGGGTCAAATCGTGCAGCAGGCACGGCGGGGCAATCCGTCTATCGATATTGTGGCACGGGCGCATTTCGATGCCGAAGTCGAGCACCTGTCCAACATGGGCGCCAACGCCGTGATCATGGGCGAGCGCGAGATTGCCCAGGCCATGCTTTCACATGCGCGTGCCGCAACGCCGGACTGAGTCCACGGCTGTTCTGTTGATGGGTCGCGCGGTTGTAATGAACAGCGGAAGAAGGAGGACATCAGGCCATGCCGAAAATAAATTTGGAATCCGCCGCTGAGCGAAAAGGCTCAAATTATCCTTTGCCGTTCGATGCACCGTGCGCCGGCCGAATTCGCCGACGGCTGGGCGACGCTGGTGGACTCACGCAGTTCGGCGTCAACCTGCTGCACCTGCCACCGGGTGCGTGGTCCAGCCAGCGGCACTGGCATTCGGCAGAAGACGAGTTCGTGTACGTTCTCTCGGGCGAAGTCACGCTGGTCACAGACAAAGGCGAAGAGGTGCTGCAGCCCGGCGATTGCGCCGCTTTCCCGAAGAACATTCCTGATGGCCATCAACTGATCAACAAGTCGGATACCGCCGCGATGTGCCTCGAAATTGGTACGCGAGCGGAGGATGATTTCTGCACGTATTCCGATATCGACATGCAAATCGATTCTAAGGTCGGCCGCTACGCCCATAAGGACGGGACCCCATACCCGGACCGTGCCCGTTAACGCTGCCGTTGTGTGGTTGGACGCCCTTCTCTAGATTCGCGCACGATGGAGCGCGTTTCTTCCGTTCTGTACGTCACGATGCGGCTCGTCAGCCTTGTGCTGATTGTGATCGGGCTCATGCTGCTTGGCGCTGACCTCATCAGCACGCTGGAGCACGGAGGAAACGTGGTCATCCGGTCGCTGGATCACGTATGGACAGACGTCCACAGCTCCAGCATCGACGGCCTGAAGGTGTGGCTCGATCATCGTGCGCCGCCTGCCGTGACACATGGAATTGAGTCGTTTCTCGCATCGCCCGGCTGGGCGGTTTTCGGCGTGATGGGCGTGGTCCTGGCGTTTCTGTTCGGCCGGCGAAACCCAATGGAGATGTGATCAGCGGTTGGCGCCGGGCTTCCAGAGCACGTCTTTCGCCCCGCGGTCATTTGCGTAGCGCGCCATGACGAACAGATGGTCCGACAGCCGGTTGATGTATTTGATCGCAGGGGCGCCCACCTTCTCCTTCTCCGACAATTCCACCATCAGCCGCTCTGCGCGGCGCACGACGGTACGAGAAAGATGCAAATACGCGGCGGCCGGCGTGCCGCCCGGCAGCACGAAAGAGTTCAGCGGCGCGAGTTCCGCATTCATGGCATCGATTTCGTGTTCCAGCCGTTCGACCTGCGTTTCGACGATCCGCAGTGCGCCTTCGCTGCGGCGACCGCCTTCCGGTACGCAGAGATCGGCGCCGACATCGAACAGATCGTTCTGGATGCGCGCCAGCATCTCGTCACCGGGAGCATCTACATGAAGACGCGCGATGCCGATGGCAGCATTGGCTTCATCCACCGTGCCGAAGGCGGCGATGCGAAGGGCGTACTTTGGCAGGCGCGTGCCGTCGCCCAGCGCCGTTTGCCCCCTGTCGCCGGATTTCGTGTAGATGCGGTTGAGCGTGACCATCGGCTCGATCTTAACACAAACTCCACTCGTCATCGCCCGGTCGCGCGAAACAGCGCGATCCGGGCGACCCAATTTCAGCCTAGCGCAAACAAGAGCCGCTCAAGTGGCCGCTCATTTGCGATCCTCGATTGGACTGAGTGGGCCGCTTTCAAAAAGGCGAGCCCAGCCTCTTCCAGAAACAATACGTCCCTCACTGAACGTGAATTCCACTATCGAACTTTGCTTCCCAGGACTATCAACGAAATCAATGCTCACTTTTTGCGTGCTGCACCCTTCCGTCGGCGAATCCATAAAATTCCAACCATCGAAGCGAAAGCTGTTAGCGTGCATTAGCTCCACGAGCGATCTAACCCCTTCTACACCCTTTCCAAGGGGACGCCCGACATCCCCAGAACCTAAATCAAATGTCGCCGAAGGCTCGATCAATTGAGAGAGACTGCTGTCCTGCCGGTACCCAGCCCGGCTCGCGCGTTCCACTGCTTCTACCGCGCGACGGCTCAAGGCGTCGTGAAGTTTTGCGGAGCTTTTCACCTCTGTCAGATCGCAGCCACCGGCCATAGTTGGTGACGCAGCCAGTAGGCAATAAGCAGCAACGAATGAAGCAAACTTCATCTGATGCCACAAGTCGCACATCAAGCTGGTTCCAGGCAGCGAGCGACAAAGCTTAGTCTCTGCATATAGCAGCGGTCTAGCCGACGCTAAATCTTCTGTCGGGCATATGGACCACAACATCAGAAAAATGGGTTGCCCGGACAAGTCCGGCAATGACGACGGAAAAGAGGTGGAGGAGAATGGTTGCAGTACCGTTGCTCGCCGGTATGATCCGCCGCGTTCACAATATCTGAGAATGCTCATGCCCGTTGAAGTGCCTGAAGTGATTGAATCCGACGACACCCGCGTGGCCTGTGACGGCGGCGGCGGGGTGCTGGGCCATCCGAAGGTCTATCTCGAAATGGGCGATCAGACCTACGTGGAATGTCCCTATTGCGACCGCCGCTTCGTGCTGCGCGAGGGAGCGCAGGCGCATTGAGCGCTGCCCCCAAGGCCGCCGCCAAAGGCCGCCCGATTGCCAAAGGCGACCACCTCTATTTGATCGATGGCTCGGGCTACATCTTCCGCGCCTATCACGCGCTGCCGCCCCTGTCGCGCAAATCCGACGGGCTGCCCACGAATGCCGTGTCGGGCTACTGCAACATGATCTGGAAACTGTTGCAGGACCTGAAAGGCTGGGAGAAACCCACGCATCTCGCCGTGATCTTCGATGCCGGGCGCGCCACATTCCGGAACGAAATTTATGCAGAGTACAAGGCGAACCGCTCCGCGCCGCCGGACGATCTCATTCCGCAGTTCCCGCTGGTGCGCGAAGCCACGCGTGCCTTCGGCGTCGCCTGCGTGGAGGAGCCGGGCTTCGAAGCCGATGACCTGATCGCGACCTACACGCGGCTGGCGCGCGAGGCCGGCGCACGCGTGACCATCGTGTCGTCCGACAAGGATTTGATGCAACTGGTGTTCGACGGCACGGTGGAACTGCTCGACACCATGAAGAACAAGCGCATCGGTGGCGCCGATGTGATGGAGCGGTTCGGCGTGCCGCCCGACAAGGTAGCCGAAGTGCAGGCGCTGGCCGGCGATTCCATCGACAATGTACCGGGCGTCCCCGGCGTAGGCGTGAAAACGGCCGCGGAATTGCTCAACACCTACGGTGACCTGGAAACGCTGCTCACGCGCGCCGGCGAAATCAAACAGCCGAAGCGCCGCGAAACCATTCTGGCGAATGCGGAGAACGCGCGTATTTCGCTGAAGCTCGTTACGCTCGATGACAACGCGACGTTCTCCTGCCCGATTGAAGAAATGGAAGTGCAGCAGCCGGAGCCCATTCGCCTGCTCGGATTCCTGAACGCTCTGGAACTGACGGCCCTTGCAAAGCGTGCCGCGTCCCGCTTGGGGATTGACGATCCCGACTCTGTCAAAGGCACCGATCCGGTGCAGCGCGATTTGCCTGCGCCGGGTGATGTCACGCCGCTGCGGTCCGAACCTGTTGTCGAGCAGAAGGCGCTCACCAAAAAAGCTGAACCGGGCGTGGTGCTGGACCGCGAAGCCGTGCACCGTCCGCTCGATCTCGACAGATATGAGACCGTCGTCACGCTCGAGCGGCTGCACCATTGGATCGCGCGGGCGCATGAAACGGGCCGCGTGGCGATCAAAGTGGAAAGCGCCTCCGCCGATCCGATGCGTGCCAACCCTTGCGGTATTGCGATTGCGGTGGGGCCAGGCGAAGCGTGTTACGTGCCCTGCGGACATCGGGCAACGGATGGCCTCGATCTTGCCGACAACAAAGACGGCGTTGTTCAGCTCACCGAAGCCGAAGTGCTGCAACGCCTAAAACCGCTGCTGGAAGACGAAAGCGTGCTGAAGGTCGGCCACGATCTGAAACGCGAATACCTGATGCTGCTCCAGCGCGGCATCCGCTTGGCCGCGTTCGACGACACCATGCTGATGTCTTATGTGCTCGAATCCACGCTTCATGCGCATGACTATGATGAATTGAGTGTCGTACACCTGAATCACAAGCGCATGCCGCTTGAAGAGCTGATCGGCAAGGGTCGCGATCGTAAGGCCTTCGATTGTACGGACGTGAAACGCGCCACCCGCTACTCGGCGGAAGATGCCGATCTCGCGTTGCGCCTGCATGCCATCCTGAAGCCGCGGCTCACCGCCGAGCGCAAGCGCACCGTGTACGAAACACTGGAACGGCCGATGGTGCGCGTGCTTTCCGATATGGAGCGCGAAGGCATCACCATAGATCCTGATTTCCTGCGCAAGCTGTCGAACGATTTCGCGCAAACCATGTCGCGGCTGGAGCAGGAGATCTACAAAGCGGCCGGCGGCGAGTTCAACATCGGCTCGCCCAAGCAGCTGGGCGATTATTTTTTCGGCACGTTGAAGTTGCCCGGCGGCCGCAAGACGAAAACCGGCGCATGGTCCACCGATTCCGATGTACTGGAGGAACTGGCGGCGCAGGGGCACGACATCGCCCGCAACGCTCTGGACTGGCGCGGCCTTGCCAAATTGCGCGGCACCTATACGGACGCGCTTCCGACTTACGTGAATCCCAACACCGGGCGCGTGCATACCTCGTTCGCACTGGCGGCGGCGAGTACGGGGCGCTTGGCGTCCGTTGATCCCAACCTCCAGAACATTCCCATCCGCACCGAAGAAGGCCGCCGCATCCGTCGCGCTTTCATCGCGCCGCCGGGACGCAAGCTGGTCAGCGCCGACTATTCGCAGATCGAACTTCGGCTGCTGGCGCACATCGCCAACGTGCCGGAACTCAAGCAAGCCTTCGCCGACGGCATCGACATTCACGCGCTCACAGCGTCAGAAATGTTCAACGTGCCGGTTGAAGGGATGCCGAGTGAAATCCGCCGCCGCGCCAAGGCGATCAATTTCGGCATTGTGTACGGGATTTCTGCTTTCGGGCTCGCCAACCAGCTTGGCATCGGGCGCGACGAAGCGGGCGACTACATCAAGAAATACTTCCAGAAATTCCCCGGCATCCGCGACTACATGGAGGAAACCAAGGCGTTCGCGCGCAAGCATGGCTATGTGGAAACGCTGTTCGGCCGGCGCGTGCACATCCGCGAAATCAACTCGCGCATTCCCGGCCATCGCGGCGGAGCGGAACGCGCCGCCATCAACGCGCCCATCCAGGGCGCCGCCGCCGACGTCATCCGCCGCGCCATGATCCGCGTGCCGGACGCGTTGCTGGGGGCGAAGCTCAGCGCGAAGATGCTGCTTCAGGTTCACGACGAACTGATCTTCGAAGCGCCGGATGCGGAAACCGACGCCGTCTGCGCAACGGCCCGCGCGGTGATGGAGAAAGCGGCTTTACCTGCTGTGGAATTATCCGTGCCGCTGGTGGTGGACGCCCGCGCCGCCCACAACTGGGACGAAGCCCATTAGACTTACATGTGGACAAGCGCGCATTGGATAACAGCGACGTTACGTGGCCGGTTGGGGATCATGCCGCGCCCACGTGGCGGCGACTGGCTGCGCGACGAGATTCAGGGATGGAAGCGTGACGGTATTTCGCTGGTAATCTCACTACTTGAGAAAGACGAAACTGAAGAACTAGAGCTGGCAGAAGAGCAGAGTCTTTGCCGCGAAGCGAAGATCGAATTCCTGTCCTTGCCCATTGCAGATCGAGGAGTGCCTGCCTCCGTCGAGGCGGCCACGGAAGTTGTTCGAATCGCTTACGAACAAGTGCTGAAAGGTCGGGCGGTTGTTATTCATTGCCGAGCGGGGATCGGACGTTCATCTCTGATCGCCGGGTGTGTACTGGTTTTGGCAGGCGACACGGCCGATCGCGCGA
>Ga0308173_10001281_pt1 | contig 12353 bp, 11 predicted proteins | sample PhyPR1_FD_203716 | JGI IMG/M metagenome (GOLD analysis project Ga0308173, IMG submission 203716) | Soil microbial communities from UC Gill Tract Community Farm, Albany, California, United States - DLSLS.P.R1 | ecosystem: Environmental > Terrestrial > Soil > Agricultural land | place: USA... | reverse complement strand
GTGGCGCTCGAGGATAGCGAGGTGTGCACGCTGCCGTTCGACCGGATCGAGCGATTGGCGCGCGACGACGCGTCGTTCCAGCGCCGGCTTTACCGGTTGCTGTCGTCGGCGATCGTGCGCGAGCGGACCGTCACGCTGGTGGTCGCGACGATGCGTGCCGAGCAACGGCTCGCGTCGTTCCTCGTCGACCTGTCGAATCGCTATCATGCGCGCGGCTATTCGTCGACCGAATTCGTGCTGCGGATGACCCGCGAGGAGATCGGGAGCCACCTCGGACTGAAGCTCGAGACGGTGAGCCGGCTCTTCTCGCGCTTTGCCGAGGAACGGCTGATCGCGGTGAGCGGCCGCGTGATCAAGCTCATCGACCGGGCGGCGCTGCACCAGCTCGTCGTTTCCGGTTGACCGTTCGCCGCCACCTCACCCGATGAATACAACCGCCGCAATTACTGCATCGGCTGGCGAGCTTCGCTTCGATCGTGAGCTCGTTCGCAAGTACGACGGCTTCGGGCCACGCTACACGTCGTACCCCACGGCCGATCGTTTCCACGCCGGCTTCACTGCGGCGAACTACGCCGACGCACTCGCTGCGCGCAACGAGCGCTCGGCGACGCAACCGTTGTCGCTCTACGTGCACCTGCCGTTCTGCAACACGATCTGCTACTACTGTGCGTGCAACAAGATCATCACGGCCAACCGCAGCCGCTCGGCGAAGTACGTACGCTACCTTGGCCGGGAGATCGGCATCGTCTCGTCGCTGCTCGAAGGCGAGCGACGCGTCCAGCAGTTGCATTGGGGCGGCGGCACGCCGACGTTCCTTGCGCACGGGGAAATGTCATCGCTGATGAAAATGCTGCGCGATGGGTTCGCGTTCGACACGGATACCGAGGCGTCGATCGAAGTCGATCCGCGCAAGGTCGAGGCGGCAACCATCGCGTTTCTGGGCGAGCTTGGCTTCAACCGGATCTCGCTGGGAATCCAGGATTTCGACGCGGCAGTGCAGCAGGCGGTCAATCGCGTCCAGAGCGAGGAGGAGACGCGTGCGGTCATCGTCGCGGCGCGCGCGCACGGGTTCACGTCGGTCAATGCCGACCTTATCTACGGGCTGCCGCGCCAGACCGTCCACGGGTTCGAGGCGACGCTCGACAAGGTGATCGACCTTGCGCCCGATCGCATTGCCCTCTACGGCTATGCGCACGTCCCGCACCTTTTCAAGGCGCAGCGCCAGATCGCCGCGCACGAGCTCCCTGCCGCCGATACGAAGCTCGCCATTTTGTCGACGGCGATCGGCAAGCTCACGAAGGCGGGCTACCTGTATATCGGCATGGATCATTTTGCGAAGCCCGGCGACGAGCTCGCCGTGGCGCTGCGCGAGGGCAAGCTGCACCGGAACTTCCAGGGCTATTCGACGCGTGCCGACTGCGACCTGATCGCGTTCGGCATGTCGGCGATCGGCAAGATCGGCCCGGCTTACATGCAGAATGTGAAGACGCTCGACGCGTACTACGGCGCGCTGGACGAAGGCCGGCTGCCCGTGCATCGCGGCTTCGAGCTCGGGGACGACGACCTGCTGCGCCGCGACATCATCCAGAAGCTCATGTGCGAGTTCCGCCTCGACGTGCTGGCGCTCGAGGCCGCGCACGGCCTGGTCTTCGCCGAGCGCTTCGCGCGCGAGCTCGCAGCCCTTGCGCCGCTCGCCGCCGACGGCCTCGTCACGTTGTCTGCGTCGCGCATCGAGGTGACCGCGCGCGGGCGGATGCTGGTGCGCACCATCGCGATGGTATTCGACCGGTACCTGAGCGAGGCCCGTGAAAAAGCCGCGTACTCCCGCGTGATCTGAAGCACCGGCTCCTCGTCCGTGCGCGACGCTATTGGCGCAGCACGACCTTGTCGTAGAGATCGCCCAGCGCACCCTGGGGGTCGTAGCGGGCCTTCAGCGCGCGGTACGCGCTGCCGTCGTAGATCGACCAGAACTCGTCCCGGGTGAAATACGAGTCGGCGTAGAGCGACTTGACGCCGCCGATGTCCTGCACCTTGCGCTCGATCCCGCGGTTGACGAAGCCCGCCGGACGCGCCTCGCGCGATGAAACCGTATCCCAGAATCCGAAATTGACGCACAGCGTTCCGCGCGGCAGCGGATAGAGCGATGCATCCGCGCCGGGCGCGCTCGGCCGTATCGGACAGATCCAGATCGGCAGGATCCCGACCTCGGCGTGCAGGAAGGCGAGGAACTCGGCGGCGCGTGCAATCGGAATGTCGACGTCCTGGATCACGGATTCCGTATGGACGCCGCGCAGGCGATCGAGCGTACCGGTGACGTGCCAGCGCGTGTTCCAGCGCATGATCTTCTGGTAGGTGATCGAATTGAGGCGCTCGCGGCCGAGAAGGCGGCGCACGAGCGGCCGCTGCGCCCCGACGTTCTTCGAGCACCAGAACCAGTCGGTGTCCCAGCGCCAAAGGTAGCCGCGCGTCGTCAGGTAATCCACGGGTTTGTCGCGCAGGGACCGATAGTAGATGTTCTCGTACGTGTAATCGCTGATCCACGGCGCGTCGTCGACGAAGCGCGCGCAGGACAGCACGAGATCGCTGCGCCCGAACACGACCCCGTCGACGAAGTCGACGGCCTCATCGCGGCATGCGTGGGCAAGCGCTGCAAAGTAGCCGTCGGCGTCGGTGTAATGTGCATGCTCGACGCGCACGTATTGCCCGACCGGCAGCGCGCGGGCGGCGAGCCTCAGCGCGTAACCCAGCGTGCCGTACGAATTGGGAAAGCCGTGGAAGAGGTCGCGATGCTCATTGTCGGGTGTGCATCTGACGATGCGTCCGTCGCCGGTGAGGATGTCCATCGCGATGACCGTGTCGTGCACGAGTCCTTGTCGAAACGACGTCGCCTCGATGCCAACGCCCGCCACGGCGCCCCCGAGCGTGATCGATTTCAGCTGCGGCACCACCGCCGGCATCGCACCCTTCGCCAGTGCCGCATCGGCGAGGTCGACGAACGTCGTCATCCCTTCCGCCTCGATGAGGTGCTGGGCAGGATCGACGCCGATGACTTCGTTGAAATGGCCGAGGTCGACGCGTGGCGAGCGGCGCGTGCGGTCGCGAAAGAGATTCGATGTCGCTTTGGAAAGACCGACGACCGGGCCTAGCGCGGGTTGCGCCGACGCGATGGCCGACAGCAGCTGCGCCGTTTTCGCTGCGTAACCCGTCACGCGGCGGGTGGATACAGGAATGCGCGGCTCATCGGGTAATCGGTGACGTTTCCCTTGCTGACCGTCACCTGGAAGAGGTGGGTGCGTGACGTGCGCGAGCGGAACATTTCCGCGCACGACCACAGGTAGGTACGCCAGATCCGGTGATGGCGCTCGTCGAAGCGCGCCGGGTCGAGTGCGTGAATGGCGTCCCAGTTGGCGTCGAAGCGCGCTGCCCATTCGTCGAGCGTCAGTGCATAGTGGCGCCGCAGGTTCTCGACGTCGAGAACCTCGAGCCCGCAGGCGTCCATCGCATCGATCGCCTCGTGCAGGCTCGGGATCCAGCCGCCCGGAAAGATGTACTTGCGGATGTAGAACTCGGTGTCGAACGAGCCGACGTGACCGATGAAGTGGATCACGCCGAGGGCGCCCGGCTTCATCGCGTCGGCGTGCGCACGAACCACGTCACGCAGGCAGTCGGGGCCCGCGTGCTCGAGCGTGCCGATCGACAGCAGCTTGTCGTACCGGCCCGGCATTTCGCGAAAGTCGCACTCGACGACGCGCAGCCTGTCGCCGAGTCCCTGCCGGGCGATGTCCTCCTGCAATTCCACGACCTGCTCGGTCGTCGTGTTGATCCCGGTTCCGAGCGCGCCGTAGTTGTGCCACGCATGGAACAGGAGGCCGCCCCAGCCGCAGCCCACGTCGATGAACGTCTCGCCCGCCTTCAACTGCACCTTGCGGCACACGTGATCCATCTTGTTGCGTTGCGCGTCTTCCAGCGTGCGCGTGCCTTCCTTCCAGTACGCGCAGGTGTACATCATCCCGGCGCGGTCGAGCCACGGCTCGTAGAACGCCTTGCCGAGGCCATAGTGGGCACGCGCATTCGCCTTCGCCTGAGCGATCGATCGATTGGAGAAGCGCGCCTCGTGCCAGCGGTTGCGCAGCTTGACGAGCTGGTTCGGGCGCTGGCTGAACCCACGGTCGAGCGCCACGCGGAACGCGAGCGCGAAGTCGCCCTCGACATCGACGTCTCCGTCGAAATAGGCTTCGAGGAGGCCAACGTGGCCGTAACGAAGCAGCCGAAGCTCGCCGGCGCGCGTGCGAAAGATGATCGTGAATTGCGGCGCCGACTCGCTGTTCCGATATTCGGCGCCGTTGGCAAACACGATTCGGCAGGGAATCGACGTTCCCTCGAGCATCGTGTCGAGCAACCGGGCCATGCTGCTCGCCGGGCGGCGTCCGGCGATATCGGCACGACCGGATTGGTGGGTCGGCAACGGGTTCATGTTCTTCGTGTTGCTGACAGTGAGTGAACGGCGGCCGGCGCGGTCCCGGGCACGGTCGAATGATAATTCAATGACTGGACCGTCCGGGGGAAGTTCATGCGCGCAGGCGTCCGGAGGGCGAACGCTCGCGGCGTGTTCGGCGCACGAGGCGCAAAGGCATAATGCTGGCGGCGCCGTGCATGCCGCGGCGCGATTGCCCGCATGATCGTTCCCGTTGGGGCGGCGCTCGTGCCGGGAACGTTCCTGGGAGGATGCAAGTTGGCGGATGCGGAAGACCGGTTGGCGACGCTGCCGCGTGATGTGCTGCGGCGTCTGTTGCGCGGTATCGAGCGGGAAAGCCTGCGCGTGCGTCCGGACGGTACGCTGGCCACGAGCATGCATCCGCCGCAGCTCGGCTCGGCGCTCACGCATCCGCATATCACGACCGACTTCAGCGAATCGCAGCTCGAGCTCATCACCGGCGTGCAGCCCGATGTCGCCGCGTGCCTGCGCGAGCTGACCGAGATCCATCAATTCGTGTACCGGCACATCGGCGACGATGCGCTGTGGTCGGGCAGCATGCCGTGCCGCCTGCCTCCCGATGACGACATTCCGATCGGCCGCTATGGCGGGTCGAACATCGGGCAGCTGAAGAGCGTGTATCGCGCCGGTCTGTCTCACCGGTACGGCCGGCGGATGCAGACGATCTCGGGCGTTCATTACAACTTCTCGCTGCCCGACGAGGCGATGGCCGCGCTGCAGGTCGCCGCTCGCGACACGCGGGCCCCGAGCGCCTTTCGAACGGAGCGCTATTTCGCGGCGATCCGCAACTTCCGGCGCTGCTCGTGGTTGCCGCTGTACCTGTTCGGCGCATCGCCTGCCGTGTGCACGACGTTCGTCGACGGGCGCACGCATCGCCTGCAGAAGTTGTCGGGCGACACGCTCTACCTCCCGCACGCCACGTCGTTGCGGATGGGGCCGCTCGGTTACCAGAGCGACGCGCAGAGCGCGCTCGCCGTCAGCTTCAACAGCCTCGAACGGTACGCGGCGTCGCTGCATCACGCGCTGACGCAGCCTTACCCGGCCTACGAGGCGATCGGCGTGCAGGGCGACGACGGCCGCTACCGGCAGCTTGCGACGACGCTGCTGCAGATCGAGAACGAGTTCTACGGCACCATTCGCCCGAAGCGCCGCATTCGCCGGGGCGAGCGGCCTCTCCACGCGCTTACGGCGCGCGGTGTCGAGTACATCGAGGTGCGAAGCCTCGACGTCGAGCCGTTCTCGCCGGTGGGCATCGACGCGCTGACGATGCGCTTCCTCGATGTCTTCCTGTTGCATTGCCTGCTGGCCGACAGCCCGCCCGACACGCCCGCGGAGATTGCAAGGATCGCAAGGAACCAGTTCCGCGTCGCGGAGCGCGGCCGGGAGCCCGGCGTTCGGCTCATGCTGGGTGACTGTGAAATCGCTCTCGCCGACTGGGGGCTCGATGTGCTGCGCCAGTGCGCGCCGGTCGCGCAGGCCCTCGACGAGGCGGCCGGCGGCCGCGAGCACCGGGACGCGCTGGACGTGGCCGGCGCACGGCTGCGGGATCCGGCGCGCACGCCATCCGCCCGCGTGCTGCGGGAGCTGCATGAATGCTACCGCGACTCCTACATCGAATTCGCGCTGGCGCATTCGCTTGCGCACCGCACCCGGATGCTGGCCCTGCCGTTCGACGCCGGCGTGGCCGCGCGGCTCGAACGGATGGCCGGCGAATCACTCGCCGAGCAGCGAAGGCTGGAAGAAACGGACGATGTGCCGTTCGAGCTCTTCAGGCGGCAATACCTGGCGCTCGACCTGATGAGCGGAATGCCCACCTGACCGTTGCGCCGCGCTCGGCGCCCGACAGGTGCCGGGTCGCGGAACCCTGCGGCCGTTCGACGTGACCAAGCTCAGGAGGATCCCCATGGCGCTGACCGACAACGAACTATCCGAGCTCGCACGCCAGCTTGACGCGCGGCAGCGTACGCTCGCAAGCGATGTTCGCGATGAGCTCGGCGAGCCCGAGCGTCGCGAGTACGGCATGCTGGCGGGAGCGCTCCCCGGTGATAGCGGCGACCAGTCGGTTGCCGACGAGCAGGCCGATTTCAGTTTCGTGATGACCGATCGGTACGCCGACGAACTGCAGGCCATCGAGCAAGCCAAGGCGCGCATGCGCGACGGCACCTACGGCATCTGCATCGACTGCGGCGGCGAGATCGGGTTCGAGCGCCTTCGCGCGTATCCGACGGCCGAGCGCTGCATCCAGGACCAGGAGCGTGTGGAAAAGACCTACGCGCAAGGGAACAAGCCGACGCTTTGATCGGTATGGCGCGTTCGCCGGGGCCTGGCCTCACGCGACGAGCAGCGATCGCATGCGGCCGCGCAATGCCGGAAGCACGTCCTGCTCGAACCATGGATGACGCTTGAACCATGGCTGGTTGCGCGGTGACGGGTGGGGGAGCGGCGTGTAGCGGGGCGCGTATTCGCGCCAGGCCTGCGTTGTTTCGCCGAGGGTTGCCTTGCGCTGGCGCCCGAGGAATCGGCGCTGCGCGTAGTCGCCGATCAGCAGCGTCGATTCGATGCGCGGCAACCTGGCAAGAAGATGCGCGAGCCAGAGGTCGGCGCACTCGCGCCGCGGCGGCAGGTCGCCGCCTCTGCCGCGGCCCGGATAGCAGTAACCCATCGGAATGATCGCCACCCGCGATGCGTCGTAGAACGTGGACCGATCCACGCCCATCCATGCGCGGAGGCGCTCGCCGCTCGGATCGTCCCACGGAACGCCCGTTTCGTGCACACGGCGTCCCGGCGCCTGCCCCACGATGAGAACGCGCGCCGCCTCGTGGGCCTGAAGCACCGGGCGTGCGCCTAGCGGCAGATGCGCATCGCATGCGCGGCAGCCGCGCACCGCGACGAGCAGTGCGTCGAGCGTCGGCCAGCGATCGCCGGTGGCAGGCACTGCGCGTACGATGGGGTCGGGAACGGCGATGGACAAGGCTGCAAGCGGCGGCGCGTCGATTGGAACGGCCATTATCCGCGCGCCCGCCACGCAAGCGCCGGCGGCGATGAAGGAGCTGCACAATGGGCACGAAGATCGCGGGCAATGTGCGGCTGAAGCGCGCGTACGAACCGCCGGTGCCGGAGGACGGGGAGCGCATTCTCGTCGACAGGCTGTGGCCGCGCGGCGTCTCCAAGGCGGACGCCGCGCTCGATGCGTGGATGAAGGACATTGCGCCGAGCACCGCATTGCGCCAGTGGTTCGCGCACGACCCGGCGCGTTGGGAGACGTTCCGCCAACGTTACGCGGAGGAGCTTCGCGACCATGCCGATCTCGTCGAGCAACTGCGCGAGCGGGCGCGCCGCGGCACGATCACCCTCGTCTACTCGGCGCATGACGCCGAACACAACGATGCCGTCGTGCTGCGCGACATCGTGCTCGGTCGACGGCACTGATCACGTCGGACGCGGCGCGCCGGCAAGCTTCGTCTCGAGCTCGACGAGCCGCGCTTTCATGGCGGCGTCCGCGAGATAGCGTGCGGTGCAATCGCGCCCGATGGCGAACGCGCCGAGAACGAGCCCGTTCGCGTCCTTGACGAGGGCAAAGCTCAGATCCACGTAAAGTTTGTCGCCGCTCTTGTGCATCGAGCGTGTCGTGAGCACGCGGTCGGTGTGTTTCGTGCAGCCGGTTTCGATGCTGCGGTAATAGGCTTCCCAGTGCGCGCCGCGCAGCCGCTCGGGAATGATCACGTCGAGGCTTTGGCCGATCACTTCCGCGGGCGCATAGCCGAACAGGCGCTCGGCACCACGATTCCACAGGCGAATGCGACCGTCGCGGTCGGCAAAGATGATGGCTTCGGAAGCGGCTTCGACAATCCCGCGGCAGAGCGCCGCGAGCGTCGCGTCGGGGCCGATGTCGTTGATATCGTTCATGGAGAGCAAGCGATCGTGGCAGAGCGCGGTGGGATCGCGGCGCGTGAGATTCCTGACGCCAGTCTAGCCGATGCCGGCATGCCGGGTGCCTCGACGTGTCGAATGATCGGTCGCCGATGCAGTCGAACACGGGTAAGCCGACCGGACGAAGGAGATGACGATGAACGCCCTTGCCAGCGAATTTCGCGACGTGCTGTCGGGAGCACACGAGCCGCCCTGCCTGTCCCTCTATCAGCCGACGCACCGGCGCCAGCCCGACCGGCGCCAGGACTCGATTCGCTTCGGCAATCTCGTCAAGGCGCTCGACGACACGCTGCGCCGCGAATACCCGGCGCGCGATGTGCGTCCGCTGCTTGCGCCGTTCCACGCACTCGGCGCCGACAGCGCGTTCTGGAATCACGGACAGGACGGGCTCGCCGTGTTCGGTGCCGCCGGCATGTTTCGCGTTTACCAGTTACCGCGCAGCGTGCCCGAGCGAATTGTCGTCGCCGACGGCTTCCACATCAAGCCGCTGCTGCGCATCGTGCAATCGGCCGACCGGTTTCAGATTCTCGGGCTGAACCGGCGTGAAGCGTGTCTGTTCGAGGGCAATCGCGACGCCGTGGCCGAGATCGATCTCGTACCCGGTGTCGGCCGCATGGTCACCGACATGCCGATCGGCGACATCGACCCGACGACGCGTGCAGCGCGCGCCTACGACACGACGCTCGGCGCGCCGACGACGCGGCTTGGCACCGATGCGACGCAGGACGTCGTCGACCACGACACCGATCAGTTCTTTCGCATCGTCGACCAGACGGTGCTCGCGCATCACTCGCGACCCGCCGGGCTTCCGCTCGTGCTCGCCGCCTTGCCCGAATACCATCATCGCTTTCGTGCGATCAGCCAGAACCCGCTGCTCGCCGATGTCGCCATCGACGTTTTTCCGGATGCCATCCCGCGCGACGCGCTGCGCGAGCGCGCGTGGCGCGCGATGCTGCCGCGCTACCTGCAGCGGCTCGAAAAACTTGCCGACGCATTCCATGCCGCAAAGGCGCGCAACGCGGGCACCGACGACCTGCGGCGCGCGGCGGAGGCGGCCGTCACGGGCCGCGTGGCGACATTGATGGTCGATGCCGATCGCATCATCGCCGGTCGTCTGGACAGCAGGACGGGCCAGATCACGTTCGCGGATGCCGACGATCGCGACGTCGACGATGTGCTCGACGACCTCGGTGAACAAGTTCTGAAGGCAGGCGGAGACGTCCTCGTCGTGCCGGCGGATCGCATGCCGTCGTCGACCGGCGTCGCTGCGACGTATCGCTATTGACTGGCAAGCTCACGCTTGCGTGGACAGCCTGTCCGAATCTGCCTGACGTTGCAACCACGTAGGGATAGCGTCGTTGTAATCATTTCCATCGTGCCGTTACGCGGTGCGCGGTCCTTCTCGCAAACGGCGTCCGGACGCCATTGCCGGGGCATCGCGCGACGGCGGCGTGCGGCACATCGCTTGCACCTGTCGTAGCGCTGCAAGCGCGCACGCGCTTTGCAATCGGGATCGCGATCCGGCATGTCGCCGGTGTCGCAATGAATGGAAAGGACGTTCAAATGAGACTTCGAGAAATGGCAGTTGCACTCGCCGCCCTTTCGTTGGCCGGCACGGTTGTCGCCGCCGGCAACGATACGAGCACGTCGACAAGTGGCATGACGAATGGGTCGTCGAGCGGACAGACTTCGAGCTCGCAATCGGCATCGTCGGGTAACGACCAGTCGAGTCCTCGGGCTGGTGCATCATCGAGCGACCAGACGACGGCTCCGCAGGCCGGATCGTCGCAAACGGGAACGTCGCCGAGCGCGTCGCCGAGTGCAAGCGCTTCCGGCGAGCAGAATGATCCGGCGCTCGTGCGCTCGGCTCAGCAGGCACTGAAGCAGAAGGGCTTCGACGCGGGTGCGGTGGACGGCCAGATGGGACCGAGCACGGAGAGCGCATTGCGCAAGTTCCAGCAGGCCGAGGGCTTGCCACCATCGGGTGATCTCGACCAGCAGACGCTGGCGGCGCTCGGGGTGACTCAGGACCAGAGCTCGACGTCAGCCCAAGGATCGAGCAAGAGCTCGATGTCGGGACAGGGCTCGCAAAGCCAGGCTTCGCAAAGCCCGGGCTCGATGTCGAATCACGGCACCACGCAAACGAGCGGCTCTTACAAGTAGCCGCACTTCGCGCGACGCCGCAGCCTCGCGCGCGGCATCGCCTGCACGAACAGTGCGTTGCAGCGCCGGCCGCTTTCGGCGCAACTCTCCCGTCGCGGCCGGATCACTTGCCTTTCTTCCGTTTCGCCTGCTTCGCGTCCAGTTGCTCGAGACGGGCTTGCGCTTCACGCTTTCCGAGGCTGCGCAGTTGCGCAATGATCGCCACCTGCGCGGGACGGGGGCTCGCATGCCCCTGTTCCCAGTTGTAGATGGACTGCGGGCTTACGCCGACAAGACGCGCGTAATCCACCGCGGACAGCCCCAATCGCGCACGTTGCCCCTTCAGTCCCTTGGCAACGAAGCGCAACTTGGGCGCCGTCCCGGACGCGCTCGCCGCCGATGCGCCCACTGCAGCCGACCCGTTGCCGACGCGGCGCTGCAGCAGCGTCATTTGACGCTCCAGTGTAGCGATCTGACGGCGCAGCATGGCGATGTGCCGCCGATGCTGCGCGGAGGCTTTCCGGGTCGCCTCGACCTGTCCGCGAATCTCGCGCCGCGAGAGGCGCGCGATTTCCTGCTTCAGCACTGCGCCGATGTTGGGCATGGCACTCCTTGGGTTCGTGGTGCACGAAGGATAGCCGAAGCGCAGGTAGGCGGGCAGCCTGCCGGCTCGGCCCTGCCGGCCCGAGCCGGCGGCTTTGTTGCATAATCGCCCGCGCCACCGTCAAGTGCGGGAGGGAATCACAGCCATGAGCAAGGCACGCCCGCACATCGTACGAACGACGTTGAAGTGGGGCCTTGGCATGGTGGGCGTCTCGCTGGTCGCGGGCGTGATTTTCCTCGCCAACCTCGTCTGGTTCAGGCCGTGGAGTCTCGATCTCTTCTACGAGAAGATTTTCGCCCAGGTGCTGTTCGACGAGCCCGAGCTGCTATCGGCGGTGGGCCTCGTCGAGCAATTCGGGATCACCGGCCACAACGGCAAGCTGGGCGACGAATCGCCCGCGCATCAGCAGCGCCGCTTCGAGCGCGCGAAACACGCGCTCGCCGATCTACACGCCTATCCGCTCGAACGGCAAGACGCGTCGCAGCGGCTTTCGACGCACATCCTCGAGTGGTACCTCGAGCGCGAGGTCGAGGGCGAGAAGTACCAGTTCCACAATTATCCCGTGAACCAGCTTTTCGGCGTGCAGAGCGAATTCCCCTCGTTCATGGCGAATACGCATCGGCTCCTGGATGCACGCGATTGTGAGTATTACCTGCAGCGACTGGCTGGCGTGCCCGTGAAGTTCGAGCAGTTGCTCGAGAGCCTGCGGGCGCGCGAACAAAAGCACATTCTTCCGCCGCGCTTCGTGGTGGAGAAGGTCCTCAAGGAGATGAATGCGTTCGTTGCGCAGCCACCGGCGCAGAACATTCTCGCGACGTCGTTTCGAGCGCGCACGGCGAAGCTCGACGGCTTGACCGATGCGCAACGCGACGCATTCAATGCTCGGGTCGAGACCGCGATAAACGACAGCGTGTACCCGGCATACCGGAAGCTGGTCGATTATTTCAGCGCCCTGCTGCCGAAGACGACAACCGACGACGGCGTCTGGAAATTGCCGGAGGGCGACGCGTTCTACGCCTATGTGCTGCGAACGAACACGACGACGACGCTCAGTCCGCAGCAGGTGCACGAACTCGGGTTGCGCGAAGTGGCGAGAATCGAAGCGGAAATGCGCGCGCTTCTGGATGCGAACGGACTCGGCGGCCGCGCGATCCCCGATGCGATGGAAACTCTCGCAAAGGA
>Ga0308173_10001280_pt1 | contig 12357 bp, 9 predicted proteins | sample PhyPR1_FD_203716 | JGI IMG/M metagenome (GOLD analysis project Ga0308173, IMG submission 203716) | Soil microbial communities from UC Gill Tract Community Farm, Albany, California, United States - DLSLS.P.R1 | ecosystem: Environmental > Terrestrial > Soil > Agricultural land | place: USA... | reverse complement strand
GCTGATTGGTTTTCCCGCGGTGAGCGCGCCCGACACGGTATTTGACGTGGCCCTGGCGCGGGTCGAGGAAATCACCATGGGCATCGTCTGCGCGACCCTGGTGCACAGCCTGGTCTTGCCGCAAAGCCTGGCGCCGGCCCTGCTGGCGCGGCTGGACCGCGCGTTGGGCGATGCCCGCCGCTGGCTGCGCGACGCGCTGGGCAGCGGCAGCGACGTGCGCGACCGCCGCACCCTGGCGGGCGACATCACTGAACTGCGGCTGATGGCGACCCACCTGCCATTCGACACGTCCAACCTGCGCTGGACCGGCAACACCATCCATGCGCTGCAGGACAAGCTGGCGCTGATGATGCCGCTCTTGTCCGGCGTCGAGGACCGGCTGCGCGCGCTGCGCGAGGCCGAAGGCGCGGCGCTGTCGCCGCACTGGCGGGCGCTGCTGGATGACATCGTCGCCTGGAGCGAAAGCGGCGCCGGCGATGAAGCCGGCACAGCCGAGCGGCTGCATGCCGGGATCGATGCGCTGCAGCCGGCGCTGGCCGCCGACGCGTGCTGGACCGATGTGCTGAAAATGAACCTGGCCACGCGCCTGCACGCGCTGGTGCGCCTGAGCGCGGAATGCGCGATGCTGCGCGCCGCGATGGACGCCAGCCTGCGCGGCACGCTGCCGCCCGCGGCGCGCCAGGTGGCCGGCTCGCGGCCGCACGTGCTGCACCGCGACCCCGCCATGGCGCTGCTGTCCGCGGTGGCGGCGGTGATCGCGATCCTGTGCTGCTGCGCCTTCTGGATCGTGACCGCCTGGCCGGCCGGCTCGGCGGCGGCCATGATGGCGGCGGTGTTCTGCTGCTTCTTCGCGACCCAGGACGACCCGGTGCCCGGCATCCGGCTGTTCCTGAACTACACGCTGGTGTCGATCCCGATCTCGGCGCTCTACCTGCTGCTGGTGCTGCCGGCGGTGCACAGCTTCGAAACGCTGATGCTGGTAGTGGCGCCGTGCTTCCTGGCGCTGGGCGTGTTCGTCGCGCGGCCCGCCACCAGCGGGCGCGCAATGGCAGTGCTGTTCGGCGTCGCCGGCATGCTGAGCATGCAGGACACCGGCACCATGGACCTGGTGTCCTTCATCAACAGCATGCTGGCGCAGCTGGCCGGGATCGCCGCCGCCGCGGTGTTTACCCGGCTGCTGCGCTCGGTCAGCGCCGGCTGGACCGCGCGCCGCCTGTTGCGCGCCGGCTGGCTGGAACTGGCCAGCCTGGCGGGCGCGCGCCGGGCGCCGGATCTGGCGACGGTGTCGGCGCGCATGGTGGACCGCATAGGCATGCTGACGCCGCGCCTGGCCATGGCCGGGCCGCAGCAGAACGTGCATGAGATCGACGCGCTGCATGCCTTCGGCGACCTGCGCATCGGCCTCAATGTGGCGCAGCTGCGGCATCTGGCGCCGCAGCTGCGCGAGCACCAGGCGGGGCTGCGGCGGCTGATGCGGGACCTGTCGGCTTATTTCCGGGCGCAGCCCGGCAAGCGGCCCGAACCCGGCCTGCTGCGGCAACTGGATGCCGCGCTGCGCGACGTCTGCGCCGCCGCGCCAGCCGCGCCGCAGGCATCGCGCGAAGGGGCGGCGGCGCTGGCCGGCATACGGCGCGGCCTGTTTCCCGACGCCGCCCCTTACCAAGCCAATTTGCAGGAGGAAAAACGATGATAGGCGAAGTCAGCCTGTACGGCATTTACGTGCCATGGCTGCTGTTGATGGCGCTGCTGTCGCTGGCGCTGTCGCGCGCGCTCAGCTACCTGCTGGCGCGCGCCGGCTTTTACCGGCTGGTATGGCACCCGGCCCTGTTCGACTTTGCGATGTTCATCATCGTGCTGGGCGCAGTGAGCACTTTTTTTTCAAAATGGTTATGAGGCAGTCATGAGATTATCCCTGCCGGCCGTGGGCCGGATCGCCATCACCCTGCTGGCTGTCGCCGCCGCGATCGCGGTTGGCGCGCGCCTGTGGCAACGCTACGAAATCGAGCCCTGGACCCGCGACGGCCGCGTCAAGGCCAACGTGGTCCAGGTCGCGCCCGACGTCACCGGCCAGCTGACCCGGGTCTATGTCCATGACAACCAGCAGGTCGCGGCCGGCCAGGTCCTGTTCGAGATCGACCGCGCCCGCTTCGAACTGGCGCTGCGCCAGGCGGAGGCGTCGCTGCAGGCGCAGCGCACCGCGCTGTCGCAGGCCGAGAACGAGGCGCGCCGCAACCGCCAGCTGCAGGACCTGGTGTCGCAGGAAAGCCGCGAGCAGGGCCAGTCCCGGGTAGACCAGCTGCGCGCCGCCCTGGAGCAGGCCATCGTCGCGCGCGACGTCGCCAGGCTCAACCTGGAACGCACCCGGGTCGTCGCCGCCACCGATGGCATCGTCACCAACCTCGACCTGCAGCCCGGCGCCTATGTCAGCGCCGGCCACCCGGTGCTGGCGCTGGTGGAGCGCGGCTCGTTCTACGTGGAAGGCTATTTCGAGGAAACCAAGCTGCCCGGCATCGCCATCGGCGACCCGGTCACGGTGTCGCTGATGGGCAGCCGCGCCAGCCTGGCTGGCCACGTCGACAGCTTTGCCCAGGGCATCGCCGACCGCGACCGCAATACCGGCAGCAATCTGCTGCCGAATGTGAACCCGACCTTCAACTGGGTGCGGCTGGCGCAGCGCATCCCGGTGCGGGTGGCGCTGGACCAGGCCCCGGCCGATGTTCGGCTGGTGGCGGGCCAGACCGTCACGGTCGAAGTGCATCACGGCGCGCATGACAAGGTGGCGGCGCGATGAAACACGCTCCATGGACAAAGGCGGCCGCGGCCGCCCTGCTGGCCGGCCTCGCCGCCTGCGGCACGGTCGGCCCGGACTACCGGGTGCCGGACCAGGCCGCGATCAGGAACCCGGCTGCTGCGGCGCCCTTTTCCGGCGCCGCCGAGGCCGCGTTCAGCGCCGCGCCGCTGCCGCCCGACTGGTGGCGCCTGTACCAGGACGCCGCCCTTGACCGGTTGGTGCAAAAGGCGCTGGACGCCAACACCGACCTGCGGGTCGCCGCGGCCAACCTAGAGCGGGCCCGCGCGGTGCAGGGCGAGACCGAGGCCGCGGGCCGGCCGGCGCTGGGCGTGAATGCCGCGCCCGGCTACGGCCGCTCGTCAGCCGCCGCGCGCGGCCTGCCGCATGCGCTGGACGACATCTGGTCGTATGACGCCGGCGCCACCGTGTCCTACCAGGTTGACCTGTTCGGCAAGATCGCGCGCGCGATCGAAGCCGCCGGCGCCGATACCGAAGCCGCGGCCGCGGCCTATGACCTGGCCCGCATCAATGTCGTCGCCGGCACCGTGCGCGCCTATGCCGACGCCTGTTCATCGGCGGCGCAGTTCAGGGTCGCGCAGCACTCGCTGGACCTGCAGCGGGAATTCGCCGAACTGACCGACAGGCGCATCCGCGCGGGCCGCGGCACCGCGCTCGACGCCAGCCGGGCCCAGGCCCAGGTCGAACAGTTGCGGGCCGCGCTGCCGCCGCTGCAGGCGCAGCGGCGCAGTGCCCTGTTGCGCCTGGCGGCGCTGGCTGGCGAGACGCCGGGCACGACCGACCCTGAAATAGCGGCAGCGGCGCAATGCGCGGACATGCCGCAACTGGCCAGCACGGTGCCGGTCGGCGACGGCGCGGCGCTGCTGCGGCGCCGGCCCGACATACGCCAGGCCGAGCGCGGCCTGGCCGGCGCCACCGCCCGCATCGGCGTGGCGACCGCCGACCTGTATCCCAGCATCTCGCTGGGCCTGTCCGCCGGCAGCACCGGCGTGCTGTCCGAATTCGGTGCCGGCAATGCGTTCCGCTGGAGCCTCGGCCCGCTGATTTCCTGGTCCATCCCGGTCAATGGCGCGGCCCGCAGCCGCATCGCCGAAGCGCGCGCGGCCAACGAAGCCGCCCTCGCCCGCTTCGACGGCACGGTGCTCAATGCATTGCGCGAAACCGAGACCGCGCTGACCGTGTATGCGCGCGAACTGGACCGCAACGCGGCGCTGAAGGCGGCACGCGACCAGAGCGCGCTGGCGGCGCAGCAGGCTGGCGAACTGTACCGCTACGGCCGCACCGATTTCCTGACCACGCTGGACGCGCAGCGCTCGCTGGCGGCGGCCGAAAGCGCGCTGACCGCGAGCGACGCCCAGCTTGCCGCCGACCAGGTCACGCTATTCCTGGCGCTGGGCGGCGGCTGGGAACAAGGCGCGCCGCCACAGGCACACAACTCGTCCACCTCTCTCATCTCCACTGATACAAGGAAGTAGCAGCATGCGCAGTCACTCAGCCGCCGCAGTCGGCGCCCCCGGCAAAACCAATTCACCCGCAACGGTGCTGTTTGCCAGCCTGATCGGCACCACCATCGAATTCTTCGACTTCTACATCTACGCCACCGCGGCGGTGCTGGTATTTCCCAAGCTGTTTTTCCCGCCCGGCGACGCCACCGCGGCGACGCTGCAGTCGCTGGCGACCTTCGCCATCGCCTTCTTCGCGCGGCCGGTGGGCTCAGCCGTGTTCGGCCACTACGGCGACCGCATCGGCCGCAAGGCGACGCTGGTGGCGGCGCTATTGACCATGGGCATCTCGACCGTGGTGATCGGCCTGTTGCCGACCTATGCCAGCATAGGCACGGTCGCGCCGCTGCTGCTGGCGCTGTGCCGCTTCGGCCAGGGGCTGGGGCTGGGCGGCGAATGGGGCGGCGCGGTGCTGCTGGCCACCGAGAATGCGCCGCCGGGCAAGCGCGCCTGGTACGGCATGTTCCCGCAACTGGGCGCGCCGCTCGGCTTCTTCCTGTCCGGCGGCATCTTCCTGCTGCTTTCCGAAACGCTGACCGATGCGCAGTTCTTCCGCTATGGCTGGCGTATTCCCTTCCTCGCCAGCGCGCTGCTGGTGCTGGTGGGCCTGTTCGTGCGCCTGAGGATTACCGAGACCCCGGCCTTTCAGAAGGTGCTGGAAAAGAATGAGCGGGTCAAGGTGCCCGCCGTCACCGTGCTGCGCGAGCATGGCGGCATGCTGTTCCTGGGGACCATCGCCGCGGTCGCGACCTTTGTGCTGTTCTACCTGATGACCGTGTTCGCGCTGAGCTGGGGCACCAGCGCGCTGGGTTATGCGCGTCCGCGCTTCCTGATGCTGCAACTGTTCGCGGTGGTCTTTTTCGCGCTGACCATCCCGCTGTCGGCGGTGCTGGCCGACCGCTACGGCCGCCGCCCGGCCATGATCCTGGTGACGGCCGCGATCGCGCTGTTCGGCGTGGCGCTGGCCCCGATGTTCGGCTCCGGCAGCGAACTGCAGGTGGTGCTGTTCATGTCGCTGGGCCTGGCGCTGATGGGCATGACCTATGGCCCGCTCGGCACGCTGCTGTCGGAACTGTTCCCGGCCGAGGTGCGCTATACCGGGTCGTCGCTGACCTTCAACCTGGCCGGCATCATAGGCGCATCGCTGGCGCCGTATATCGCGACCTGGCTGGCGACGCATTACGGCCTGGCTTATGTCGGGTATTACCTGACCGCGGCTTCGCTGCTGACGCTGGCGGCGCTGCTGATGACGGGGAAGGCCAGGGCGGTTCGCTACGCCTGAGACGTGAAGCATGACTGCCGCCGGCTGCGGTTTGCAAGCCGCAAACACCAGAATGGTTAACTTCTCCAAAGGCTTGCCCAAAAAATGCCTTCGACAGCCAACGTTTGGACAGCACCCCTAAATTACGCGCAAGTGAAGTTCCGAATTGGAATTGCGGAAATGCCGCCTGTTGGTTCCTCACACATCAAACCGTATCCCCTGCGCCAGCGGCAATGCGCCCGAATAGTTGATGGTATTGGTCGCCCGCCGCATATACGCCTTCCATGCATCCGAGCCCGATTCCCGGCCGCCGCCAGTTTCCTTTTCGCCGCCGAAGGCGCCGCCGATCTCGGCGCCGGATGGGCCGATGTTGACATTGGCGATGCCGCAATCGCTGCCGGCGGCCGACAGGAACAGCTCGGCTTCGCGCAGGTCATTGGTGAAGATGGATGAGGCCAGGCCCTGCGGCACATCGTTTTGCAGCGCGATCGCTTCGGGCAGGCTGTCATAGTCCAGCACATACAGGATGGGCGCGAAGGTCTCGCGCCGCACGATGTCGGTCTGGGCGGGCATCTGCGCCAGCGCCGGCCGCACGTAATAGCCGTTCTCGCAGCCGGCCACGGTCACCCGCTCGCCGCCGCTGACATTGGCGCCCTGGCTGCGGGCCGTCGCCAGCGCATGCTGCATCGCCTCGTAGGACAGGCCGTCGATCAGCGGGCCCATCAATGTGCCATCGACGAGCGGATCGCCGATCCGCACATCGGCATAAGCCTGCCGCAGCCGCGCCAGCAATGCGTCGCGGATGTCACGGTGCACGATCAGCCGGCGCAGCGTGGTGCAGCGCTGGCCGGCGGTGCCGACCGCGGCGAACAGGATCGCGCGCACCGCCAGCGACAGGTCGGCGGCCGGGGTGACGATGGCGGCATTGTTGCCGCCCAGTTCCAGCAGGCAGCGGCCGAAGCGCCCGGCCACGCGCGGCGCAATCGCGCCCCCCATGTGGGTGGACCCGGTGGCCGAGACCAGCGGCACCCGCGCATCCTCCGCCAGCGCGGCGCCGGCGTCGGAACGGCCGGGGACTACTTGCAGCAGGCCATCCGGCGCATCGCCAAAGGCGATGCAGGCCTGGCGGAACAGCGCAGCGCAGGCGAGGGCGGTCAGGGGCGTCTTTTCGGAGGGCTTCCATACCACGCTGTCGCCGCAGACCAGCGCCAGCGCGGCATTCCAGGACCAGACCGCGGCCGGGAAGTTGAAGGCGGAGATCACGCCGCACACGCCGAGCGGATGCCAGGCCTCCATCATCCGGTGCCCCGGGCGCTCGGAAGCGATGGTCAGGCCGTACAGCTGGCGCGACAGGCCAACCGCGAAGTCGCAGATGTCTATCATCTCCTGCACCTCGCCCAGGCCTTCCTGCAGGATCTTGCCGGTCTCCAGCGTGATGAGCGTGCCCAGGTCGGCCTTGTGCCGGCGCAGCAGGCCGCCGAACTGGCGCACCAGTTCGCCGCGCCGCGGCGCCGGCACGAGACGCCAGGCGAGGAAGGCGTCATGGGCATGGCCGATCGCCTGCTCCATGCCTTTCGGGCCGCGGCTGGTCACGCCGGCCAGGCGCGCGCCATCGATGGGACTGTGGACCTGCAGGTCGCCGCCGGCGGTCAGTTCCTCCGGCACGCCGAGGCGATGCATCAATTCGGAAAATTCCATCGCATTCCCCTGTTGTGATCACAAGCATGCGAGCCAGTTTACGCCTGAAGCAGCCTCGTGGCTTGGGCTGGCAAACCAGCCCAGGCTACCGCCCCAGGCTCCGCGCCGCAACGCGCGTCCCCATCAGCACGCAAGCCAGCGCCGCCACCACCAGGCCGGTGCCGGCCCATTGCCATGCAGTGACATGCTCGCCCAGCAGCAGCATGCCGCTGGACAGTCCGACCACCGGCACGGCGAGGCTGAATGGCGCGACCTTGTTGGCGCCGTGGCGCTTGATCAGGCTGGTCCACATGCTGTAGGCAAAGATGGTGGCGACCCAGCCCAGATAAGCGATTGCAAGCCATCCTTGCCATGGCGCCGCGGTCCATTGCCAGCGCGTCGCCGACGGATCGAACAGCAGCGACAGCAGGATGAATGGCAGCACCGGCACCGCGCTGCACCAGACCAGGAAACTCAGGGGATCGAAATCCGGGGCGCTGCGCTGCGCCAGCCGCACCACGATGTTGGACCCCGCCCACATCGAGGCGGCGCCCAGGCATAGCACAAAGCCAAGCGCGGTGGTCGCCGCGGCAGCGCCGGCCGCCGGCAGCGCATAGTTCAGCGCGAAGCAGCACAAGCCCAGCGCGGCCAGCGCCAGTCCAACGAACAAAGGCCTGCCGGGCTTCTCGGCCAGCACGATAAAGCTGAACAAGGCAGTGAAGAACAACTGCGTCTGCATCAGCACCGAGGCCAGCGCCGCCGTCATGCCTATGCGCAGCGACACGAACAGCAGGCCGAACTGGCCGACACCCTGGAACAGGCCATACAGCAGCAGCCACTTCCACTGCAGCCGCGGCGCGCGCACCAGCAGGATCAGCGGCAAGGTCGCACACACATAGCGCGCCGCGCCCAGCTGGAAGGGCGTGAAGTTGCGCAAGCCTATTTTCATTGCAATGAAGTTGGTGCCCCAGATGACGACGATGCAGGCCGCGGCCAGCAGGTCGCGGCCGCTCAGATGAGTTTCTCGCATGGCTGTTGTTATGTTGTTGATGAGGACGCCGTGTCCTCGCGCCGCACCCGCCACCAGGACGGCAGCAAGCTGCGTACTTCGCCGCGCGCATAGCGGTCGTCGATCAGGTATACCACACCCCGGTCGGAGCGCGTGCGTATCACCCGGCCGGCCGCCTGCACCACCTTCTGCAGGCCTGGATACAGGTAGGTGTAGTCATAGCCGGCGCCAAACACCCGCTGCATGCGCTCGCGCATCTGCTCATTGACCGGGTTGATCTGCGGCAGGCCGAGCGTGGCGATGAAGGCGCCGATCAGGCGCCGGCCCGGCAGGTCTATGCCTTCGCCGAAAGCGCCGCCCAGCACCGCGAAGCCGATGCCGCAGCCGTCCGCGCTGAAGCGCTCCAGGAAGGCCGTGCGGGCGCTTTCCTCCATGCCGCGCGACTGTTCCCAGGACGGTATCCGCGGATGCCGCTCGGCCAGCAGCGCGGCCACCTGGCGCAGATAGTCGAAGCTGCTGAAGAAGGCCAGGTAATTGCCGGGCTGGCGCGCATACTGGCGCGCCATCAGGTCCACGATGGGGAGCAGCGACTGCTCGCGCCGCCGGTAGCGGGTCGAGATGCTGCTGACCACTTGCACCGCCAGTTGGGCGGCATCGAATGGCGACTCGACATCGAGCCATAAGGTGTTCTCGTCCAGGCCCAGCATGTCGGCATAGAAAGGCTGCGGCTGCAGCGTGGCGGAGAACAGGGCGGTGGCGCGCGCCGCCGCCAGCCGCGGTTTCAGGAAGGGCGCCGGGACGACATTGCGCAGGCAGAGGCGGGCGCCGCGGCCGGATGGATGCAGCGTCACGTCGAACAGGGAGTGCGCGCCGAACAGCTCGGCGATGCGGCCGAACTGCAGCGCATCGAAATAAAAGCGCTGCAGTTCGGCATGCACCTCGGTCGGGTTCTCGGCAAGGTAGTCGGTGATGGCGCCAGTGGCCTGCTGCAGCGCATTCACGAAGTCGTCGGGCAGCGCCTCATGCACCTGGTAGCTCTCATGCTGGTCGCGCCACAGCGCATTCCACTGGCGGTTGACCTTGTCCAGCGCTTTCTTCAGCGGCGCCGGCGCGGTGCGGCGCAGCGCCTTGAAGTCATTCTGATCCAGCTCCGCGCTATACATCCTGCGAGCACGCTCCACCATGTTATGCGCCTCGTCCACCAGCACCGCGATGCGCCACTGGTTGGCGACAGTCAGGCCGTACAGCATGGCCGACAGGTCGAAGTAATAGTTGTAGTCGCCGATGACGACGTCGCACCAGCGCGCCAGTTCCATGCTGAGGTAATAGGGGCAGACCTGGTGCGCCAGCGCCACCGCGCGCAGCGCCTGCCGGTCGAGCACGCCAGCCTTCAATGCGGCGCTGCGCGCTTGCGGCAGGCGGTCATAGAAGCCTTGCGCCAGCGGGCAGGAAGCGCCATGGCAAGCCTTGTCAGGGTGTTCGCAGGCCTTGTCGCGCGCCACCAGCTCCAGCGTGCGCAGCGGCTGCGGGCTGGCACCGGCGATCTGCGCCAGCGCATCCAGCGCCAGCGCCCGGCCCGAGGTCTTGGCCGCCAGGAAGAATACCTTGTCCAGCGCCTGCCCGGGGCATGCCTTCAACAGCGGGAACAGCGTGCCCACGGTCTTGCCTATGCCGGTCGGCGCCTGCGCCATCAGGCAGCCGCCATCACGCGCCACGCGGTAGACCGACTCGGCCAGGCGGCGCTGGCCCGGCCGGAAGCTGGCATGCGGGAAGGGCAGCGCCAGCAAGGCCGCATCACGCGCGGCGCGATGCGCCAGTTCCTGTTCGGCCCAGGCCTGGAAGCGCTGGCATTGCTCTTCGAAATACGCCTGCAGCCAGGCGGCGTCGCGCCGCTCGGTCAGCACGGTTTCGCGCTGGCTGCCGATATCGAAATACACCAGCGCCAGTTCGACTTCGGCCAGGCCGCGCGCCTGGCACAGCAGCCAGCCATAGATGCGCACCTGCGCCCAGTGCAGGTGCCTGTGATTGTCCGGCATCGCATCGAGTTCGCCGCGATAGGTCTTCACCTCTTCCAGCCGGTTGGCTGCCGGGTCGTAGCCATCGGCGCGGCCGCGCACCAGCAGCTGGCCATATTCTCCCGAGAGGCTGATTTCCGACTCGTAGCCCGCGCCGCGCCGGCTGGCCACCGCCGCATGGCCGGCGATGCCTTCCAGCGCGGTGGGCGAGGGCGTGAAACGCAGGTCGAGGTCGCCCGCCTTGGCGGTGAACTCGCACAGCGCGCGCACCGCCACCGTGTAGCGAGCCGGCATTGGCTGGGTCAACGGCGTAGTCCGGCTCAGCCCGGACGGCGGAAGCCGCCTTCTATCCAGGCGGCGGCGCTGGACGGGCTCAATTTGAAATTCGGCGCGACCCGCACTTCGGCCAGCTGCTCGCCGTATTCGTCACGCGCGGCTAGCAGCGCATACGGGTCATCCTCGTCCGGCACGATGTCCAGGGTGACTTCAATGCGGCCGGCATCCGCGTTCACGAACACGCTCTTGTGCAGCATCGCATGCAATTGCTGCTCATGCCGGCGCAGCACTTCGGACGCGGTCTTGACCAGCGTGCCGAAGGCGGCGGCGTCGAGCGGCTTGGGATTCTTCTTGTCGCGGCCCATGGTCCACGGACCAACCAGCGCCGGCTCGGCTTCGCCATCCTTGATCATGGCCACCGCCCAGCCTTCGTCATCGTCGTTCTTGATGACGCGCGCGGTCCAGCCGTTATCGCGCCACAGGCGCGGCTCTTCTATCTTGGCGTCGTCGGACGCCGGGTGTTCGGGGGAAGTGTCGGTCATTGCGGCAATGCGGGGAGGGGTGAGCCAAGCCGGTATGATAACCCAGTTCGAGCAGTAAGCCCGGCGCCTCGGCAGAAGGTCTGCGCCTGCCCATGTCCACTGCGTGCAATGCCGGGTGCCGGCCTGCCCGACCAGGCCGCGCAAGGGACTGACACTTCCATAAAAACCGGCAACCCATATCGGACGGCTTTTTCTCCAGCCGTTACAATCCTGCGCACGCACCCGCTTCCCTATCCGCCATGACCACCCGACTCACGCCCGCCACCGTTTTCATGCTGCTCCTGCCACCGCTGCTATGGGCCAGCAATGCCGTGGTGGGCCGCATGGTGCAGGGCATGGTGCCGCCGGTGATGATGAATTTCGTGCGCTGGCTGGTGGCTTTCCTGGTGCTGCTGCCGCTGGCCGGCTGGGTGCTCAGGCCCGGCAGCCCCATGTGGAGCGCCTGGCGCCGCTTCACGCTGCTTGGGCTGCTCGGCATCGGGGTATACAACGCGCTGCAATACCTGGCGCTGAAAAGCTCCACGCCCATCAATGTCACCCTGGTCGGCGCCAGCATGCCGGTCTGGATGATGGCGATCGGCTGGCTGTTCTTCCAGGCGCGGGTGTCGCATCGCCAGATACTGGGCGCGGTGCTGTCGATCGCCGGGGTGCTGGTGGTGCTGTCGCGCGGCGAATGGCGGCAACTGCTGGGGCTGCGGCTGGTGGCCGGCGACCTGCTGATGATAGCGGCCACCATCGCCTGGTCGCTGTACAGCTGGCTGTTGACCCTGCCCGGCGATGCGCAGAAGCTGCGCGGCGACTGGTCCGCCTTCCTGATGGCCCAGGTGGCGTTCGGCCTGGCCTGGTCCGGGCTGTTCGCGGGCGGCGAATGGATGGTGTCGGATGCCCGCATCCAATGGAGCTGGCCGCTGGCGGCGGCGCTGCTGTACGTAGGGATAGGCCCGGCGATCATTGCGCTGCGCTGCTGGGGCAGCGGCGTGCAGCGGGTCGGCCCCAGCATTGCCGCTTTTTTCAGCAACCTGACGCCGCTGTTCGCCGCGCTGCTGTCCTCGGCCTTTCTCGGCGAGCCGCCGCGCCTGTACCATGCGGCGGCCTTCGCGCTGATCGTCGGCGGCATCGTGCTGTCCTCGCGCCGCTGAACCCGTGCCCGCCGGCGTTGCCGTTACAATCGCGGCTGGCGCATGCCGCGCCGCATTTCCACTACATCATCATGGCCCGCCTCAAGCTCGATTTTCCTGAAGACCAGTATTACTATGCAACCCATTT
>Ga0308173_10001279_pt1 | contig 12359 bp, 6 predicted proteins | sample PhyPR1_FD_203716 | JGI IMG/M metagenome (GOLD analysis project Ga0308173, IMG submission 203716) | Soil microbial communities from UC Gill Tract Community Farm, Albany, California, United States - DLSLS.P.R1 | ecosystem: Environmental > Terrestrial > Soil > Agricultural land | place: USA... | reverse complement strand
CATAGCGGAGAGTTGACTGGCCCGAAGCCTGGCACTACTCGCAAAGCTCGCGACCAGCAGAAGGAGCCACTGACCTTTGCGTTCCAAAATGCATCTCTCGCTGATGCTCAGAAACTGCTTGGCCAGATGAAGAGCCATTCTGGGGTCGATATCACCGAAAAAATAAAGGACCTGCTGCGGCTGGCCAAAGAACAGGGGCATCTCTCGTACGACGACGTCAATGACGCCCTGCCTGATGATCTGGTCACCCCGGAAGACCTGGACCAGGTCCACACCAAACTGCGCAATCTTGAGATTGATATCATCGATCCGGCCGACCTGGATCGCGGTAAACAACCGGAGGGCGAGGAGGATGGCGAAGTAAACCGGTTCGATATCCTCGATGACCCCGTCCGAATGTATCTAAAGCAGATGGGAAAGGTTCCGTTGCTGACTCGCGACCAGGAGGTGGAGATTTGCAAAAAAATCGAGGCCGCTGAAGACCAGGCCCGCGATATCATTTACAGTTTCGGGTTTACGGCCAAAGAGCATATTGCGATCGCTGAGAAACTGATCTCCTTGCCACCAAAAGAGCGCTTCGACCGTGTCATCGTGGACAAGTACGTCGAGAACCGCGAGAAACACGTCAAAGCGCTTCGCCGGCTGGCCAAGCAGGCGGCGGAACTGGACCAGCAGGTGGACCACAATTTTCAGGAGTTGCAGAAATCGAAAGTCCGCTCCTCGCGTCAAAAGGGGGCCATGGGGAAACTGCACAAACAGCTCCAGACCCTGTTTCCCAAATTCGGCTACAAACAACGAATGGTCGAGGAGATGATGCTGGTGGTCGAAAACATTCGGGACAAGCTGCAAGCCAGCGTTGCAATAGTCGAGAAGCTGCGTTCCGAAAATGGTTCGGAGGCCCACAAGGAATTAGTGGAGTGTGAGCTGGAAAAGATCGCCACGCTGGAACGTTTCGTCCGGATGCCATGCGAGGAATACTTCAATGCCTGCCAGCAACTTGGCCGCGCTATTCGACAGGCCCAGGACGCCAAAACCCACATGGTTGAGGCAAACCTGCGGCTGGTCATTTCCATTGCCAAAAAATATACCAACCGAGGCCAGTCGTTCCTGGATCTGATTCAGGAAGGCAACATTGGTCTGATGAAAGGCGTCGAGAAATTCGAGTATCGGCGTGGTTATAAGTTTTCCACCTACGCGACCTGGTGGATACGCCAGGCGATAACGCGCTGCATTGCCGACCAGGCACGGACGATCCGCATTCCCGTCCACATGATCGAGATCATCAACAAACTGTGGCGCGTTCAGAAGCAGTTGATGCAGGACCTCGGTCATGAAGCTTCGGCAGAAGAGCTGGCCGACGCCATGGAAATGCCGGTGGAACGGGTCCGGGCGGTGCTCAAAATTGCGCAGCAGCCCGTATCGATGCAGTCGCCCGTTGGTGATACCGATGAGACCCACTTCGGAGATTTGATTGAGGACAAGAGCGCGGAAAACCCGAGCGAGGTCACCAGCTTCCATTTACTGAAAGGCAAGCTTGGAGAGGTGCTCACCAGCCTGAACGAACGCGAACGGAAGATCCTGGAGCTTCGGTACGGGCTGCTCGACGGCTTTCCGCGCACGCTGGAGGAAGTTGGACGCCAATACAACGTCACCCGCGAGCGCATTCGGCAGATTGAGGCAAAGGCTCTGCGGAAGCTACGCCACCCAACTCGACGAATGAAACTCGAAGGCTTTCTCGAAGTCGCCCACGAATAGCCCTTCTTTTAGCCTGCTCGGCGGGCGAGCGCGACGGCGATGGTTCGAAGGGTTAGCACTCCACTGAACTCCAAATTCAGAAAATCCATCAGCCGTTCCGCGGAAACCTCGGGACTGTCGCAATCGTTAAGCAACAGCTTCTTTTCGGTGAAAAACGAACGGACCCGGCTCGCAAGCTTTGGGTCGGCGATATTTCCCTCTTTGCCAATCCAGTCGTGCAGTTCCTTTGCGGTATTCGAATACCCCAGGGCCGGTGCCGCGGCAAGCCTGGGTTCCCGGCCGGAACCGATCTCCAGCGGGGCAGATTCCGACCGACCCGAAAGTGAACGAATCAGTTGGACGGCAGCCGGCATTTCGTCCGCGGAGATGTCCCCGCGCGCGGCGCGGTCAATCCAGTCGCCGATGATTTGGTTGCCAGTGGCCGCGCCGGCCGAAACAATGCCACGCAAGGTTTCTTCCCATTCCACGCGTCGCTTTTTCAATGCTTCCGTGTCGTGCAAAACCGGATAGGAAATGGAAATACTGAGGTCTGTGTCGGTTCCCGCGCGAACATGTTGGCCGGGCAGCTTGTTTTCCAGGACATCACACACCGCGTCATGCGTCACGCGCATGACTTCGTCACAGAGCCGATGTCGCGCTTCGGCCAGTTTCGCATGGAAATCTGCGTAGCGCTTAAAGACGTGGCCCACGTCCATCTGCAGACGCGCAGTGCTGTCAATGGTGGAGAGGCCAGCGGATTCTTTGATGAGTTGCTGGCAGAATCTGTCGAATCGGGCGCTCACCTCGGCCTGAATAAAGTCGGCCCGCTGTTCGAGAAGGCTTATAGCTTCCTCGTTTCGACGCAAGGCCCGGAAGGCCACTTCAGCTTTGATAATCAACCGCCAGATTTCGTTTTCGCGTGAAAGGGGGAATGACACTCTCCAGAATCCGGCATCGCGCCGACGGGCGAGAAAGAACGTTCCGACTGCAGCGCAAGCCACCGCCAGTGCGGCCAGCCCGGCCCGGCGCGAATCGCGGTCGAGACGGGTTTTATTGGTCGCGGAGAGGACATGGTTGGACGGGACGAGTGTCCCCAGAGCAAAAACGATTGCACCGGCTGCAACCAGCGCAGATAGAACGGCGACAACGCGAGCTCGTTTCCGTATTTGGTCACGGACTCCAAAACAGTCGATGATACCCCGCCAACTCAGGCCCAAACCCAGGATCACCATGACGAGGCCCGTAAGGGGCTGGAGCCATTCCGCCCCGGTTACTCTTATTACCCAGCCACTCTCCGGACCAAGCACTTCGGCCCAGGCCAGCAGGTCCTTCGCTCCGAGGAGCAAAATGGTCATGCCGAAAATGCATTGGGCTCCTAAGCGCGAGTGTGGATCTTCGAAGTTGCTGTCTTCAACGTTCATCGCTTGTCCTACGCGACTAATGTAGCAAAAGCGGAAAGGCCACCAATGCCAGTGATTGCGGGCAGCGATTCCGGATTTTTACCGACGAGCCACGGCACGCCTGGTGTCGGGTGAATACAGCAATCGCCTTTTCGGAAGTATCCCATTATTATGGTTTAACTTCCTGGTTCCGGACACCGTCTGGAAAGGAAGACTGCAACATGTTACGATCACGAGACATGCGATGGGTGGTGTTCCTAGGTTGCGGCCTGGTTTTGCTTGCTGCGCACGCAAACGCAGCCCAGCCCCCCAGGCGGGCACCGGTCGGAATCCCGATCCGAACCATCTCTCCCGCTGAAGCAACAAAGGTGAGCTACGCTCGCCAGGTTAAGCCGCTGCTCACGGACAACTGCCTCGAATGCCATTCCACGGAAGACCACAAGGGCGGGTTGGACATCACGACCGTTGAAAATCTTCTTAAAGGCGGAAAGAAGGCTGGCCCCTCTATTGTCGCTGGCGAACCGGATCAAAGCCCATTGGTCGAATACGTGCGCGGGTTGCGCGAGCCGCAAATGCCAAAGGGCAATCAACCTCTAACCGCGGATGAGTTGCATCTCATTCGGCTGTGGATTTCGGCAGGTGCGAAGGATGATTCGGCGGAAGTTGCTGCGACAACAACCGTAGCGACTGGCCGGTTGAGTGCGGATTACACGGCCGCTCTCGGCAAAAGTCCTGAAGCGCAACAGGCGCTCAATCGAGTTCTGTTCAGCGCGAACAACGAAGAGCGATTGTTTGCTCAGCGGGCTTTGCGCCTCACGCTTATCCCCAAAGCGCCTGAACCGCCCGCGGTGAAAGGGCCGGAGCTCAACCCGATCGACCAGTTCATAATCGCCAAGTGGCACGAAGCCGGACTGCCTGAACCAGAACATCCACCGCAGGTTTGTAGCGACCCGGCGTTCATACGTCGCGCTTACCTGGACATCGTGGGACATATACCAACGATCGACGCCACACGGGAATTCCTGGATGACAAGTCTCCCGATAAGCGGACGCGGTTGGTGGATAAGCTGCTCGCGCGGAACGAGGAATACGCCGCGAACTGGACGCCCTTCTGGGAGGAGGCGATTGCCAGCGCGAATGTGGATAAGGTCGGCGGCATTGCCAGCCGTGGCAATCATCGGGATTGGATTTTCGCGAGTTTTGCGACCAATAAGCCTTTCGATTTATTTGTGGCCGAACTCATCGACCCGACGCTGCCCGGATATCGCAAGCCAATCATCAGCGAAGCCAACAGCAAACGAGTGGTGGCCGCTTATATCCAGAACGAAACCCATTTGGAAACGATTCAGAGCGCGGCGAATGTTGGCCAGGTTTTCCTGGGAACAGGAATGAAATGCGCAAGCTGCCACAGCCACTTCCTCAATAAGGAATGGCCGCAAGCACGTTTTCTTGCGTTCGCCGGCATGTTCGCGCCGAAGGACCTTGAATTGATTCGTTGCGAAAAGCCGAGCGGCCAATTTATCGCGGCAAAATTTCCATTCGAGCTGCCGGGGGTCCCGGACACTGCTCCCGCGGAGATGGACCAGCGGCTGCATCGGGTCGCACAGTTATTGGTCGATCCAGCGAATCCGCGTTTTGCCAAAACGCTCGTGAACCGGTTGTGGAAACGCTATCTCGGGCTCGGGCTCTTTGAGCCACAGGACGATTTCCGGCTCGACCGCGCGCCGAGTCATCCGGAGTTGCTCGCCTGGCTCGCCGACGACTTCATGCGGCATGGCTATGACATCAAACATACCGCGCGGCTCATTCTGACGAGCCGGACGTACCAATTGCGTTACAACGCAGAACTAGAGGACCACTTTGATGTCAACAAACCCGACGAGGCCAGATATTATCGGTCCCCTGCCCTGCGACGGCTCACGGCGGAACAACTGCTCGACAGCATCACTATGGCCTTGGCGCAAAGCCTGAACCCAACCAACCGCTTGTATCTGGACAAGGCCTCGACGGCGCTTACCCGAGCGCTGGGAAAGCCGGCCGCACACAACGAGATCAGCACCGCCCGCTCGGACGATGTGGCGATCGTTCAAGCGTTGCAGTTGCTTAACGGCGAAGAGTTTTATGAAAAGATTTATTCGGGCAAACTGGCCCAGCAGGCCGCTCTCGAGAAGGACACGCGGCAGGCCATTGACAAGCTTTACTGGGCTGCACTGAGCCGGCCCGCGACCGAGCAGGAACAGGCTCTGGGCGCAAAATTCGTCGCGACCGCTGTTCAGCAGGCATCCGACCCTGGGGACAAGAAGAATGATCCCAGGCACCAGCCTATGGGCGATGTGCTGTGGGCTTTGTTCACCTGTCCGGAATTTCAATACCTTCGATGATATGCTTACCCGCCGAGATTTTCTGAAGAGTACCGCAGCGGCCGCGACGGGTGCTGCCCTGGGCCCCCTGACCTTGAGCGCTGCCGATTCCGAATCAGCGCAAAAAGCCGTCAGGCTGATTGCCAAGGCTGATGCGATGATCCACATCTGGCTTCCGGGCGGAATTGCGCAGACGGATACCTGGGATCCAAAGAAGTTCACGCCGTTCCAGAAAGGAATGAAAGGTAGCGAATTGTTGGGCACGTGCGAATCCATCACGACTTCCGCCGACGGCATCTTCCTGGGAAAAGGCCTCGAACACATGGCATCAGTGATGGATAAGGCGACCATTCTTCGGAGCCTCACTAATGAGACCAAGTTCGGAGCGATTCATCTCAAAGCCCAGTACTACATGCAGACGGGTTACTTGTTCCCAACGGGCGTGAAGACGCCGAGCATGGGAGCGGCGATCGCCCGAACTCTCGGCCGTCGCAATCCGCAAGTGCCTGCTTACATTTATATTGGCCGCGACATCGATACGAGCGATGAGGAAAAGCTGTTTATCAGCGAATACACCGGACCCGGATTCTACGGGGTGAAGTACGCGCCCTTTATGATTCCCGACCCGGCCCGTGGCCTTGCAACCCTCTACGCGGTTTCAGGAATGAAAATGGACCGGCTCGACCGGCGTCAGGAGTATTTGCGCGCCATCACCGGACTCTCGGACCCTGAGTTGCAATCCGCCAACAAGGTGAAGGACTACATGAAAATCATGGAGGATGCGCGGGCCATGATGGATTCGCCTGTCAAGAAGGCCTTTGATTACCTGAAGGACGAGAAGCCGGAACTCGTAAAAGCCTATGAACCGGAAGTGCACGCGGATGACCTGCTGGACAAGAGCTACTATTATGGCAATCGCTTCGGGCACGGCTTGTTGCTGGCACGGCGATTGGTCGAGGCTGGGGCCCGCTACATCCAGGTCGAATATCAGTATGGACCGTTCAAGGGTTTCGACATGCACGAGAACGGCCAGAAGCGCATGGTGGAAATGAAACGGCAGGTGGACAAACCCATCGCACAATTAATCAAGGACCTCGACCAACGGAGCTTGCTGGACCGGACCCTCGTCATGATCTCGACTGAATTCGGCCGCACCATTGCTTCCGATCCGTCAGCAGGCAGGGAGCCCGACGGTTTTGCGGAGCGCCACACGGGTGAGAAGCTCGTCATCGATAGCGAGAAAATGTACGGCTTTCACGGCCACTTTAGCAGCGGCAACAGCCTGGTGTTCTTCGGCGGCGGTTTTAACAAAGGTTTCGTGTTCGGAAAAACGGCAGACCGCCATCCGATGGTTCCGATTGAGAACCCCGTGCGCCTCGAAGACGTTCACGCGACTGTGTACAAAGCACTCGGAATTCCTGCCGACACCAGCTACGTCACCGAAGGCAGACCGTTCTATGTGACGAAGGACGGTAAGGGGGTGGCGATCGATGGCCTGCTTGCGTAATGGGCCGCGTTTTCTTGAATTGTGGATTTCAGGAATTCGGACAGTTGATTTTGAGACCAGTGGCTTTGACGCTTCGATTCAGGTAGGCTGCTTTGCGCAATGCGGCAAACTATTGGAAAAAGAGCCAGGCCGGGCGGCAACGTGACTGCGGATGAAGTCAGGCAGCTTGTCGCCCAGACTTGTGATCCTGCAAATTATAAGGACAAGCGGATTCTGCTGATCGTGCCGGACGGCACTCGAACGGCACCTGTTGGCCTCATTTTCAAAGCACTTTATTCCCAAATCGGGACCGTGACCTCGGCGTTTGATGTGCTGGTGGCGCTGGGTACCCATCAGCCGATGTCAGACGCCGGCATCTGCAGCCGGCTCGAAATATCCAAACCGGAGCGGCAGGAGCATTATAGCCGCGTGAAATTTTTCAATCACGCGTGGGATAACCCGCAAGCGCTAAAGCAGATCGGAACCTTAACGGGCGCGGAGGTCAGCGAGTTGACAGGAGGTTTGTTCGAAATGGATGTGCCGGTGGAAATCAACCGGCAGGTCTATGACTACGACCAGATCATCATTGTGGGGCCGGTGTTCCCGCATGAAGTGGTTGGGTTTTCCGGGGGGAACAAATATCTCTTCCCTGGCGTCGGCGGGCCGCAAATCCTGAACTTCTTCCATTGGCTGGGCGCGGTTGTGACCAACCCGATGATCATCGGGAACAAGTGGACTCCGGTCCGCAAAGTCGTCGATCGCGCGGGGGCGATGGTGAAGGTGGACAAGCTGTGCTTCTGCATGGTCGTTGCGCCGGATAAGAGCCTCGCTGGTCTGTATTCGGGGCCGCCGGAAGCGGCCTGGGACCAGGCGAGCGAACTTTCACGCGAGGTCCATATCACACGAAAAGAGAAACCCTTCCATACGATTGTTTCGTGCGCGCCGGCGATGTACGACGAACTTTGGACCGCGGGCAAGTGTATGTACAAGCTCGAGCCGGTGCTTGCTGACGGGGGCGAGTTGATCATCTACGCGCCGCATTTGCGCGAGGTGTGCGTCAGTCACGGCAGGCACATCGAGGAAGTGGGGTACCATTGCCGGGATTATTTTCTGAAGCAATGGGACAAATTCAAGGAGGTACCCTGGGGAGTTCTGGCTCATTCCACTCATGTACGGGGCATTGGGACTTACGAGAACGGTGTGGAGAAGTGCCGGGCCAAAGTGACTTTAGCGACGCAGATCCCGGAGGCAACCTGCACGCGAATCAATCTCGGCTACCGTGACCCGCAATCAGTCAAGCTGGAGGAATTCGCGAACCGCGAGGACGAGGGCATCCTGCTCGTTCCGAAAGCTGGAGAAATGCTATTCCATCTAAGGCATCCGCCAAAGTGGGCGGGAGGGAACGGGGACGTTTAGCGGAGCGCGCGGCGCCCCTGGCTTCACCATGGCAGGCCTTCTTTAGTTGAATAATTTGTTCCGAAGGATAGCACTTATTCTCTGAAAACTGATCTTCTTGAATCCGCCCGGAGTTGGGTTACATTCAAACCGATTTTGGAAGGGCGGAGAATCGCTCCTCGGGCGTGAGTTCGAGGGGAGGAAAGTCCGAACACCAGAGGGCGCGATGCCGCGTAACCTGAGAACCGAAAGGTATTTCGGGATACACGCGGGAGGCGATGCCGCGAGGCGTCCCGACGGAAAGTGCCACAGAAAACAAACCGCCGCGCTCGCAAGAGCGTGGCAAGGGTGAAAAGGTGGAGTAAGAGCCCACCGCTCCAAGCGCAAGCGCGGAGGCACGGAAAACCCCATCGGGTGCAAGGCCAAATAGGGGACCACAAAGCGGCCCGCTTTCAGTTCCGCACCGCGGAACAAAGTCCCGGGTACTGGCTGCTGAGACAAATGATTCTCTCCCTCGATTTTTCGAGGAAGACAAAATTCGGCTTACAGCCCTTCCAAAATCTTTAAACAGTATAGCTGCCCGAGGCGGTCGTCCCGCCTCGCCCGGTCCAGTTAGTATGATGCGGCTGCGCGCCGGGCGCATCGTCCAACCGCAGATAAGTGTGGGCCCCGAAATAATCCCGTTGGGCCTGGAGCAGGTTTGCGGGTAAACGCTCGCTGCGATAAGAATCGTAAAACGCCAAGGCCGTGCTAAATGCCGGCACCGGAATTCCCTTTTTCGCCGCCATGGCAACAACATTCCGCCAGGCGCGCTGGCAATCCTTAATCGCTTTCTTGAAGAAAGGATCGAGGAGCAAATTCATCAGCTTGGAATTCTTGTCGTACGCTTCTTTGATCTTGCCCAGGAACGCGCTGCGAATGATACAGCCGCCACGCCACATCAGGGCAATGCCGCCATAGTTCAGGTTCCATTTGTACTCCTTGGCCGCCGCCCGCATCAGCATATAACCCTGAGCGTAGGAGATGATCTTCGACGCATAGAGGGCCTGGCGGACGGCTTCAACAAAAGCCTTTTGGTCGCCCTTGATCACCGGCTTTGGGCCTTTGAGCTTTTTCGAGGCAGCCACGCGTTCGTCCTTAAGGGCCGAGATGCAACGCGAGTAAACGGCTTCGGCGATCAAAGTGATCGGCATGCCGAGGTCCTGGGAGGAAATGACGGTCCACTTGCCGGTGCCTTTTTGGCCGGCGGTATCCAGGATCTTATCCACCAGCGGCTGGCCATCGGTATCCTTGAACGCCAGGATGTCCCGCGTGATTTCGATCAGGTACGAATCAAGCTCGCCTTTATTCCACTCACCGAACACCTCGTGCATCTGGTCCGGGGTCATTCCCAGGCCGGTCTTCATCAGGTTGTAGGCTTCGCAGATCAGCTCCATATCGCCGTACTCAATGCCATTGTGGACCATCTTCACGTAATGGCCCGCGCCATTTTCGCCCACCCAATCGCAGCAGGGCGAACCATCTTCCACCTTGGCCGCGATCTTTTGGAAAATGTCCTTAACGTGCGGCCACGCCGCGGGTGAACCGCCGGGCATGATGCTTGGACCATGACGCGCGCCTTCTTCGCCGCCGGAAACACCCGTGCCGATATAAAACAAACCTTTTGACTCGACGTATTTTGTCCGCCGCGTGGTGTCTTCAAAAAGTGAGTTTCCGCCGTCGATGATGATGTCGCCGGGCTCCAGAAGCGGCAACAGGTGCTCGATAAACTCGTCCACCGGCGCGCCCGCCTTGACCATGAGCATGACTCGCCGCGGTTTCTTCAGGAGAGCAATCATTTCCTCAAGCGAATGAGCGCCAATGACGTTGGTGCCTTTGGCTTCGTTATTGAGGAAGTCATCCACCTTTGAGACGGTGCGGTTGAAAGCGACCACGGTAAAACCATGGTCATTCATGTTGAGAATCAGGTTCTGGCCCATTACAGCCAGTCCAATCAGGGCGATATCGGCTTTAGGTTCCATTTGTTTAAGTTCGTTTCATCTGTTGAGCCGCGCAGGCCGCGCGCGAACAAAACCATAGCCCACCGACCAACGTAGGCGAGGAAATTCGAAGTTAATCCGGTTCGTCCACCAGCGGCTGGGGAACCCGATTGATGATAGAATCTGCGGCGTAAACCGCAATCGCCGCCCAGCAAAGCCCGAAGCTCCCCAGCTTCGCCGGAGCAAGGGGTTCGCGGAAAATAAGCAGCGCGACCAGGAACTGCAAAGTCGGCCCGGCATATTGTAAGAAGCCAAGAGTGGAGAGCTTCAGTTCGCGGACGCCAACGCCAAACAGCAGCAGCGGCACAGCCGTGAACACTCCGGACAATGACAATAATCCAAGCATGTGCCCGGTTACCCCTGGTGCCGAAGGTAGCGCCAAAACGACGACAGCCATCGGCAACAAAATGGCCGTCTCGACCAGCAAACCGCGCAAGGAATCGATATTCACCTTCTTGCGGACCAGGCCATAAAAACCAAATGTCAGCGCCAGCGAAAGCGCCAGCCACGGAAATCCCCTGCCCTGCACTGCGAGGTTTGCGACCGCTAGCGCCGCCAGCGCCACCGCAAACCATTGCCAGCCCCGCAGCTTCTCCTTCAGGAAAATCATCCCCAGCGCGATGGACAGCAACGGATTAATGAAATACCCGAGGCTCGCCTGCAAAAGCTGATGAGTGGTGACCGCATAAATGAAAAGCAGCCAATTGCTCGCAATCAATGCCGCCCCGGCACTCAGAAAAACCATGCTCCGCCGGTCCCGTACAACCTTCCAGATCGACGACCACTCCTTTTTAAACGTCACGACTCCCACGAGGAATAATACCGACCAGCAAATCCGATGACACAGCACGATGAACGGCGGCACTTCGGACACCGCGCGGAAGTATAGCGGTATGAAGCCCCAACCTACATAAGCTCCCAGGGCACAGAACAGTCCTCTTCGCGCGACATGGCGTTTCGTCCGAGGGATTTCGGCCGAATTCGACAGCTTCGCAACAGGTTCCACGGTCTGACTCACGAGTCGTCCATCATACCGTAGGAACCATACTGCGCAACCCGGCAGGCTTGAGGTTGGGCATCGGCGCGCTATCGCTTCAATCGATAGAATGACGCCCCGCTCGTCGCCGGCAAGGTCACGCGCAATCCTCCGGCGATTCCAGTCGCGGTAGCAGTGACGTTCGACCAGTTCGCAGTCGCCAGATTCGTGGTCGACTGCAGCGCGTAGTTCAGGAACGTGTTGGTTTGCCACGAGAGCATTATGTTTTTGCCCGACATCTGCGCGCCCAAAAGAGGCGCTGGCAAAAGACCATAAACATTCAGCCGGTTTGAGAAGGTTGCGAGATATACTTTCCCATTCGCGACGGTGGGCGGACAATATTTTGCAAAATTCCCGACCGCATCGCGGCCACTGACGCGCTGCGAATTCCAGAGTTCCACGCCGACATTCTGCGCATCATAGGCGAGCAGAATCCCGGTCACGACCGATCCATTGGCGTCGGCGTTAAGAGGATGGCTCGCCCAGACAACTCCCGAGTTGGTGCCGTTAGCGGAGACAGCAAGCATTGCGCCCGGCATTCCTGAGGGCGCAGGTGTGGGGCTCACGGCGTAGCTCGGCAACACAAATCGAGCGGTTGGGCGGTCGAACTTGAACTGACGCAAATAATCCTGTTCGCCCCAAACATAGGTGAACGAACCGTTCGCTCCGTCCCACCAAATGGGGGAACCATGGATGTTTGCGGCAGTGACCGAAAAGCTCTGAAGCACATTGGTATCTGAGGCTGCGGAGCTGAGGCCGCCCATGTTGTCGCGGTCCACAAGGTACACAATTCCTTGCTTGCCTCCGGAGAAGGCGTAAGAGGTGCCGGGAATGAGTAGAATCCCGGCCGAACCGAGGTCAAGGTCCTGCAGGTTGAGGTTGGACCAATTGTAGGGGGTAAACCAACTC
>Ga0308173_10001278_pt1 | contig 12360 bp, 11 predicted proteins | sample PhyPR1_FD_203716 | JGI IMG/M metagenome (GOLD analysis project Ga0308173, IMG submission 203716) | Soil microbial communities from UC Gill Tract Community Farm, Albany, California, United States - DLSLS.P.R1 | ecosystem: Environmental > Terrestrial > Soil > Agricultural land | place: USA... | reverse complement strand
TGCTGCTGTCCGGTGGTCCGCCGACCGCGATCGCTGTCGCCGTCCAGCTGGGCTGGAGCACGGTGCTGGCCGGGGGCGCCTTTGCGTTGGCCCTCCGGCGGAAGGTGTCCTCCGACGGCTGAAGCCGGGCCGGCGCTCCGTTTGACACCCTGACATCAGGCGGTGTCACATGAGGCGTGCCCTCCGTCGCCACCGAGCTGCCCGCGACCGACGTACTGGCCCACCTCGGTCATTACGTCGCCACGCTGGGCTTCTTCGTGCCGGCCGCCATCCTCATCGGCCTCGTCGTGTTCGCCGTCGTCCGTGACCGGCGCAGAAACGCCCACGAGGAGGCCGAGGAAGCCCGCCGGGAAGGCATGGCGCGGGAGGAGATCCCTACTCCTCCGCCAGGCGACTGAGGACCGACTCGATCGCCTCCTCGACGGCCGCGGCCATCTGGGTGCGGAAAGCGGCGAGCAGCGCCTGGGCCGCGGCCGGCTGCAGCCGGGCGACCGTGTCCTGCACGCGCTGCAGCTGCTCGGGCGGGGCCCCGGCGTCGAGGAACGCCTGCTCGCCGCTCTCGAGGAACATCCGCACGTAGGTCTGCGCGATCTCGCGGACGAGCGCGTTCACCCGGGTCTGGGCGTCGATCAGGGCGTCGGGCGGCACACCGAGGGCCAGGACCTGCAGCCCGGCGGTCAGCAGCGCGGGGTCGAGGACCCGCAACGTCTGCGCGCCCATCCGCTCGACGAGCCCGAGACCGACGAGCCGGTCGACGACGGCCGAGTCCTCGGCCACCCCGGCCCGGGCGGCCAGCTCGGCCCCGGTCACCACCTCGGGCTCCGGCGGCAGCCACGGCGACAGCAGCGCGCGGTGCAGCGCCAGCGTGGTCGAGCTGGCGGTGGGGGGCGCCGACGCCAGAGTGCGCTCGATCATCGCCAGCGAGTAGCCCTCGGCGAGCATCTCCCGCACCAGCAGGAGTCGGGCGACGTGCTCGCGCCCGTAGTACCCGGTGCGCCCGATCATGCGCGGCGGCGGCAGCAGACCGCGCGCCGAGTAGGCGCGCAGATTCCGCACGGTCACGCCGACCCGCGCCGCGAGTTCGTCGACCGTGAGTCCCGGCTCGACCTCGTCGCCCGGCGGGCCCGGCTCCGCCGACGTGCTCACCACCACATCCTCGTCATCGTGACTCCACCGTAAACCGCTCGTTCTATGTGTCAGTTGGCGATGTCACGGTGATGGGTGTTCCATAGCCGCCATGGCCAGAGGGGGTTCCATTGCTGCTCGCTGCTGAAACTCTTCCCGCCGGAGGCGCCGCCATCGGCGAGGTGATCGTTGCCTCGATCATCGCTCTCGCGCTGACCTCGATCGTGTTGGGCCTGGTCTGGCTGCACCGGTCCGGGCGGTCGCAGATCCTGACGCGGGCCGGCACCCGGCTGGGCAAGGCCACCGGCGTACCGCCGTGGGTCGCGCTACCCACCGTGCTGACCACGGCCTCGTTGCTGTGCGCGCTGTTCGGCATGCTCTGGGACATCTCGCTGCACATCGACGTCGGCCGGGACCCGGGCCCCCTGGCCAACCCGGCGCACTACTTCATCCTGTTCGGGCTGTTCGGGGTGTTCGCCGGCGGGATCTTCGCCTGCGCGATGCCGCTGGGCGAGAAGCCCGGTCCCGCCGCGGTGCGCTTCATCAAGGGCTGGGACGTACCCGTGGGCGGCCTGCTGTTGACCGGAGCCGGCTTCTACGCGCTGCTCGGCTTCCCCCTCGACGACGTCTGGCACCGGCTGTTCGGCCAGGACGTCACCCTCTGGGGCCCCACGCACCTGATGCTGATCACCGGCGCGGGCCTGTCGATCATCGGGCTGCTGATCCTCGAGCAGGAGGGCCACGGCGGCCTGTCCACCGACGACGGCGACCGCAAGGTCGGTCAGATCACCCGGTTCGTCCGGCAGGCCTCGGCGATGGGCGGGCTGCTGCTCGGGCTCTCGGTCTTCCAGGGCGAGTTCGACTTCGACGTACCGCAGTTCCGGCAGGTCCTGGCCCCGTTCATGATCGCGGGCGCGGCCGGTCTGGCGCTGGTGGCGGCCCGGCTTTTCATCGGCCGCGGCGGCGCGCTCGCCACGGCCGCGTTCTTCCTGGTCATCCGGGGCACCATCGCGGTGATCGCGGGGCCGATCCTCGGTGAGGTCACCCCGATGTTCCCGCTCTACCTGGGGTCGGCGGTCCTCGTCGAACTGCTGGCCGTCTCGGTGCCCCTGCTCCGGCGTGCGCTGGCCTTCGGCGCCGTGGCCGGCCTCCTGATCGGGACGGTCGGGTTCGCCACCGAGCTCGGGTGGTCACACATCCGGTCCACCCTGTCCTGGGGCAGCGACATCCTCGTCGAGGGCACACTCATGGCGGTCGCGGGTGGCGTGGCCGGAGGGCTGCTGGGAGCGCTGCTCGCCTCGGGCCTGCGCCGACGGCTGCCCCGCCCCGCCGTCGCCCGCAGCGTGCTCATCGGATCCCTGGTCGTGCTGGCCGTCTGCGTCACCAACGGGCTGATCGCGACCGTGCCAAAGATCCAGGCCACGTTCACCATCCAGAACGCCACCGACAACCCCCGGACGGCGAACATCAGCGTGCAGCTGGATCCGGCGACCGCGCTCGACGACCCGGCGTGGGTGCAGATCACGTCGTGGCAGGGCCAGGGCCTCGTCGTCGACGCCCTCCAGCAGACCGGCGAGGGCCGGTACCGGACGACGCAGCCGATCCCGATCCACGACGACTGGAAGGCGCTGCTGCGCCTGCACGACGGCCGGATGCTGAGCGCCGTCCCGATCTACCTGCCGAAGGATCCGGCCATCCCGGCCGACGAGATCACGGCCGACGACGGCATGACGCGCAAGGCCATTCCCGAGATCAAGATCCTGCAGCGCGAGCTGACCAAGTCCGGCGGCGGTCTCTGGCTGGTGGCCAACCTGGTCGTGCTCGCCTGCACGCTGGCCCTGATCGCGGCGATCAGCTGGGGCGTGGCCCGGTACTCCCAGCGGGCGGGTGCCCGGGATCCCTTCGCCGGCCCGTCGCCGGCGTCGCCGGACGACGCCCAGCCGCGCGCCCCGAGTGAGCTGGGCAGCCGCTGACCATCGCCCTCGCACATCTCCGGAGACCCGACGTGACGACCCGTCCTGCCCGGCTGCGTGCTGCCCTCGTCGGGCTGCCGCTGCTCCTCGCCCTGCTGCTCACCGGCTGCGCCGGGAAGCCCGCCGCCTCTGCGACCACCAGCGCGACCTCCGGGTCGGCCTCGTCGAGCGCGTCGGGGACGCCGTCCGCCGGGACGGAGCAGCGCATCGAGGTCACGTTCGCGAACGGCAAGGCCAGCGGTACCACCGGACGCGTCCAGGTCGCCAAGGGCACGTCGGTCACGCTGGTCGTCACCAGCGACGTCGCGGACGAGGTGCACGTGCACGGCTACGACATCGAGAAGGAGCTGACCGCCGGCACGCCGGTCACCCTGCAGTTCGACGCCACCGTCACCGGCATCTTCGAGGTGGAGCTGCACCACGCCGAGACCGTGCTGCTCCGCCTGCAGGTCTCGTGAGCCCCGTGACCGAGCTTGCGAGGTCACGCAGAGGCAGAGCACCGGGCGTCACGGGGACGACGAGCGCCGGCGAGGAGAACCCGTGACCGTTCTCGCCCACGGGGTCGGCACCCGCACCGACCTGCCGATCCCGATCGGCCTGGCCCTGTTCGGCGCGGGCGCGGCCATCCTGTTCACCTTCGCGATCCTGCTGCTCTTCTGGCGCCGGCCGCGGCTGGGCGACGCCGACTCCGGCCGCCCGCTGCCGGCCGGGATCCAGCGCGCCCTCGACAGCGCGGCGGTGCGCGGCGGGCTGCAGGCCGTCATCCTCGTGGTCGCCGTGTTCGTCGTCGTCGTCGCGTTCGCCGGGCCGGACGACACACCGCACAACCTCGCCCCCTGGGTCTTCTACGTGACCTTCTGGGTGGGGCTGGTGCCGGCGAGCCTGCTGCTCGGCCCGGTCTGGCGGGTGGTCAACCCGCTGCGGCTGCTGCACCGCGGGCTGCGCCTCGTCCTCCCCCGCCCGCCGGGCGAAGGGCGGCTGCCGGCGCTCGGTCTGTGGCCGGCAGCCGGCTCGTTGTTCGCCTTCCTGTGGCTGGAGCTCGTGTCGCCGCACCGGTCCGATCCGGCCGTCGTCGGCTGGTTCCTGATCGGTTATGCGGTCATCCACGTCGGGCTGGCGCTGTGGTTCGGGGAGGGCTGGTTCGCCGCCGGCGACGGCTTCGAGGCCTACTCGTCGCTCATCGCCCGGCTCTCCCCGTGGGGCCGCCGGGACGACGGCCGGCTGGTCGTGCGCAACCCGCTGGCCGGGGCCATCAGCACGCCGGCCTGGCCCGGGCTGGCCGCGGTGGTCGTCGTCCTGCTGGGCGCGACGGCATTCGACGGCCTGTCCCGGACGGTGTTCTGGCAGAGCGGGCCGGGCGCCTCGAACGACCCGGTGAGCGGAACCCTGGGGATGCTGGCGATGATCGCCCTGGTCGCGGCGATGTACGTCGTCGGCACCCGGCTCTCGGGCCGGTTGGCGGGGCAGCCGCCGGGGGTCCAGGCGCGCCGGTACGCGGCCACGGTCATCCCCATCGCGCTCGGCTACGCGGTGGCGCACTACTTCAGCCTGTTCGTCCTCGACGGCCAGACGACGTGGATCCTGGTCAGCAACCCGTTCGGAACGGCCGGCACGGACCTGTTCGGCACCGCCGGCAACGTGGTGGACCTGTCGGTCGTCAGCGCCGCCGCCATCGCACTGGTGCAGGTCGGGGCCATCATCGTCGGGCACGTGGTGGGCGTGACGCTGGCGCACGAGCGGGCGCTGCTCTCGGCCCGGCGAGCCCGAGCCTCGGACCAGCTGCCGCTCGTCGTCGTCATGGTGCTGTTCACCTTCGGGGGTCTCGGTCTGCTCTTCGGGTTCTGAGCGCTCACCAGCGCAGATCTCCGCCCCGGACGGGTGACCGGCCCCTCGTTCGACTACAGGTCCGGGCTCGGGCAGCCGATGGGGAGAGAGCCCTCACCGGCGCCATCGGGGTCCGCTACCCCGCCCGAGCGGAAGGACCGCTCCCGTGATCGCTGTGACCTGCCGCAACGGTGAGCACTTCTCCGTCGACCCCCTGCACATCGAGCGGGTGGAGACCGACCCCGACACGGTCATCCATCTGGTCGACGGGACCAAGTACGTCGTGGACCAGCCCTTCGAGGAGCTGCTCCGCACGATCTCCGACCACCGCGCGATGACCGTGGTGGCCCGTCAGCAGCTCTACGGCGGAGTCGCCCAGATCGCCGAGCGGCGGCCCAGCATGCGCATCGAACGACGGGCCCGCAGCCGGGACGGCGACGCCGCGTGGACCTCGCCGACCACCGCGGACACGGGCGACGACGAGGACTGACCCGTGATCCCGGCGACGTTCGTCGGCATGGCCCTCGCCCTGGGGTCGCTGATCGCGATGATGCTGCTGGAGGGCACCAATCCGCTGGCGATCGTCCTGCTGCCGCCGCTCGTCCTGGTCTTCGGCGCCACCTTCGGCGCGGCCGTGGCCGGCTCGACGATCGCGGACCTGCGCAAGCTCGGCTCCTGGTTCCGGCTGAGCTTCGGAGGCGAACGGTCGTCGATGACCGGCTCGCTCGTCGCCCAGCTCGTCGAGCTGGCGACGATGGCGCGCAAGGAGGGGATGCTGCCGCTGGAGAACCGGGCGCGGTCGGTCGAGGACCCGTTCCTGCGGCGGGGCCTCCAGCTGGCCATCGATGCCGTGCCGGTCGAGCAGTTGCGCCGTGTGCTGGATCGGGAGATCGCCGCGACCCGGGCCGACGACCTGGTGGCCGCCCGGTTCTTCGCCAAGATGGGCGGCTACGCGCCGACGGTCGGCATCATCGGGACCGTCGTCGGTCTCGTGCAGGTGCTCAAGAACCTGGAGGACCCGAGGGTCCTGGGCCCCCTCGTGGCCAGTGCGTTCGTCGCGACCCTCTGGGGCGTGCTCTCGGCCAACTTCATCTGGCTACCGATGAGCGCCAAGATCCGCCGGAACGCCGACCTCCGCAAGGCTGCGATGGAGCTCATCCTGGAAGGGATCTGCGAGATCCTGGCCGGCACGAATCCGCGCGCCCTGCGGGACAAGCTGCGGGCCATGCTGCCGCCGAGCGAGGCCCCGCTCTCCGCGGCGTGACCTCAGTCCTTACCGCCCCTGCCCTTCCCGTTGCCGTGCCCCTTCCCGTTCCCGGTGTTCGCGGGGGCGGGCGCCGGAGCCGCGACGGGAGCGACGGCATAGGTCACCGTGACGGCGGCTCCGGGTGCGAGCGCGCCCTCCGGCGCGACCGCGGTCACCAGACCGGACGCGACGTCCTTCGTCTCCGCGGGAACCAGCTGGACCTGCAGGCCGCGAGCGACCAGCTCGGCCTGCACCTCCGCGACCGGCCGGCCGACCAGGTCGGCGGCCACCACGTCCACGGTGGCCGGGGAGGTCACCGTCGCCGACGGGGGCGACGGGGACGTCGATCCGCCCGCGCCGCTGGCCGGGTTCACACCGCCGGGGCCGGCGAGCGCTCCCACGATGACTGCGACGACCACGACGGCCGCGACCAGGCCCCCGAGCATGCGGGTCGCCGCGCGACGCGGACGCCAGGACCGTGAGGCGGGTTCCGGCGATCCCGACGGCGCCGAGAAGACCCCGGTCGGAGCCGGGAACGCCGCCGTCGGCACGGCGACGGCCGGCGCGACCGGAGCGATGGGGCTGACCGTCGCTACGGCCTCGACGGCGTCCCGCAGGGCCGCGCCGTCGGGATAGCGGACGGCCGGGTCCTTGGCCATCGCCCGCTCGACGACGGCCCGGATGGCGGGCGGGATCTCGGCCGGTAGCGGGAGGGGCTGCTCGCGGATCTGCTTGAGAGCGATCTGCACGGAGTTCTCGCCGTCGAACGCGCGGTGCCCGGCGAGGCATTCGTAGGCCACCGTGCCGAGCGCGTAGACGTCGCTCGCCGGCGACGCCTTGGCGCCGTCCGCCTGCTCCGGGGAGAGGTAGTGGGCGGTGCCGACCACCTGGCCGGTTCCGGTGAGCGGCACGCTGGACGCCGACCAGGCGATGCCGAAGTCGGCGATCTTGACCGAGCCGTTGTTCCCGACCAGGACGTTGCCCGGCTTCACGTCGCGGTGGACGACCCCGGCGGCGTGGGCGGCCGCCAGCGCCGCCGCAGTCTGCCGGAGGACGTCGAGGGTGCGCGCCGGGTCGAGCCGCCCCTCGCGCTCGAGCAGCGTCGACAGCGCCTCCCCCTCGACCAGTTCCATGACGAGGTAGGCGAGGCACTCACCCTCGACCTCCTGCTCGCCGTAGTCGAAGACCGAGGCGATGTTCGGGTGGTGCAGAGCCGCGGTGTGCTGGGCCTCGGCGCGGAAGCGGGCGCGGAAGGTGGCGTCACCGGCCAGTTCGCTGCGCAGGACCTTCACGGCCACGGGGCGCTCGAGCAGCGTGTCCCGGGCGCGCCAGACGCGACCCATCCCCCCGCTGGCGAGAGGCAGGAGGAGCTCGTAGCGGTTGCCGAGCACACGACCCCGCTGGTCCACCCGGTCCCCTCTCCTCCACCCTGGCGCGCACGGACGCGCGAACCCGTCCAGGTTCCCAAATCGGGTCACCGTGAACCTGGTACGGGTGCGGAGCACCCCCGAACGGGTGAGGAGGCGGGTCAGACGACGACGGAGAGCGCCAGCACGCCCAGCAATCCGACCACGGAGATGACCGTCTCCATCACCGACCAGCTCTTGATGGTCTCCCCCACCGTCATGCCGAAGTACTCCTTGACCAGCCAGAAGCCGGCGTCGTTGACATGGGAGAAGAACAGCGAACCGGCGCCGACAGCCAGTGCCAGCAGCGCGACGGTGGGGCGGTCGAGACCCTGGGCGAGCGGGGCCACGATGCCGGCGGCGGTGATGGTCGCAACGGTCGCCGACCCGGTGGCCAGCCGGATGCCGACGGCGACCAACCAGCCGAGCACCAGCGGCGAGAAGTTGGAGCCCTCCGCCCATTTCGCGATGAGGTCGCCCACGCCCGAATCGACCAGCAGCTGCTTGAACCCGCCGCCGGCGGCGACGATCAGCAGGATGCCGGCGATCGCGGGCAGCGCCCCGCCGGTGATGGCGGAGATCTTCTCCTTGCCGAAGCCGACCGCCGTGCCGAGCGTGAACATGGCCACGATCAGCCCGATGAGCAGCGCCACCGACGGGGTGCCCAGCACGTCGGTGACCCTCTGCAGGCCGTTCTTCGGGTCGTCGACGGTGAGCTCGACGATCGCGCGGATCAGCATGAGCACGATCGGCAGCAGGACGGTGAAGACGGTCGCGCCGAACGACGGCTGCCGCCGCGGGTGCTCGTCGGTGAAGTCCGGTCTGTCGGCCACCGGCTGGGCCAGATCGGTCCGGTCGTCCTCGTCGGGACCTAGGCCCGCCGACCCGGTGCTGCCGGTCTCCCGGCCTCCCACCCCGGCCGCGACCAGCGGCGCGGGATGCGCGACCGCTACCCGCTGGGAGATGAACGAGCCGAACACCGGCCCGGCGATGATCACCGCCGGGACGGCCACGATGAGGCCGAAGATCAGCACCAGTCCCAGGTCGGCATGCAGGTTGGCGATCGCAACGAGAGGCCCGGGGTGCGGCGGGACGAACCCGTGCAGGACCGAGAGCCCGGCCAGCGCCGGGATGCCGACGCGCAGAACCGGCTGGTCGCTGCGGCGGGCCACCAGCAGCACGACCGGGATGAGCAGGACGACGCCGATCTCGAAGAACAGCGGGATGCCGATCAGCGCGGCGACCCCGCCCATGGCCCACGGCAGCGCGCGCGGACTGACCCGGTCGACGATCCGGTTCACGATCCCGTCGGCGCCCCCGGAGTGGGTCAGCAGCCCGCCGATCATCGCGCCCAGCGCGATGAGCAGCCCGACGCTGCCGGTGGTCGCGCCGAGCCCGGTGGTGAAGCTGGTGACGATGTCCAGGGCGCTCACTCCCGCGACCACGCCCAGCACCGCCGAGCCCAGGATCAGCGAGACGAACGGGTGGACCTTCAGCCAGACGATCAGCACGACGACGGTGGCGATGCCGAGCAGCGCGGCGATCACCAGCTGAGGGCTGCTGTCGGTGTGGCCGACGGCGGCGAGAACAGTCACGACGGTGCCTCCTGGGTGCTGAGATGGAGGCCGCGTTCCGCATCGAGCGCGGCGAGGAGTTCGGTCACCACCGACGGCGGCGACCCGGCGCCGGAGATCCGCGCGCCGGGTTCGTCGTCCCCGAGTGGCTCGAGAGTGGACAGCTGGCTGTCCAGCAGCGACGCGGGCATGTAGTGGCCGGTGCGGTGCTCGATCCGGTCCCGGATCAACTCCGCGTCCGCCGTCACGTGCGCGAACCAGACCGACGGATGACCGTCGCAGAGCAGGTCGCGGTAGCTGCGCTTCAGGGCCGAGCAGGTGACGACGACGTTGCGCCCCGCCCTCTCGTGCTCGCCGATCCACGCGGCCAGGCTGCGGAGCCACGGCCAGCGGTCCTCGTCGTCGAGCGGCTTCCCGGCGCGCATCTTCTCGACGTTCTCGACCGGGTGGAAGTCGTCGCCCTCGGCGAACTCCCAGCCCAGCCGGTCGACGAGGGTGGCCGCGACGGTGGACTTTCCGGAGCCGCTGACGCCCATGACCACGATGGTGGTCGTGCCCGGTGAGCCGGAAGCCGACATGATCGGAAGGTAGCCGCGCCCGTCGACCCCCACCATTCGGGCTGTCCGGACCCCACAATGGCGGCTACCACCCAGGCGACCCCGGCAGATCCCGGCACACCCCGAGGAGCGGCCATGTCCGACAGCCCGCCGATCGTCGGCGCCTTCATGCGGTCGGCCACGACCACGATCGAGCCGGACTCCCATGTCGCCTCGGCCGCCTTCCTGATGAAGCGGGCGAACGACAGCGCACTGGTCGTCACCAGTGGCGACGGACGGGTGCCGATCGCCGTCATCACCGACGCCGACGTGAGCCAGGCCGTGGCCGACGGCCGCGACCTCAACGACACCCGGATCAACCAGCTGCACCTGAGCCGCCCGGTCGTCGTCTCCCCGGGCACCTCGGTGGCGGAGGCGGCCGAACGGATGCTGGAGCTGTCCCTGATGCACCTGCCGGTCATGGACGACGGCGAGCTGGTCGGTCTCGTCGACATGGCGGCCGTCTGCCGGGCGCTGCTGGACGCGGGCCGGGCGACGTAGCCGGCTGAACAGCCCCACCCAAACCCGCCCCGCGCGGCGTAGCGTGCCGCCGTGCCACGCGCCTCGGCCAAGGGAAGCGGTCGGCCGGCGACCGGTCGTGCCCGGCACCGCGATGCGCCACGGGAGCATGCCGCGGCAGCCCTCCCTGCGGGCACGGTGACGTTCCTGATGTCGGACATCGAGGGCAGTACGCGGCTGTTCCACCGCTTCGGTAGCGACTACGTGCCGCTGCTCGCCGAGCACCGCAGGCTGCTGCGCGACGCGGTGGCTCGGCATTCCGGGCACGAGGTCGAGACCGAGGGCGACGCCCTGCTCCTCGCCTTCGCCGACGCGGCCGACGGGGTGGCGGCGGCCCTCGACGGTCAGCGGGCGCTGGCGGCCCATCAGTGGCCGGCGGGCGGGGACGTGCGTGTCCGCATCGGCCTGCACACCGGTGCGGCGACCCCCGTCGGCGGCGGCTACGTCGCCCTCGCCGTGCACCAGACCGCCCGGATCTCGGCGGGTGCGCACGGCGGCCAGGTCCTGATGTCGGACGCCACGGCCACGGCCGCAGCGGGTCGGCTCCCGCCGGGTGCGACGGTGACCCCGCTGGGCTCCTTCCAGCTCAGGGGCTTTCCGACGCCGGAGCGCCTGTTCCAGCTGGTGCACCCCGATCTGCCCGCGACCTTCCCCCCGCTCCGCGCGCTCGGCGTCGTCGCGCACAACCTGCCCTTCCTGCGGGCCGGCTTCGTGGGCCGGGAGGCCGAGCGCGCGGCGCTCGCCGACCTCCTGCCGGCCACCGGCGTGCTGACCGTGGCGGGCCCCGGTGGAGTGGGCAAGACACGACTCGCCGTCCAGCTGGGTTTCGACGTGATGGACGACTACGCCGACGGCGCCTGGATGGTCGAACTGGCCCCGCTCACCGACGCCGGGCTCGTCGCCGGTGCCGTCGCCGCCGTCGTGGGCGTCGCCGAGCAGGCGGGCCGGAGCATCGAGGACCTGTTGGTGGAGGCGCTCGCCCCCCGGTCGATGCTGTTGCTGCTGGACAACTGCGAGCACCTGCTGGACGCCGTCGCCGCCCTCGTCGAGCGGTTGTCCCAGCACTGTCCGCATCTCGTCGTTCTCGTCACCAGCCGGGAACCGCTCGACATCGACGGGGAGGCGGTCTGGCGGCTGTCGCCGCTGCCCACCCTCGACCTCACCGGCGAGCTGACCGCCGACCGGGTCGGCGCCGTCGAGGCCGCTGCGCTGTTCGTGGAGCGGGCCGCGCTCATCCGGCCGGGCTTCCGGCTGACCGACGAGACGGCGCCCGCGGTCGCCCGCCTGGTCGCACACCTCGACGGCATGCCGCTGGCGATCGAGCTCGCCGCGGCCGCCCTGAGAGATCAGCCGCTGGCGGCTGTGCTTCAGGGCCTCAGCGACCGCTTCGCGCTGCTCAGCCGAGGACGGCGAACGGCCCCCGGACGGCACCAGACCCTGCGCGCCGCACTGGAGTGGAGCCTCGACCTGCTCACCCCCGATGAGCGGCGGGTGTTCGCCCGGCTGGCCGTGTTCGCGGGGCAGGGCACGCTCGAGGCCGCCGCCGAGGTCTGCTCGGGCGCGCCCGTCCCGGCCGCCTCGGTGCCCGCAGCCGTGCGCCGGCTGATGCGGGCGTCCCTGCTGCAGGCCTCCGCGGACGTCGACGGGCGCTGGACGATGCTGGAATCGGTCCGCGAACTGGCCGCACTGGAACTGACCGCCGCCGCCGACACCGACGCGGTCGTGCGGCACCGCACCTGGTTCGCCGTCCGTGCCGAGACCCTCGGCGCCGACATCGGCCGCACCGACCGCCCGGCGGCACTCCGCGAGCTGACGGCCGACCACGACAACGTCCGGCACGCGCTCGACAGCGCGGTGGCCGACGGCGACGCGGTCACCGGCCTACGGCTGTGCGTGGCGATGGGCCCGTTCTGGTTGGCGGGGATGCACTGGAGCGAGGGCATCGAACGGCTCCGGACGGTCCTGGACCTGCCCGCGGACGACGACCGGCTGCGCGGCCGTGGCCTGGCCACCGCCGGCCAGCTGCTCCTGGTCCGCGGCGACCTGGCCGAGGCCGACGCGATGTTCACCGAGGCGAGGGTCCGGGCGGCGGCCGTG
>Ga0308173_10001277_pt1 | contig 12365 bp, 10 predicted proteins | sample PhyPR1_FD_203716 | JGI IMG/M metagenome (GOLD analysis project Ga0308173, IMG submission 203716) | Soil microbial communities from UC Gill Tract Community Farm, Albany, California, United States - DLSLS.P.R1 | ecosystem: Environmental > Terrestrial > Soil > Agricultural land | place: USA... | reverse complement strand
GATCGGCGCGGACACGGGGCTCGCCGCGATGTCGTCGCTGCGGCCGACGCTCGGCGTGCGCGGCGCGTCGGTGCCCGCCGTGCTCAACGCGGTGCAACTGGTCGGCTGGGGCTCGTTCGAGATCATCGTGATGCGCGATTCCGCCGACGCGCTCGCAAAGCAATCCTTCCATCTGTCGATGCCGCTCGTCTGGACGCTCGTGTTCGGCGCGCTCGCGACGCTGCTCGCGGTCAGCGGGCCGCTGTCGTTCGTGCGGCGCTTTCTGCGCACGTGGGGCATCTGGCTGCTGCTTGGCGGCGCGGGCTGGCTCACGTGGAATCTGCTCTCGACGCACGATCTCGCCTCGCTGATGGCGCGTCCCGGCACCGGCGAGATGGCGTTCGGCGCGGGCATCGATCTCGTCGTCGCGATGCCGCTGTCCTGGCTGCCGCTCATCGCCGATTACACGCGCTTCGGCCGCACCGCGGGCGGCACGTTCCGCGGCACGCTGTTGGGCTACGGCATCGCGAACCTGTGGTTCTATGCGCTCGGCGCGGTCTACGGGCTGGCCGCCGGCGGCGGGGACGCGCTGCTCACCGTTGCGCTCGCGCAGGCCGGCGGCGGCATTGCGCTGCTGCTCATCTTGATCGATGAAATCGACAACGCGTTCGCCGATATTCACTCCGCCGCCGTCTCGACCGGCACTTTCTGGGCGCGCGCAACCGTGCCGATGCTGTCGGCCGGTTACGGTGCGCTCTGTACGCTCGTCGCGCTGGTCGTGGCGATGGGCAAGTATCAGAACTTCCTGCTTCTGATCGGCTCCGTGTTCGCACCGCTCTTCGGCGTCGTGCTGGCGGATCACTTCATCGTGAGAAAGCGCCGTGTGGACGCCGCCGCGCTGGGCCGTATCGACGGGCGGTACGGTTATTCGGGCGGCTGGCACGTGAGCGCGTTCGTCGCGTGGGCCATCGGCATTGCGGCCTATCACGCGATCAACCAATGGCTGCCGAATCTCGGCGCGACATTGCCGGCGCTTGCGCTCGGAGCGGTGTGCTATCTGCTGCTCGTGTCGACGCGGCGGGCGGCGGTGGCTTCCTGACGGGAACGACGCGCGCGGCGCGCTGCCGTCGAGCGAAAGCCGCCGGCTGCGCGGCTCAAGCCCGCCGTTCGACTCCCGGCATCACACAAAGCAGCTCGAACGCAATGTTGGCGGCCAGCAGCGCCGTGGTTCCGAACGGGTCGTAAGGCGGCGCAACTTCCACCAGATCGGCCCCGACAATGTTCAGCCCCCACGCGCCGCGCACGATCTCCAGCGCCTGAGGCACCGTCAGCCCCGCGATTTCCGGCGTGCCGGTTCCCGGCGCAAACGCGGGATCGATGCCGTCGATATCGAACGTGATGTACACGGGCCCGTCGCCCATCTGCGCGCGCACTTCGTCCATTAGCGGCGCGAGCGACTTGTTCCAGCACTCCTCCGTCTGCACGACGCGAAAGCCCTGCTCGCGGCACCAGTCGAAATCGCCCGCTTCGTAGCCGGTGCCGCGCAGTCCGATCTGCACCACGCGCTCGCAGTCGAGCAAGCCCTCTTCGACCGCGCGGCGAAACGGCGTGCCATGTGCGATTTTCTCGCCGAACATCGTGTCGTTGACGTCCGCGTGGGCGTCGACGTGGATCAGGCCGACCTTGCCGTGCTTCGCGTGAATGGCGCGCAGAATCGGCAGCGCGATGGTGTGATCGCCGCCAAGCGTGATCGGCTTGCAATCGTGCGCGAGAATCTCCCGATACGCGCGCTCTATACGACCTATCGAATCGAGCAGGTTGTACGGATTGATCGCCACATCGCCGATATCCGCGATTCGCAGCGAATCGAACGGCGCGGCGCGCGTCGCCATGTTGTACGGCCGGAGCAGCACCGATTCGCTGCGCACCTGACGCGGCCCGAAGCGCGCGCCCGTCCGGTTCGAGGTGCCGAGATCGAACGGCACGCCGACGAAGCACGCATCCAGCCCTGCGGCGGACGGCACATGCGGCACCCGCATCATCGTCGCGATGCCGCCACAGCGCGGCATCTGGTTGCCCGAAAGCGGCTGCGGACGCTCGGCGCGATGGTCGTGGAAGTGCGAATCGAAGTGTTCGGCGGGCGCAAAGAGAGAAGATGTATTCATGATGATAGATGTCGTCCAGGCGGGTGACGCTCATTACTACGCGCTTTCTGCGCAAGATAAAATGCCGCCGAAATCACCTTTACATTGATCGGCATCAATCTGTCGGCGGCGCACATGTTCACTCACCTGTCCGACCTCGACTTACGGCTCATCCGCGTGTTTCTTGCAATTGTCGACGCGGGCGGCGTTTCCTCCGCGCAGGCGACGCTGAACGTGGGCCAGTCGACCATCAGCACGCAACTCGCGACGCTCGAAACGCGGCTCGGCTACCGGCTGTGCGAACGCGGTCGCGGCGGCTTCGCGCTGACCTCGCGCGGCGAACAGTTCGTCGATGCGTGCCGGGCGCTGTTTGCCGCCGTCGAAACATTCGATTCGACCGCGCGCAACGTCGGCAAGAAGCTCGTTGGCACGCTCACGCTGGGGATGATCGGCAATACGCCTGTCAGCGCGAACGCGCGCATCAGCGAGGCGATTGCGCGCTTTCGCCAACGCGACGAATCCGTGCGCTTCTCGGTTCTCGTGCGATCGCCCGGCGAGTTGGAGGAAATGCTGCTCGCCGGGCGCATCCAGATGGCGATCGGCTACTTCTGGCATCGCGTGCCGTCGCTCGACTACACGGAAATTTTCGCCGAGGATCAGCTTGCGTTTTGCGGTCGCACGCATCCGCTTTTTGCGCGCGCGGGGCGCGTCACAGTCGCGCAGGCCGCCGATCAAGATTGGGCGTGGCGCAGCTATCCGCTCCCGGAAGCCGCCGCGCTTACGCCGCACGCCATCGCCGCCGTCGCGGACAACATGGAAGCGGTCGCGATGCTCGTGCTGTCCGGGCGGCATCTCGGCTATCTGCCCGAGCACTTCGCCGCGCCCTATGTGAAGGACGGCTCCCTTGCGCCGTTGAACCCGAAGACCATGCGCTATCGCGTCGCATTCCACATGGTCACGCGCGCGGATAGGGCGCGCGGCGCGCGCGGGACGAAAAGCGATATCGTCGATGCATTCATCGAAGACATGACGGCAGCGCATCACGTCTAGGAATTGCGGCTTATAGGCAGTAGAACGAACACGACGCGTGCTTCATTAGCACGCAACGCATCATTCGACGCTTCAATGCTTGAAAGTCATTGCCGTTTCAATCGGAGTCCTCTTATTATTGTCTTACGCATCTGCGGTTCGATGAGATTCATCTCGCTCTTGCGCGCTGTATCGCTATCCGACAGACAACAACCAATAAGAGGAACACGATGAGCAAATCTTTGCTGCACACGATAAGAGCTTGCCAAATGGCAATAACAGCCGCCGCCGTATGCATCGCCGTTTCGGCGAACGCGTACACCGTGCCGGGAGGCACGATCACGTTCAAAGGAGCGCTAGTTTCGCCGCCGTTCGCGCTGTCGACACAAACGGCGGAGCGCGAGGGCGGCGGGTTTTCGGCCCGACAGATTCAAAGAGGACAAACGACGGCGGTGGCGTTCGCCGCTTACCCGAACAGCGCGCCGAGCGCCCAGGTGTCACTGACGATAGAAAATCATCGCGCCACATCGGATGCCCTCACCGCGAGCTTCGCGGACGGCAAGGGTCATCGCATTCAACCGGCAAGCGACGGCACGTTCCATGTCGGAGCGTCGGGCGGCGTCTTGTCGATACAGGGCAAGCAAGCGTCGCCCGCGCCGGTGACACTCGTCACGCAATATGAGTAGAGAGTAAAACGACGCGCGGCTGGAAAGAGCCGCGCTGTGAAATCACCCGTTGATGACGTCCGCGCCCTTCGGCACGTTGAACTTGAAGGTATCGCTTTTGATCGGCGGATTCTTCTGGATGTTCGAGAACGTGAGCAGCGTCACGTTGCCGAAGACGTCGTGCAATTCCATCGCCTGAAGGTTGCCGTCCGTGAAGCCGATGCCGACCGTCTCGAACTGCGTGTCCTTCGCCTTCGGCGTGAGTTCCAGCCAGTCGATGCCGCCCTTCACGCCCGCATCGCGCAGCGTGAAGTTCTTGTCCAGATCATTGCTGCCGAAGAGAATTGCTGCCGGACTCGCGCCAAGTGCGCCGCCGAGCGTACGCACCGTCACCTGGTTGAGATCCTTGTCGTAGACATAGAGCTTGTCGCCGTCCGCTTGCAGCACTTGCGAGTACGGCTTCTCGTAGGACCAGACGAACTTGCCGGGACGCGCGAACATGAACGTGCCGCTGGACGTCGCGCCCTTCGTTGGCGTCGTGACCGTGCTTGCGCCGTTATTGACCTTGCCCGGCGCCTTCACTTCCTGCTGCGTGAAATCGCCGCGCGCCGCGTGAACCTGCGAGACGAACATCTTCAATTGTTCGGTGCCGCTCGCGAATGCATGCGACGCAAAGAGCATCGACGCCGACACCAGCGCCGCGGCCCATGCTTTCTTCCCCGTGTGCTGCTTCATGCTCTTGCTCTCCCTGTTGTTACCCGCTGGCGACGCTCAGTCCGCTTCGCGCGCCGGCGCAAGAATCTCGCGGTTGCCGTTCGACGACATCGCCGACACGAGCCCCGAGTTCTCCATCTGTTCCAGCAAACGCGCGGCACGGTTATAGCCGATGCGCAAATGCCGCTGCACGAGCGAAATCGACGCGCGCTTGTTCTTGATGACGACTTCCACGGCCTGATCGTAAAGGGGATCGGACTCGGCATCGCCGGAGCCGGTTCCGCCTGCGCCGGCCGCGCCTTCATCGCCCTCGCCCGCGAGACCGCCTTCCAGAATGCCTTCGATGTAATTCGGCTCGCCGTGCTCCTTCAGCTTCGCGACGACGCGATGCACTTCCTCGTCCGACACGAACGCGCCGTGCACGCGCACCGGCAAGCCCGAGCCCGGTGGCAGATAGAGCATGTCGCCCATGCCGAGCAGCGATTCGGCGCCCTGCTGATCGAGAATCGTGCGGGAGTCGATCTTCGACGACACCTGGAACGCCATGCGCGTCGGCACGTTCGCCTTGATGAGGCCGGTGATGACGTCGACCGATGGCCGCTGCGTCGCGAGAATCAGATGGATGCCCGCCGCCCGCGCTTTTTGCGCGATGCGCGCGATCAACTCTTCCACCTTCTTGCCGACGACCATCATGAGGTCCGCCAGTTCGTCGATCACGACGACGATATTCGGCAGACGCGTGAGCGGCTCGGGATCGTCGGGCGTGAGGCTGAACGGGTTCGGAATCTTCTCGTCGCGCTTCTTCGCTTCGTCGATCTTCGTGTTGAAGCTCGCGAGGTTGCGCACGCCCATCTTGCTCATGAGCTTGTAGCGGCGTTCCATCTCCGCGACCGCCCAGTTGAGCGCGTGGCCCGCCTGCTGCATGTCCGTGACGACCGGGCACAGCAGATGAGGAATGCCTTCGTAGACGCTCATTTCGAGCATCTTCGGGTCGATGAGAATAAGCCGCACCTGGTCCGCGCTCGCCTTGTAGAGCAGCGAGAGGATCATTGCGTTGATGCCGACGGACTTGCCCGAACCGGTCGTGCCCGCAACGAGCAAGTGCGGCATTTTTGCGAGATCGGCGCACACCGGATTGCCGCCGATATCCTTGCCGAGGCCCATCGTGAGCGGCGAGGCGGCAGCGGCGTAGACTTCGGAGCCGAGAATCTCGGACAGCTTGACGGTCTGGCGGCGCTGATTCGGCAATTCCAGCGCCATGAAATTCTTGCCGGGGATCGTTTCGACGACGCGAATCGACACGAGCGAGAGCGAACGCGCCAGATCCTTCGCGAGCCCGACGATCTGGCTGCCCTTCACACCCGTCGCCGGCTCGATTTCATAGCGCGTGACGACCGGCCCCGGATACGCCGCGACCACGCTCACGTCGACGCCGAAGTCTTTCAGCTTCTTTTCGATCAGACGCGACGTGTATTCGAGGGTATCGGGAGCGATGGTTTCCTGCGTTTTCGGCGGCGCATCGAGAAGTGCCAGCGGCGGCAGAGTGGAATCGCCCGGCAGGTCCGCGAAGAGCGGCACCTGCTTTTCCTTCTCGGCACGCTCGGAGCGCGCGGGCGTCGCGACCGGAGGCACGATCACCACCGGCTCGTGCTCCTCGCCCTTGACTCGCGAACGCACGACCTTGCCTTCGCGTTTGGACGCCGCCTCTTCGCCGAGCTTGCGGTCGCGGCCCGCTTCCCGGCGCAGCCGTGCGCCGGTGATCGCATTCAGGATGCCCTCGCCGACCTTTTCGCATACCGAGAGCCAGGAGAAGCGGAAATACAGCGACAGGCCGATGGCGAGCGCAATCAGAAAAAAGAGCGTCGCGCCCGTGAAGCCGAGCGCATGCGAGACGTGGTGCGCGATCAGGTCGCCGACGACGCCGCCCGGCGCGCGCGGCAGCGGCACCTTGAGCGACCACATGCGCAGCGCCTCGATGCCGTCGGTGGCGAGCAGCACGAGCACGAACGCGAACGCTTCGGCGAGCCAGGTGCGGTCGCGCGGGGCGTCGTCATCGCTCGCGGACGCCTGCGCGCCCGGCTCCGCGATGCGCCGGTAATTCGCGACGATGCGCCGCCCGAGCAGCACGACGAGCCAGTACGACGACAGCCCGAACACGAGCAGCAGAATGTCCGACGTGTAAGCGCCGACGCGGCCCGCCCAGTTCGAGATGTGATCCACGCTTACCGCGTGCGTCCAGCTCGGGTCCTTGCGGCTGTAGGAAAGAAGCGCCATGACGAGAAACAGTCCGAGCGCGACCTGGAGAATCCAGCGAATCTCGGTGAAAAGCCGCGACATGCGGTGCGGCAACGCCTGCGGGGTCGCGGAATAAGATGCTTTGGCCATTGATTCGGTGTCGCTTGTCGCGGCCCGCGCTGGATTGATGGGCGGGGCCGCATGAACGGTGACCTATTGTAAACGCTGCATTGCGGTGAACGGCGCAAAAACCGGCTCGTTCTTGCAACCTGTAACACTCCTCACATGCTGCGCAGGACGGTTTTGCGCGCAATTTCTTCGACGCAAGCCTATCAAAGCGATTGAAAGGTTCACTGGGAACGCTTTGCCAGCGGCCTTTATAATTGACGGCTTGCATCCAACTACGGGTCATCGCGCGAATCTGCTGCGCTGCTGTCGAGCCGCACGCCCCAGCCGAAGCGCGTCCGCACTGACCATCAATAACGGACCATCGCCATGTCATCACCGCAACCCGCGCCCAAGCACGCCAAAGTGCTGATTCTCGGTTCCGGCCCCGCCGGGTATTCCGCCGCTGTCTACGCGGCGCGCGCGAACCTGTCGCCGCTGCTCGTCACCGGCCTCGCGCAAGGCGGCCAGCTGATGACCACCACAGACGTGGAAAACTGGCCGGGCGATCCCTCGGGCGTGCAGGGTCCGGAACTCATGCAGCGCATGGAGGAACACGCGCGCCGCTTCAACACCGAGATCGTGTTCGACCACATTCACACGGCAAAGCTCAACGAGCGGCCGTTGCGTCTCATCGGCGATGCCGGCGAGTACACGTGCGATTCGCTCATCATCGCGACGGGCGCATCGGCGCAATACCTCGGCGATCCGTCCGAAGAAGCGTTCATGGGCAAGGGCGTGTCGGCCTGCGCGACCTGCGACGGCTTCTTCTACCGCAACGGCGAAGTCGCGGTCATCGGCGGCGGCAATACGGCGGTCGAGGAAGCGCTGTACCTCTCGGGCATCGCGAAGAAGGTGACGGTCATTCACCGCCGCGACAAGTTCCGCGCCGAGCCTATCCTGATCGACCGGCTGCTCGCGAAAGAGAAGGAAGGCGTGGTCGACATCAAGTGGAATCACGTGCTCGACGAAGTCACGGGCGATGCTTCCGGCGTCACCGGCCTGCGCGTGAAGCACACGCAAACGGGCGCGACCACCGACATCCCGCTGCAAGGCGTGTTCGTCGCAATCGGGCACAAGCCGAATACGGACCTTTTCGCCGGGCAAGTCGAGATGAAGAACGGCTACATCATCACGAAGGGCGGCACGACCGGCAACGCCACCGCGACGAGCATCCCCGGCGTATTCGCGGCCGGCGACGTGCAGGATCACATCTACCGTCAGGCGATCACGAGCGCGGGCACCGGCTGCATGGCCGCGCTGGATGCGCAACGCTATCTCGAAGCGATCGACGAAACCCCGACGCCGCACTCGATGAGCCACGAAAAAGACCGCTAAGCGAGCGGCGCAGCGCTCGGTCACAATATTCGCGCGAAGCCCGGTCCACGTCGGGCGCGCGCGGGAACGGGCCACGGTTCGCGCCGCCGGCCCGTTTTTTGTTTCCTGACACGTGCGCGCGCGTTTCATGCTTGCGCATTCGACCGGGATGGCGCGCGTGGCACAATCGGCGCGCCGCGCACCGAACGCCGTGCCTTCATCCCGCAGCCGCTTTCGTAGCCGACCCGCCTGGCCGAACGATGCCGAAAAACCATCCGCACCCGAACGAACCGAAATCCCGCCGCACGCAGACACAGCGCGCCGCGGCGCCCGCCGAGCCGAAGCCCGCCGATCCGCGCGAGGTGGCGGACGCGGTCAAGCGTGAAGGATTCGCGGGGCTCGCTTCGCTCAAGACCGCGCTGAAAGCGGACGTCGAGAAGCGGCAGATCGAACGCGCGGCGGCCGCGCGGGCCGAGCGGGAAGCTGTCGCGGACGCGGACGTGTTCCGCCGCTCCATCGGCGAGATCGCGCCGCTCAAGACGCCGCCGCGCACGACCGTCGTGCGTGTTCCGCCGCCGCCACTGCCGCTGCAAAGCCGCCGCGACGAGGAAGCCGTGCTCCAGGAAGCGCTCTCGGACGAATACGACCCCGAAAGCCTGCTCGACATCGACGAGACGCTTTTCTATTGCCGGCCGGGCATCAGCCAGGAAGTCGTGAGGAAGCTGCGGCGCGGCGCGTGGATCGTGCAGGCTCAACTCGACCTGCACGGCATGCGGCGCGAGGAAGCGCGCGAGGCGCTCGCCGAATTCATCCGCGAATCGGTGAAGCGCGGGCTGCGCTGCCTGCGCGTGATCCACGGCAAGGGGCTCGGCTCCGTCGGCAAGGAACCCGTTCTGAAGGGCAAAGTGCGCGCGTGGCTGACGCAAAAGGCCGAAGTGATTGCCTTCTGTCAGGCGCGTCCGCACGACGGCGGCTCGGGCGCCGTGCTCGTTCTGCTTCAGCCGGGCGGCACGCCGCGGCATCACAATCACCCGCAAGACAAGACCCGCTAGACGGGACGGACCGTGCATCCAAGACTCACTCTCGCCATTTCCATCATGGAGGCGTTCGCGATTTTCGCGTACGCGCTCTCCGGTCTCATCGAAGCGAGAAAGCGCAGGCTCGACGCGGTCGGCGCGTTCCTCGTCGCACTCGCCACCGCGTTCGGCGGCGGCACTGCGCGCGACGTTTTGCTCTCGCGCCGCCCGTTCTACTGGGTCGAGCATCAGGATTACGTGCTCGCAATCTTCGCGATGGCGATCTTCGCACCGATGTTCCTGCGCTTGACCAGCCGCCTCTTCGACCAGCGGGCGCTGCTCGTCACCGATGCCATCGGCCTCGGTCTCTTCAGCGTGTCGGGCACGTCCATCGCCCTCGACGCGCAGATGCCCGTCTTCACCGCGACCATGATGGGCGTTACGACCGGCGTGTTCGGCGGCATCATGCGCGACGTGCTGTGCAACGAGATTCCGCTGATTCTGCGCGATTCGCGGCCGTACGCGGTGTGCGCGTTCGCGGGCTGCTGGATTTATATCGGCCTCGCGCAACTGAAGGTCGACACCATCTATAACGTGCTGCTTTCGACCGCGTGCATTCTCGTCGCGCGGCTGCTTACGTTCAAGTTCGATATCCGCCTGCCGCACTAGCGTGCCTCTTGCGGCAGGACAGGCGGGGGAAGCCGTCCGTTTGCTACAATCGCAAAGTCAATCCGCGCCCCCTCCGGCCGCCCGCGCCGGTGCCTCGGGGCGTCTGCCTCCGGTCGTCAACACGCACACAGAACATGAACATCGAGCAAGCGCGTTTCAACATGATCGAGCAACAGATTCGTCCGTGGGAAGTGCTGGACCTGGACGTGCTGAACCTGCTGTCGATCGTCAAGCGCGAGAACTACGTTCCCGCGGCCTATCGCAACATCGCCTTCGCAGACCTCGAAATTCCGCTGCCCGGCGGCGAGCGCATGCTTGCCCCGAAGATCGAAGCGAGAATTCTGCAGGAACTGGCGATTCACAAGGGCGAAACCGTGCTGGAAATCGGCGCGGGCTCGGGCTACATGGCGGCGCTGCTCGCGCATCGCGGCCGCAGCGTGACGACGGTCGAAATCGCGCCCGAACTCGCCGAATTCGCGAAGCAGAACCTCGCGGCGAACGGCGTGATGAATGCGGAAGTGGTCGTCGGCGACGGCGCGCGCGGCTGGAGCGAGGGCGCGCCCTTCGACGTGATCTGCGTCTCGGGCGGCCTGCCGGTCATGCCGCAGGAGTTTCTGGAGCTGCTGAACATCGGCGGGCGCATCGCGGCGTTCGTCGGCACGGCGCCGGTCATGGAGGCGCAGATCATTACACGCGTCGACGAGAAGCAATACCGCGTATCGGCCGTGTTCGAGACCTTCGTCGCGCCGCTCAGGAACGCGCTGCATCCGCCAGCGTTCAAGTTCTGAACATCGCGCTTCATCGCCGGGCGGCATGCGCCCGGCGTCCGCTTCGCATCCACCGTCTGCCCTGACTATCCCATGCAAAATCTGACTGCACCCGAACTTGCCGCGTGGCTCGCCGATTCATCGCGCCCCGCCCCCGTGCTGCTCGACGTGCGCGAGCCCTGGGAGCTTCAGACCGCGAAAATGGAAAATGTCGTGTCCATACCGATGCGCGACGTCCCCGCACGCAGCGAAGAACTCGACGACGACGCGCAGATCGTCTGCATCTGCCATCACGGCGCGCGCAGCGCTCAGGTGGGCATGTTCCTGGAGTCGCGCGGCTTCACGAATATCTTCAATCTGTACGGCGGCATCGACGCATGGTCGCGTCAGGTCGATCCCACCGTACCGACGTACTGAGACTGCGGCGGCTAGCCCGCGCTCGACCACAACGCCGTTCCGTTCGCCGAGTAAATGACGAGGCTGCCGTCGTTCTGCATGTACGCGTACGCGCCGGGATGGTTCGGCGTGACCGTTTCCCAAACCTTCACGCCGTTGGCGTCGAACATGATGAGCATGCCGTTCTCCTGCATGCGCACTTCCACGCCCGGCGTGCCGCTGACTTTCGATGACCAGATCTTCGCGCCTCCGCGCACGATGACGAGATAGCCGTCGTTGCCGAGCGTCAGCGCGACGCGCCCATCGCACGAAGCGAGCGTTTGCCCGGTGGACATGCCTTCGCCCGGCGCAAGGTGCCCGCAAGCCGATGGCGCCCGCACGGCAGGAAGCGCGGCGAAGGCGTTCAGATCGGCCGCATCGGCGACAGCCTGCAGGCCCGCATCGTTCGGATGCAGATGGTCGCCGCTGTTGAAGTTCGGCGCGTACGCCGCCGCGCTTGCCCGCACGCTTGCCGCGACCTGCGCGCCCCCCGCGTCGGCGGGAACGCCGGGATCTCCCAGAACCGCTGCCTGATCGAGCACGCCGTCGCATCCGCTCGAACTTCCGCGCAGGAAGGCGTTCAACGTCTGCCGCGTTCCTTCGATGTCGGGCGTCCAGCCTGAAACGCCTTCGAATGGCGTCAGCGTCGAGCAAATCACCTTCACCTTCGCGCTGTGCGCCCGCGAGACCAACTCCTGATATGCGCCAATCAGACTCTGCAGCGAAGGCGGACTGCCGCTGAGAAGATTGTTCACCGCGTCGTCCGAAATCACGACCCACTTCACGTTTGCCTGCTGCAGCACGTCGCGATTGAAGCGGTCGAGGCCCGCCGGCCCCGACGTGTCGCTATCCCAGAAGAAGTTGTTGCCGCTGATGCCCTGATTCAGCACGCCGACGTTCATGCCCGCGCGCACGAGCCGCTCCGCGAGCCGGTTCGGCCAGCGCCTGTTCGTATTCGCCGTGGACGCCAGACCGTCCGTGATGGATGCGCCGAATGCGACGACCGCGCCGGTCGCGCCCGCGTTGATGACATCGAGATTGGTGAGGAAGTAGTACGACTGGGCGCCCGTCCCATTGACCACGCCGCCCTTGAACGACGAATCGGCGCTCACGTCGCCCGGCGCGACATACACGTCCTGCAAGCCTGCCGGATGGCCGGTGGAATTCGGCGGCGTCAGGGAAGGCACGTGAAAGCTGACGGCGACATCCGCGAGCATCGGGACCGCGAAC
>Ga0308173_10001275_pt1 | contig 12372 bp, 11 predicted proteins | sample PhyPR1_FD_203716 | JGI IMG/M metagenome (GOLD analysis project Ga0308173, IMG submission 203716) | Soil microbial communities from UC Gill Tract Community Farm, Albany, California, United States - DLSLS.P.R1 | ecosystem: Environmental > Terrestrial > Soil > Agricultural land | place: USA... | reverse complement strand
AAGTAGTACCGCTCGCCGCGGAGGTAGGACAGCAGGGCGAGAACACCGATGACGAGGACGGCGAGGAGGTCCAGCGCGATGATCCGCTGGAGGACGTCGCGGGCCCGGAGCAGGACGAGCCCACCGGCGACCAGCAGCAGCGTGAGCCAGATCAGGGCCGGGACGAGCAGGAGGGTTCGCACGGCCGTCAGGGGAAGACCCGGCGCTGACGCCGTTCGTAGGAGTCCAGCTGCTCCCGGCGCACCGCGTCCGGGTCACGGGCGTCCAGCACGTGCAGCAGCAGCTCGCCGCGCTCCTCGTCGGCCTCGACGACGATCGTGTCGGGCGCGAGCCCGACCCGGACGGCCCAGGCCGCCGCCGAGTCCGCGCGGGGGCCGATCGGGATGGTGACCAGGCCCGGCGCCGGAAGCCGGCCGCGCAGACAGCAGCCGGCGACCTGCCACGACGCGCGGGCCATGTCGACGAGGGTGCCCCCGACCAGAGCCGGCACGCCGGCCAGCCGGGGCGCGGGCGAGGGCCCCACGGCTGCCCTGTCGGGGCGGCGGACGAGGCGTCCGGCCGCGACGATGCCGGTGGCCAGCAGCACCCCCACCAGGACGTCGCCCGGCGCCACACTGGTCAGCACGAGCAGGTAGACGGCGGTCAGCGCCGCGATCCGACCGAGCACAGCGATCATCCTTGCCTCCCGGACAGGGCTTCGACGGCGTGCTGGCTCAGCGCCAGCAGGGGCTCGGGCCACAACCCCACGGCCAGTACCAGCAGCGCCAGTGCGGCGACGACCAGCCGGTTCGCCACGGGAGAGCTCGTCTTCCCGGAGCCGTCGTCGCGCCAGAAGTTCCGCTGGTAGGTCTGGAACATGTAGACGAGGGAGAGCGCGCTCCCGGCCAGCAGGAGGACGACGAGCGCCGCGCTCCCGGCCACCACGGCGGTGCGGAAGAGTTCGAGCTTGCCGATATAGCCGAGGGCGGGCGGAACGCCCGCGACGCTGAGGGCGCCGAGCACGAACGCGCCGGCCAGCAGCCGCCCGCGGAGTCCGGCCGCCAGGAAGAGGAGCGCCTTGTTCAGGGCGTTGACCACGCTGTAGAGGACGGCGGCGGCCAGGCCCACGGCGCCGCCCACGCCCAGGGCGACCAGCACGTAGCCCACCTGGCCGATGGCCGAGTAGGCCAGCATCTCCGCGGTGTCCCCGCGCGAGGCGGCCAGCACCCCGCCGTAGATGATCGATGTCGCGCCCAGGACGACCAGGGCGGTGGAGGCGAGGCGCAGCTGGTCGGAGAACACGCCGGCGCCGAACCTGAGCAGCCCGTATCCGCCGATGTTGGCCACGGCGCCGCTGAGGACCGCGGCCACTGCCGGCCGGCTGCCGGCGTACACGGTCGGCAGCCAGTAGTGGAAGGGGAACAGCCCCAGCTTGACGCTGAAGGCGACGAAGAATCCAACCGCGATCAACAGCCCGGCGTTGGCGCCCACCGCCGACATCCGGTCGGCCACGTCGGCCATCGCCAGAGCGCCGGTGACGTGGTAGAGCCCGGCCACCGACATCAGGAAGATGAACGAGCCGAGCAGGTTGACCCCGGCGAAGACCAGTGCCGCCCGGAGCTGGCGGGCCTCGCCGCCGTACGCGGTGAGCGCGTACGAGGCGGTCATCGCGATCTCGAAGAACACGTAGAAGTTGAAGACGTCGCCCGTGAGGAACAGGCCGGTGAGCCCGGCGGCGAGCAGGACCAGCAGAGCAGGGAAGGTGCGGGCCCTGGGCCCGAGGATCGCCTCGTTCGCGGTCGCGGCGATCAGCACGACGACCGACACCAGCGCGAACGTGACACCGAGTGCGTCCGCCCGCAGGACGATGCCGATGCCGGCCGGCCAGCCGCCGGTCACAAGCTGCTGCGGGCCGGAGGCGACGACCCGAACGGTGAGCACGACGAGTGCCGCGAGGGTCCCCGCGAGCGCGGCGACGGCGAGCCAGGCCACCCACCGTCGTCGGCCGTCGAGCGGGACGAGCACCGCGCCGGCGACCCACGGCACCAGCAGGGCCACCGAGAGGCTGGTCACGTGGCCTCGTCGCGGTCGCGCTGCTGCTCGGGCTCCAGTGCGTGCGCCCGTTCCGTCTCCTCGGCGGTGAGGGCCTCCCGTCTCGTCGTCCGGAAGACCACGACGACCCGGTGGACGAGGGCCAGCAGCAGGGCGAGGGTCGCCAGCCCGATGACCAGTGCGGTGAGGACGAGCGCCTGCGGGACCGGATCGCTCACGGGGCGGCTGGGGTCCGGGGCGATCGGTGCCTGTCCGCGGGTGAGACTCGCCGCGATCAGGGTCACGGCCGCTGCCTGCGAGATGAGCGCGATCCCGCCGACGACCCGGAGCAGGTCGCGTTGCAGGAGCAGGTAGGCGCCGCTCCCGAACAGGACGGCGACGGCGAGCGCGAAAGCCAGGATCATGCGCGCTCACCGGCGTCGTGTGGCTCGTCGAGCGGGGTGCCCGCCTCGCTGTCGGGATCGGCCAGGTGGTGGAGCATGACGGTGAGCACGCCGACGACCAGGAGGAAGACGCCCACGTCGAACAGCACCGGCGTGAACAGCTCGAGCGAGCCGACGGTGGCGACGTGCGCACCGGGTCCCGGACGGTGGCTGAACGGCGGCTCGCCGAGCAGGAGGGGGAAGAATCCGGCGACGAGCGCCAGGAGGAGCCCGCCCACGGCCAGCTTGGGAGCGTGTCGCAGGAAGGGGAGTGCCCGCTCCGCGCCGGAGGCCCCCAGCGCGACGTAGGTGAGTGCCGTCGCCAGGACCACGACCACACCGGCCGCGAAACCGTCGCCGACCTCGTTGTAGCCCTTGACGATGAGGTCGGCGGCGACGACGAGGCTGGGCCCCCACACCAGCCGTGCCACCTCGCGCAGCATCGTGTCCGGGCGCTTCACCAGAGCTTCCCCTTCCGCAGCAGGGTCGCCACGCCGACGCCGGCGATGAGCAGCACGGTGATCTCGGCGAGCGTGTCCAGGCCGCGGAAGTCGGTGATGATCACCGTGACGACGTCCCTGCCGTGCGCCCCCGGCGTGAGCCGGATGAACTCCGTGGCGATGCTCTCGGCCCGCGTCGGCGCGGAGAGGAAGCCCCAGACGCCCGTGAAGGCGGCCAGGCCCGCGATGCCGCCGGCCAGCACCTGCCGGCCCTGCCGGTGCGGGGCTGCCTCCGGACCGGGGAGGAACCGACCGGTCGGCGGTGCGTCCCGTGGCAACCCGGCCAGCGCGGCGAGGAAGACGAGGGTGATGGTGGTCTCGACGAGGACGGAGACCAGTGCGATGTCCGGCGCCCCGACCAGCGCGTAGATGCCCGAGAGCGCGAATCCGACGACCGACAACGCGAGCACCATCCCCAGCCGCGCACGTGAAACGGCCGCCACGACGGTCGCGACGGTGACCAGGCCCAGGAGCGGCAGGACCAGCCAGTCGATCCCCCGGACCGTGCCGACGCTGAGAGCGCCGACGGTCGGCGTCACGACGAAGGCCCATCCGGTCAGGACGCCGGCCGGCACGAGGACGGCGGCGACGCTCGTGCGCAGGTTCCGCACCTCGCGGTCGTGGAGTGCGCCCGAGATCCCGAACAGGCCGCGCAGCGTCCTCGTGTAGAGCCGGAGCGGCCCCAGCCGGTCGCCCGCCCGCGCGACCAGCGTGGACACCCGGCCCAGGGCGCCCGGCAGGAGCAGCACCAGGGCGCCCAGCGTCCAGGCGCCCAGCGCCATCAGATTGGGCGCCGAGGCCGTCGCGTGGTAACCCGGGAGCACCGTGACCGGGGCGGCAGCGGTCACCGTGCCGGCGTCCTCGGCCAGCCTCGAGAACGGCCCGGGAACCAGACCGAGGACGACGCTGATCACCCCGAGGACGACGACCGGAGCGGTGAGGAGTGCGGGCGTGGGGCGGGGTTCGGTCCGGCACCGCCCGAGGAACAGCAGGATCCAGAACCGCCCGATGTAGCCGAGGGTCAGACCCGCGGCGACGACGGCGAGCCCGGTCATCCACGGGCCGGCTCCGTGCATCGCCTCGAAGAACAGCTCGTCCTTGAAGAACCCGACGGTGAGCGGCAGGCCCGCGAGGTTGGCGGCGGCGAGTCCGGCGGAGATGGCGAGGAGCGGCCTGCGCGGGGCGAGGCCCCCGAGCCGGGACAGCCGGTCCTCCCCGGTCGCCATGGTCACCGCGCCCGCAGTCATGAACAGCGCGCTCTTGGCCACGCCGTGGGCCAGCACGTAGAACGCGGCGGCGCCGGCGGCAGTCGTCCCGCCGATGCCGTAGAGCACCACGACGTAGCCGTACTGGGAGATCGTGGAGTAGGCGAGCACCTGCTTGAGCACGTCCTGCCCCAACGCCAGCAGGCCGCCGACGACGATGGAGGCGAGCCCGACGACCTGCAGGCCGGTGAGCACGGCGTCGCTGCGGGCCAGCAGCGGGTGGACGCGGCCGAGGACGAGCACGCCGGCCGCGACCATCGCGGCCGAGTGCAGGTACGCCGAGACAGGGGTGGGTGCGGCCATGGCCTTGGGCAGCCAGAAGTGGAGGGGGATCTGGGCGCTCTTGGCCAGCGCCGCCACGGCCAGCAGGGCGCCCGCGACCGTCGTCGTCGTGCCGGACTGGGCCCGGTCGATCAGCTGCGGGATCTCGAAGGTGCCGTACCGGACGTAGAGCAGCACGGCGGCGATCAGCAGCGCCACGGCGCTGACCACGGTGACCAGCAGCGCCATGAGCGCGGCCCGCCGGGTCAGGGTCTCGGAGCGGTCGAACCCGATGAGGAAGTAGGAGCAGACCGCCGTCAGGTCGAAGAAGACGAAGAGCAGGACGAGGTCCTGCGCCGTCGCCACGCCCACCATCGCCCCGGCGAACAGGGCCATCCACGGCCAGAACCGCCACCGCTCCCGTGCCGGCCGGTTCTCGTGGGCCAGGTGCAGCGACAGGTACTGCGTGCCGTAGGCGAACACCAGCACGCCGATGCCGGTGGCGAGGAGGGCGTAGAGGGCCCCGAGCCCGTCGAGGGAGAAGCTCAGCCGCAGGTCCAGCGTCGGCGCCCACGGCCACGAGACGCTCCCCCCACCGCGGCGGTACGCCCACAAGCACAGCGCGAAACCGACGGCGACGATCGCGCAGGCCGCCCAGCCCGGCCGGTCCACCGGCAGAGCGGAACGGCCCTGGTCCTCGGAACGGCCCTGGTCCTCGGCGCGGGACTGGTCGGCGGGTTCGCCGAGGAGCCGGTGCTCGTCCACGCAGCTGAGCCTCCCCACGGCAGAGGTCGTCCGGAGTCATCGTGGCCGAAGGGACCGCTTCCCGCAGCGTCGTCCTGGCCCGCGGGGGGCGCGGACGAGTCGCGACATGGCGATGGCGACCGGCCCGTCGGCCTAACCGGGGAACGCGCGGGTGGCCGCCCTCGGCGCAGCGGGCCTGCATGGGTCCGGTGGCTGATCGCCCCGGTGTACGACCTGGCCTACGACCCCGACGGCCGTCCGTGGCGGATGCGGACGCGGCGCCGCCACTGACCGGGCTGACCTTCGCGCGGGCCTCGCCCGGCCGGCCGGCGACCCGGGTCGCCGGCTGCGCTCAGGAGTCGGCGGGGTGGCGGACGACCGTGCCGCCTCGCATGACGAAGTCCACGCGCGCCGTCACGGCGATGTCGGCGAGCGGGTCCCCGGGCATCGCCACGATGTCCGCGCACCTGCCCGGGGCCAGGACCCCCAGGTCGTCGCGCCCCAGCAGCTGGGCGGCGACCGACGTCGCCGCCCGGAGCGCCCGCACCGGCGACAGTCCGGCGGCGACCATCGCCTGGAACTCCAGGATGCCGTGGCTGAAGGGGAACATGCCGCAGTCGGTGCCGTAGGCGATCGCCACGTCGCTGGCGGCCACCAGGCGCTGGGACTCGAGGATCTGGCGGCTGTCGCGGCTGAACTTCCACACCGCCTGGGCGGGCAGCGTGCCGTCGGCCAGCGCGGCGAGGTCCTCCTGGGTCATCTGCATCGTGGGCACGACGAAAGTGCCGGCTCGGGTCGCCAGCTCGATGCCCTCCTCGTCGATGAGGTAGGCGTGCTCCAGACTGCGCGCGCCGAAGCGGATGGCCTGCTTGCACGCATCCGCACCGCCGGTGTGCACCGCGACCGGCATGCCCAGCTGTGCCGCCGTAGCCGTCAGGGCCTCCATCTCGACGTCGAACCAGGTGCCCTTCGCCGGATCGTCACCGGCGCTGAAGTAGCCGCCCGCGTTGGCCGTCTTGATCCAGTCGGAGCCGTAGGCGTGCTCCCGGCGGACCAGCCGCCGGATCTGCTCGGCACCGTCGCCCACGGCGGAGACGGGCAGGTCCCAGCGCGGCGCGTAGAAGCCGCGGACGTCGCCGTGCCCGGCGGTCGAGCTGAGGACGTGCCCGGCGACGACCAGTCGCGGTCCCGTCACGATCCCCGCGTCCAGTGCGTCGCGCAGGTCGACGGTCGGGAACTCGGGATCCATCGTGCCCAGGTCCCGCACCGTCGTGAAGCCGTAGCGCAGGTACTCCTGGGCCAGGCTCAGCCCGCGCAGCGCCTTGGCCGCCGACGAGGCGAGCGTCTGCTGGCGGAGGTCGGCTGCATCCATCGTCAGGTGTACGTGGGTGTCGATGAAGCCCGGGCAGACGGTGCGCTCCGACAGGTCGATCACCTCGGCGTCGTCCGGACGCTCGACCTGCCGGTCGACGGCGGCGATCCGCCCGTCCTGGACGAGGATCTCGGCGCGGCCGGACAGTGCGTCGCCGACGCCGTCGAACACCGCCCCGCAGATCAGGACCGAGGAGCTCATGGGCCGCGTGGTACCCGCCAGGGGCGATCGACAAGCCGCCCGTCAGCGAGGACGCTGCGTCGCGCGCTCAGAGACCGAGGTCGCTCAGTCCCGGGTGGTCGTCCGGGCGACGTCCTTGCGGCCAGCGGTAGAGGCGGTCGCCCTCGCTGATCGGCAGGTCGTTGATGCTCGCGTGTCGGCGGCGCATCAGCCCGTTCTCGTCGAACTCCCAGTTCTCGTTGCCGTAGGACCGGAACCAGGTGCCGGAGTCGTCGTGCCACTCGTAGGCGAACCGGACGGCGATGCGGTTGCCGCCGAAGGCCCACGGCTCCTTGATCAGCCGGTACTCGAGCTCCCGCTGCCACTTGCGGGTCAGGAAGGCCACGATCTCGTCGCGTCCGGTCAGGAACTCCGCCCGGTTCCGCCAGCGCGAGTCGACGGTGTAGGCGGCGGCCACCTTCTCGGGGTCGCGGGTGTTCCACCCGTCCTCGGCGAGGCGCACCTTCTGCGCCGCCGTCTCGGCGTCGAACGGTGGCAGCGGGGGACGGGTCATGGCGTGCTCCGTTCGGAGTCCTCGGCCGGACGCCGCCCGGCCGCCAGCACCTCGGTGAGAGTGTCGTCGTCCCGTGCCACCCACGCCCGGCCGTCGTCGGTGAGCACGAGCGGACGCTGGATGAGCCGCGGGTGCTCCGCGAGCAGCCGGATCCACGCGTCGGCGTCCCTGGCCATGTTTGTCAGGCCCAGTTCGCGGGCGAGCGGATCGGACATGCGGGTGATGTCCCACGGCTCCAGGCCGAGCGCGGCCAGCGCGCGCCGGAGCTCGGCCTCGGTGGGCGGGTCGTCGAGATAGCGGCGCAGGGTGAACTCGACGCCGGCCTCCTCGAGGTGGTCCCGCGCGGACCGGGCCTTCGAGCATGACGGGTTGAACCAGACCTCCACGCGCCCAGATTAGGGTGATCGTCGCCACTGCCCCCGCTTCTGGCCCTTTCTCCGCTGGTCCAGGGGGCGGGGCGCAAGGCCCTTGCCGGGCGCGCTGTGGCGGACCATCCTTGCTGTGAGACAACAGATGGTCTCATGCATTGGACGGTCCGGTCGGCTCGATCACCGGCACGGCACCGTCTAATCCACATCGGTGCGTCGAACAGCCTCGACGACCTACGGCTCGCCCACGGACAGGGGAGGCGAGATGCAGCCCGCCGTCGTCCTCACGGGTCTGACGAAGCAATTCGGCGGGGTCCGCGGGATCACCGGGGTGACGATCGAGGTGCCGGCCGGTGGCGTGTTCGGGTTCCTGGGGCCCAACGGCGCGGGCAAGTCCACCACGATCCGGCTCATCATGGGCCTGTATCGGCCGACCGCTGGCAGCGCGCTCGTGCTCGGCGCCGATCCCTGGGACCACGGCGCCGAGATCCGTCGCCGGATCGGTTACCTGCCCGGGGAGCTGGCCCTGTTCCCCCGGCTGACCGGGCGGGAGATCGTCGACCGGTTCGCTGCGGCGCGGAGGCTCGTCGACCTCGGGTACCGGGACCACCTGGTTCACCGGCTCGGCGCGGAGCTGGACCGGCCGGTCAAGGCCCTGTCCAAGGGGAACCGGCAGAAGATCGGCCTCGTCCTGGCCTTCATGCACCGCCCGGAGCTCCTGGTCCTCGACGAGCCGACGTCCGGCCTGGATCCGCTCCTCCAGGACGAGTTCGCCGCACTCGTCGAGGAATCCGTTGCCGAGGGCAGGACGGTCTTCCTGTCCTCGCACGACCTCGACGAGGTGCAGCGCCTCGTCCACTCCCTGGCGATCGTGCGCGAGGGGCGGATCGTGGCGGTCGACACCGTCGAGGGCCTGCGCAGCCGTGCGCCGCGGCGGATCGAGCTGCGCTTCGCCGGATCCGTCGAGCCCGGTGCCTTCGCACGCCTGCCCGGAGTCGATGTCGTGTCCGCCGCAGCCGGCCGGATCGTCCTCTCGGTCCGGGGGAGCGTCGGACCGGTGCTCGCGGCCGCCGTTCCCTTCGAACCCGTGGACGTCACCGCCCGGCCCGTGGACCTCGACGAGCTCTTCCGATCCTTCTACCGGGAGGAGGAAGTCGGTGCGCGGTGACGTTGCTCGGCTCGACCTGCGCCTGCGCCGGCGGAGCATCATCTGGTACACGGTGGGGCTCGGCGCCTACGCGTTCCTGATCGTCGGTCTGTACCCCGCCTTCAAGAGCGACGATTCCCTCGATGCGCTGACGCGCGGGAACGCGACGCTGAGTGCCCTGTTCGGCGCGACAGGGTCCTTGACGTCCCCGGACGGGTGGCTGAACGCCAACATCTACGCGAACTTTCTCCCGCTGTTCGTCCTGCTCACGACCATCGGCTATGGCGCCGAGGCAGTCGCGGGTCAGGACGAGTCCAACGTCCTCGGCCTGGTGGCCACACTGCCCGTGCGGCGCCGCGACATCCTGCTCGAGAAGGCGGCGGCGCTGGTGGTGCTGGCATTGCCGATCGCCTTGGTGACGATGGCCTTCGTTGTCGTCGGACGCGCTTTCGAGCTGCGGCTGGCCCTGGGCCCCGTGACCGGTGTGACGGCCGGTGTGGTGCTGCTGGGCGTCGACTTCGGGCTGCTGGCGCTCGTTGTCGGCGTCGCCTCGGGCAACCGGGGGCGAGCGCTCGGCGTGGCCGGGGGCGTCGCCGCGGCGTCGTACGTGATCAGCTCCCTGGCACCGGTCGTGGGATGGGTCCGCCCGCTGCGCTTCGCGTCGCTGTTCTTCTACAGCGTGGGGAACGGCCAGCTGGTGCGCGGGCTGTCCGTTACCGCTCTGGTCGTGCTCGTCGCGGTTGCCGTGGTCCTGGCGAGCCTGGCGACGGTCGCGTTCGAGCGGTCCGACGTGCACTGACGGGTTCCAGGGCGACGCGGACACGTCCGGTCGGCCGGCGACGGTGCCAGGATCCCGGCCATGGCCGACCTCGCCGTGCTTCTGACCGATGCAGCCGCCGGGGTCGCTGAGCACCGGGCTCAGGCGGCAGCAGGTCCGGTCGCGCCGTCGCCGGACGTCGCGACGACGGTGCGCTCGGCGCTCGGTTCCCTCCGAGACGAGCCGACGGAGCCCGGGCAGGTCATCGACGAGCTCGTGGCGGCGGTGCGTCCGGGTCTGGTCGCGACCACCGGCCCGCGCTACTTCGGCTTCGTGATCGGCGGGGCACTCCCGGCCGCCACCGCGGCGGACATCCTCACCACCGGCTGGGACCAGCCGGCGTTCAACGCGGTCACCTCGCCGGCCGCCGCCGCGGTCGAGGAGGTGGCCGGAGGCTGGCTCGCCGAGCTGCTCGGGTTGCCGGCCGGCGTGTCGGTCGGGTTCGTCACCGGGGGCCAGGCGGCCAACACCGTCGGGCTGGCGGCGGCCCGCCACCGGGTGCTGGCCGACGCCGGGTGGGACGTCGAGGGCGACGGGCTGGCCGGCGCACCGCCGGTGCGCGTGATCGCCTCGGCGGAGCGGCACGCCACCGTCGACCGGAGCCTCCGGTTGCTGGGGCTGGGCACCCGCGCGGTGACCGCCGTCGACACGGACGCCCAGGGGCGCATCGACGTCCCGGCGCTCACGCGGACGCTCGACGCGCTGCCTCCCGGACCGACGGTGGTGAGCCTGCAGGCCGGCAATGTCAACACCGGCGCCTGCGACGACCTGGTCGCGGGAGTCGCGGCTGCCCGCCGGATCGGGGCGTGGGTACACGTCGACGGTGCGTTCGGGTTGTGGGCCGCGGCAGCGCCGACCACGCGGGGCCTCGTGGAAGGCCTGGCCGGGGCCGACTCCTGGGCGACCGACGGCCACAAGTGGCTGAACGTGCCCTACGACAGCGGTTACGTGTTCTGCGCCGACCCGGCGGCGCACCGGGCGGCGATGTCGTTCACCGCCGCCTACCTGACCGGGCACGGGGAGGGCGAGGTCCGCGCACCCAGCGACTACGTCCCCGAGTCGTCACGGCGGGCACGCGGCTTCGCGACCTGGGCGGCGCTGCGGGAGCTCGGACGCAGCGGCGTGGCCGAGCTGGTGGAGCGCTGCTGCGCGCTGGCCCGACGCTTCGGCGACCGGGCGGTCGACCTCGACGGGGTCGCGGTCCTCAACGACGTCGTCCTCAACCAGGTGCTGCTCCGGTTCGGGGACGACGACGCGGCCACCGACGCCGTCGTGGCGGCCGTCCAGCGCTCGGGCGAGGCGTGGATGGGCGCAACGACCTGGCAGGGCAGGCGCGCGATGCGGATCTCGGTGTCGAACGCGACGACGACCGAGGACGACGTCGACCGCGCCCTGCGCGCGGTGTCCACCGCCTGGACGGCGGTCGCCCGCCGCTGACTCGCCGGGACGACGGGACCGACGGTGACGACGCGCGAGTGAATGAATGCGGTGTGCTGCCGGCTCCGCCGGGCAGGTGGCGTGCCGGGACCCCCGGGTGTCGGATGAGAGCCCGCGCATCGACGGCCGTCGAGGAGTCCCCATGCCGCGTCGACGTACCTTCCTGCTGGCCCTGACCGCGCTGACAGCGGGCGTCCTCACCGGCCCGACGGTCGCGAACGCCGCTGCGGCCGGCCCGCCGCCGGAGAAGCAGCCGCTGGCGATCGGTACCGGAGGCGCGGTCGCCACGGTCGACCCCGACGCGACACGGGTGGGTCTGGACGTCCTGGCCGCCGGCGGCAACGCCGCCGACGCCGCGGTCGCCGCGGCGGCCGCCCTGGGCGTGACCGAGCCGTACTCGGCGGGCATCGGCGGCGGCGGGTTCTTCGTCTACTACGACGCCGCCACCGGGAAGGTGTCCACGATCGACGGCCGGGAGACCGCGCCCCTCGCGATGGGCGCCGACGCCTTCCTCGACGCCGACGGCAACGCCCTGCCGTTCGAGGAGGCGGTCGAGAGCGGGCTGTCGGTGGGGACGCCGGGCACGCCCCGCACCTGGGCGAGGGCACTGGACGAGTTCGGCACGCTGTCGCTCGGTCAGGCGCTGCAGGGTGCGATCCGGCTGGCCGACAAGGGCTTCGTGGTCGACGAGACGTTCCGCCAGCAGACCGCCGACAACGAAGCCAAATTCCGCCGGTTCGCCCCGACCGCCGACCTCTTCCTCCCGGGCGGGGGTCCGCCCGCTGTCGGTTCCGTCTTCCGCAACCCCGATCTGGCCGACACCTACGAGCTGCTGGCCGCCAAGGGCGTGAACGAGGTCTACACCGGTGAGCTCGCCCACGAGATCGTCCGTACGGTCCAGCACCCGCCGGTGGCGGCGGGGCAACCCGGGGTGCGACGGGGACTGCTCGAACCCGTCGACCTGGCGCGCTACACCGCTCCCGACCGGGAACCGACCCACGTCGACTACCGGGGGCTCGACGTGTACGGCATGCCTCCGCCCTCGAGCGGCGGCTCGACCGTCGGTGAGGCGCTCAACATCCTGGAGCGCTTCCCGATGAGCTCGCTGTCCGACGTGGCCGCCCTGCACCGCTACCTCGAGGCGAGCGCCTTGGCCTTCGCCGACCGCAACGCCTACGTCGGCGACCCGGCGTACGTCCAGGTACCCCTGGCCGAACTGCTCTCCGACGAGTTCGCGGCGGAGCGGGCATGCGCCATCGACCCGGACATGGCCCT
>Ga0308173_10001273_pt1 | contig 12377 bp, 11 predicted proteins | sample PhyPR1_FD_203716 | JGI IMG/M metagenome (GOLD analysis project Ga0308173, IMG submission 203716) | Soil microbial communities from UC Gill Tract Community Farm, Albany, California, United States - DLSLS.P.R1 | ecosystem: Environmental > Terrestrial > Soil > Agricultural land | place: USA... | reverse complement strand
CGAGAACGAGATCCTGAAGGCGCGTATCGCTGCCCTTGAGGCGAAAGTTGCAGGCCCGGCTTCGGGCACCGCCGGTGCCAGGCGCGCCGGCGGCAAGAAGGCTGGCCCGGAGGCGTGATCCTGAGCGAGGAAGAAGTGCAGGACGAGCGCGACGACGGCGCGCCTATCGAAGTTCTCGAGCAATATTTCGAGGCACGGGGCTGGGCGTGCGAGCGCACCGGCGACGGGGAAATCGTTGCCTCCGCAACCGGGAGCTGGGCGCAGTACGAGCTGCGCGGCGTGTGGCGGCCCGAGGATCAGGTCCTCCAGTTCCTCGCCTTTCCCGACATCAAGGTGGCGGCGGAGAAGAAGTCGACGATCTACGAGGCATTGAGCCTCATCAACGAACAATTGTGGCTTGGCCATTTCGAGATGTGGTCGGGATCGGGGCTGGTGGTGTTCCGTCATTCGACGATCCTCGATACGCGCAGCGACGAAGGGCTCAGCCTCGAGCAGGCGGAGGCCATTGCCGAGGCCGCAGTCGAGGAATGCGAGCGCTTCTACCCGGTGTTCCAGTTCGTCCTGTGGGGCGGCAAGTCGCCGGGCGAGGCGATCTCCGCGGCGCTGATCGACACGCATGGTGAGGCTTAGGGGCGACGAAGCATGACCGTCAGTCTTCAGCTTCCCCAACCGACCTGGTTCGTCGGCTGCGGCAATATGGGCGGTGCCATCCTCGATGGCTGGCGCGCGGGCGCGCTGGACCTGAACCCGGTCACGGTGATCCGTCCGAGCGGCTCGCCTGTGACCGGCGCTCGCGTGGTCACGAGCTACGGCGAAGCAGGGCCTCCGCCGGCGCTGGTCGTGCTCGCATTCAAGCCGCAGAAACTGGACGAGATCGCGGCTGAGCTGAGGCGCTTCCTTGGTGCGAAGACGGTCGTGGTCTCGCTGCTCGCGGGCGTTGAAGCGGCGAGCTTGCGCCAGCGCTTTCCGGGAGTGGCCGCGATCGTTCGAGCGATGCCAAACCTGCCGGTAGCGATACGCAGGGGCGTGACCGGCCTGTACACTCCGGATGCAGACGACAAGTCCCGCGAGCAGCTCAACGACCTCTTCGCCGCGCTCGGTTTCGCCATGTGGATGGCGGACGAAGCGAAGCTGGCGGCCGTCGGCTCGGTTGCCGGTGCGGGGCCGGCCTATGTCGCCCGGTTCATCGCTGCACTGACCAAGGCCGGGCAGAACCGCGGCCTCACCGAAGAGATCGCATCCGTGATCGCGCGCGAAACGGTGCTCGGGACTGCCTGGATGGCGGCAATGTCCGGCGAGGACATGGCCTCGGTCGCCCGGCGTGTCGCCAGCCCCAATGGAACCACCGAGGCGGGTCTTGCGGTGCTCGACGGATATGAGGCCCTCGATCTGCTGATTGCGTCCGCGATCGAGGCCGCCGCGCGTCGCGGCTCGGAGCTTGCGGAAGAGGCCCGGGGGCCCTCGCTTGTAGAGTCCGCGCGCCTGTCCTAGTCGCGCGGCATGGCCGCACCACAAAGCTCTACTTTCGACGACCGCGACGGTTTTATCTGGCTAGATGGGGAGATGGTGCCGTGGCGCGACGCCCGCGTACACGTCCTCACCCATGCGCTGCATTATGCGAGCAGCGTGTTCGAGGGGCAGCGCGCCTACAACGGCGAGATCTTCAAGCTGAACGAGCATTCGGAGCGACTGCGGCGCAGCGCCGAGCTGCTCGGTTTCGAGCTTCCGTGGAGCGTCGAGGAAATCAACGACGCCTGCATCGAGGTGCTGAAGGCGAGCGGCTTCACCGACGCCTACATGCGCCCGGTCGCCTGGCGCGGGTCGGAATCGATGGGCGTCGCTCCCGGCATCACCAAGCCGCACCTCGCCATCGCTGCGTGGGAATGGGGCAAATATTACGAGCCGCGCATGTCTGAGAACGGCATCCGGCTCGAGATCGCACCTTGGCGGCGCCCGGCGCCCTATACCGCGCCAACAGCCTCGAAGGCTGCAGGCCTGTACATGATCTGCACGCTGTCGAAACAGCATGCCGAGGCGAACGGCTATAACGACGCATTGATGTTCGACTGGCGCGGACGGGTTGCCGAGGCGACTGGCGCGAACGTGTTTTTCGTGCGCGATAATCAACTGCATACGCCGACGCCCGACTGCTTCCTCGACGGGATCACCCGGCGCACCGTGATGGACCTCGCCCGCAACCGCGGCGTCGAGGTGAACGAACGCGCGATCTGGCCCGAGGAACTCGAGACCTTCGAGCAGATGTTCCTGACCGGCACCGCGGTGGAGATTACGCCCGTCCGCTCGGCCGGTCCGTGGAACTTCGAAGTGGGCGATCTCACTCGCCAGCTTGCGAAGGACTACGACGACCTGGTGAACCGCCGGATTCCGAACGCCTGAGGGCCGTGAACCTAGCTGTGAGTTCCGAACAGCAGGCCCTTGGCAGTGGGAAATCCCCTCGCTATCAGGCCGCCAATCCGCGCTGAAGCATCGCTTCGGTGCGGCGTCGCACAGGTGCCGTCCGGCACATCCGATTTCGCGTCAAAGGGGTATGATGGCCACCAAGGCACAATCCGCTGAGGGTCCCGAAAGCACAGAGACTGGGGGCGATGGTGTGCGCCGCCGCGACTTCCTCAACGTAGCAGCGGTCAGCTTCGCCGGGGTCGGCGCGGTTGCCGCGATCGCGCCGCTGCTGGTCCAGATGGCCCCATCCGCCGACGTGCTCGCGCTGGCGACGACCGAGATCGACATCTCGAAGGTCCAGCCGGGGCAGGGGATCAAGACCCAGTGGCGCAAGCAGCCGGTGTTCGTCCGCAACCTGACGCCGAAGGAGATCGCCGAGGCGGATGCCGTTGCGGTGGACTCGCTGAGAGATCCGGAGACGCTCGCGCAGCGGACCAAGGCCGGCCACAAGAATTGGCTGATCACGCTTGGCGTCTGCACCCATCTCGGCTGCGTTCCGCTCGGCATCGGCGAGGGTGAGAACAAGGGTCCGTTCGGCGGCTATTTCTGCCCGTGCCACGGCTCCATGTACGACACCGCGGCGCGCATTCGGCAGGGGCCCGCGCCCAAGAACCTTGTCGTTCCGGATTATGCATTCAGTACGCCGACCATGGTTACGATCGGCGCAAAGGGGTAAGCGGTAGATGAGCTTTTCCTGGGCCAAGCCCTACGAACCCAAGCACCCGGTGATGAAGTGGGTGGACGAGCGTCTGCCCCTCCCGCGTGTCGTTTATGGCGCGATCGGCGGCGGCTATCCGGTGCCGCGCAACCTCAACTACTGGTGGAACTTCGGCGTTCTCGCCGGGATCTTCCTGACGATCCAGATCGTGACCGGCATCGTCCTTGCGATGCATTATTATGCGACCACCGACGGCGCGTTCAATTCGGTCAACCAGCTGATCATGCGCGACGTCAACGCCGGCTGGCTGCTTCGCTACGCGCACATGAACGGCGCGAGCTTCTTCTTCATCGCGACCTACATCCACATCTTCCGCGGGCTTTACTACGGCTCGTACAAGGCGCCGCGGGAGCTGGTGTGGATGCTCGGGCTCGTCATCTACCTCTTGATGATGGCGACCGCCTTCATGGGCTACGTGCTGCCGTGGGGGCAGATGAGCTACTGGGGCGCGCAGGTCATCACCGGCTTCTTCTCGGCGTTTCCGGTCATCGGTGAACCGCTCCGCGTGTTCATCCTCGGCGGCTATGCGCCTGACGAGGCGGCGCTGACCCGCTTTTTCTCGCTTCACTATCTGCTGCCGTTCGTGATCGCGGGCGTCGTGATCCTGCACATCTGGGCGCTGCACATCCCGGGTTCGAGCAACCCCACCGGCGTCGACGTGAAGGACGAAAAGGACACGCTTCCGTTCCACCCGTTCTACACCGCCAAGGACGGCTGGTTCGCTGCGGCCTTCCTGCTGGTCTACTGCGTGGTGACCTTCTACGCGCCGAACTACCTCGGGCACCCGGACAATTACATTCCGGCGAACCCGCTGGCGACGCCGGCGGAGATCGTGCCGGAGTGGTACTTCTGGCCCTTCTACGCGATCCTGCGCTCGTTCACCTTCGACTTCATCCTGCCGGCGAAGCTGTGGGGCGTGCTGGCGATGTTCAGTTCGATCCTGCTGCTCTTCTTCCTGCCGTGGATCGACAAGTCGCCGGTGCGTTCCGGCTCCTACCGTCCGGTGTTCAAGCGCTTCTTCTGGCTGCTCGTGGTCGACGTGCTGGTGCTCGGCTGGTGCGGCGGCGGTGCGCCGACGCCGTTCCGCGCCGCGCTCGGCCAGATCAGCGCGGCTTATTACTTCCTGCACTTCCTCGTGATCCTGCCGCTGGTCTCGCGCTTCGAAACGACGCTGCCGCTGCCGAACTCGATCTCGGAGAGCGTGCTTCACGGCGAGGCGGCGGAAGCCGCGCCGGCAGGGCAGGGCAACACACGCGGCGGCTCGGTCGCGACCGCGACTGCGCACTAAGGGGACGGTAAGACAGATGGTCCGTGTTATTGGTTTCCTGGTCGGGCTGGTCTTCGCCGGCGTCCTGCTGATCTCGTTGATCAGCGGAGTTGCGACCAACCTCAGCAGCCCGCCCGCGCCGCTCGCGTCGGAAGAGTTCCACAAGCATCCAAAGCCGCTGCGGCTCGCGTCGGACGGTCCGTTCGGCAAGTTCGACAAGGCGCAGCTGCAGCGCGGCTTCCAGGTCTATTCGGAAGTCTGCTCGGCTTGTCACAGCCTGAAGCTGGTTTCCTTCCGCGATCTCAAGGAGCTCGGTTACACCGACGCCGAGGTGAAGAAGATCGCCTCGGACTGGAAGACGCAGGTTCCGTCGATCAACCCGGAGACCGGCGAAGCAGCGGGTCGCAAGGCGTTGCCTTCGGACAACTTCCCGTCGCCGTTCGCCAACGAGACGGCCGCGCGCGCAGCCAACAACAATGCGCTGCCGCCGGACCTGTCGCTGATCACCAAGGCGCGTGAGGGCGGGGCTGCCTACGTTTACTCGCTGATCACGGGCTATCAGCCGCAGCCGGCCGAGCTTCTGAAGAAGTTCCCGGACGCGAAGACGCCGCAGGGCCTTCATTACAACCCGTACTTCGCGAACCTGAACATCGCGATGCCGCCGCCGCTGACCACCGCCGGTCAGGTGACCTTCGCCGATGGCTCGCCGTCGACGGTGGATGGGATGGCCAAGGATGTCGCGGCGTTCCTGGCGTGGACCGCGGAGCCGAACCTGGAGAGCCGCCATGCGGCGGGTGTCTCGGTGACGATCTTCCTGCTGCTTGCCTCGATCCTGGGTTATCTCGCCTATCGGCAGATCTGGCATGACGCGAAGCGCGTGGTTCGGGTGACCGGTCCGTTGGAGGCCGAGAACCAGGCGAAGAGCCGCAGCGCGAAGGCAAAGCAGGGCGTCGCCGGCTAAGCCGGAGCTCCCAATTCCGGGACGCCGGTTAACGTTAATTCAGCGCGCGTTCACTCGGACGCGCGCCACCGTGTCGAGCAACTCCGGAAGTGTTGGAGAATCGACATGGCTATCGCTCGACTGAAGCTTGCGGCCGCGGCAATCCTGGCAAGCGTTCCCCTCGCCGGCTGCGCCTACGACATGTACGGCGACCCGTACGGCTACGGTTACGGGCCCTCCAGCGGCGTATCCATCGGGGTCGGCTACGGCGGCGGGTACGGCGGCTATGGGTACGGCAGTTATGGCTACGGGTACCCGTACGGCAGCTATTATGGCGGCTACGGCTACGACCCGTTCGGCTGGTACGGGAACTATTACTATCCGGGCACCGGCATCTACGTTTACGACCGCTACCGTACGCGGCACGTGTGGAGCGACGACCAGCGGCGCTATTGGGAGCGGCGACAGCACCGCAGCGGCACGAGCACAGGCGGGAACTGGAGCGGCTGGGACCGCTCAGGTTGGTCCGGGCATAACAGCACGGCCACGACGGGCACGGTGCCGACTACCCGATGGAACCGCAGTTCGGATTACCGCGGCGGCGGCTGGCGCAGCCGATCGACGACAACCACCGATGGCGAGCGTTCGCACCACTGGTCTGGCGACCGCTCAGGTCGCGGCCATTCCAGAGAGAGTTCGGACGAGCGGCCGAACTAGTCTGCTGGTTCGCCGGCCGGCCGCCGGCGCATCAGCACGATCGAGATGAAGGTCATCACAGCCTCGCCATGCTGATTGGTGACCGTCGTCTGCGTGCGGAAGGAGCCCATTTCCGGACGACTGCGTGACGGCGTCTTCTCCAGGATCTTTCCGCAGACGTGCAGCGTGTCGCCGGGGTAAACCGGTTTCTTCCACCTGAGCTCGTCGATGCCGGGGGAGCCGAGGCCGGCCTGCTGATCCTGTACGACGTGCCGGGCGATGACGGCCATGGTCATCGCGGCCGTATGCCAACCACTGGCCGCGAGCCGGCCGAAGTGGGTCTTGGCGGCTTCTTCATCCGACAGGTGGAAGGGCTGGGGATCGTACTTGCGGGCGAAGTCGAGCACCTCTTGCCGCGTGACTTCGTAGCTGCCGAAGTCAGTCTCGGCGCCGACCACCAAATCCTCGAAATAGATCATGGGCGGAGCGCATAGCCGCGCGGTGAGCTTCGCGCTACGCTCGGCCCGTGGCGACCCAATCACCTTCTGGCACGCACTGGCACCCGCGCCTGATCGAGGCGGCGATGGCGCTGAACGAGAACCGGCTCGACGTCGCCGAGCGCATTCTGAAGCCGCACCTGAAGGAGGACCCGTTCGACGCTGCAGCCGTCCGCATGCTGGCCGAGCTTGCCGGTCGGATCGGCCGGTGGCGCGACGCGGAAAGCCTGCTTCGGCGAGCGATCGATCTGGCGCCGGGATGGTCGGCACCCAGGGCCAATCTGGCGCTTGTGCTCGGGCGCATGGGCCGTCCGGCCGAGGCGATGGAACTGCTCAACGACGTCTTCGCGCAGGAGCCGGACGAGCTTGGCCACTGGAACCTCAAGGCGGCAACGCTCGGGCGCTTGGGGAACTTCGATGAAGCGATCGCCATGTACGAAGCCGTGTTGCGCCGGGCTTCAAGGCAGCCGCGGGTGTGGATGAGTTATGCGCATCTCCTGAAGACTGTCGGCAGGCTTGAGGACGGGATCGGCGCGTACCGGAGAGCGATCGAGATTCAGCCGACGCTTGGGGAGGCGTGGTGGAGCCTTGCCAACCTCAAGACCGTCAAGTTCAGCGACGAGGACGTCGCCGCCATGCAGCGGGCAATCGAAGGCGCCGGCATCAGCGACGATGATCGGTGCCATCTCGATTTCGCGCTCGGGAAGGCGATGCACGATGACGGCCGGATAGAGGAGGCGTTCGAGCATTACGCCCGGGCGAACGCGCTGCGGCTGAACATGCATCCTTATGCACCGGGAGAAGTGCACCGGCTGGTCGACCGCAGCATCGGTGCATTCACTCGGGCGAGCTTCGCTGAGCGGCCGGGCGGCTGCCAGTCGCCGGACCCCATCTTCATCGTGGGCATGACCCGCGCGGGTTCGACATTGCTCGAGCAGATCCTCGCTTCGCACAGCCTCGTCGAGGGCACTTCGGAGCTGCAGGACATTCCGATCCTGGCGCGGCGCGCCCCCAAATATCCGCGCAGCGCCCTCGATCTCAGTGAGGACGAACGGCTGTCGCTCGGGGAAGAGTATCTCAAGCGGACCCTTGTCCAGCGACGGACCGGCAAGCCGTTCTTCATCGACAAGCTTCCGAACAACTGGATGTGGGTTCCCTTCATCCAGCTGATCCTGCCGCGTGCGAAGATCATCGATGCGCGGCGCCACCCGCTTGGCTGCTGCTTTTCCAACTTCCGCCAGCATTTCGCACGGGGCCAGGATTGGGCCTACGACCTGGGCCACCTCGGCCACTATTACGCCAATTACGTCCGCCTCATGACGCACGTCGATACGGTGCTTCCCGGACGGGTGCACCGCGTCATTTACGAGCGGCTGGTCGACGACACCGAAAACCAAGTCAGACGTCTGCTCGACTATTGCGGTCTCGAATTCGAACCTGCTTGCCTGGAATTCTACAAGACGGAACGGGCCGTGCGGACACCCAGTTCGGAGCAGGTGCGACGGCCGATCTACCGCGAGGCGACCGAGGAATGGCGGCCCTACGAACTGTATCTTGGAGCTTTGAAGGAGGCCCTTGGACCTGTTCTCGATGCCTATCCTGAGGCGCCGGCAGCGACCTGAACGCAACGCATCCGGTACAATCCGCAGCCTTCAGCAGCGTTGCCGTTGACTTTCAGCAACAGCTCTGTCGCAATGCGCACATATTTGCCGAGCCGGGGGGGTAGATGGGTAATCGGAAAATTCGCGCGCTGACGCTCGGGCTTCTCGGGACGACTGCGTTCGTGACGCCTGCGTTGGCACAGAACGTGCCGCCAGCGACGGCAACACAGCCCCGGACGACGGGTCAGTCACCCGCCCCGAACACCAATGCTACCGACGTGACGACCCCGCCGCCGCCCGTCCAGCGCGCGCAATCCGCGGCGGGCATGCCCGACACTTCCGAGATCATCATCACCGCGACGAAACGCGAGGAGAATCTCCAGAACGTTCCGATCAGCGTGCAGGTGCTCGGCACCCGCAAGCTCGACCAGCTGAACATCTCGAACTTCGAGCAATACACCAAGCAGCTGCCGTCGGTGACGTTCCAGACCGTTCAGCCCGGCTACACGACGGTCTACATCCGCGGCGTTGCCGCCGGTGGTGACGGCAACCACTCGGGCTCGCTTCCGTCGGTCGGCACTTATCTCGACGAGCAGCCGGTCACGACGATCGGCGGCACGCTTGACGTCCACATCTACGACATCGCGCGCATTGAAAGCCTCGCCGGGCCCCAGGGCACCCTTTACGGCGCGTCGAGCGAGGCGGGCACGATCCGCATCATCACCAACAAGCCCGAACTGGGCGTCACGACCGGCCGGGTCGATGGCGAGATCAACCGCGTCGCTCATGGCGGTGTCGGCGGCAAGCTCGAAGGCATGATCAACGTGCCGCTCGGTGACCGCATCGCGTTTCGCGGCATCGCTTTCTACCAGCGTGACGCAGGCTACATCGACAATGTGTTCGGGCAAGTCACGCTGTGCGGCGACCCGGTCTATGACCCGACCGATCCGACCTCGATCACCGGCTGTGTCCACAACGGCATTCACTTCGACAACAGCAAGTTCCTCAAGAACAACTTCAACGATCAGAAGATCTACGGCGGCCGCGCTGCGCTGAAGGTCGACCTCGACGACAATTGGACGGTCACGCCGACGTTCATGTACCAGAAGACCAAGGCCGATGGTGTTTTCTGGATGGATGAAGGCGCGGGCGACCTGAACACCGTCCGCTACCAGCCCGAAGTCTCAAAGGACCGCTTCTGGCAGGCAGCACTGACCGTTCAGGGCAAGATCGCGAACTTCTTCGACGTGACTTACGCAGCGGCCTACATGGACCGGCCGCGCTTCGCGACAAGCGACTACACCGATTACACGGTCGCTTACGACAATTCGTACGAATATTGCGGCGGGCTCAGCAACTGCTTTTATTTCCGCGACAATGCCGGGAACGTCATCAACCCGCGCCAGCACATCGCGGCTACCGATCACTTCAAGAAAATGAGTCACGAGCTCCGCTTCGCGACGCCCGCCGACCGGCCAATCAGGGCACTGGTCGGCGCCTTCTATCAGGACCAGAAGAACCACATCTTCCAGAACTATCTGGTCGACAACCTTGCCACGAACCTCTCCGTCAGCGGCTATCCGCAAACGCTGTGGCTGACCAATGAGCGGCGCGAAGACAAGGATTACGCAATCTTCGGTGAGGCCAATTGGGACATCACCCACCAGCTGACGCTGACCGGGGGGCTGCGCTTCTACAGGTTCAACAACACGCTCTATGGCTTCGCCGGCTTCGCGCCCGAGCCCAATGCAGTCGCCTCTCACACGGGCCAGGACCGCTGCCTCACGGTGAACGGCAACGAGGCGTTCAGCGACCCGACCAGTGCACTCGCCACGGGCAACAGCGGCCTGGACATCCCCTGCTACAATGTCGCGGATATCGGCTCGAACGGATCGGCCGTGCCGCGCCGCAGCAAGGGCAGCGGCCACATCCACCGGCTGAATGCGCAGTGGAAGCCAGCGCAGAGCGTGATGTTCTACGCGACCTGGTCCAGGGGCTTCCGCCCGGGCGGCATCAACCGCCAACCGGAAACCGCGCCTTATGCGCCGGACTTCCTCACCAACTATGAGGCCGGCTGGAAGACGACGTTCGGCGGCAGCAGATTCCGGTGGAACGGGGCGATCTTCCACGAGAAGTGGAACGGGATCCAGCTCAGCTATCTCGGACCGAACAGCCTCACGATCACTCAGAACGGCCGCGCGGCGAGGGTCAACGGCATCGAGAGCGACATCAACTACACGGTCGCGGGCTTGTCGCTGTCAGCCGCAGCCGCCTACACCGACGCCAAGACGATCGGGAATGTCTGTCATGCGGCGATCGCGGTCGATCCGTCGCCCGACTGCTCGGGCAAGGATTCGAAGGGCAAGGCCGATTTCATCATCGTGCCATCGGGTACGCGCCTGCCAATCACTCCGAAGTTCAAGGCAAGCGCGACGGCTCGCTACACCTGGCCGGTCTGGTCAGGGAATGCGCACGTCCAGGGTGCTCTGTCGTACCAGGGCCGCGCGCCATCCGAGATCAGGCCGGACGAGAATGCGATCGAAGGCAACACCAAGGCATCGGCCCTGGTCGACCTGTTCCTCGGCTACGACTGGGGCAAGTACGATTTGGAACTGTTTGGCACGAACATATTCGATGAGCGTAACGAGCTGTCGCGCACCGTGGTCTGCAGCGTTTGCACTCAGGTGAAGATCGTCCCCGGTCGGCCACGCACGATCGGAATTCGCGCCGGCATGAAGTTCTAAGAGGCAGAAGGGCGGTCGGCGGCAACACGTCGGCCGCTTCTCCGTTGTCGCGCCTATGACTGACGAACGGCCGCCCCGTCGCGTGCAATGGCGCTTCATTGCCTCCATCACGACACTCGCCTTGATCTGGCTAGCGATGCTGCTGGGCGGGACCGGTCCTCTCGACAGAAAAGTGTACGAGGCGCTGTACGCGGGTGACCGCCCGGCACTTGCCGCGACCGCGCACGTCCTCACTGCACTTGGCGAGCCGACGGTTCTCATCGCGGCCACCGTCCTGTGCGCACTGTGGCTCTGGTACATGGGTCGGGCCCGGCTTGGCCTTACGCTTCTGGTGATTGCGATGCTTGGGCGCGCGCTCAGCGAGGTGCAGAAATACTGGATCGGACGCGACCGCCCCGATCTCGAGGCCCATCTGGTCGTCGTGAAGACCCGGTCCTTTCCGAGCGGTCACGCGAACAGCTCCATGATCTTCTATCTGGCGGTGGCGCTGGCTCTCACCGCAGGCACGCGGTGGGAACGCCCGGCGGCCGCTGCAGCTGTGCTGCTGTCGCTGCTCGTCGGGATAAGCCGCGTGATGCTCGGGGTGCACTGGCCGAGCGACGTCATCGGCGGCTGGGCGTTCGGGCTCTTGTGGGTGCTGCTGACTCTCAAGCCGGCGGAGCGGCTGCTGCGCGCGACCTAGACGTTGAAGCGGAACAGCAGGACGTCGCCATCCTGCACGACATATTCCTTGCCCTCCGAGCGCAGCTTGCCGGCGTCGCGAGCGCCGGCTTCGCCACCGCAGACGATATAGTCGGCGTAGGCGATCGTCTCGGCGCGGATGAAGCCGCGTTCGAAATCGCTGTGGATCGCGCCTGCGGCTTCGGGCGCCTTGGCGCCCTTGCGGACGGTCCAGGCGCGGGACTCCTTCGGGCCCGCGGTGAAGAAGGTGATGAGGCCGAGCAGCTCGTAACCGGCGCGGATCACGCGGGCGAGGCCGGTCTCCTCGAGCCCGAGGTCGGACAGGAAGGCCTCACGTTCGTCCGACGCGAGGGTTGCGATCTCCGCCTCGATCGCGGCTGAAACAACGACGGCTTTCGCATTCTCGGCTGCTGCCTTTTCGAACACGCGGGTGGAGAGGGCATTTCCTTCGGCCGCGTCTCCTTCATCGACGTTGCAGACGTAGAGCACGGGCTTGGCCGTGAGCAGCTGCGCTCGGACGAGCGCCTTCTCCTCTTCCGCATCTTTGGGCTGCGTCAGGCGCGCCGGCTTGGACGCGCGAAGCAGCTCGAGCGCCTGGCTCAGCACCGATGCCTCCACCTTCGCATCCTTGTCGCCCTGCTGCGCCTTCTTGACGAGGTTCGGAACGCGCCGCTCGAGGCTGTCGAGGTCCGCCAGCATCAGCTCGGTCTCGACCGTCTCCGCGTCCGCGATCGGATCGACGCGGCCTTCGACGTGCGTCACGTCCCCGCCTT
>Ga0308173_10001272_pt1 | contig 12381 bp, 12 predicted proteins | sample PhyPR1_FD_203716 | JGI IMG/M metagenome (GOLD analysis project Ga0308173, IMG submission 203716) | Soil microbial communities from UC Gill Tract Community Farm, Albany, California, United States - DLSLS.P.R1 | ecosystem: Environmental > Terrestrial > Soil > Agricultural land | place: USA... | reverse complement strand
CGGCAAGCCTGGTAAGGGTAGAGACCGCGCCGGGTCAACCCTGCAGGGATTCGAGGAGTCCGCCCAGGACCCGGTCCAATTCGGCCAGGTCGGCCGGGTCCAGCTCGACGAGCTGCCGCGGGGGCCGGTCCATGATCTCTTCGGCCCGGGCGGCCATGGCCCGGCCCGCCTCGGTCGCGTTCACCAGCTTCGAGCGCCGGTCGCCCGGATTGACGGTCCGTTCGACCAGTCCCCGGCGCTCCAGGTCGTCGACCATCAGCGTGGTGTACGGGGCGTCGGTGGCCAGCTTCTCGGCGAGTTGGCGCATGGTCATCGGGCCTTTGGCCAGCCGGCGCAGCGCCTTGACCCGGAAGAAGCTCATCCCGAGGGCCTCGGCGACCTCGCGTTTGAGGTCGTGGTCCAGCACCATCGTGCGCATCACGTCCCAGACCCGGCGGGCCGCGGCGTCATCGGAGTCGCTCATCGGGCTGATACGGCCACCTTCTGCTGGTCGGGGTCGAGGCGGGCTGCGGTGGCGGCCGCGGTGGCCCTGGCCCACCGGCCTGTCGTGATGATACCGAGCAGGAGTACGGCGCCGCCGTATCCCGCGATGATCCACCAGGCGGTGGAATCGGTCGGCCCGGAACCGGCGATGACCGAGCCGGCCACCGCCACGCCGAGCGACTGCCCGACCTGACGGCTCGTGGAGGCGATCCCGGCCGCGACCCCGGCCTGCGAGTCGGGCATCCCGGAGACGGCCGTGTTGGTGATCGGCGCGTTGACCACGGCGAACCCGAGACCGAAGACGGCGTACGCGGCGATCAGCCAGCCGTAGGGCGTCGAGCCGCTCAGGTCGGTGACCATCACCGCGGAGATCATGAAGCCCAGCCCGGCGATGACCAGCGAGGGCCGTGGGCCCTTGGCGGCGACGAGCCGTCCGGACAGCGGGCCGAAGATCAGTGTCATCGCGCCCATCGGCAGGGTGAGCAGTCCGGCGTGCAGTGCCGACAGCCCTCGGACCTCCTGGAGATAGAGGGTGTTGAGCAGAAGGAACCCGCCCATGCCGGCGAAGGCGCTCACCGCCAGCACGGTGGCGCCGGCGAACGGCACGCTGCGGAAGAATCGCAGGTCGAGCAGGGGTTCGGTACGGCGCGGCTCGTAGAGCAGGACCCCGACCAGCGCCGCCAGGGACAGGGCGAAGCAGCCCAGGATCTCGGGGGAGAGCCAGCCGCGGTGCGGGCCCTCGATGATCCCGTACGTCAGGAAAAGGAGCGTTCCAGCGACCAGCACCTGCCCGATCGGGTCGGGCCGCCGAGCGCGCGCGGCCTTGGACTCGGGGACGTACCGGGCGGTGAGCGCCAGGGCGGCCAGCCCGACCGGGATGTTGATCCAGAAGATCCCGCGCCAGCCCACGCCGGAGCCGATCATCAGGCCGCCGATGACCGGGCCGAGCGCCATGCTGATCCCGACGACCCCGCCCCAGATCCCGATGGCCCGGGCCCGCTCGGCCCGGTCGGTGAAGACGTTGGTGATGATCGACATGGCGACCGGGTTGAGCATCGATCCGCCGATGGCCTGCAGCGCCCGGGCGGCGATCAGCCAGCCGGCGGTGGGCGCGAGGCTGCAGGCCAGCGAGCCCAGGGTGAAGACGACAAGGCCCAGCTGGAAGGTGCGGCGCCGGCCGATCCGGTCGGCGGTCGATCCGGACAGCATGAGCAGGCTGGCCAGCACCAGGGTGTAGGCGTCGATGATCCACTGCAGGCCGTCGACGCCGGTGTGCAGGTCGTGCTGGAGGGAGGGTCCGGCGACGTTCACGATCGTGTTGTCCAACCCGACGATCAGGAGGCTCATGCAACAGATCGCCAGGACGAGCATGCGGCGGCCATGGCTGAGTTCCGGCACAGGCGGTCAACTCCGTGTTCTCAGGACGAGATTGGTTATATGCCTACAATGGTTGTGACTCTACAACTATTCCGTCCGGAGTGTGAAGCTGGCCCGATACGCCGTCGGGGTCAGACCCAGCTGGCGATCGAGATGGGTGCGCAGAGAATCGGCGGTGCCCAGCCCGCTGCGCCGGGCCACCTCGTCCACCGGCAGGCTCGTGGTCTCCAGCAGCTCACGGGCCCGCTCCACCCGCTTGTGCAGCAGCCACTGCAGCGGCGTCAGCCCGGTCTCGTCGCGGAACCGGCGGGTCAGCGTGCGGACGCTGACCCGGGCATGCCTGGCCAGGTCCTCCAGGCCCAGCCGGTGATCGAGCCGGCCCAGCGCCCAGGCCCGGGTGCCGGCCAGTGACTGGCGGTCGTCGGCGGGCACGGGGGTGGCGATGAACTGGGCCTGTCCGCCCGGCCGCACCGGCGCGACCACCACCAGCCGGGCCGCCTCGCCGGCCACGGCCGCGCCGTGGTCGGACCTGATGATGTGCAGGCACAGGTCGATTCCGGCGGCCAGCCCGGCCGAGGTGAGGATCCGGCCCTCGTCCACGTAGAGAACGGCCGGATCGAGGTCCACCTTGGGGAACATCGCGGCGAACTTCTCGGCCCTTCGCCAGTACGTCGTGGCCCGTCGCCCGTCCAGCAGACCCGCGTGTCCCAGCACGAAGGCCCCCGTGCAGATCGACACGATCCGGGCGCCGCGCCGGTCCGCCCGCCGGAGTGCCTCGATCGTGCGCGGATCGGCGTCCGACTGGCGCCGGGTGCCCGGCACGATGATCGTGTCGGCGTCCTCCAGCGTCTCCAGGCCGCGGCGTACATAGAGGTCCTGATCGCTCTCGGCCTCGACCACCCCGGGATCGGCCGTGCACATCAACACCTCGTAGCGCTCTCCCGGCAGGGTGCCGAAGACCGTGCCGGGGATGGCGCTGTCGAAGGGGACGACGGGCGGCACGCAGAGCACGACGACGCGATGCCGGGTCCGGGGCGAAGGAGCGGGGGTGGGGACGAGCACGGCCATGGCCAGATCCTCGGGAAGTATGGCATTTCGGCCACTGTCCCACGGTCCGGGCGCTCGGGCAAAGTGATCGGCATGTCCTCCAAGCGGATACACCGGGCCTGGCCGGTCGCGGCCGTCGCGTTCGTGGCGCTGATCGGCGCGGCCGGCTTCCGCTCCACCCCGGGCGTGCTGATGGTGCCCTTGCAGGACGAGTTCGGCTGGTCCCGGGCGACCACCTCGTTCGCCGTCTCGGTGAACCTGGTCCTGTACGGGCTGACCGCGCCGTTCGCCGCCGCGCTGATGGACCGCTTCGGGATCCGCCGGGTCACCGCCGCCGCCCTCGCGCTGATCGCTGCGGGCAGCGGCTTCACCGTCTTCATGAATGCGAGCTGGCAGCTCGTCCTGTGCTGGGGCGTGCTCGTCGGGCTGGGCACCGGCTCGATGGCGATGGTGTTCGCCGCGACGATCGCCAACCGCTGGTTCGACAAGCACCGCGGCCTCGTGCTGGGCGTGCTCACCGCAGGCGGGGCGACCGGCAACCTGATCTTCCTGCCGCTGCTGGCCTGGCTGGTCAAGGCGCACGGCTGGCGAAGCGCCTCGCTGGTGGTGGCCGGCGGAGCGCTGCTGGTGGTGCCGCTGGTCGTGCTGATCCTGCGAGAGAGCCCGGCGCAGGTCGGGCTGCTCCCGTACGGCGCGACCGAGCCGCCGCCGCAGGCCCCGCAGCGGACCGGCGCCGCCCGTACCGCCGTGGCGGCACTGCGCGAGGCCTCGCGGACCAGGGCCTTCTGGCTGCTGGCCGGCGGGTTCTTCATCTGCGGCGCCTCGACCAACGGGCTGGTCGGCACGCACTTCATCCCGGCCGCACACGACCACGGAATGCCGGAGACGACGGCGGCGGGCCTGCTCGCGCTGGTCGGCGTGTTCGACGTGGTGGGCACCATCTTCTCCGGCTTCCTCACCGACCGGATGGACAGCCGGACCCTGCTCGGCTGGTACTACTCGCTGCGCGGCCTGTCCCTGCTGGTGCTGCCGGTGCTGTTCGCCTCGACGCCGCACCCGAGCATGCTGGTCTTCATCATCTTCTACGGCCTCGACTGGGTGGCGACCGTGCCGCCGACCGTGACGCTGGCCCGCGAGGTGTTCGGGCCACAGAAAGGCACGCTGGTGTTCGGCTGGGTCTTCGCCGCGCACCAGTTCGGCGCCGCGATCGCCGCCTGGGTCGCCGGGCTTATTCGTACCTCTCTGGGCTCCTACACGCTGGCCTGGTGGGGCATCGGGGTGATCTGCCTGTTCGCCGCGGGGATGTCCATGTCGATCGGCCGTGGCCGCCGCGCCAACGTGGAGCCGCCCGCCCCGGTGACCGTCCCCACGTGAACCTCGCCGGGCGTTGAACCCGGCGCCGCCGTGGCCGCGTACTGCCTGCCGACGTGACATCCCGGCAGCGAAGGGACACAGGCCATGCCTGCTAGAACGCCCAGCGACACCACGGGCCCGGGTATGGGCGGCAAATGGTACGCCGGCACCCCTCTCGGTAAGAAAGCCAAGGCGGTTCGCCCGTTTACCGGCAATTCTGGTTCCGGCCACTAACCCCCGCGACTGGCGAGTCATACATGGTCTTCCCCGCGGCTGCGCGACACCGCAGCGATTCCAGACCGGCGAGCGGGCCGGACGGCGGGCCGTGGAGCTGGTTCCGCGGCCCGCGTCCGACCGCTGGACCTGGCGACCAGCTCGACGAGCAGGTCATTGTCACTGAGCTCTACCGCGTGTACGGCCGGCCGCTGCGCTCCCTGGTGCTTCGGCTGACCGGAGGAGACGCGCACTGGGCCGAGGACGTCGTTCAGGAGACGATGATCCGAGCGTGGCGCAGCGCGCATCAACTCGACTCTCACGCGACTTCACTGTTGCCTTGGCTGGCGACCGTCGCTCGTCGTATCGTCATCGACGACAGGCGCCGCCGGAGCGCTCGCCCGCAGGAGGCGGGAGAAGGGCCGCTGGAGCACATGCAGGCGCCGGACGGGATGGAGGACCTGCTGCGTTCGGTGGTCGTGTCCGAGGCGCTCAGTGCGCTCTCGCCGGCGCACCGGGAGATCCTCGATGAGACGTTCTTCCGGGACCGCTCGGTGAATGACGCCGCGGTGGCGCTCGGCATTCCGGTGGGCACCGTGAAGTCACGGGTCTACTACGCCCTGCGCGCCCTGCGCGTCGCGCTCGAGGAGAGAGGGCTGGCGCCATGAGCCCGCCACCGCGCGTTGAGCACACCGACGTCGGGGCCTACGCCCTCGGGCTGCTGGACAACACCGACAGACAGGCCTTCGAGCTCCATCTCAACACCTGCCGGGCCTGCCGGGCCGAACTCGCCGCACTGGCCGAGGTCGCGGTCACGCTGTCCAGCGTGGACGTGCCGTCGAGCCAGCGGCACCGCCCGCTGCCCAGCCCCGACCCCGCCGAGTCGGCGGCGGTCACCGATCTCATGCTGCGCCGCGGGCTCGCCCAGCGGCGACAGCGCCGCAACCGGCTGGTGCTGAGCGCCGCCGCGGCCGTGGTCCTGCTGGGCGGCGGCATCGGGGTGGGGACCTCGTTCTCCTCCGGATCCTCCGGAGACAAGCCCAACGTCAGCACCGTCGCGATGACCGGCGAGCTGCACTCGGCCACCGACCCGGTGAGCGGGGCGCACGGCACGGTCGCGCTGCAGCCGGTGCCGTGGGGGACCAAGGTCGGCCTGGAGCTGGCCAAGGTGACCGGGCCGCAGGCCTGCCAGCTCATCGCGGTCAGCGGCGACGGCGCCGAGCGCGTCGTGACCGGCTGGGCCGTGCCGCCCAAGGGGTACGGGCTGCCCACCAATCCCAAGGCGCTGGTCGTGGACGGCGGCACCGAGATCTCCCGCAACCAGATCAAGCGGTTCGACATCCGGACCACCACCGGGCACACGCTGCTCAGCATCCCGGTGTAAGAACCCCGAGCACGTCGACAGGCCGGGCACTCCGCGCAGTGCCCGGCCTGTCGGGTGTGGGATCAGTGGTCGTGGTGGCTGTGGTCGTCGCCCGCGGTGATCTCGCCGCCCACCTCGGAGCGGAAGTTCTGGAGCTGCTGGTCGGTGCCGACGATGATCCAGCGGGCCCCGATCAGATAGATGCCGCCCCAGTTGCGGGCTTCGCTGAACCAGGTCTTGGCGGCCTTGTCGCTCGGGAAGGTCAGCAGTACGTACCGGCCCGAGCTGTTGGTCTTGCAGTAGCCCTGCCGTAGCTCGGCCGCGTTCGTCTGGACCTGGACCGTGCAGCCGGTCTGCTTGGCCAGCGTCTCCAGGCTCATCGGGACCGCGGCCGGGGCACTCGCCCTGCCCGGCCCCGCGGAGCAGCCGCCCACGGCGATTCCGGCCGCCAGCAGGGCGGCGACATGCGTGTACCTCATCTCCTGGCTCCCTTCCGCTCTGGGGTACGCACCGGCCGTCGCCGCGAGTTCACTCCAACGAATCTCCAAAGTCCGCGTGGACCTCGTGATACAGGAGAATGATCGGGGAAGAGGAAACCGGGGAGGCTATTACCGATGAGCGACATCACCGCTTCGACCGAATGGAAGGCGCTGACCGCGCACCACGCCGAGATCGGCGGGCTGCACCTGCGCGACCTGTTCGAGTGGGACGGCACGCGGGCCGAACGGCTGACGGCCGAGGCGGGCGATCTGTTCCTCGACTACTCCAAGCACCGGATCACCGACGACACGATCCGCCTGCTAGTAGCGCTGGCCGAGAAGGCCGGGCTGGCCGAGCGGATCGAGGCGATGTTCGGCGGACGGCACATCAACATCAGCGAGGACCGGGCGGTGCTGCACACCGCGCTCCGGCTGCCGCGCGACGCCACGCTCGTCGTGGACGGGCAGGACGTCGTGGCCGACGTCCACGCCGTGCTCGACCGGATGGGGGCCTTCGCGCGGAAGGTCCGGTCGGGGGAGTGGACCGGCTTCACCGGCAAGCGGATCCGCTCGGTGGTCAACATCGGCATCGGCGGTTCGGACCTCGGCCCGGCCATGGCCTACACCGCGCTGCAGGACTTCGCCGACCCGGACATCTCCTGCCACTTCGTCTCCAACGTCGACCCGGCCGACATCCTGGCCGTGCTGAAGAAGGCCGACCCGGCCGAGACGCTGTTCGTCATCAGCTCCAAGACCTTCACCACCCTGGAGACCCTGACCAACGCCAAGGTCGCCAAGCAGTGGCTGCTCGACGGGCTGGGCGGCGACGAGTCCGCGGTGGCCAAGCACTTCGTGGCGGTCTCCACCAACGCCGAGAAGGTCGCCGCCTTCGGCATCGACACTGACAACATGTTCGGCTTCTGGGACTGGGTCGGCGGCCGCTACTCCTACGACGGAGCGATCGGCCTGTCGCTCATGCTGGCCATCGGCCCCGAGGGCTTCGGCGAGATGCTGGCCGGGTTCCACGCCGTCGACGACCACTTCCGCACGACGCCCTTCCACCGGAACATGCCGGTGCTGATGGGCCTGCTGGGCGTCTGGTACAACGACTTCTTCGGCGCGCAGACCCGGGCGGTCCTGCCCTACAGCCAGCGGCTGGCCCGGTTCCCGGCCTACCTGCGGCAGCTGACCATGGAGTCGAACGGCAAGTCCGTGCAGGTCGACGGTTCTCCGGTGACCACCAAGACCGGCGAGATCTGGTGGGGCGAGCCGGGCACCAACGGCCAGCACGCCTTCTACCAGCTCCTGCACCAGGGCACCCGGCTGGTCCCGGCCGACTTCATCGGCTTCTGCGAGCCCTATGCCGACGTCGAGGGCATGCACGACCTGCTGACCGCCAACCTGTTCGCGCAGACCTCGGTGCTGGCGTTCGGCCGCACGCTGCAGGAGATCGAGGACGAGGGCGTCGCGCCGGAGATCGCGCCGCACAAGGTGATGCCGGGCAACCGGCCCACCTCGACCATCCTCGCGCCCAAGCTGACCCCGTCCACGCTGGGCCAGCTCGTCGCCCTCTACGAGCACATCGTGTTCGTCGAGGGCGTCGTCTGGAACATCGACTCCTTCGACCAGTGGGGCGTCGAGCTGGGCAAGAAGATGGCCACCAGGCTCACCCCGGCGCTGGTGGAGGACGATCTGGCCGTCACCGACCTCGACGCCTCCACCCTGGCGCTGGTCCGGCGCTACCGCACGGCCCGGGGCCGCAAGGGCTAGGACACGGCTCTACGGCCGGCCCGCGCCGGGGACGGTGACCGGGAGGGTGAGGATCTCGCCGGTGCGCGGGCCGGTGGTGAGGCGGGTCAGGTTGTCGACCACGCCGTCGGCCTGGTGCCATTCGGCGGTCAGGATGAACAGCGTCGTAAGGTCCGGGCCGCCGAGCATCACGGCGAAGGGGGCCCGGTGCTCGGGAAGCTCCACGCGGTCCAGAATCCGGCCGCCCTCGGCGACGCGGACCACGCCGGTGCCGCCGTGCGACACCCATACCGCACCCTCGGCGTCCAAGCAGATGCCGTCGGGGCCCAGGTCCTCGGCGAAGACACGGCGGTTGGACAGGCCGCCGTCCTCGTCGATGTCGAAGGCGGTGAGCCGGCCGGCGAAGGACTCGGAGATGATCAGCGTTCGATCGTCGGGGGTGATGACCATGCCGTTGGGGAACTGGATGTCGCCGGCGACCTCACGGACCTCGCCCGACGGGGTGATGAGCCGGATGTAGCCGGGCTTGGGCGGCTCGCCGGAGGCGAAGGCGAAGTCGGCCCCGTTGACGTAGATGTTCCCGCGGGCGCTGACGACGATCTCGTTGCCGCCCTGCTCCGAGTGGACGGCCATCGACCCGTCAGGCTCCCGGCGGCGCAGCTTGTCGCCGGTCATCAGCAGCCGGCCGTCGGGCAGCCACTCGATGGAGTAGCCCATCGGATGGGCCAGATCCACCGGGATGGCCTCGTACTTGCCGTCCAGATCGACCGCGACGATCTGCCGGTCGATCCAGTTGCAGAACCACAGCCGGTCCTCGTGCCACCGGGGCGATTCCGGGATCCCCAGGCCGGTCAGCAGGGTCTTCGTTTCGGGCATGACGCCTCCTCGTCGATGACGCTTGTCAACCTCTACACGAACGGGCGAGGTCCGGATCGACAGCGACACCCGGGCATCCGCACAGCGCAAACCGAGCGCTCAGGCGGCGGGGAGTTCCACGGTGACCGTCAGGCCGCCTTCCTCCCGGGGATCGATGGTGACGGTGCCGTCGTGCGCGTCGGTGATGGCCCGCACGATCGACAGGCCCAGGCCGCTGCCGCGTTCGGAGTCGATCCGGTCGCCGTGCAGGCGGCGGAAGGGCTCGAAGATGAGGTCGACCTCGTAGGACGGGACGACGAGGCCGCTGTTGGCCACCACCAGTTCGACCCGCCGGCCGCGCCGGCGAGTGGTCACCCAGACCTCGCCGCCGTCCACGTTGTGCCGGATGGCGTTCTCCACCAGGTTCTGCGCGATCCGTTCCAGGAGTACGGCGTCGCCGGTGGTGGGCGCGGGATCCAGCAGGCGCTGGATGGTGATCGAGCGCTCCTTGGCCGCGGCTGCCGTCTGGTCGACGACGTGCTCGACCACGTCGGCCAGGTCGAGTTCGGAGCCGTCGAGGATCGACTGCTCGCCCTCGGCCAGCGCGAGAAGGCCGTCGATGAGCCGTTCGTGCCGGGTGTTGACGATCAGCAGCGACTCGCCCAGCCGTTTGAGGTCGTCGGAGGCGTCCGGACGGCGGACCGCGACGTCCACCAGGGTGCGGTTGATGGCCAGCGGGGTGCGCAGTTCGTGTGAGGCGTTGGCGACGAAGCGGCGCTGCCCGGCGAAGGCGCGGGCCAGCCGGGTGGTCATCGCGTCGAAGCTCTCGGCCAGGTCGCGGACGTCCTCCCGCGGCCCCTGGTACCCGATCCGCCCGGTCAGGTCATGGCTCTGCGCCACCTTGCGGGCGGTCTCGGCGACCTGGGTGAGCGAGCGCAGCGCCCAGCCGGAGAGATACCACCCGGCCCAGGTCGCCAGCGAGGTCGACAGCACGACCATGACCCCGCCCCAGAGTTTGATCGAGTCCATCGTGCGGTTGCCGGACGCCTTGGCGAGACTGCTGGGCGTGCTCGGCATCGCCCAGAGGCCGTAATCGCGCATCAGCCTGGACTGATGGGCGATCTCGCCGTGCGCGTGCTGCTGTGCCTTCAGCCAGCAGACGGTGAGCACCAGGACACCGGTCAGCAGGGTCATACCGCCGCACATGAGGGCGATGCGCAGCCGGATGGTCGGCTTCATGGAATCTGGTACCCCACTCCGGGAATGGTCTCGATGATCGGCGGGTCGCCGAGCTTGCGCCGCAGCTTCATCAGCGTCACCCGTACCGTGTTGGTGAACGGATCGGTGTGCTCGTCCCACACCTTCTCCAGCAGATGCTCGGTGGACACGACCGCGCCGTCGGCCCGGAGCAGTTCGGCGAGCAGGCCGAACTCCTTGCGGGCCAGCGGGACGTAGCGGCCGTCCCGGAAGACCTGCCGATGCGCCTGGTCGAGCAGGACCCCGGCGCGTTCCATGGACGGCGGCGTGGCCGGGGTGGCCCGGCGGCCCAGCGCGTACACCCGGGCGAGCAACTCCTCGAAGGCGAACGGCTTGGCGAGGTAGTCGTCGGCACCGAGCATCAGTCCGGCGACCCGGGAGCGCACGTCCCCGGCGGCGGTGAGCATGAGGACCCGGACCAGGACCCCGGTGCCGACCAGCTCACGGCACACGTCGTCGCCGTGCACCACCGGCAGGTCGCGGTCCAGCACCAGCACGTCGTAGTCGTGCACGGTCAGCCGCTCCAGCGCGGCGCCCCCGTCGTAGGCGATGTCGACCGCCAGGGCCTCGGCCCGCAGGCCCTCGGCGATCGAGTCGGCCAGCATTCGCTCGTCCTCGGCAACCAGCACCCGCATAAGGCCTCCCCGTCGGCCGTCCAGCGTCCCGCGCATGAAATAACGCGAGCGTAACCAAATCTGGTTATGTCGGCGTTAGGGATCGCTGGCTGAACTCGGGGCCATGACGATCTCATTGATCCGGCGAGCGACCGCTCCGCCGGAGGTTCGGCGGGACTGGACGGCCGCCGCGCTCTGGGTCGGCTGGGCGGCTCAGGTCGCGGTGCGGCTCTGGGCGTACTGGCCGGCCCGCCGTCCGGCCGCCTTTCCGGACGAGGCCGGATATCTGCTGGCCGCTCGATGGCTGGCGGGCGGGCCCGGCGCGGATCTGTCGCATTCGACGTTCTACCAGGGCGGCTATCCACTTCTGCTGTCGCCGGTCTACTGGATGACCGCCGATCCGGCCACCGCGTACCGCCTGGTCGTCGCGATCGGCGCGCTCGTCGCAGCGGCGGTGTTCCCGCTGGCGGTGGGCATCCTGCGGCGGCTGGGGCTGACCACCAGGGCCGCCTGCACGGCCGGGTTCGCGGTGGCGCTGCTGCCGGCCAACGTCTTCTTCGGCGGATGGGCGCTGGCCGACTCGATCCTGCCGGCCATCGTGGCGGCCTGGCTGCTGGCGCTGCTCAGGTTCGCCTCGTCCGGAGGGTACGCGGCGGGGGTGATGTCCAGCCTGGCCGCCGCGTACGCCTGTGCCGTGCACTCGCGGGGATCGGTGGTCCTGGTCGTGCACGCCGGTGCGCTGGGCTTCATGCTGATCCGCGGCTGGACCGAGCGCCGCCGTGCCCTGGCGGCGCTCGCGACCCTGACCGGTGGTTACGCGGCAGCCGCGGTGCTCAACGCGCTGGTGCTCCAGGCGCTGTATCCCCAGGGGGCGCGGAACCTCGGCGCGATCCTCACCTCCCGGCTGACCTCGGCCGACGGGCTCGGCTGGAGCCTTTCCGGGGCCTGCGGTCAGCTCTGGTACGTCGTCGTCGCCACCTACGGGCTGGCCGGGGTGGGGCTGGTCGCGGCGGTCGCCCGGATGTGCGATCGATGGGCCGAGCGGGCCTCGCGGCTCGCCGCGGGAGCGCTCGTCGCCTGCACGCTGGGCATCGCGCTGGCGTCATCGGCCGCGCTGCCCGACGAGCACCGGGTGGGCAACTTCGCCTATGGCCGCTACCTCGCCTGCGTCGCGATTCCGCTGGCCCTGGTGGGGATGGCCGTGCTGGTACGCGCGGGCCGCCGGTCGATGGGCCATACCGCCCTGGCCGCCCTCGCGCTCGTCGTTGAGACCACGCTGGCCGTCACGGCGTACGCGGGCGACCGGCTGGAGCACTACGACTTCATCGCCTTTGACTTCCCGGAGACGTCGTATCTTACCGGCAACGGGCGGTCGCTCGACATGTTCCGCGCCGGGGCCGTGGCGATGGTCCTTGCCGCCTGCCTGATGGCGGTACGCCGGCGTCCGGTGGTGGTGGCGGCGCTCGTGCTCGGGCTCAATCTCGGCTTCGTCTGCTGGTCCGGCGCGCAGTCCGCCCGCCCCGCACCGGCCGCGCTGCCTCGCGGCGGCGGTGTCGAGATGAGCCCGGGCCTCGGCTGGCGGGCCGCCCTC
>Ga0308173_10001270_pt1 | contig 12385 bp, 10 predicted proteins | sample PhyPR1_FD_203716 | JGI IMG/M metagenome (GOLD analysis project Ga0308173, IMG submission 203716) | Soil microbial communities from UC Gill Tract Community Farm, Albany, California, United States - DLSLS.P.R1 | ecosystem: Environmental > Terrestrial > Soil > Agricultural land | place: USA... | reverse complement strand
GTCATCCTCTCACTGCTTTACACGTATGTCGGTGGGGTCAAGGCAGTGATCTGGACCGATGCCGCCCAGTTCGGCCTGTTTCTGCTCGGCGGCCTGTTCGCCCTCTTTTATATCCCGACGCTCATCGAAGGCGGCATGGGGAAGGTGTTCAGCAGCGCCGCTAGCGCTGGCAAGCTGCATTGGCTCAATGTCACTCCACCTCCGGGCAAATCGTGGTTCCAATTCCTGCTCGGTTCTCCGTTTAACATCTGGATGGGCATTATTGGAGGCACGGTGATGGTCATGTCCTCTCACGGCGCGGAGCAGCTTATCGTGCAGCGTGTGCTCACCTGCAAAAGCGTCACCGATGGCCGGAAAGCGCTCGCGCTCAGCGCAGTGGTGATTTTTCCGTTGTTTCTGATCTTTCTCATCGTCGGCGCGATGCTCTGGGTTTTTTATCAATCGCACCCCTTCCAAATCCCATTGCCTGAATCGCGGCCCGGTTCGGGAATCAGTGCCAATGATTTCGTCTTCCCGATCTTCATGATGACCGAAGTGCCGCACATTTTGAAAGGATTCCTGATCGTCGCCATTCTCTCGGCCGCCATGTCGTCTGTCAGTTCCGCGCTGACCTCGCTCGCCTCCGTTTCCACAATGGATTTTGTGAAGCATCTGTTGCCTGGCCGCAACGAAATGTTCTTTCTGCGTTTCAGCAAGGCCTCGACAATTTTCTGGGCGGTCGCTCTGATATTTATCGCTTATCTGAGCCGGCACGTCGAATTCGTGCTCAACGCCGCCTTCTCATTGCGAGGCCTTACGAGCGGCGCGCTTCTGGGCGGGCTCATCCTCGCCGTGTTCTGGAAAAAAGGCCGCGCCTTCCCGGTGGTAACCGGCATGCTGCTCTCGCTTGTCGTCATGACTGCTATCCAGGTCCTGCCGAAACTGGAACAAACCAAACCCCTCTGGACTAAATGGATTGGGCCCGAAATCCATTGGCCTTGGTATACTCTCATCGGTCTCATCATAACTGTCTCTACCGCATGGGTCCTCTCCCGGCTCATTCCCGCGCGTGATTAATTGTGGGTGTGGCGAAAGGTTGCCTGCTAAAGCAAGCGCTCCGCAAAACCCGGAGCGCGAGCGGTCCTCCGCTCCCAGCGCGTTCGAACACGAAGGCAGCGCGGGAGAACTTTGTAGCCTCCCTTTGTTTCCTGGCTGCTGCGAGCGAGGGACCGCTCGCGCTCCGGTCGCTGGTCCCGGCCCGGTGGCCTGAGTGCCAGCTTGCACTTTAATAAGGCCTGTCGGCACCCTGGGCCATCGCGGGCTGTTGAACCCGCTGAGAACCACGGCTAGATTTAACCATGTCCTTCCTCAAGCTCGAGTTTGTGGCCGGCAGCGTGCATCTGCCTGAACTCGGTCTTTGGCTCGACGCGCATGAACCCGAGACCGGGCCTGAACGCGTGTTTGTCAGCCATGCGCATTCCGACCACACCGCTGCCCATCGCGAAGTCATCCTAAGCGCGCCAACTTCGAGACTGATGCAGGCGCGTGTTCCGGGCGAGCGGTTGGAACACGTGCTGGAGTTCGGGGAGACACGTGAGTTTACCTACGCCGGAAAGATGTTCCGCATCAAACTCGTTCCCGCCGGACATATCTTCGGAAGCGCGATGGCGCTGCTCGAATACGCGGGCCGGACGTTGCTCTACACGGGTGACTTTAAAATGCGGCGCGGCCTCTCTGCCGAACCGTGCGAACCCGTGCCCGCTGATGAGCTGATTATGGAGACTACTTATGGCCGGCCGCAGTATCTGTTTCCACCGACGGAGCAGGTGCTGAAAGGCGTGGTCCGATTCTGCCGTGAATCACTCGATAATGATGAAACGGCCGTGCTCCTCGGCTATTCACTTGGAAAGAGCCAGGAATTGCTCTGCAGCCTCGGGGACGCGGGATTGCCTTTGATGCTGCATGGCACCGTGTTCCGGATGACTCAGATTTACGAGCAATTCGGCCATTGTTTTCCAAGGTACGAGCGATACGAATCCGGAACTGCGCGAGGCAAGGTCCTGCTTTGCCCGCCGAACGTCGTGAACTCGGCCATGCTCCGCAACCTGGGCCGCAAACGCACGGCTATCCTGACGGGGTGGGCTGTCGATCCCAACTGCCGGTTTCGTTATCAATGCGATGCCGCGTTTCCGCTGAGCGACCATGCGGATTTCAACGATTTGCAGGAACTCGTCAAGCAGGTTCAGCCGAAGCGGGTTTACACTCTGCATGGATTCGCGGCGGAGTTCGCCGATACCCTCAGACGACAAGGAATCGATGCGCAAGCATTGAGTGAAGACGAGCAGTTAGGGCTGGGTTTGGTTCTCAACGAGCATGCGTCTGCCCCTCACCCCCTCGTTCGTCAAAAGCACTCCGGAGGGCAGGCCGGCGCTCTCCCGATCGGAGGGGGAGAGGGAGAACGACGGGTTCCGGAGGGGCTTCCAGCGGCAGGGCCAACGCCCCAAGATGCTCACTCGTTCCGCGCCTTCGCTGAAGCCTGCGCGAAAATTGCCGTGGACAGCCGCAAGCTGGAAAAGATTCGCATTGTCGCAGATTATTTGCGGAGCTTCCAGATCGCGATCAGCCCTCTGGTCGCCTCCACGACACAGACTATCACGACAGATGGGCAAGCGGTCGGTCTTGCCGCGACTTGGTTTTCTGGCCGACCTTTCGCTGCGAGTCAAAACAAAGTTCTGCAAATGGGATGGGCCGTGCTCCGGAATGCTTTGTGCGAGGCAGGCGGTATCGACGAGCAAATGCTTCACCACATTTACCTCAAGCACAGCGATTCCGGCGAAACCGCGGCGGAAGTGCTGGAGCACAGGCAAGCGCAGCTAACCAATGCCGAGCGGCCATTTGGGCTGTCGCTGGCTGAAGTGGACGAATTGTTCCAAAAGCTACACACAGCCCGGGGCTCGCTCGCTAAAACCCCGCTGCTCCTCCGAGCACTGCTCAAAGCGTCGCCGCTCGAAGCCAAATACCTCGTGAAAATTCTTTCAGGTGACCTGCGGATCGGACTTAAAGAAGGCCTGGTGGAGGACGCGATTGCCGCTGCTTTCGCCGCCAGGAGCGAAGAGGTCCGTCAGGCCAATCTGCTGGTCGGCGACATCGGAGAAGTGGCAAAGCTCGCAGCGGCGGGAAAGCTCGCTGAAGCGAAAATGGTGCCGTTCCGGCCCATCAAGTTCATGCTGGCATCCCCGGAAGAAACCGCCGTTGCGATCTGGGCGCGAATGCATGAGGACGCCGGAAAAAGCGCGTCCCCTGCGGTGGCGGACAAAGCGGCGGAACCAGCACCGCAAACGGCGGTCTGGATAGAAGACAAATATGACGGCGTACGGTGTCAATTGCATAAAGTCGGGCAGAAAGTCGCGCTTTACTCGCGTGACCTGAAAGAGATTACCGCCACGTTCCTGGAGTTGGCAGACGCGTTTCGGAACCTTCCACAGGATTTCATCCTGGACGGAGAAATCGTTGCCATGCGCGGCGAGGAGATTCTGCCCTTTGCCGAACTGCAAAAGCGGCTGGGCCGCCGCGACGGTGATTTGTTCATGCGGGAGGAAGTTCCCATCAAATTCATCTGCTTCGATTTGCTGTCGCTGGATGCAGAGAATTGGCTGAATCGGCCGTTAAGAGAACGGCGTGAGGCGCTCGAAAAACTGCCGCAGCCGCCATTTCTGCGGCTTGCGCAAATCACTCAGGCGAATTCCGCCGAAGATATCGATGCGGCATTCACGGCCGCACGGGCACGTGGCAACGAAGGATTGATGGTCAAGAATCCTGGCAGCTTTTATACGCCGGGCAGGCGTGGGCTGGCCTGGCTCAAACTGAAGAAGGCTTTCGCCACCCTGGACTGTGCGGTTGTCGGCGCCGAATACGGGCATGGCAAGCGCAACAAAGTCCTGAGCGATTACACCTTTGCGGTTCGCGACGACACCACGGGTGAATTGAAGACGATTGGAAAGGCTTATAGCGGGCTGACCGACGTCGAGATTGAGCAACTCACGGCGCATTTTCTCAGCACAGCCACTCGCCAGCGTGGCCGATATTTCGAAGTGGAACCGGATACGGTGCTGGAAATAGCCTTCGATCGGATTCAGCCAAGTGACCGCCATTCGAGTGGTCTGGCGCTGCGGTTTCCGAGAATCGCGCGAATCCGAACGGATAAACCAATTTCAGAAATTGATACGCTTGAAACCGCCAGGAAACTCGCGAACAGCCTGGAGAAGAAAGTGGTGGGCTAAATCCCGAACTTCTCGTCGTCAGCGCTCTTGAGGATAAGATTCGTTCGGGCCAGGACGCGGAAGTTGGAGCGAATCGAGTCCAACGCCGATTCTGACCTAACCTCGGCGGTGCCGACCTCGGGTTCAAGTGGTTGGGCGGACGTGTCATCGGCCAGCCGGCAGGCGCCGAGAAGGAGCGCGGCGATTTCGACGCGGAGGCGGGAAGCCCACGGCTGGCCGGGTTTGAGCAGCGGGGTCATGCGAAGTTTGGATTTGGCTGGCCTTCCTGGACGAGCGGATTCAGGGCGTCGAGCACGGGCTGGAATGGATGCTCGCTATTGCACGCAAAATTGCGGAGCAAAGGCAGGGCCTGACGCCAGGCGGAGGCGAGTGGAGGCAGGAGCGCTTCGTACACCGTTTCGGGTTCGGGAAGCCGATTCTCGACCGCCAGGGCGCATCCGAGCGGCGCAACGGCTTCGAGCAACGCGGAACGGGCCTCATCACCAAGCCCCGCCTGATTCAATACCTGGGCAATACGGAGTTTGCGTTGAGCACGGGCACGATGGCCGGCGCTTTTCTCCATCTCCGCAGAGGAAAGCGGCTTTTGGTTCTCTTTCCGCTCTTCAACCGGCCAAAGCGCGCGGCTGGCTCGTATGGTCCGTGCCACCAGGCCGGCTTCAACCAATCGCTGCAGGGTTTGGTCAGTGGTCACATCGACGACTTCCAGCCGGACGGGGGATAATGGATCCTCCAGGCCATTGCCGAAATATTGTTCGTGCAGAGGTTCCAGTTCCGAGCGCCATTGGGCCGCGTCTTTTTCGACGACCACCCACAGCACCGAATGGGAGCCGTCATTTGGATAGCGTTCCTCGCAACGGAGGAGGGCATCGGCCATGCGCGCGTAGGCGGCGGCCGCGAAGTCCGCCGCCCGGTCGGCGCTCATTTCTAAATGTTCAGACGCTTGATTTGGCATTGGCCCTATCATTGCCAATGTTACGAATGAGTCAAAACTGAGTTATTGAAAGTTATTCACGAATTGTTCACGAAACACATTTTCGTGTTTTCCCGGAGCATCGGAAAAATCTTGTCTGGGTGTGTTGCACGGCATAGCGTTTTGCGCAATGAAAGTTGAATTCTACGGACACGTCCGCCAATACCACAACATCAAGTCGGAGATCGATCAGAACATTCAGACGGTGCTCGAAAGCAGCCAGTATGTGATGGGCCCGATGCTCAAGCGGTTCGAAGGAGAACTCGCCGCTTACCACGGCACCAAATATGCTATCGGCCTCGGAAACGGCACGGATGCCATCTGGCTGGCGTTGATGGCGCTGGGGGTCGGGGCGGGGGATGAGGTGATTACTCATCCGAACACGTTCTTCGCCACTGCCGAAGGGATTTGGATTGCCGGCGCGACCGCGGTGTTCGTGGATTGCGACCCGGTCACGAAGTGCATCGACCCCGCAAAAATCGAGGCGGCGATCACGCCGAAGACCAAAGCAATCATGCCGGTCCACCTGTACGGGCAATGCGCGGACATGAAAGCGATTCGGAAGATCGCTGATAAACATAAGCTGTATGTCATCGAAGACAACGCGCAGGGAATCGGCGCGAGCGGGGACGGCTTCAAAGTCGCGGAACTGAGCGACGCGGCCACTACGAGTTTCATCATCCAGAAGAATCTTGGGACGTTTGGAGACAGCGGAGCGCTGGTGACGAACAATGAAAAGATCGACACGACCGTGCGCAAGCTGCGCAATCACGGCTCAACCGCGCGGAACGTGCATAGCTTCGGTTTCAACAGCCGCCTGGACGACCTCCATGCGGGCGTGCTGAGCGCCAAGCTCAAACACATCGACGCCTGGAACGACAATCGCCGGAAGTGGGCGGCCCGCTACACCGCCGGATTGAAAGGCGCGAAGAACTTCACCTTGCCAATCGAACGTCCGGGGTATCGGCACGTGTTTCATTTGTATGTGATCGAAACGAAGAAGCCGGAACAGCGCGATGCTTTTGTGAAATTCCTCAATGACAACGGCGTTGATGCGAAGACCCATTACTCGATCGCAATCCATAAACAGGCGGGCTATCCATGGGGCAAAGGAGCGCGGATTTCGGGCTCCGTTGCCAATGCCGAGCAGAACGCCGCCACCTGCATATCGCTGCCGATGTTCCCCGAATTGAACGAGCAGGAAGTCGATTACGTCGTGGCCAAATGCATGGAATGGGACAAAGCCCAATGAAACAATACTCTGTTCTCATCGTAGGAATGGGCAAGCGCGGCGTGCATCACGCCACGGCTTTCCATGCTAACCCGCGGTTTAAGGTCGCCGGCATTTGCGACATCGACAAGGCCCGGTTGGAGGCTGCCGCGCCGAAAATCGGCAATCCAAAGATCGGGACGGATGCCGCCGCTTTGGCCAAAGAGGTCAAGCCTGATCTGTTTTGTTTCTGCACGCTGCCGAATCTTCGGCTGCCATTCGTCAAAATGGGTGTGGAGTCCGGCGCAAAACTGATCGCATTCGAAAAGCCGGTTTCGATGAGCAGCGCCGAGGGCCTGCAAATCAAACAGACGCTCGACAACGCAGGGACCAAAGCGGTCGTCAGCCATCAGCATCGATACGGGGAACATTACAAAAGGGTGAAGGAAGTCGTCGCCAGCGGAGCGCTGGGAAAGATCCACACGGTATATGGCACCGCCACAGGTTGGGCCGCGCATATGCTGAGTCATCTGATCGATTACACCTGCTGGTTTAACGATTACGTCGAAGCAGAATGGGCCATGGGCCAGGCGGCAGGCAGGGGCAAGCTCAACGACCTGCACACCTCGCCTGATTACGTGGCCGGATTTGTGCATTTCAAGAATGGCGTGCGGGGGATCTACGATTGCGGCGCTGGGGCTCCGGATGTGCCCGAGGTCCCGTACTGGTGGCGCAAATGCCGCATCGGCGCGCAAGGCAGCGAAGGTTTTGCTGAAGTAATGACCGGCGGCGGTTGGCGCGCGGTTACAAAGAGTGGCGGTGCCCAGAACGGCGAAGGCGGAATGAACTACGATTACGACATGCCCCCTTACGTGCAACAGATGGCTGATTGGCTGGACGATGAGAAAAAGGTCCATCCTTGTTGCTTCGCAAATGCCTGGAAGGGGTTTGAGATAATGTCCGCGCTTTATCAATCAGCCGCAAAAGGTGGCCAGGTGAGCCTGCCGCTTACAACCGGCGCAGACGAAATTGCACTTTTGAAAGAGAGAGTGCCCTCTCAAAAGGTGTTGCTGACACTCGCGGAGAGCGCCAAAGAGTATCCCTCGATTACCGCCTGACCCGATATACCAGCGCATTTCACAGCTTGGCATCTCGAACCTTTGTCATTATAATGTGCGTATGAAGACAATGACTGCCACTGCTGCCAGGCAAAAATTGGGGAACTTGCTTTCGCGCGCTTTGCACGGTGAGGACATCGGAATCGTGCATTCCGGCACCGGTCGGATCATCGCTTTGCGACCCGTGGAAGTTTACAGCGAAGACTACGCGCTAATGGATTACGGAATTTCGGGCGATCGGATGGAGAAGATCGAGAAGAACTTGGTCGCTAAAGCCAAAAATGAAAAAGCCCGAGTCTGGGACGGAACCCCAGAGAGCCTTCGTCATTGAGATTGGGTCAAGCTGGAAGCCCTGGGCCAAAGGGCTTTCGGACGCTGAACTTCACGAGGTCAACGAACGACTCAAGCAGCTTCAGGAAGGATTTGGGAAGCCCCACCTGCATGCCGGATTGGGCATACGTCGTTTGACCCGTCGGATATTCGAGTTTCGTGCTTCGCGCGAGCTTCGGGTTGTTTTCCTGTTGTTGAAGCCGAACACGTTTCGCCTGATGATGTGCTGCAATCATGACGAGGTTCGGGCCTGGTTAAGGGAGAACGGCTAAATCGGCGCCGAACTTTCTGAAGCAGCAAACTTCCTTGACATTCGGCGGGGATTGTGGTTTAAACGTTTAACAATAGACCATCATGAAAGCGTTTCGCTTCCCCCAACTTGTCCCCCTCGCTGCTTGTTCTATTCTCGGAACCCTCGCGGCACAGGCATCGGTCAGCTACAACACCGCAAACTCGCTGTATCTGCAGAATTTTGATTCGCTGCCCAATACCCCGGAGAATGCCAGCCTGGGGGCCACTCCCGCTGGATGGACCGATGACAACGCGGCTCCTGGCGCGGGTAACTTCAGCATCGCGGGTTGGTACCTTTATTACCCAACAGCCACGACTGAGGGCGGGTTCAATGGGCACCAGCGTTTCCGGAACTCAGGGGCGCCGGGGAATACCGGATCGTTTTATAGTCTGGGACAATCGGGCAGCACCGAACGTGCGTTGGGGGACATTGGGGCGAACACACTGGCTCCGGATGGGCAGACAGGGAACGACGCCGGGAATATCTACATTGCTCTGCGGCTTTCGAACAATACCGGCCAGACCTTGGACAATTTCACGCTCAGCTATACTGGCGAGCAATGGCGCGATGGCGGCGTGAGCACAGCCGAAACTATGTCCTTTGGGTATAGCACGATTGCGACGGCCAACACCAACGACGCGACCTTCTTTGGTTATTCCTCGAACATTGTAAATGTTGCTTCGCTTGGGTGGACGACACCGAAGGCGACTGCCACCATAGCAACCCTCAACGGAAACGACGCGGCAAACCGCGTTTTGGTCAATGCAGTCACCGTAAGTGGCATTAATTGGCAGCCCGGCACGGACCTTTGGTTGCGCTGGACCGATCCGCAACTTTCAGGGAAAGCAGACGCTGCGATGGCGATTGATGACCTGTCGTTCTCAGCAGATATTGCAGTTGCGCCGGAGCCTTCAACTGCGGGCCTGATTGGACTTGGTTTTGCTGCGCTAGCGGTTCTCCGTCGAAAAAGTAAAGAGACTCCTAAATTGCAGCGGGCAGGTGGCTCGGGAGCAAGGAAGTAAAAAGCAAAGCCGGCTGAACGAATTCAGCCGGCCTGGAGAAAGGAAGCGAGTTGCCTCAGGCAACCGGCGTTGGAGCCCCTGTGGAAACTGGTTGTGCCTGGTCGGCAGGAACGAGATGCACAGCTTTGTAGCCGCCTTTGGATTTGAAATAAAGAATCAGGCCGATGTAGCCGCACAGCATGAAGAGCGGGAACCCAGCCATCTTGCCAAGCGCGCTAAACTGACCGGCCGTCGTTGCGTCCTTGATTTCCTTTTCTGCCGCTGGATTGGCGCTGGTGGCTTCTTTAGCCTTTACCGGGTCGACAGCGCGGTAATTGAACACCCAGTATTTCTGTTCAGTCGTCACGGTTTGGTAAAGAGTAGGATTGGAAGCCTCGAGTTTTTTGGTTGCTGTCGATTCCTGGAGATATCCAATGAACGGAAAGCCCAAGATGCCAACTGCAAGCATGCCGATGCCGGAGATGGTATTAAGGGTCAAGGCGCCGCCTTTGGGGCATTGCTCCGCAGTCACACCGAGCATTGTGGGCCAGAAGAACGTTTTGCCGCAGGCGTATAAGGTTGCAGCCGCGAAGATAGCCCCCATTCCAGCGCCGTTGGTCTTCGAGAGCGCGGTCAGGCCGACGATGGCGAGGGTCGCGCCCGCCGCAAGCAGGCCGAGCGGTGAAATTTTGTGAGCGATCGGGCCGGCCACGAAGCGCAGCACCATCATTATTGCGGAGGTATAGACCAGCACCCATCCGGCGTTGTATCCCGCCGCGGTCATTGGCTGCTCCATGAGTGAGCTGATCCAACCATCGGTGCCCAACTCCGTAATTGCGAGAGGCATCATGATAATGATCAGCAAAGCCAGGATACCTCTTCCGAAAGATTTGGTGACGATGCCAAACAGGATTACCACGGCTGCTGTCATGCCCCAGACGGCGGCGGATGGCAATTGGAACACTACGCCGATTTGGGCGAACACGAGGCCGAAACCAACCAGCGCCCCGAACGCGCCGAGTTCACGCAGCATCTCGACGTAGCTGACGCCCGCCTGCTCACGTTCGCTCCTGGGGAATTGCAGACCGGCCAGCATCACGGTGTAAACCACAACAGGGACAAGGATGAGGCCGAGGACGAGACGCCAATCGCCGTGGGCCGCCCGGTCAGCCATGAAGATCGTGCAAAAGCCGCCGAGCACGAGGCCGCCGGGCCAGCCGGCGTGCAACATGTTAAGCCATTTGACTTTTTCGCGGCTGAAGAGGGTGGCCACTACGGGATTGATGTAGGCCTCAACCGTTCCGTTGCCCAATCCAAGAATGATGCTGCCCCAGTACAGCAGCCAATAACCTTTCTTTTGTCCGGCAACGAGCGCATCTCCGGTGACGCCCTGGATTGCGCCGTACGCCGCGAAGGCCATCAGGGTGTAAATGACGTAGCACGCGACGGAGAACCACATGGCCACTTTGTAACCGATTTTGTCGATGATGAGGCTGAACACGATGATGCTTACGCCGAAGGGCCAGATGCCGGCGCCCTGGAGCGCGCCGACCGCGACCTTATCGAGGCCGAAGTCGGTCGGGAAACGCACGCCACACAGATACATGCGGCTGAAGAAGGCGTAGGCCGTGGTGATCAGGGCGATCCAACAGCCCCAGAACAGGATTTTATTTTGACGATCATTCATAGTTTCTCAGTGATTATTTGGGAGGTGGTTACTGGGTAAATGCAGGCAGTTTCACTATCGCTCCGGCTTTGAGCGCGGATTGATGAGCGCAAAGACCAACGCAGGTCCAGTTGGCGGATTGCTTTGCGTTCGGAAACGGGTCGCGGTTTTTAACGAGAGCACTCACGAATTGATGGACCAGATGCGGATGCGAGCCGCCATGACCGGCACCTTGGGTGAAGCTCAAGTGCGTCTGTTTGGCCAGGTCGTAAACGCCTTTCGTGGTGAAGCGGCGGATAGGCGCTGGGAGCAGCCGGGCGTAATCGGGAACTTTAGTCTTCGTTGGGATTTTTGATTCCGGACGTTTGGCAGTATGTAGAATGTGCGGCTCATGCTCGACCAGGCTCCACTCAAAGGATTTTTTCGAGCCGTAAACGTCGATGCTTTCACGGTACTGCCGGGCCGTATCGAATAGCGACCGGTAAATGCGGGCGGTGAGGTCAGAATTCTTAAATTTGATGTGTGCCGTCTCGACCGCAAACGGCGAGCCGTAGCATTTGACCAACTGCTTGCGAATAGTGCCCGAACCGAAGCAGGAAACGTATTCGGCGGCCGCCTTCGTCAATGCAAGCATCGGGCCGACACAATGAGTGGCGTACCACATCGGGGGCAGGCCGGGCCAGTAATTGGGCCATCCATCCATATCCTGCTGATGGCTGGCCTGGAGAAACTGGATTTTGCCGAGTTCGCCCTTCTCATACAGTTCTTTGATGTAGAGAAACTCGCGGGCATAAACCACGGTTTCCATCATCATGTATTTTTTGCGGGTACGGCGGGCCAGCTCGACGATTTTTCTGCAGTCCTCGATGCTGGTCGCCATCGGCACAGTGCAGCCGACGTGCTTGCCCGCTTTGAGAGCGGCGATTGATTGCCAAGCGTGGTCGGGAATGGGTGAATTGATGTGGACCGCGTCCACATTGGGGTCCTTGAGCAACTGACCAAAATCCGTGTAGCGCTTTTCCACTCCAAAAGCGTCGCCGATGGCATCGAGTTTCTTTTTGGTACGCTGGCAGATGGCGTACATATTGGCGTTGGGATGCCGCTGATAAATGGGGATGAATTCCGCTCCGAACCCGAGGCCAACGATGGCGACGTTTATTTTACGATCAGGCATATTTAGCGGTATCTGCAACAGCGCCCTGCGGGGCCATGCTTATTGCCGGCCTCGGAGGCCGCAACACAACGTGAACACAGTTGCGGCAATGGGTGGGAATACAGCGATCTTAAGGGGCCAAGTCAACGAAAAACGCCCGAAAAATGGAGGCAACACAGAAACATTAGGACAAATCTCGCTCTTCTGAAATTGCCGCAGCAGCGCGAATAATGTGCTCAAGCGATGCTCGCTTCATATCGAGCAAGAATAGCGTCTCTTTCAGATGCGGTAAGCAAGCCCGGGAACGGACTGGACTGGCGAAGTCGGGCAGCCTGGGGTGAAGGCGAGCATAGCAGGGTGCAAATCTCGGCAACAGAGAGTTTTTT
>Ga0308173_10001269_pt1 | contig 12388 bp, 9 predicted proteins | sample PhyPR1_FD_203716 | JGI IMG/M metagenome (GOLD analysis project Ga0308173, IMG submission 203716) | Soil microbial communities from UC Gill Tract Community Farm, Albany, California, United States - DLSLS.P.R1 | ecosystem: Environmental > Terrestrial > Soil > Agricultural land | place: USA... | reverse complement strand
TCTCGTCCTCGGCGACCTTGATGGAGGACAGGACACCGGCGGCCGGCGAGGGGATCTCGGTGTCGACCTTGTCGGTCGACACCTCCAGCAGCGGCTCGTCGGCCTCGACGCGCTCGCCCTCGGCCTTCAGCCAGCGGGTGACAGTGCCCTCGGTGACGCTCTCACCGAGCGCCGGAAGGGTTACGGAAACCGCCATGGTTTCGGTTGCTCCTTAACGGAAGTGCGGAAGTCTGTTGTCGTCGACCGAGGGGGGTCAGTCGTGGGCGTGCAGCGGCTTGCCGGCCAGGGCCAGGTGGGCCTCGCCGAGCGCCTCGCTCTGCGTCGGGTGGGCGTGGATGAGCTGCGCGACCTCGGCCGGCAGCGCCTCCCAGTTGTAGATCAGCTGCGCCTCGCCGACCTGCTCACCCATGCGGTCGCCCACCATGTGCACGCCGACCACCGCACCGTCCTTGACCTGGACGAGCTTGATCTCGCCCGAGGTCTGGAGGATCTTGCTCCGGCCGTTGCCGGCCAGGTTGTACTTCAGGGCGACGACCTTGTCCGCACCGTAGATCTCCTTGGCCTTGGCCTCGGTGATGCCCACGGAGGCGACCTCGGGGTGGCAGTACGTCACCCGGGGGACACCGTCGTAGTCGATCGGCACGGTCTTCAGACCGGCCAGCCGCTCCGCCACCAGGATGCCCTCGGCGAAACCGACGTGCGCGAGCTGGAGGGTCGGGACCAGGTCGCCGACGGCCGAGATGGTGGGCACGTTGGTGCGCATGTACTCGTCGACGAGGACGTAACCGCGGTCCGTCGCGACCCCGGCCTCCTCGTAGCCCAGGCCCTGCGAGACCGGGCCGCGGCCGATGGCGACGAGGAGGACCTCGGCCTCGAACTCCTTGCCGTCGGCGAGGGTGACCTTGACACCGTCCTGGGTGTACTCCGCCTTCTGGAAGAAGGTGCCCAGGTTGAACTTGATGCCGCGCTTGCGGAACGCGCGCTCCAGGAGCTTGGAGGAGTTCTCGTCCTCGACCGGGACGAGGTGCTTCAGGCCCTCGACGATCGTGACGTCGACGCCGAAGGACTTCCACGCGGAGGCGAACTCGACGCCGATGACGCCGCCGCCCAGGATGACCGCGGACTTCGGCACGCGGTCCAGCACGAGGGCGTGGTCGGAGGAGATGATCCGGTCGCCGTCGATGTTCAGGCCCGGCAGCGACTTCGGCACGGAGCCGGTCGCCAGCAGGATGTGCCGGCCCTGGACGCGCTGCCCGCCGACGTCCACCGAGGTGGGCGAGGACAGCCGGCCCTCACCCTCGATGTACGTCACCTTGCGGGAGGCGACCAGGCCCTGCAGTCCCTTGTACAGACCGGAGACGACCCCGTCCTTGTACTTGTGGACGCCCGCGATGTCGATGCCCTCGAAGGTCGCCTTGACGCCGACGGACTCGCTCTCGCGGGCCTGGTCGGCGACCGCGCCCGCGTGCAGCAGAGCCTTGGTGGGGATGCAACCCCGGTGCAGGCAGGTGCCGCCGACCTTGTCCTTCTCGATCAGGGCGACGTCCAGGCCCAGCTGCGCCCCGCGCAGGGCCGCGGCGTAACCACCGCTACCACCGCCGAGGATCACTAGGTCGAAAACGGTGCTGGCGTCGTTCGCCACGTCACGTCCTCCATGCATGTGCGCCACCGGTCGTCGGTGACCGGCTGACGGCTGGTGTCCGGCCGCTCGTTCTTCGGCCCTGGGTGGGGCCCTGTCCTGCCAGGCCCCATCTTCGCACTTGTCGCCACCGGGTGAGACGCGGGGCCGGGAGTGAGACGTCCCACGCTCACCGGTGACGGGGCCCGCAGGCCGCGGGCCCCGTCACCGGTGAGGCTCAGCCGAGGTCGCCGGCCGCCGTGAGCTCCGCGAGCCGGACGAGGGTGCGCACGGCCGTGCCCGTGCCGCCCTTCGGTGTGTAGCCGAAGGGCGCGCCCTCGTTGAACGCCGGGCCCGCGATGTCCAGGTGGGCCCAGGTGATGCCCTCGCCCACGAACTCGCGCAGGAACAGGCCGGCCACCAGACCTCCGCCCATCCGCTCGCCCATGTTGGCGAGGTCGGCCGTGGGGGAGTCCAGCCCCTTGCGCAGGTGCTCCGGCAGCGGCATCGGCCAGGCCGGCTCGCCGACCTCCTCGGCCGCCTCGTGCACCGTCGTGCGGAACGCCTCGTCGTTGCCCATGACACCGAACGTACGGCTGCCGAGCGCCAGCATCATCGCGCCGGTCAGCGTGGCCACGTCGACGATCGCGTCCGGCTTCTCCTGCGAGGCGGCCCACAGCGCGTCGGCGAGGACCAGCCGGCCCTCGGCGTCGGTGTTGAGGACCTCGACCGTCTTGCCGCTGAACATGCGCAGCACGTCACCCGGGCGGGTGGCGGAACCGGAGGGCATGTTCTCGGCCAGCGCCAGCCAGCCGGTGACACTGACCTCCAGGCCGAGCCGCGCGGCGGTGACGACCGCGGCGAACACGGCGGCGGCACCGGCCATGTCGCACTTCATCGTCTCGTTGTGGCCGGCCGGCTTCAGGGAGATGCCGCCCGAGTCGTAGGTGATGCCCTTGCCGACGAAGGCGAGGTGCTTGGCCGACCGGGCGCCCTTGGCCGGGGTGTACGACAGCTTCACCAGGCGCGGCGGGGTGGCGGAGCCGGCGCCGACGCCGAGGATGCCGCCGTAGCCGCCCTTGGCGAGCGCTTTCTCGTCGAGGACCTGGATCTTGAGACCGTGCTCCTTGGCGGCGGCCTGCGCGAGCGCGGCGAACCCCTGCGGGGTGAGGTCGTTGGGCGGGGTGTTGACGAGGTCGCGGGCGCGGTTGAGCTCCTCGGCGACAGCGGTGGCGCGGGCGAGCGCGGCCTTGTGGGCCGTGTCGCGGGGCTTGCCGCCGAGCAGGGCGGCCTCGGCGAGGGGGGCCTTGCCGTTCTTGGCGTCCTTGCCGGTGCGGCCGTTCTCCTTGTACGCGTCGAAGGCGTACGCGCCGAGCAGTACGCCCTCGGCGACGGCGCCCAGGTCGGCGGCGTCGGCGACGGGGAGTGCGAAGGCGGCCTTGCGGGAGCCGGCGAGTGCGCGGGCGGCGGTGCCGGCGGCGCGGCGCAGGGTCTCCGCGGAGTACGAGGCGTCCTCCTCGGGCTCGGCGCCCAGGCCGACGGCCACGACGACGGGGGCCTTGAAGCCGGAGGGTGCCGGCAGCTTCGTCACCTCGCCCTCGGCGCCGGAGGCACCGAGGGTTTCGAGCACGGTGGCGAGTGTGCCGTCGTACGCCGTGTCGACGGCCTCGGCGCCCGGTGCGACGACCGGGCCCTCGGCGCCCTTCGCGACACCGACCACGAGGGCGTCGGCGCGGAGGCCGGACGCGGTGGCGGTGCTGAGAGTGAGAGCAGTCACGGTGGTGAATTCTCGCTTCCGTTGAAGTGTTCTGTGGCCGAACGGATCGGGTCGACCGCCCGGTGCTGACCCTGGATCCGCGGTGCGTACTGGCTCCGACCGGCCCGGTCATGTGCCGCCGCCCCGAGCCTACGCGCAGGCCCCGCGCCGAGAGGGTTTCGCCCCCGCCGCCCCTTGCCCTTCCCCAAGCTCTCAACCTCGTTCGGGCAGGGGGGACCCCCACCCTCCCGACAGGGGGCTCCGCCCCTTCGGCCCCGGGGTGCGTCGTCGGCCGACGGCCGGTGGGGACTTCTCGCGCAGTTCCCCGCGCCCCTCAGCGGGCGCGGCGGAGCCGCACACCGGCACGGGCCCGCGTCCCTGAAGACGGGGCGCAGCCCCCGTCTTCCGGGGGCGCGGGGAACTGCGCGACCAGCCACGACGCACCCGCGCCCGTCCACGGACCTCGTCCGGCCGAGCTCTCCGGGCGAAAAGGGCGGAGCCCCTTGAAGGAGGGAGGTGTCAGCCCAGGGACAGGGTGAGCAGGGCTGCCGTCCCCGCCGTCTCCGCGAGTGCGCCGAAGACATCCCCCGTCACCCCGCCGAACCGCCGCACGCAGTGCCCCAGCGACAACTCGGCCGCACCGGCGGCGAGCGGCACCGCCAGCCCCGTACGGACGGCGTCGTACGTGCCGCCCAGCGCGGCCCCGGCCGCGACGGCCAGGACGGTCGCGGCGGCGCCCACCACCAGCGCCGCCCCCCTCGGCACCGTCCCCGCGACCGCCGCGCCCAGCCCCTCCGGGCGGGCCGCCGGCACGCCCCGCCGCGCGGCCAGGGTGAGGGCGAGCCGGGCCGCCACCCCCGACACCGCCGCCGCGACCAGCCCCCGCTGCCACGAGGCGCCGTACGCCTGGGCGAGCGCGGCGACCTGCCCGAGCAGCACCAGCAGCAGGGTGACCACCCCGAACGGCCCGATGTCGGAGCGCTTCATGATGTCCAGGGCCTCGGCGGCGGGCCTGCCGCTGCCGAGGCCGTCCGCGGTGTCGGCGAGCCCGTCCAGGTGCAGGCCCCGGGTGAGCACGGCCGGTACGGCGACGGCGGCCACCGCGGCGAGCAGGGCGCCGGCGCCGAGCCGCGTCAGCAGCGCCCCGAGGAACCCGGCCGCCACCCCCACGGCCAGCCCGGCGACCGGTGCGCAGAGCATCCCGGCGCGTGCGGCCTCCCTGTCCCACCGGGTGACCCGGACGGGGAACACCGTGAGGGTGCCGAAGGCGAAGCGGAGGCCGGCCGAGCGCGGGGTCGTGGACACCGGCGCAGGTTACCGGGCGGTCGTGAACGGCCGTCCGGCCGGCAGCCGCCACGAAGTCCGGTAACTGAATAAAGTGCGCTTATGGGACATTGGTGGGTCCGTAACGTCGTCGAGCCGGGCAAGCTGCCCCTGCTGCTCGCGCTCGGCGCGTTCGTCCTCACCTTCCTGTTCACCCGCGTCGTCACCCGCATGATCCGGGCCGGAAAGGGCCCCTTCGGCAACATCAGCGCGGGCGGCACGCACATCCACCACGTGGTGCCCGGCGTCGTCCTCACCGTCCTCGGCGGCTTCGGCGCCGTCGCCAGCGGCAGGCACGGCTTCGGCTCCGGCGCGTTCGCCGTGGTGTTCGGCGTCGGCGCGGGCCTGATGCTCGACGAGTTCGCGCTGATCCTGCACCTGGACGACGTCTACTGGACCGAGGCCGGGCGCCGGAGCGTGGAGGTCGTGGTGGTGACGGCGGCCCTGGTCGGGCTGGTCCTCGTCGGGTTCCTGCCGTTCGGCGTCAACGACATGACCGGTCAGGAAATGCGGGACCGCGGCGGTGTCGTCGTCAGTGTCGCCGTCAACTTCGCGTTCTCGCTGCTCGCCCTGAGCAAGGGCAAGGCGCGGCTCGCGCTGTTCGGGGTGATCGTGCCGCTGATCGCGCTCGTCGGGGCGGTCCGGCTGGCCCGCCCCGGCTCGTTCTGGGCCACCCGCTTCTACCGCCGCCGCCCGCGCGCCCGGGCCCGCGCCCGGCTGCGCGCCTACCGCCACGACCGGCGCTGGAGCGGCCCCCGCCGCCGGTTCCAGGACTGGATCGCCGGCGCCCCGACCCCGTCGGCCCCGCCCACCCCGCCGGACCCGCCACCCCCCGCCCCCGGCCGCCACTGACACCGGCCGGGCGTGCGTACGCGTCGTCAGCGCCCCGCCTCAGCGCCGGGACGCCAGGTGCCGCCGGTGCAGCCACTTCGGCAGTCCCGGGGCCTCCAGGAAGCCCTCCGCGCGGGCCGCCGCGATCGCGATCCGCGGCAGGTCCGCGCTCTTCTCGAAGAGGACGAAGCGCGGCTCCCAGATGGGCCGGTACTTCGCGTTGGCCCGGTACAGCGACTCGATCTGCCACCAGCGGGAGAAGAAGGTCAGCAGCGAACGCCACAGCCGCAGCACCGGCCCGGCGCCGAGGCGCGAGCCGCGCTCGAAGACCGAACGGAACATCGCGAAGTTGAGCGAGACCTGCGCGATCCCCAGCCCCGGGGCGGCCCGCAGCAGTTCGATCACCATGAACTCGATCAGCCCGTTGTCGCAGTCCCGCGCCCGCCGCATCAGATCCAGGGAGAGCCCGCGCGGCCCCCACGGCACGAACGACAGCAGCGCCCGCAGCCGCCCGTCGGCGTCGACGCACTCGACCATCACGCACCGCCCGTCCGCCGGATCGCCGAGCCGCCCGAGCGCCATGCTGAAACCGCGCTCGGTGGCGCCGTCGCGCCAGTCGTCGGCGCGCCGCAGCAGGTACGCCATCTCGTCGGCCGGGATCTCCTCGTGGCGGCGGATGCGCACCCGGTGGCCGGCCCGCCGCACCCGGTTGTGGGCCTGGCGGACGGTGCGCATGGCGCGGCCCTCCAGCGTGAACTCGGCGGTCTCCACCAGCGCCTCGTCGCCGAGTTCGAGCGCGTCCATGCCGTGCCGCGCGTACACCGTGCCGGCCTCCTCGCCGGCGCCCATCACCGCCGGGGTCCAGCCGTGCGCCCGGGCCTCGGCGAGCCAGGGCACGATGGCGCCCGGCCACGCCTCCGGGTCCCCGAGCGGATCGCCGGAGGCCAGCGAGACCCCGCCGACGACGCGGTAGGCCACCGCCGCCTTCCCGGTCGGCGACCACACCACGCTCTTCTCCCGGCGCAGCGCGAAGTACCCGAGCGAGTCCCGCTCGCCGTGCCGCTCCAGCAGTGCGCGCAGCCGCTGCTCGTCCTCGGCGGTGAGCGGGTCCACGGCACGGCGGGCCCGGAACGCGGCGTGCGCGACGGCCAGCAGCAGCACCGTACTGAGTACGTTGATCGCGACGTCGACCCCGTTCGGGGTGGCGATGCCGGGGAACCGGGCGTTGTCGGCGGCGACCGAGATCAGCCGCAGGGTGCCGTAGTGCCAGCGTTCGAGGAAGGTCGAACGGTCCGCGTCCGGCGCCTGGTTGGTGACCGTCACCAGCAGCGCGGCCAGCAGCGAGCTGCCGAGCAGCCCGCCGGTCGCGACGACCGCGGCGAGCCGGGGGTTGGCGCGGTCCCCCTTGGCGTAGAACTCGCGGCGGCCGGCCAGCAGCGCGCCGACGAACGCGGCGGTGAGGACCAGGGAGACCCAGTTCTGCGGGGAGCGGCGGGCCCCGGACAGGGTCATGGCGAGGCCGAGCAGCACCAGGAAGGGACCGGCGAGCGCCAGGTTGAGGATCCACGCGGCCCGCTTGCGGCGGCGCAGGGTGACGGCGAGGAACAGGGTGAAGACCCCGGAGGCGAAACCGGCGGTCAGCAGGTACGGGGTGAACAGGTCGGCGTGGTTGTGCCGCCGTACGTCCTGGCCGAGGGAGACCCAGACGGCGCTGAGCAGATTGACGCACGCGACGATCCGTACGTACCGGACGGCGAACGCGGCGGCCCGCCGGGCGAGCGCCGCCCGCCGCTCCGAGGTGCCGCGCCACGGCCCCCCGCGCCCCCAGGCCGTACGCAGCCGGGAGACGGGACGGAACCGGAGCCGGGGGACCGGGCGGCCGGGCCGGGGGACCGGGAGGGACGGGGGTGCCGGACGGTCATCGGGTCCCACTGTGACTCGGGCATCTGCCATGAAACCGGATCGTATCCGCACCGTCTCGCGGCACTTCGCCCGCTCCCCCTGCGAGACGTCAGGATCGCCGGGGGCGTTGCGCCACGATCCGGTAAGTGTTCGCAAAGTGTGTGCGCCGGAGCGCGGGCGCCAGCGCGTGGTCGATGGCCGCGCCCGCCGCCACCAGCGGTGCCCCGGCGCCGAGGAGCACCTCGCGCACCGCGCGGGCCGGGGGCGACGGCGGGGCCGGCCGCCACGGAGTGTCCGGCGCCGGGGCCGCCCGGGACACGGCCAGGGCCAGCGCCGCGGCCAGGTCACCGGGCGCGTGCGGCCGCGTCCGGTCCACCGCGAGGACCTCGCAGCCGCGCGCCGCCAGCTCCGCGGTCAGGTTCCGCACCGTCATCAGGTGCAGCTGCCGCGGCTGGTCGTACGGGGCCCACCAGCGCCCCAGCAGCGGCGCGAACAGACAGGCCGGATCAGGGAGTTCGAGCAGCAGGAAGCCGCCGGGCCGCAGTACCGCGAGCGCGGCGCGCAGTTCGGCGCGCGGCCCCGGCACCCGCGGCAGGTGGTGCAGCATGCTCACCACGTCGTAGCGGCCCCGCAGCCGGGCGACGACGTGCGGGTCGGTGAGATGGCCGCGGTGCGCCTCCTCCACCCGGCCCGTCTCCCGCGCCCGCTCCACGCGTTCCGTGGCGTCCAGCCCGTCGAAGGAGGTGTACGGGAAGACTTCCCGCGCCGCCGCCGGGAAGTGCCCGTACCCGGTGCCGACGTCGAGCCAGCTCTCCGGTTCGCCGTACGCCAGCATCGCCCGCGCGGCGGCCCGGTGCCGCCGCCGGGCCGCCCGCGCGAGCCCCGGCCAGGGCGCCGACTCCCAGACCTCCAGGGGGCTTTCGGCGAGGTCGCGGTGGTGGAAGGCGAGCCCCTCGGCGGACAGCGGGGGGTTCTGGAAGGCGTGCCCGCAGTCCCGGCAGCCGTCGACGGTGAAGCTGCCGGGCCGGTGCCGCAGCAGGTCGGGGGTGCGCACCCGGGTGCGCAGCCGCCCCGAACCGCACCAGGGGCAGGTCTCGCGCCGGGGGCCGAGGAACCGGTCGACGCCCTGGGCGAGTTCGCCCAGGCACACGGTCCGCCGCGCGGTGATCGCCTGCGAGGTGCTGCGGGACATGGGCGGCTCCAGGAAGGCGGCAGACCTACAGGGGGATAAACAGGCAAAGCGGAACGTATGGGATCGCGCTCACCGGTGCAACGACGTGGTCCCGCCGTGGCGCGGACGCGGCACGGATGTGGCGCGGACCGGTTCTGCCGCTGCCGGTACTGTTCGGCGAATGAGCTCGCTTAATCTCGACGACTTCACCGACCTGATCGAGCGCCCCGACGGCGGAGTGCGCCGCGACGCCGAGGCGCACCGGGAGAGCCGGATCGTGCCCCCCGGGGCCCTGGGCCGACTGGACGAGCTGGGTGAATGGCTGGCCGCGGCGCAGTCCGCGGTACCGGTGCGGCCGATCGAGCGGCCGCGCGCGGTGCTGTTCGCGGGCGACCACGGTGTCGCCGCGCTCGGGGTCTCGGCGCGCCCCGCGGGCACCGCCGAGCTGCTGGTGCGGGACGTGCTGGAAGGGGCCGGCCCGGCGGCGATCCTCGCCCGCGGGGCCGGGGTGCCCGTACGGGTGATCGACATGGCCCTGGACTGCGCCCCCGAGTCCCTGCCGGCCGAGGTCGTACGGCACCGGGTGCGGCGGGGCAGCGGGCGCATCGACATCGAGGACGCGCTCACCGCGGAGGAGGCCGAGGCGGCGTTCCGGGCCGGTATGGCGGTCGCCGACGAGGAGGCCGACGCGGGTACGGACCTGATCGTTCTCGGCGACCTCAGCGTCGGCGGGACGACCGCGGCGGCCGTGCTCGTCGCGGCGCTGTGCGGGACCGACGCGTCCGTGGTGACCGGGCGGGGCGGGCAGGCCATCGACGACCTGGCGTGGATGCGCAAGTGCGCGGCGATCCGCGACGCGCTGCGGCGGGCGCGGCCGGTGCTGGGGGATCAGCTCCAGTTGCTGGCGACGGTCGGCGGGGCGGACCTCGCGGCGATGACGGGCTTCCTGCTGCAGTGCGCCGTGCGCAAGACGCCGGTGATCCTGGACGGGGTGGTGTCGGCGGCGTGTGCGCTGGTGGGGCAGCGGATCGCGTTCCGGGCGCCGGACTGGTGGCTGGCGGGGCAGAGCAGCGGGGAGCCGGGGCAGGCGAAGGCGCTGGACCGGATGGCGATGGAGCCGCTGCTGGACCATGGGGTGACGGTGGGCGAGGGTGCGGGGGCGCTCCTCGCCCTCCCCCTGGTCCGTGCCGCCGCGGCGCTGGCAGCGGATCTCCCGGAACGCCCGGCGGAGCCGACAGTTCCGGCGGAGACGGAGTGACCCCCGAGTGATCCCCGGGCGGCGGGGGCGGGGAAACGCCTCCTCAGCCGCGCAACGGCAGGGGCTGGCCGGCGACGACGAGCAGCACCGTCTCGCACTCCGCCGCCACCGCCGCGTTCAACCGCCCCAGTTCATCCCGGTACCGCCGCCCCGACACCGTCGCCGGCACGATCCCGGACCCCACCTCGTTGGACACGACGACCACCGTCCGCCGAGCCCTCCGCACCGCCTCCGCGAGCTCCCCCACCCGCGCCCGCAACGCCTTCTCCCCACCCCCGCCCCACTCCGCGTCGTCCCACGCGGACACCGCGTCCATCGCGTCGGTCAGCCACAGCGACAGACAGTCGATCAGCACCGGCGGCCCGCCCTCGCCCAGCAGCGGCACCAGGTCGCACGTCTCCAGCGTCCGCCACGACCCCGGCCGCCGTTCCCGGTGCGCGGCCACCCGCGCCGCCCACTCGGTGTCCCCGCCCCGCGTGCCCCCCGTCGCCACGTACAGCACGTCGGGGAAGGACTCCAGCCGCCGCTCCGCCTCCACCGACTTCCCCGACCGGGCGCCGCCCAGCACCAGCGTGCGGCGGGGCACCTCGGGCACGTCCTCGTAGACGCCCACCGTCAGCGTCGTCCCGTCCGGCACCGCCCGCGCGCCCGCCGCCGCGAGCCGCCGCCGCGTCTCGGCGCCCGGCGGCACGTCGTGGTCGAGGTGCGCGGCGACCACGTCCGTCGCCGGTCCCGCCGCGCCCACCGCCCGCAGCCGCGCCAGCGCGTCGGGCCGTCCCAGCACATCGGCGACGACCATGTCGTACGGCTCGCCGCCCGCCCCGTTCTCCAGCCCGGCCGGCGCGCCCCCGGGCGGCAGGTACAGCAGCCGGGTGCCGTCCGGGCCGGTCACCGCGTACCCGGTGCCCGGCGCGTCCAGCGCCACCGCCCGCACCCGGTGCCCGGTCAGCAGCGCCAGTTCCCGCCCGTCCGGGACCCGCCCCGGCTGCGGCAGTCCCGCCGGGACCTCGACCGCGGGCCCGTCGTGCGGATGCGACAGCAGCACCTGCCGTACGCCGCCCAGGGAGCGCCCCGCGCGGGCCGCCGCGAAGGCCGCGCCCGGTGTCAGGTCCAGCAGCAGGGTGTCGTCGACGAGGAGCGCGGTCGCCGCGCGCGCGTCCGCGCCGAGCGAGGTCGCGCAGGCGGCGCAGGGGCAGTCGGGACGGGGCAGGCCCGCGGGGGCGCCGGTGCCGAGCAGAGTCAGTTCCACGGACCCGATTTTCACTTGTTTCCACCGGTCCCCGCAGATCTTGCGCGCCCGACTAGGCTTCGCAGCGGGAGCCGGACCATGATCCGGCTCCCGCTGTGCAGTGTGCTCACACCTTGGAGGCGTACATGGCGGCATGGACGTGGCGGTTCGAGAAGGCCGACGGGACAGAGGTCGAGCCCGCTCTCGTGCCGGAGGAGTTCACCACGCAGGGGGATGCCGAGTCCTGGATCGGGGAGTACTTCAAGGAACTGCGCGAGGGCGGCACCGACCAGGTGCGGCTGTTCGAGGACGGCACGCAGATCTACGGGCCGATGAGCCTGCACGCCGAGGAGGCGCGGCCGGCCGAGGAGCCGCCGGAGTCCGGGCAGTCGCCGGAGTCCGGGCAGCCGCAGGAGTAGGGGACCCGGGCGGGGCCGGGACGGCGGCGCCGCCCGCCGGTGGCGTCACTGCTCGCCCAGGGTCACGCGCGCCGTCCTGTGGTCGCCGTCCCTCGTGTACGTCACCTCGGTGCGGTCGCCCGGCTTCCTGCTCGCCAGGGCCTCGGCGAGCGAGGTGAGGGTGGTGACCCGGGTGCCGCCCAGTCCGGTGATCACGTCACCGGGCCTGAGCCCCGCCCGGTCGGCCGGGCCGCCCTTGGCCACGTCCACGACCGCGACCCCGGCCGGCTGGTAGTCGTCGCCGACCACGGTCCTGGCCGTGATGCCGAGGGCCGCCCGGCCGGAGTCGGTGACCTTGCCGTGTTTCACGATCTGGTCGGCGACGGTCTTCACCATGGACGACGGGATCGCGAACCCGATCCCCGGCGCCGCGCTGCCGCCCAGGTCCGGGTCGGTCGCGGCGAGCGTGGGAATGCCGATCACCGCGCCGTCGAGGTCGACGAGCGCGCCCCCGCTGTTGCCGGGGTTGATCGCCGCCGAGGTCTGCAGCATGTTCGGCAGGGTGGCGCCCGTGCCGCCGCCCGAGCTGCCCTCGTTGACGGTGCGGCCGGTCGCCGACACGATGCCCTGGGTCACGCTCGACGACAGGCCGAGCGGGGAGCCCATCGCCAGCACGATCCGGCCGACCGCGACCTTCGTCGAGTCGCCGAAGCGGGCCGCCCGCAGCCCCTGCGGCAGCTTGTCCAGCTTGATCACGGCGAGGTCCTGCTCGGGGTACGAATAGATCAGCCGCGCGCCGAGGGTGGCCTCGCTGTTGGCCGTGGTCACCGCGAACGTCTTCTCGTCGCCGACCACGTGCGCGTTGGTGACGATGTGCCCCTTGTCGTCGTACACCACCCCGGA
>Ga0308173_10001268_pt1 | contig 12388 bp, 13 predicted proteins | sample PhyPR1_FD_203716 | JGI IMG/M metagenome (GOLD analysis project Ga0308173, IMG submission 203716) | Soil microbial communities from UC Gill Tract Community Farm, Albany, California, United States - DLSLS.P.R1 | ecosystem: Environmental > Terrestrial > Soil > Agricultural land | place: USA... | reverse complement strand
GCACCAGCGGACAAGCCGCGCATCGCGATCGCCGTGCTGGTCGAGAACGGCGGCTTCGGTGCTGCGGCCGCCGCACCGATCGCGCGCAAGGTGTTCGACCATTTCCTCGTCGGCAAGAGCGAGCCGGGTGCGGTGCCGGTCGCGCCGGACAAGCCCTCGGATGATGAGAGCGATTGACCCTGCCGCTGGGGCGGCACACGAATGCTGAACTTCGTCTCGCGTTTCTGGGAAGTGCTCACGCGGCGCATCGACTCGATGCTCTTCGCGTGTGCGGCGGCCATCGTCGGCGTGGGCCTCGTCACGCTGTTCTCGGCGTCCGACCAGAGCATCGCGCGGGTGACGAGCCAGCTCGGCAGCATCGGCTTCGCGGTCATGCTCATGTGGCTCACCGCCAACATCCCGCCGCAGACGCTCTCACGCATCGCGGTGCCGCTCTACCTCGCGGCCATCCTGATGCTCGTCGGCGTCGCGATGTTCGGCATCGTGGTGAACGGCTCGCGCCGCTGGCTCAACCTGGGCATCGCGCGGTTCCAGCCGTCCGAGCTCATGAAGATCGCCCTGCCGCTCATGCTCGCCTGGTATTTCCAGAAATTCGAGGGCCGCATCGGCTGGAAGGATTTCGTGGTTGCCGGCATCCTGATCGTCATGCCGGTCTATCTCATCAAGCGCCAGCCCGATCTCGGCACCGCGCTGCTGATCGGCGCGTCGGGCTTTTACGTGCTGTATCTCGCGGGGCTGTCGTGGAAGATCATCATCGGGCTGTTCGCGGTCGGCGCAGCCGCGGGACCGATGGTGTGGCAGCACCTGCACGATTACCAGCGTGAGCGCATCCTCACGTTCATCGATCCCACGCGTGACCCGCTCGGCACCGGCTATCACTCGATGCAGGCGTCGATCGCGCTCGGCTCCGGCGGAGTGATCGGCAAGGGCTGGCTCAACGGCACGCAGACGCACCTCGATTTCCTGCCCGAGAAGCACACCGATTTCATCTTCGCCGTGTTCGGGGAGGAATTCGGACTGATCGGCAACGCGCTGCTATTGGTGCTCTACCTGGTCCTGATCTCGCGCGCGATGGTGATCACGGCCAATGCGTCCACGCTGTTCGCGCGCCTGCTCGCGGGCGCGATCACGCTGATGTTCTTCACCTACGCGTTCGTCAACATGGGCATGGTGAGCGGCGTCCTGCCCGTCGTCGGAGTGCCGCTGCCGCTCGTCTCGTACGGCGGCACGGCGCTCATCTCGCTGTTCATCGGGCTGGGCGTGCTGATGAGCGTGTCGGCGCACCGCAAGCTGGTTGCGACCTAGCCCTTCCAGTTGAAGTAGCGGGCGAAGACGAAGACCACGAGCAGGGGAAACGCGAGCGACAGCAGCAGTCCCGCGCTCGCCAGCACGAGGGCCAGCCGGCCGCGCGGCCGCTGACGCAACGCCGAGACACCCATCGCCGCGCCTGCAAGCGACAAGGCGAGGGTCAACCACGGAAACGCGCTTGCCACCGGCTGCGGCAACGCCAGGAACGATCCGCCCCCGAACGCGATGGACAGTGCGCCGAACGCGCGCGCCGGCCAGAAGGCCACGCGCACTGCGCTGGCGGGCGTGACTGCGGCATCGGCCCCGTCGCTCATGTTCCTTGGAGCGCTGAAACGGGCGAGCGGTTGCGCAGGGCGTTGTAGAGAACATGAAGTCACGCCATTTCGGCAAGATTTACAGCGCTGCCGCTCGTCGCTGCCCATCAGGGCTCAACTCCTTGACACCATGCGCGAAAATTACCATGGCGCACGCCTTGCTTAGCGGTGGTGCAGAACACAACAACGACTGGGGAGATGCAATGAGTGCAATACGCGCGGCTTGCGCGCTTGCCGTTGCGGCGCTGTGCGCGGCACCGGCCGCGACGCAGGCGGCTCCGCTTCTGTTCGACTTCAACAACGTCGCCTTGACCGGCAGCCATGGCAACGGGCTCGGCGCCACCGGCAGCAACAGCGCCATCGGCACGTCGATGACCAACACGCTGCATGGCAGCGGTTTCCTCAACTCCAGCGTCAACGTCTCGGGTGCGCTCGGCACCGCAACGTACAACGGCGAAGGCCATGTCATCGGCCCGACGCTGGGCACCTCCGACGGCGGCGTGGCGCATCCGGGATTCAATGACACGTTCATCATCAACGACAATTTCGGCATCAATGGCGGCACGTCCAACAGCTTCACGCTCAACTTCACCAACTTCACGGTCTCAGCGCTGTCGTTCGATTGGGAGATCTTCCCGGATGCCACGTGCCAGAAGCTCACCTACTGCGCGAGTCACCCGGGCAGCGCGAACTACCCCGACATCGAGCTCTTCGTCGACGGCACCCTCGTGTGGTCGATGCTCGCGAGCACGCCAGCGAACGGCGATCCGCAGGCACTGGGCCTTTCGAATCTGATCACGCTCGGCGCGAGCGGCGGGCACATCCTCACGTTCGTCGACTGGCCCGCCGAAGTCGGCATCGACAACCTGCGCATCGCCGGATGCGCCAGCATCACGCAGCAGCCGCCCCGTGTGTCCGGCACGAGCATCGCGCCGCTGTGCACGCCGCTGCTCGTCCCGGAGCCGTCGACGCTGCCGCTTGCTGCACTGGGTCTCATCGCCGCAGCAGCGGGCATCGGTCGCGCGCGGATCACCCGGGCGATGCGCAGCTGACCCTTTGGCAGGCGGAGGAGGTGGGCCGCGTCATGCGGCCCTTTTTTTGCCCGCTTGCTAGGACAGCGGCGCGCACATGATCGCTGCGTCGGGCCCGTAGCCCTCTGCTACATAGCCGCGCGCCACCATGGCGGCCTTGATCGCCGGGTCGGTCGTGTAGCGGTGGTTGGCGTCGACGCGGTTGTTGAAGAGCCGATACACCACCTGCGTGCCGGCCGGGCAGGTGCCCGTGGACACGCTCGGCAGCGCAACGAAGAAGGCGCTCGCCGTCTCCTCGACGTACCCGCTGTAATTGGGATCGCTCGCGATCTTGCCGAACACTGCGTTGCATTCGTCGGGCGAGGCCGAGAAGAAGTGCGAGTTGCCGTGCTGCGGCGGGATCAGGTAGCGGCATACGGCGTTGACGCCGGCGCCGCCGAGCGCCGCCGTGGGATAGACCTTGAAGCTGCCGCCGGTGCGGGTCCATCCGGCAATGCGGCCGCTGTCGAGCGCGTCGATGTCGGGCTGCAGCGCGCTCACGAAATAGTGATCGAGCGTTGCGTTGTAGAACTCCACCAGCGTCACGGGTTGCGCGGCCGGCGCCGTCATGACGCCGCCAAAATTGATCGCCGTCCCGGGGCCGGTGAGGCCGCTGCGGTCGAGCGCGGTCACGCCATCGGTGGGCAGCGGCCCGAACGTCATCTGGTCGACGCCGGCGTAGTTGAGCGTCCCGCCGTCGGTGGGGATGAACCCGTCGGGCAGGATGTAATCGGGCTGGCCCGAGCCGGTCGGCGGAGGCGATGGGGGTGGATCGGGCGGCGGTGGCGGGGGCGGGTACCCGCCGATCTTGGGTTGCGCCTTCGCCTGCGCGGCGAACCCGCGGGTGGCGATCAGCACGCGCCGCCCGGCGGTCGCGCCGCCCGGCAGGTTGTTGGGGAACGTGAAGCTCTTCACCGTGCCCGCATGCGTGCTCGTCAACGCGAGCCCCGCCAGGAAGGACTGCCCGTCCAGCCCTGCGGTCTCGTGCAGCATGACGTACTGCACCGTGCCGTCGGCGTTGGAATAGATCTGGTCGATCTGGAAGGTATGGAACGAAGCATCCGCCTGCGGCGCGGCGACGCTCAGTGCCGCCAGTGCGGCTGCTGCGAGCATTCTCATGGCAATCCCCCTCACGATGGCCGGTGTTCCGGCCCCATGGGTGAACAGCCGCCGCGCTGCGCTGTTCCGCCTGGGGTCAGGCTGCTGGCTCGCAGACCACCTCGGTGCTGACCGAGTTGGCGATGAAGCACGCCTCGTGCGCTTGGTGGTGCATCGCGGCGATATCCTCGGCGCCGGGGCGCTTGTCCCCGCTGAACTCGATCCGTGGCCGCAGCACCACGCGGGTCATCGCCATGCGGCCGTTCGCGTTGCGCGCCAGGGTGCCGGTCGCGGCGTCCGTATAGCGATCGACGCGATAGCCCTTGCCGGCTGCGATGGACAGGAACCAGAGCATGTGGCAACTCGACAGCGAGGCGACGAACGCCTCTTCCGGGTCGACCGCCGCCGGATCGGAGAAAGGCGGCCGCACCACGTGCGGCGATGCCGAGGCTGGCACGCGCGCCCCGCCGTCGAACGACCATGTGTGCGCGCGGCTGTAGCGGTTGTCGATGAAGTGCGCCTCACCGCGCTGCCATTCGATGGTGGTCGTGTGCTCTGCCATGCAGCATCCCTCAGAAAGCGCTTTTCACCACGCCGCCATCCACGCGCAACGCCGCGCCGGTGGTGGCGGAGGACAAGGGACTCGCCAGATAGGCCACGAGCGGCGCCACTTCCTCGGGCGCCGCGAAGCGCTTGATGAGCGAAGTGGGGCGCGCCTTGACGAAGAATTCGCGCTCGAATTCGTCCAACGTCTTGCCCTCTGCGCGCGCCAGCGAGTCGACGAAGTCGCCGACGCCGCGCGAGCGGGTCGGACCCGGGAGCACGCAGTTCACCGTGATGCCAGTGCCTGCGAGGCTCTCCGCGAGACCCCGCGACACCGCGAGCTGCGCCGTCTTCGTCATGCCGTAATGCACCATCTCGGCCGGGATCTGGATCGCGCTCTCGCTGGAGATGAAGATGATGCGACCCCAGTTGCGTGCGCGCATCGCCGGGAGATACAGCCGCGCGAGCCGCACGCCCGAGAGCACGTTGACTTCGAACAAGCGCCGCCAGTCGTCGTCGGGGATCGCTTCGAACGGCTTCGCCTCGAAGATCCCGAGATTGTTCACCAGGATCTCGACGCCAGGATGCGCCGCGACGAGCTGCTCGGCGGCAGCAGCGGTTGCCAGGTCACCGGCGAAGCCGGTCACCTTGCCGCCGCCACGCGCGAGGCGACTCACGGCATCGTCCACGCCCGCCTGCGCGCGACCGTTGACGATCACCTCGGCGCCTTCGCGGGCGAGCGCGGCCGCGATCGCGTAGCCGATGCCCGCGGTGCTGCCCGTGACGAGCGCGCGGCGACCTTCGAGCTTCAGGTCCATGAATGCTCCTCGCGTTGCCCGCGTCGCGCTTTACCGGTGCCGGGACCGGGTGTCTCTCGATGACGAATGATGCAACGATCGAATGCGCGACCGCGCATCGTTGGCCGGGTTGCGGATTACAGGATGCGGTTGAACCACAGGACGGACAGCATCGCGGCGAGCACCGCGAGCACCGTTGCCACCGCGGCGAACAGCGCGGTGATCTCGGTCTCCTTCTTCTCGAACACGAGCTTGGTGTTGAGGTCCTGGTAGATCTTCTTGAGGTCGACCGCGCTGCCGGCGTAGAAGTATTCACCGCGCGTGACGTTGGCGATGGTCTTCAGCGAGTCCTCGTCGAGCCGCACGCGCATCGACCAGCCTTCGAAGCCGATCACTTCGCCGTTGGGCGTGCCGACGCCGACGGTGAACACGCGCACGCCGCGGTCTGCCGCCATGCGCGCCGCCTCGATGGGGTCGGGACCCGTCGTGGTCTGGCCGTCGGTGAGCAGGATGATGGCGGCGGCCTCGTAGGAGCCGGGGGGCACCGGCTTTTGCGCGTCCTTCGTGTCGCTCTTCTTCGCATCGAGACCGCGTGCGCCGCGCTGGCCTTCGGGCCGCGGATTGCTGCCCCGCAGGTCGAACTCGACGTCGGGAAAGATCGCCTTGAGCGAGACCAGGATGCCGCTGCCGATCGCCGTGGCGCGTTGCAGCTGCATGCGATCGATCGCTGCGGTCAGGTCCTCCTTGTTCTGCGTGGGCGGCTGCACCAGCGCGGCCGTGCCGGCGAACGTGACGATGCCGATCTTCGCCGTCGACGGCTGGTCGGCAATGAATTGCTTGGCTGCGTTCTGCGCCGCCGTGATGCGATTGGGCTCGACGTCGGTGGCGCGCATGCTGCCCGACACGTCCATCGCCAGGATGACCGTCTCGTGCGACGAGGGCAGCGTGACGACGGCGGCGGGGCGCGCGATGCCGAGGATCATCACGACGAGCGCGAGCAGGAACAGGAGCGGCGGCACGTGGCGGCGGAAGCGCTGTCCCGCGCCCATCGCGGCCTGCATGAACGCGAGGCTCGCGTAGCGCAGCGCTGCCTGCTTCTTGCGGCGCAGCAGCCAGAAGTACAGCGCGATCACGATCGGCACGAGCAGCAGGAGCCACAGCGCTTCGGGCCACATGAACGTGACCGGCATCTTCGACGCGTTCATGTTGCGGCGTCCGCGGGTGCGACGTCCAGGTGCCGCGGCAGCGTGCCGCCGGCGGCGAGCTGGCTGCGCCGCTTGCGCAGGTCGGCAAAGCGCAGGATCGAGTCGACCAGGTCATCGCCGGTGGACAGCTCGAGCGCATCGACGCCAGCCGAGCGCAGCGACGTGCGCAGCGTGCGCTCGCGCTCCTCGGCCAGCCGCGCGAAGCGCTTGCGAAAGCGCTTGTCGTGGGTGTCGACGAACAGCTGCTCGCCCGTCTCGGCGTCCTGCACCACGACCATGCCGAGGTCGGGCAGCTCCATCTCGAGCGGATCGTAGAGGCGCACCGCGAGGATCTCGTTGTGCTGCGCGAGCATCGCCAACGGTTCCGACCAGTCGGTGGCGCTGATGAAGTCCGAGACGACGAACACCAGCGAGCGCCGCTTGATCATCGACTGCGCAGCGGTGAGGAAGGCGCGCAGGTCGGTCGTCGCGGCGCGCGGCACGTCGGGGCGCGTGACCATCCGATGCAGGATGTGCAGCACGTGCCGCCGCCCTGCGCCCGCGGGCACGACCGCGTCGACCGAGCTGCCATAGAACATGGCGCCGACGCGGTTGCCATGCCGCGTGAGCAGGCGAGCCAGCACCGTCACGAAGTCCGTCGACACCGCGCGCTTGCGCACGTCCTGCGAGCCGAAGTCGACCGAAGGGCTCAGGTCGAGGAGGAACCAGGCAGTGACCTCGCGATCCTCGTTGAACTCGCGCACGTAGGGCGTCTGCAGGCGCGCCGTGACGTTCCAGTCGATGTGCCGGACGTCATCGTGATACTGGTACTCGCGCAGGTCGGCCAAGTCGAGGCCGAAGCCGCGGAACAGCGTGCGGTAGTCGCCGTGCAGCAACCCGTCGAGCCGACGGATCACCGTCCACTCGAGGCGCCGCAGGATCGCCTCAGAGTTGCGGCCCGACTCGGACATGGGCTTCGAGCGGCTTGTCGGGGGCGGGAATCTGCTGGAGGATCTTCATCAGCACCTGGTCCGACGTGATGCCTTCGGCCAGCGCCTCGTACGAGAGCACGAGCCGGTGACGCAGCACGTCGGGCACGAGATCGGTCACGTCCTGCGGCAGCACGTAGTCGCGGCCGCGCAGGAACGCGAGCGCGCGGGCCCCTTCGATGAGATGGATCGAGCCGCGCGGGCTGGCGCCGAACTGCAAATACTTGGCCAGGTCCTTGATGCCGTAGCGATCGGGCTCGCGCGTCGCCGACACGACCTTCACCGCGTACTGCACCAGCGAAGGATCGACGTAGCCCTTGCGGCACTCGCCCTGGAGCGCCGCCAGCTGGTCCGTGGTGGCGACCGGCACGATGTCCTTGCCCATGCCGGTGACCCGCTGGACGATGACGAATTCCTCCTCCTCGCTCGGGTAGCCGACGAGCACCTTCATCATGAAGCGGTCGACCTGCGCCTCAGGGAGGGGGTAGGTGCCTTCGGTCTCGATCGGGTTCTGCGTCGCCATGACGAGAAACGGCTCCTGCACCCGATGCGTCTCGCCGGCGATCGTGACCTGGTATTCCTGCATCACTTCGAGCAGCGCGCTTTGCACCTTCGCCGGTGCGCGATTGATCTCGTCGGCGAGCAGCAGGTTGGTGAACACGGGGCCGAGGGACGTCGCGAAATCACCGGTCTTCTGGTTGTAGATGCGCGTGCCGACCAGGTCGGCCGGCACGAGGTCGGGCGTGAACTGGATGCGCTTGAACGATCCGCGGATCGTGCGCGCGAGCGTCTTCACGGTCAGCGTCTTGGCCAGGCCCGGGACGCCTTCCACCAGAAGGTGACCCTGCGCCAGGATGGCGACCAGCACCCGCTCGAGGAAGTGGTCCTGCCCGACGACCACCTTCTTGACCTCGTAGAGGATGCGCTCCATCAAGGTGGAGACCTGGTTGCCGTTCAGCTCTCGTGTGTCCATGGACGTCCGTTGTTGTGGTTGCGGGTGCTCGAGCGGGGTCAGAACGGCGGCGTGCCGAATGCCGAGGCCGCGTTCTCGATGGGGACCGCGAAGCCGATGCCGACGAAGAACCGCTGGTTGGTCGGATTGAGGATGCCGGTCACGATGCCGACCACTTCGCCGTCAGCCGTGACGAGCGGGCCACCCGAGTTGCCCGGATTGGCCGCCGCGTCGAACTGGATCAGGTTGGTGAGCACCCGCTTACCTTCAGGGGACCGGTACTCGCGGCGCAAACCCGACACTACACCCGAGGAAGCCGACGCGCCGATGCCGAACGGATAGCCGACCGCCATCACTTCGTCGCCGACGAGCAGGTCGGCCGTCGAGCGCAACGTCGCGGGCACCAGGTCGTCCGGAATGGTTTTGGCCTGCAGCACGGCAAGGTCGTTCTCGGGCTGGGTCGAGATCACCTCGGCGTCCGATTCCGTCCCGTCGTAGAACAGCACCCCAATGCGCCTGGCGCCGTTGACCACGTGCAGGTTGGTGAGGATGACGCCCTTGTCGACGATCACCACGCCGGTGCCTACGCCGCGTTCGATGTCGTCGCGCCCGTCCTCGCCCGCTTCGTAGTCACGCACCTTCACGACGGCGGGCCGCACGATCTCGTACGCTTTGGCGGCCCAGCTCGGCAGGGGCTTTGCCTCGAGCGAGTGGCGTACCGCGTTGTCGATGTCGTCCTGCGTGAGCTTCTGGGGCTTGGGCGTCATGGCCGCATGCGTGAGCACCAGTCCGAGCACCACCAAGGCACCGGCGCCGAGCAGCAGCGGCTTTTCGGCGCGCTTGACCAGCCGGCGCCAGCGCGAGGGCGGCGCCGGCGCCGCGGGCGTCTGCGCGGGAGGCTCCCCGGCGGCGGCGAGGGGAAGCTTGGGTGCCCGTCGCGCAGCGCGAACGGACGAGCTGTAGAGGGTCGGGCGTTGCTTCATGGCGGCGGTCACCCCGAATCGGTCGTTGGAACGCGGGAGTCGCCAGTCAGCGCCAGCCCTCGCACGGTCGCGTCCTCATGCGGACACAAGCATAGTGCGTTTTGGGGCGGCGTCGGTTCCGCAGTATGGACCAGCCGCGCGTCACGCGGTATCGCCGGCCCGGAACTGCAGCACGGTGTACGGCCGTCCGTGCGAGCCGCGCTGCGCGGTGGTGCGCATGGGTGCATCGATGACGCGCGCCCAGAACGCCCGGGCCGCCGCGTTGGTGTCGAGGATTTGCAGGTGCCACCAGCCCGGGTGACGCGCAAACAGCGCGCGGGCCGCCTCACGGCCGCAGCCGCGCCGCCGATGCGCGGGCGCAATGTAGAACTCGGCCATCTCGTGGAAGCCGCTGCCGACGTGACGGCGTACCAGGGCGAAGCCCGCGTCGGCGCCCGAGAGCCGGATGAGGTACGGAAAGCGGTCGGCGTCCTGCCAATACAGCGACAGCTGCGGGTACACGGTAAGGCTGCCGGTGGTGAGCTCGTCCAGGTACGGCGTCATCATGGTCCGGATGACGCGCGCCTGCGGTGCAACGACCAGGTCGGGCCGCATGGTCGATGCTACTTGCGGAGGCGCTCGCCCGACATTGCGGTCAGCAGGCCAAGGCCGATGAACGCGGAGGCCGATGCATAACGCCCGACCCGCGCAACGCCGGCGCCCCGTCCGAGCAGCGGCCGCAGCGCGCCGGCGCCCAGCGCATACAGGCTGTCGGTGATCGCGGCGATGAGCACGAACAACGCGCCGAGGACGATCACCTGCGCGACCGGCGCCTTCGGATCGGGCAGGAACTGGGGCAGGAAGGCTGCGAAGAAGAGTGCCGTCTTCGGATTGAGCAATGCGACGACGAAGCCGTCGGCGAAGACGCGGCGCAGGCTGCCGGCCGCGACGGGTGGCGGCGTGCCGTGCTGGGCCGGTGCGCGCAATGCCTGCATGCCGAGCCACACGAGATACACGGCGCCCACGTATTTCACGGCGGTGAACGCGACGCTCGACACCGCAAACAGGGCAGCCAGTCCGAGTGACGCACCCACCGCGTTGCCGAGGTTGCCGAGCGCAACGCCCGCGACCGACGCCAGGCCGGCGGCGCGGCCCTGTGTCGCGCTGCGCGTGACGATGTAGAACACGCCCGGCCCCGGCGTGATCGCGAGCACCAGGCTCGCCAGGAGGAATGCGCTGAGCAGCGGCAGCGGGGGCAGCATGGGATCCACGGTCGGCTCGCCAGGACGGCCACCGAGTTTGCCATACCGCGATGCCGGGCGTCAGACCGCGAGCTCCACCAGCCGGGCGTCGATTGCACCGCCCGCGATCCGCAGCGTCGCCACCGCGATCGGCAGACGGAAGCGGCGTGGGCCCGCACTGCCCGGGTTGACGAAGAGGACGCCATCGCGTCGCGTGATCGCCGGGCGATGCGAGTGCCCGCTCACCACGACGCCGAAGCCTGCGCTCACCGGGTCGACCGCGAGCTCGTGCAGGTCATGCAGGACATGAATGCGGATTCCGCCGGCCTGCAGCTCGGCCGTCGCGGGAATGGCATCGGCCCACGCGGCGCGGTCGTTGTTGCCGCGCACGATGGTCAGGGGCGCAATGGCGCCAAGCGCGTCGACGATGTCCGGCGTGCCGATGTCGCCGGCATGCACGATGAAGTCGCTGCCCGCGAGCGCCGCGAGCGCCTGCGGCCGGAGCAGGCCATGCGTGTCGGAGATGACGCCGACGCGCAGCGTTGCAGGCGTCACGGGACCTCGGGGCGTTGGACGTGCTATAGGACAATGGTAGGTCATCGACGATCAGGCCGCCCGCGCAGCGTGCACGACAGCCTCACGACGTTCCTCTTCACCGACCTCGAGGGCAGCACGCGCCTGTGGGAGGCGGCGCCCGAGCGCATGCGCCCCGCGCTCGCGCAGCACGATGCGCTCGCGCGTGCCGCGGTCGAGGCCCATGGCGGCACGGTCGTGAAGATGACCGGCGACGGCGTGCACGCGGCGTTCGGCGACCCGCTCCGGGCCATCGACGCGGCCATCGCATTCCAGCAGTCGCTCGCCGACGCCGAAACAGGCCACGGCATCGCCCTGCGGGTGCGCTGCGGATTGCATTGCGGTGTCGACGAGCAGCGCGAAGGCGATTTCTTCGGCGCGGCCGTCAATCGCGCTGCGCGCCTCATGAGCGCCGCGCATGGCGGACAGGTCCTCGTCTCCCGCGCCATCGCCGAGCATGTCGCGCACCGCCTGCGCGGCGACACGTCCCTGCGCGATCTCGGCGTGGTGCGCCTGCGCGACCTGACGGAGCCCGAGCAGGTGTTCCAGGTGGTGCATCCGCGCCTGCGCGCCGATTTTCCGGCGTTGCGCTCGCTCGCGGCGACGCCCAACAACCTGCCGCAGCAGCTCACGTCGTTCATCGGCCGCGAGCAGATCCTGGCGGAGGCCCGCACGCTGCTCGGCCGTACGCGCCTGTTGACCCTCGTGGGTGCCGGCGGGCTCGGCAAGACGCGGTTGTCGCTGCAGCTTGCGGCCAGCGTGCTCGACGACTTCATCGACGGCGTGTGGTTCGTCGAGCTCGCGCCGCTGCGCGACGCGTCGCTGGTGGCGCAGGCGATCGCCAGCGTGCTGCATGTGAAGGAAGAGCCCGGCAAGCCGGTCATCGACGCGCTCGTCGCGCACCTGCGCGAGCGCACGCTTTTGATCGTGCTGGACAATTGCGAGCACCTGCTCGGCGGGTGCGCGGATGTCGCGAAAAAGCTGCTGCAGGGAAGCCGCACGGCCAAGGTGCTGGCGTCCAGCCGCGAGGCACTGCATGTGCCGGGCGAAACGACCTTGACCGTGCCGGCGCTCGCGGCACCGGCCGCGGGTGCGCAGGCGTCCGCAGGATCGCTCGGCGCGTTCGAGTCCGTGCGCCTGTTCGTGGATCGCGCCGTTGCCGCGGTGCCGGGCTTCACGGTCCACGCCGGCAATGCCGGTGCCATCGCCGAGATTTGCCGCCGGCTCGACGGCATTCCGCTGGCACTCGAGCTCGCCGCTGCGCGCGTGCGCGTCCTGGCCGTCGACGCGATCGCCAGCCGCCTGGCCGAGCGCTTCACGCTCCTGCGCAGCCGCGACAGCACGGCGTTGCCGCGCC
>Ga0308173_10001267_pt1 | contig 12392 bp, 9 predicted proteins | sample PhyPR1_FD_203716 | JGI IMG/M metagenome (GOLD analysis project Ga0308173, IMG submission 203716) | Soil microbial communities from UC Gill Tract Community Farm, Albany, California, United States - DLSLS.P.R1 | ecosystem: Environmental > Terrestrial > Soil > Agricultural land | place: USA... | reverse complement strand
AGCTCTAACCGACGACCAGACAGAACCGAAAATGAAAACCAAAAATGCGTTCGGCTCGTTTAAATCCAACTCCTCCGGCACGGATCCCAAACCTCACACGCAGCGGGGTTCTCCCGGAGCACCAAGTAAAAAGCTGAACCGCAACAAGATCTTGCGGGGTAGTATCGGCTCGGCCCTGGTGCCGGCCGCGTTTGACCAAGTTGCCCAAGGCCAAACCACTAATTTCGATTCTACCGGGGACTTCGAATATTGGACGGTGCCGGCGACCGGCGTGTACCGCATCACGGCCTTTGGTGCGCAAGGCGATGGCTTCGGCGGCGGCGGCGCCGAAATTGGCGGCGATTTCAGCCTGACCTCAGGCCAGGTGCTGTCTATCGCAGTGGGGGGATACGGCGGCGACGCCGCCGGCGAGGGCGGTGGCGGCGGCGGCGCCGGCGGAGGCGGCGGTGGCGGCAGCTTCGTGACCTTGTCGGGCAATGCGCTGGTCATCGCTGGCGGCGGCGGCGGCGCCGGGACCGTCGATTCAGATTATTTCCGCGGTGGCCCCGGCCTGGTTGGAGGCAAAGGCGGCCTCGTTGGAGGCGCCGGCGGCGACGGCGGCTCCGGCGGTTTCGGGGGCCCCGGCGGCGCCAATTTTGGGTACGCGGGCTCCCACGCTGGCGGCGGCGGCGGCGGCTTCCGCGGCAACGGCGGCAACGGCGGCCAGGGCGCCCCTGACGCCGGCGGCGGCGGCTGGTCAGGCGCCGGCGCCGGCGGCGGGGGCGGCGGCGGCTTTAGTGGCGGCGCTGGCGGACTGACGACTTTCGGTGGCGCGAGTACCGGCGGCTACGGCGGCGGCGGCGGGGGTTCGTTCAATGCCGGCCTCAATCCGATTGGGGTGGCCGGCTTCCGAACCGGCAACGGTTTGGTGCAAATCATGGTGGTGCCGAAACTCAGCATCACAAATAGTGCGCCGGGCTTTGCAACCGTCTCGTGGCCGCCCGAGTCAACGGACTGGACGCTGCAGGAGAATGTGAACCTTGGAACCACGAATTGGGTGAACTCACTCAGCGGCACGAATAATCCAGTGACGGTTCCAGCGGACCAGCCGGCGAAGTTTTACCGGCTCTTGAACCAGTAACCAACGACTAGAAAGAGGCTACATGAAAACAAAAAATGCGCTTCGCGGGCTAGTATCCAACTCCTCCGGCTCGCATCCGAAACCTCACAGGCAGGGGGGTCTTTCCGGAGCACGAACTAACAAGCTGAACCATAACAAGGTTTTGCGGAACACTATCGGCTCGGCCCTGGTGCTCGCCGCCTGGGACCAGGTTGCTCAGGGCCAGAGCACTAATTTCAACTATACGGGAGGCTTTCAAACTTGGACCGTGCCAGCGACCGGCGTATACCGCATTACCGCCCTTGGTGCGGAAGGCGGTAGCTTTCCCTACCATGGTGGGTTTGGGGCCGAAATTGGCGGCGATTTCAGCCTGACCTCAGGCCAAGTGCTCTTGATCGCAGTGGGGGGTGTCGGCGGCAGCTACGCCGGCGGCAGCTACGGCGGCGGCACCAGCAACAACGGCGGCGGCGGCGGCAGCTTCGTCACGCTGTCGGGCAATGCGCTGGTCATCGCTGGTGGCGGCGGCGGCGGCTACGGTGACAACGGCGGGCTCGTTGGCCGAGCCGGGGGTTACGGTTTTCTCGGCGGCTTCGGTGGCTCCGGCGGGCTCGGCGGCGGCTTCGGCGGCGGCGGCAACGGAGGCCTTTACGGCGGCGGCGGCGGCGGCGGCTTTCGTGGCAACGGTGGTGGCTTCGGGGGCAACGGCGGCTGGGGCGGATCCGGATTTCCTGCGGGTCTCGCGGGCGGTGGCGGTGGCCGTGACGGCGGCTTCGGCGGCGGCGGCGGCGGTGGCACCAGCGGCAATCGCGGCGGCTCCGGTGGCGGCGGCGGCTATAGTGGCGGGGGCGGGGGCACCGGCAGCACCGGCGACCCCGGCAGCTCCGGCGGTTACGGAGGCGGCGGCGGTTCGTTCAATGCCGGCCTCAATCCGATTGGGGTGGGTGGTTTCCGAGCCGGCAACGGTTTGGTGCAAATCATGGTGGTGCCGAAACTCAGCATCACAAATAGTGCGCCGGGCTTTGCCACAGTCTCGTGGGCGCCCGCGTCCACGAACTGGGTGTTGCAGGAAAATGTGAACCTCGGCACAACAAACTGGGTGAACTCGCCTAGCGGCACGAATAATCCAGTGTCGGTTCCGGCGGACCAGCCTGCGAAGTTTTACCGACTGTTGAAGCAGTAGGGAAGTGTTCCAGGTGTCCGGCAGGATCAAACCAGCCGGATTCCCTGCGGCATCTCCTCGGGTTTCTCCCAGAAGGAAAACGCTTCGTGCCGTTTGAACAGCTCGGTGGGCAGGATGCTGCGGCGCTGGATTTGGATCACGGAGGAGCCGACGCTGTGCAGGCCGGGCGTGCCCAGCCGCTTATCGAACTCGATGGCTTCCGCGCAGGGTGGCACATGGTCGCGGTCGTGGGCGTAGAGGGGCTCGCCGATGAATTCGTAAATCCTGGCCAGGGCGCCGAGCGGGTCGGCGGTGAGGGTTTCGTAGCGGAGCAGCAGCAGGCGGTCGGCCTGTTCGCCAAAGACGGCCTCGCGCAAGGCGTGCAGCGCAAAGCCGACCATCCCGATGTTCGAAGCCAGGCCTTCGACCCGCGAATAGACCGTGCCGCCCGGCTCGAAATTGAAAATCTTCGAGGTTTCCAGACAGTTGCGCCGCAGCAGGCTCTCGATGCTGTCCAGCACCCAGGCGACATTGCGCACACAGCAAATCATCTTTGCCTGTGGAAAAAGCGCGGTCAGCGCGGGGAGTTTGGTCGTCCACACGCGATTCGTGTCGAACACCAACTGCGTCGGATGCGTCCGGTGGTAATAAGCATCGAACACCGCGGCCAGAATTTTGGCGCGCTGTTCGTTGTCAATGAACAGGCCGTATTCGCTCCCCTGGCTCATGTCGCGTTGCAGCGCGGTGAACAGTCCCCCCATCGGTCCGGACATGGAGGCATGGAAGCGGGGATTCTGGCGCAGCAAAGCCGCCAGCAAGGTCGAACCCGCCCGCGGCATGCCGCTAATGAAATGGATGTTGTTTTGCACGTCCGCGACATCCCATCGGCTCCGACGCAAACTGTCCAGGGGAGTTGGAGCAATCGTGTTGATTCGTTGTAGCTGCCTTGCTACGCAGAACAAGGTTGAAGCCGAGTTGGTAAAGCTGCGTTATTTCGTCGGCCTCACGGGTGACGAGGCGGCCGAGGTGCCCGGGATCTCGGGGCGCACTGCTGAGAATTACTGGGCCCATGCTCGGGCTTGGCTCTTTCATCAATTGAAAGCCCCAAAGACTTGACGGGAGTTCTCTGAGCTCTCACTTCTCTGGTTGGCCCAGGCCGAACCAGGTTGCGCTTTCGCCACCTGAATTTCGCTTTGTTTGCGGGCGAGCAGAAGCGCCCAATTGCGGACACCAATATGAAGACGCTGGACAGGCCGTGGAGAATACGAATATGACTGATAACTCTTCGCTCCTAAACGAACTGCGCAAGCTCGAAGAACGCCTGACGAATCCTGAGGTTCGGCGCTCGCCTGGCGAGCTCGCGTTGCTACTGGCCGATGACTTCCGCGAATTTGGGAGCTCCGGCCGCATTTTCGACAAAAGCCAAATCATCGCTGAGCTGCAAAACCAGGTCCCGTGCAACATTTCGCTGACGGATTTCGAGGCCGCCCGGCTGGCAGAGAACCTTGTGCTGGTTACTTATCGAGCCACTGTTATCGTTGGCAGCTCGGCTGCGCCGTTGCACTCGTTGCGAAGCTCGCTCTGGCGGCGGCGCTACGGCCAGTGGGAAGTGGTTTTTCATCAGGGCACGCCTTCTGGAGCGTCGACAACCAATCTCAAAGATAATAAGTGAACGATAAAAGCCATCCCGATGATGGTTCAGTCCCAAAACTGGGAGACAAGATAGCTCTTGTCACCGGCGCCGCCTCGGGAATTGGGCGCGCCACGGCGCTCCTGCTGGCAGGTCAGGGCGCTGCGGTATTTTGCGCCGATATTGCTTTGGCGGGCGCCGAGGATACCGCTCAGGTCATCGCGAGCCGTGCACGGACCGCGACGCCTCTCCACCTCGATATGACTTCCGAACCACATTGGCAGGCGGCCTTCGCCGAGGTGCTGGCGCGTCACCGCCGTGTGGACATCCTGGTAAACTCCGCCGGCATCTCTTTTGCAGCTCCCGTGGCGGAGATGCGCCTGGAGGACTGGCGACGCGTGATGGCGGTCAATCTTGACGGCATTTTTCTCGGCACCAAACACGCTATCCTTGCCATGCGGGAACATCCGGAAGGCGGCAGCATCGTGAACATATCATCAGCCTCCGGCCTCCGCGCATCCCCGGGAGCAAGCGCTTATTGTACCAGCAAGGCGGCGGTTTCCATGTTCACCAAGACGGTGGCCAAAGAGTGCCTCGAGCGTGGTGACAATATCCGGCTCAATACGGTCTGCCCGGGCGGCGTGAAGACGCCGCTGTGGAAATCGATGCCGATGTTTCAGGAGTTGATCGCCAGGCACGGCTCCGAAGCGGCCGCGTTTCGGGTGATGGAAGAGTCGGCGCCATCCGGCCGGTTTGCTGAACCGGAGGAGATTGCCCTCGCCATTCTCTATCTGGCATCCGACCAATCCCGGTCCGTCACAGGAACCGATTTAGTCATCGATGGCGGTTATACACTTTAACAGAGACGGATCCAAAGCGCGATTCCTGTTTCCGCCTCTTGCTCCACAACCCGCATCTACAATATTTGCGCCTTTAGGTCTGGCTTTTCGCATTGAAAGGTAGAATGTGGCTTTTTCCATGACAGACCCCAGTGATCGCGAAGTGGTTGTCTTCAGCGCCGCCCGTCGCTTGCCCGCTGGACAGCGTGCTGCCTATCTCGACAAAACGTGCGCCGGAGATGGGGCCTTGCGGCAACGCGTCGAGGAACTGCTTCGAGCGGGAGAGGAAGCGGCCGGGTTCCTTCAAAACCCGGCCCCTGGATCACAGCGCCCTGCGGATGCTGTAGCGACTGCCAGGACTCTTCAGATTGTTGCTGCGCCGGGAGAAAAGGCCGGCGACCGCATTGGCCATTACAAACTGCTCCAGCCAATCGGCGAAGGTGGCTGTGGTGTCGTTTACATGGCCGAACAGGAAGAGCCGGTGCGCCGACGAGTGGCGCTCAAGGTGATCAAGCTGGGGATGGACACCAAGAGCGTCATCGCCCGTTTCGAAGCCGAGCGGCAGGCGCTGGCGCTCATGGACCATCCGAATATTGCCAAAGTGCTCGAGGCCGGCGCGACCGAAACGGGCCGCCCTTATTTCGTCATGGAGTTGGTGCGCGGCATAAAAATCACCGATTACTGCGACGAGAATAATCTCTCCACCAACGAGCGGCTTGAGCTCTTCATCCAGGTCTGCCACGCCGTTCAGCATGCGCACCAAAAAGGCGTCATCCATCGCGACCTTAAGCCTTCCAATATCCTGGTTGCCTCAAACGATGGCGTGCCAGTCCCGAAGGTGATTGATTTTGGCATCGCCAAGGCCACCCAGGGACGTTTGACCGATCAGACACTCTTCACCGCCTTCGAACAATTTATCGGCACGCCGGCCTATATGAGTCCCGAACAGGCGGAGCTGACCATGTTCGACGTGGATACGCGCACCGATATTTATTCACTGGGTGTTCTGCTCTACGAACTGCTCACCGGCCGCACGCCCTTCGATGGGAATGACCTGTTAGCGGCCGGTTTGGACGCCATGCGTCGGACCATTCGCGAGCAGGAACCGCAGCGACCCTCCGCAAGGTTGAGCACGATGGCGGCTGAAGTGTTAACCACCACTGCCCATCATCGCCAGACGGACTCACCGAAGCTGATTCATCTTTTGCGCGGCGATCTCGATTGGATCGTGATGAAGGCCCTCGAGAAAGATCGCGCGCGCCGCTACGAAACGGCCAATGGTCTGGCTGTGGACATCCAGCGCCATTTAACTAATGAGCCGGTCGTAGCTCGCCCGCCGAGCAATCTTTACCGGTTTCAGAAACTGGTTCAACGCAACAAACTCGTTTTTGCTGCTTCAACCGCGGCAGCCGCTTCGCTGGTGATTGGCCTTGGCATCGCGACATGGTCTTTCGTCGGGGAGAAAGAAGCCCGACAGATCGCCGTTACGTCTCAAAAAGAGGAAATCCGTTTGCGCCAGGAGGCCGATGGCGAGCGCAGAAGAGCAGAGACAGAAGCGAGCAAGAGCCATCAAGTGGCTCTATTCCTGGAAGACATGCTGCAGAGCGTCGGCCCGAAGATCGCCCTGGGCCGCGACACAAAGCTCTTGCGCGAGATTGTGGACCAGACCGCCCAGCGTCTGGACAAGGACTTGAAGGATCACCCCGCGGTTGAAGCGCAATTGCGCGCCACATTGGGCAATCTCTATTCGGATCTCGGTGAGTACACAAATGCTGCCGCGATGCACCGCAAAGCGCTCCAACTTCGCATGAAACTGCTTGGCCGGGACAATCGGGACACGGCCGCTTCGCTTAACGAACTCGGTGAAGCGCTTAGGCGTCAAGGCAGGCACACTGACGCTGAACCTCTACTTCGCGAGGCGCTGGCGATTCGCCGGCAGCTCCTGGGGAGCGAGCACGTGGACGTAGCGAGTTCACTCGACAGCCTTGGAATGCTCGTTTATTACGATTCCAGGGTTAGGGCAAGGGCAGGCGAAGGTGAAGCGTTGCTGCGAGAAGCGCTGGACATGCGGCGCCAGTTGCTGGGTGATGACCATCTCGATGTTGCTAACTCGCTGGACCACCTTGGCGTTGCACTCACCAGCCGTGGAAAGTTTGCAGAAGGCGAGGAGCTCCATCGTGAGGCGCTAGCTTTGCGGAGGAAGTTGTATGGCGACGCGCATCCCGACATCGCTGCTTCCCTGCACCAGGTCGCGTGGTCGCTCATGTGGCAGGGTAAGCTGGCGGATGCGGAGGCCACGTTTCGCGAGGCTTTAGCCATGCGAAGAAAGCTGCTGGGGAGTAACAACCTTAACGTAGCGACCACGCTGCTGAATCTGGGAACCACTCTCGATCTCGAGAAGAAATATGCCGGTTCTAAAACGGCTTATCGCGAAGCGCTGGACATTTACAGTAAATCGTTTGGGGAGGATCATCCATCGGTGGTAAGTCCGCTTGCCAGTTTGGCCGGGGCTCTCTGGCACGAGGGAGAATTGACCCAAGCCGAGGCGTACTACCGGCAAGCCCTGGCCATCAACACCGATTCGTATGGAAACTGGCATCCGCCGGTGGCCAGCTTGCTCAACAATCTCGCCGGGGTGCTCCGAGATGAAGGCAAGGTGGGCGAGGCCGAGGCTGCGGTTCGCGAGGTGGAAAGGCTGGAGCTGTTCAAAAGAGAGCAAGTCGACAGAAAAGCCGAAACTGCAACGAAGGCCCCAATCAAACCCCCGTAGGCGGCTTTGCTCGTTGGGCCGCCCGCCGGCTCATCAGATGCTTATGACAGATATGCCCATCGAACTAGACCACATTTTCATCTGGTCCTCGCGCGATGCTGTTGAGGAAGCCGCGAAGTTGGCTGCGTTTGGCCTTGTGGAAGGCAGTGCGAACACTCATCCCGGACAGGGAACCGCTTGCCGGCGGTTTTTCTTCCGCAACGTCTATCTCGAATTGTTGTGGGTGACCAATTCGGTTGAGGCGCAATCGGCAGCCGGTGGCCGCATGCGATTTTGGGAGCGTTGGACGTCCAGAGCAACCGGCGCTTGTCCATTCGGTTTTGGATTTCGTCCCCAGGGGCAACCGGCTGGCAGCCTGCCGTTTGCGACCTGGGCATATCGGCCGCCTTATCTGCCCGAGTCATGGAATTTCCGCGTCGGAGAGAACTCAGAGCTGCTGACGGAGCCGATGTTGTTCCATCTGCCCTTCGGCCAGCGCCCAGACAGCCAGCCACGCGAGAACCGGCAGCCGCTGGAGCACCCTGCCGGCGTGCGTGAGATTTCCCGCTTCGAGTTAGTCACTCCGCACGCCCGCAGCCTCTCGCCAGAGCTGGAGACGCTCAAAACCACCGGGCTAGTGCAAATGCAGGGCGGAGCAGAGTATTGCCTCGTGCTTGGCTTCGACCGTGAGGCGCAAGGCAAGACGGCAGATTTCCGGCCCGTGTTGCCGCTGGTTTTGCATCATTAAATAGTTTGCGCCTTTGTCCCTCGCATTTCGCCTTGTCTCTGGGCGGGCCAATCAGCTCGACCCAAAGAAACAAAATAAAACCGTTAACCCGCTCGGCGCAATGCGACTGAGCAGAAAGGAAAACTAAATGAAAAAATTAGTAACAAATCGTAACGGCATCGGCGCCGCGCAGCACTTCAGTTCCATCACCCCCATCAGTATCGCTCGCAAACCGGGGAGTCCAATGAATCGGCGCAACCTCTCGCTGGCCGCGGTGGTCCTGGCCGGACTGGCCCTGGCCGGCTCGGTTCTGGCTGCGCCGCAGCCTGCGCCCCGGCAATACGTCTTTACCACCACCGACTTTCCCGGGGCCACCGGCACGGAGGTGCTCAGATTCAACTCCCAAACACTGGTGGGCGACTTCGCCGATGCCGACGGAAACACCCACGGCTGGCTTCTCTCGCCAAATCACGGGACGTTCCAACAATACGACGTGCCGGGCGCCTGGTTCACGAGCTTGTCGCTCATCAACCCCACCGGCCTGTTCGGAGGCGTTTACCGCGACGATCCGGCGCATCCGGCGCGACGGCACGGCTTCTTCGTGCTCAACGACGTTCTCACAACCATTGACTATCCTGGTTCGACCCGCACCTCCATCGTTCAAATGAACAACGCGGGGCAGGCCGTCGGAATTGGCCGTATCCCATCGGAAGGAGCCACCACACCGTACGGATTCATCTGGAAGGACGGCGTGTTTACTGATGTCAGCTTCCCCGGCGCGTTCGGAACCGGCGTTGACGGGATCAACGAGCAGGGAGACCTCAGCGGGTTTACCACGGATGAGGCGGGGGGGCTTGCTCACGCCATGATACGCGTTAATGGCGTTTTCACCCAAATCGAGCCCGCTGGCGCGATTGACTCCATTGCGCTCTCGATCAACGATCGTGGTCAGGCCGCCGGATGGTACGACGACGCTCTCGGCGTCACGCACGGGTTTATCTACGATAACGGCGTCTTCACCACTGTTGACGCGCCCGGTTCCCTGGCCTCAGAGATAACCTCGATCGGCAACGACGGCGTCATTGTCGGCGATTACATCGGTGCCGATGGCATCGACCACGGATACATCGCAACGCTCAAGCCCTGAGCCAACCCAACGACCAACGCTCTCTCATGGGGCGCGGTCGGGTGTCTGAAGTTAAGATCGCTCAGGGGCGGAAGAAGTCTTCCGCCCCTTCACCCCAATGTATCAGCGTGTTCTGCACCTCCCCATTCCGCATTCAAATAGCTTGCGACTTTTGCTTTGGCTTTTCGCATCGAAAGGTAGGATGTGGCCTTTTCGATGACTAAACTGAGCGATCTCAATGTGGGCGAGCTGACGGTCTTTAGTACAGCGCGGCGATTGGCTGCCGGGCAGCGCGCAGCCTACCTGGACGAGGCTTGTGCTGGTGATCGGGCGTTGCGGCAGCGTGTCGAGGATCTCTTGGTCTCCAGCGAGCAGGCAGGAGGATTCCTTCAAGCGCCCGCACCCGGAGCGGAGCGGCCCGCGGATGGCTCAGCTTCTCCTGCCGTTCTGCTGAACATTCCGGTGCCCGAGGAAAAGGCCCGCAACCAGTCCCCAAGCCGACAGCTCCGCCAGATTGGTGACTACGAACTCCTTGAAGAAATCGCTCGGGGCGGAATGGGCGTAATCTTCAAAGCGCGGCAGAGAAAGCTGGATCGGGTCGTCGCAGTAAAAATGATTCTTGCGGGGGAGTTCGCCAGCCGGGAACAGGCGCTGCGGTTTCGGGCGGAAGTCGAGGCCTCGGCTCGGTTGCAGCATCCGAACATCGTCGCCATTCATGAAACAGGCGAGCAGGAGGGCCAGCCCTACTTCTCGATGGATTATGTGGAGGGCGGGAATCTCGCCGGGCTCGCCCGCGAGAAGCCGCTCCCGGCCAGGCGCGCGGCGGCTTACGTGAAGACGATTGCCGAGGCCATCCACTATGCGCACGAACAAGGCATCCTGCATCGCGACCTCAAGCCATCGAACGTCCTTATCGATTCCAACGATCAGCCGCGCGTAACCGACTTCGGCCTGGCCAAGCGGACGCAAAAGGAATCATTCCTGACGGTCACGGGCGACGTGATGGGTTCGCCCAACTTCATGCCGCCGGAGCAAGCCGGGGTCAAGGGCGTCAAGGCCGGGCGTTACAGCGATGTGTATTCATTGGGCGGGATCCTATTCTTCCTTGTCACCGGCCGAGCGCCGTTTGTGGCCGAAACCGTCGCCGAAACGATCCACCACGTGCTGAACAGCGATCCGGTATCGCCTCGTTTGCTGAACCCGAGCGTGCCCGAGGACATCGCCACGATTTGCCTCAAGTGCCTCGAGAAGGAGCCGGGGAAGCGTTATGCGACAGCGCAGGAGTTTGCCGAAGAACTCACACGCTTCTTGAGAGACGAGCCGATTCATGCCCGCCCAATTACTCGGATCGAAATCCTTTGGCGTTGGTGCCGGCGTAAGCCCGCCCTGGCAGGAGCGCTGGCCGTTGCGCTCCTCGCAGTGGCGGCGTCACTTTTGTTTGGCGTTCAGGCTCATCGCACCGATCAAAATCGGCTCGCGGAAAGACGCCAGAACGCCATCGACAAGGCACTTACGATGGCATGGAGCGGCGACCTGGATGGCACCGAGCAATCCATACGCGACGCTGAAGTGGCCGGCGTGTCCGTCGGAGAGCTACGGACCTTGCGCGGAGAACTGGCTTTCCAACGCGGCGCGTATGACGATGCCATCCAACATCTGGAACAAGCGGTCAGGCTTTCGCCCCAGAGCGTAGCTGCGCAAGCGATGCTGTCCTACGTCTATGGCTCGGCGGGACAATGGAAAAACGCTAACCGCACCATGCAGTCGCTGGAAAAACTCTCACCCAAGACTGCTGAGGATTACCTTTTCAAGGGCCTTGCTGAGTCCGCTTGGGACCCAGTTTCAGGTTTGGCAACGCTGAACGAAGGAGTAGGGCGGCGACCGACAGGAATCGCTCGCCTGATTCGCGCACGAGTCCGTGCCAACCATGCAAAGCTCACTGGGGACCTGGTGGATGCAGAAGGAGCCGTAACCGACGCCCTCGTGGCGAAGGAGCTGTTACAGGCCAGTCCAATCGTTCTGTCCGCCAGCATCAAGGCCCATTTAGTTGCGGCTGGCGCGTACGAGGAAAGCGGCCAGTTAGCCAAGCGTGATTCAGTCTTGCTCCAGGCTCAGGCTGATGCGGCTGCCCTTGAGAAGTATCCCCGGAATCAGGGAGGCACACTCAGTCGGTCCCTCTACTTCAGGTATGTCGGTGATGACCGAGCTGCTCTGGAGGAACTACGCGTAGTGACTGAGGAATCGCCGAGCCCAATCGCTGATTACTGCTACGCGTTGACATTCTATCGCCTCGGTCAATTCCAGGATGCTCTTAACGCCTTGGCTCGGGAGGCTCCCGGAAACAGCGCACCGGCCGACGAAGTCCGCGGTTACATAACAGCAGAGCTTCCTGATGGGCCAGAGCGTGCTTTGAAGGATTTCCATGCGTTGTGGCAGCGCGATCAATCCCCTTTGGACGCTTTGAACCTTCAAACCGTTCTGCGTTTGTTGGGACGAAGAGTCGAAGCTGTGAAAGCCTGTCTAAAGTTGCGTGAGCAATCTGCGGCGTTACCCCCGTGGAGAAGCCGGTGGTACAACCAACTACTTGAATATAATTGCGATCTACTTCCAGACAACGCTCTTCTGAATGCAGCCGGCTCATCCAAGTTAAATCAGTGTGAGGCGCACTTTTCCATAGGAATGACCAAGCTGGCCGAGGGTGATCGGCGGAGCGCCCGGGAACACTTTCGTCAGGCCATTGCGACACGGGTCTTTGACCATGAGGACTACGACTGGAGCCGCGCTTTTCTCGCCCGCATGGAGAAAGATCCCATTTGGCCGCGATGGGTCCCCGTCAAGCCCGAACCATGAGAGTGCTTCGTCCCCGGCCATTCCGGTATGAATAGGGCAGTAATCGAATCATCCCCGGCCCGCACCGCCAACACTCATGCCCGAGCCTGGCTCTTCCACGAGTTGAAAGGCGAGCAGCATTGAACAGGAGTTAACGGAGAGCACGGAGGGGTATCCGAAAGGAAATCTCTGTTTCCTCTGTTTGCTCCGGCTCAATTGACTTCTGACCTCTGT
>Ga0308173_10001266_pt1 | contig 12392 bp, 9 predicted proteins | sample PhyPR1_FD_203716 | JGI IMG/M metagenome (GOLD analysis project Ga0308173, IMG submission 203716) | Soil microbial communities from UC Gill Tract Community Farm, Albany, California, United States - DLSLS.P.R1 | ecosystem: Environmental > Terrestrial > Soil > Agricultural land | place: USA... | reverse complement strand
CCTGCTGGAGCGGCTGCACAGCCGCGGGATGCCGCTGGTGCTGCTGGCCCGCCCGCAGCTCGCGGGGATCGACTCGGTCAAGGCCGACAACACCGGGTCCGCCGAGGAGCTGGCCGCGCACGTGCTCGCGCAGGGCGCCCGCCGGCTCACGCTGGTCGGCGACCCCGCGACGGCACCCGACCTCGGCGAGCGCTGGGCGGCCGTGGAGCGGGTCGCCGGCGAGCAGACCGGCACCGCCGTGGCCACCGTCGCCACCCCCGCCCTCGACGAGGCCGCCGGCCGCGCGGCCGCCCGCACCGCCCTGAGGGCCACGCTCCCGGACGCCTTCGTCTGCGCGAACGACGAGGTCGCCCTCGGCGTGCTCAGCGCCCTGGGGGAGGCCGGCGTCGACGTACCCGGCCAGGTGCTGGTCACCGGCTGGGACGACATCATGGCGGCCCGCTACGCCGGGCTGACCACCGTCCGCCAGCCGATGCGCGAGCTGGGCGGGACCGCCGCCCGGCTGCTCGACGAGGTCATCACCGAAGCACGCGCCGAGCCCCGGCACGTCGTCCTCCCCACGGAGCTGGTGGTCCGAACCACCTCCGGAGCCTGAACCCATCCTCGGACATCTCGGAAAGGTAAGAGCGATGAGAAGAACGTCCAGAAGGACGGCCGGCGCGCTCACCGCGCTGGCGGTCGCCGCGAGCCTGGCGCTGACCGGGTGCGGGCGCGACTCGGGGTCGGAGGCCGGCCCCGGCGCGTCGAAGGCCATCAGCGACTCCAAGGCCAGCGGCACGATCACCGTGTGGGCGATGGGCACCGAGGGGGAGAAGCTCCAGGAGTTCGTCAAGGACTTCGAGTCGGCCAACCCCGACGCCACGGTCAAGGTGACCGCGGTCCCGTGGGAGGCCGCGCACGACAAGATCTCCGCGGCGATCGCCAGCGGCAAGACCCCCGACGTGAGCCTGATCGGCACCACCTGGATGGGTGAGTTCGCCAAGGCCGGCGGTCTCGACCCGACGCCGGACGGGCTGGTCAAGGACAGCGACTTCTACGACGGCGCCTGGGGCTCGACGGTCGTCTCCAACACGTCGTACGGCGTCCCGTGGTACGTCGAGACCCGGGTGCTCTACTACCGCACCGACCTGGCCAAGAAGGCCGGCTGGGACAAGGCCCCGACGACCTGGGACGAGTTCTCGAAGTTCGCGGCGGACCTGAAGAAGTCCGGCGTGAAGTACCCCGTCAGCCTGCAGCCCGGCCAGACCGGCTCCTGGCAGACCGTGCTGCCCTTCGCCTGGTCCAACGGCGCGAAGGTCACCAACGCCGGCGGGACCGACTACTCGATCGACAGCCCGCAGATGACCGAGGCGCTGGGCTACTACAAGTCGTTCTTCGACAAGGGCTACTCGCAGACCCGGATGCTCGACCCGGGCGAGCTCGAGAACGGCTTCGCCAAGGGCACCTACGGCTCGTTCATCTCCGGCCCCTGGCACATCGGTCTGGTCGAGGACGCCGGCCTGACGAAGGACAAGTACGACGTGGCGCCGCTGCCCGGCAAGGACTCCGGTCCCGGCACGTCGTTCACCGGCGGCGGCGACCTGGCCGTCTTCAAGGACGCCAAGAACCGCGACGGTGCCTGGAAGCTGGTGCGCTGGCTGTCCGAGCCGCAGACCCAGTCGAAGTGGTACGACACCCTCAAGGACCTGCCCGCCGTCAAGAGTGCCTGGCAGAGCGGCGACCTCGCCGACGACCAGCAGCTCCAGGTCTTCGGCCGGCAGCTCGACAGCGCCCTGGCGCCACCGGCCGTGCCGAGCTGGGAGCAGGTCGCGTCCGTGATCGACGGCGACGTCGAGAAGGCCGTGAAGGGCTCGGTGCCCCCGGCCGACGCGGTCGCGGACATGCAGAAGCAGGCGAAGTCGATCGGCACCGGTCTCTGACCGTGGCCGTCTCGACCGTCTCGCGGCCCACCGCACCGGTGGGCACGCCCCCGAGGCACGTGGACCCCACGCGGCGGCAGCAGGCCGTCGCCGCGTGGGTCCTGGCCCTGCCGTTCCTGGTGCTGTTCCTGGTGTTCACCGCCGGCCCGGTGCTGGCCAGCCTCGGGATGAGCTTCACCGACATCCGCAGCACCGACATGCGCACGCCGTTCGCGGTCGGGTTCGTCGGCGTGGAGAACTACGCGAGGCTGCTGGCCGACCCGCTGTTCCAGAAGGTCATGCTCAACACGTTCCTGTACCTCGTGCTGGGCGTCCCGCTGACCATGGCCCTCGCGCTCGCGGCGGCGGTGGGGCTCAACCGGATCACCTTCCTGCGCGGGCTGTTCCGGGTCGGCTACTACCTGCCGGTGGTGACCAGCATCGTCGCGGTGTCGGTGGTCTGGAAGTTCCTGCTCCGCGACGAGGGCGGCCTGCTCAACGCGGTCCTCGCGCTGGTCGGGATCAACGGCCCCGCCTGGCTGGACAGCACCACGCTGGCCCTGCCGTCCTTGGTGGTGATGTCCTCCTGGCGCAACCTGGGCTCGCTGATGATCATCTTCCTGGCCGGCCTGCAGACGATCCCGACCGAGGTCAACGAGGCCACCGAGGTCGACGGGGCCTCGGCCTGGCAGCGGTTCCGCCACGTCACCCTGCCGATGCTGCGCCCGACGCTGCTGTTCGGCGCGGTCATCACCTCGATCGGCTACCTCCAGTTCTTCGAGGAGGCGTTCGTGATGACCAAGGGCGGCCCGCTCGACAGCACCCGCTCGGTGACGTTCTTCACCTACGACCAGTTCGGGTTCGGCAACTACGGACTGGCGGCCGCGGCGTCGTACCTGCTGTTCCTCGCCGTCGTGGTCTTCACGTTCGTGCAGTTCCGCTTCCTCGGCGAGCGGAAGGAGCGGTGATGGCCCGCGCAGGCACCCGGCCCCGCAACCGGATGGTGTACGTCGCCCTCACCCTCGGCCTGGTCGTGATGATCCTGCCGTTCGTGTGGATGGTGCTCTCGTCGGTCAAGCCCGACGCCGAGGTCACCGCCGTGCCGCCCACGTGGTGGCCGCAGGAGATCACGCTCGACAACTACCGGGTGTTGTTCACCAAGCTCGACTTCCCGCGCTACTTCATGAACTCGGTGCTGGTGGCCGCCGCGGTGACCGCCGGCAACGTGGTGTTCGGCTCGATGCTCGGCTACGCGCTGGCCAAGCTGGAGTTCCCCGGCAAGCGGGTGCTGTTCGGGCTGGTGCTGACCACGCTGATGATCCCGGGCGTCGTCACGTTCGTGCCGCTGTTCGTGCTCACCACCAACATCGGCCTGACCGACACGCTGCCGGGCATGTTCCTGCCGTTCCTGGCCGGGCCGTTCGGGGTCTTCCTCATGCGGCAGTTCATCTCCGGTCTGCCGGACGAGCTGATCCAGGCGGCCCGCGTCGACGGCGCGGGGGAGCTGCGGATCTTCCGGTCGGTGGTGCTGCCGATGTGCGGTCCCGCGGTCGCCACTCTCGGGATCCTCACCTTCCTCACCTCGTGGAACAACTTCCTGTGGCCGCTCGTGGTCGCGCAGGACGAGGAGAAGTACACCCTGCCGGTCGCGCTCGCGCTCTACTCCGTGGGCCAGAACGCCACGAAGTACGGCCTGCTGCTCGCCGGTGCCGTCGTCGTCGTGATCCCCGTGATCGCGATCTTCCTGGTGCTCCAGCGGCACATCATGCAGGGCATCGCGATGACCGGCATCAAATGACAGTCCCATCCACCTCCGTCTCGGGAGAGAGAATGAAGCTCCGCAGGACCACCTCGGTCGTGCTCACCGGACTGGTCGCGCTCGCGGCCGGCGTGCTCACGACCACCACCCCGCTCGCCACCGCCGCCCCGTCCGTCCGTACGTCGGACCGGGCCGTCCTCACGACGTACGCCAAGGCCACGTGGCGCTCGATGGCCAAGATGACCGACCCGGCCACCGGGCTGCCCGCCGACAACATCGGCGGCGCCCTCGACACGTCGACGCGCAGCGGCTACACCAGCCCGACCAACATCGGCGCCTACCTGTGGAGCACCGTCGTGGCCCGCGACACCCACGTCATCAGCGCCCGGAACGCGCACCGCCGATTGGCGCGGACCCTGCACACCCTCACGACGCTCGACCGGCACGACCCGAGCGGGATGTTCTACAACTGGTACGACCCGCACACCGGTGCCAAGCTCCGCACCTGGCCCGAGAACGGCTCGGTCGTCAAGCCGTTCCTGTCCAGCGTCGACAACGGCTGGCTCGCGACCGCGCTGCTGCTGGTGAGCCGCGCCGACCCGCGGCTGGCCAGGCAGGCCGACGCGCTGCGCAGGCCGATGGACTTCGGCTTCTACTACGACGCCAAGGAGAACGCCCCGGGCGGCCAGATCCGCGGCGGCTTCTGGGACGAGGACCCGAACGACCCCGCCGCGGTGAAGGGCAACTACCGCGGCCGCGGCCCGGACGTCTGGTACACCGGCCACCACTACGGCGCGTTCAACACCGAGCCGCGGATGGCGTCCTACCTCGGCATCGCCGCCGGGCAGATCCCGCGGCAGCACTACTTCGGCACCTACCGCACCTTCCAGAACGACAACTGCGACTACTCGTGGACCGAGACCAAGCCGGTCGGCGAGTGGAAGACGTACCTCGGGGTCCGCGTCTTCGAGGGCGCGCTGCCCTACCGCGGCATGGACGTCGTGCCGACCTGGGGCGGCAGCATGTTCGAGGCGCTGATGGTGCCGCTGTTCGTGCCCGAGGAGACCTGGGGCCCGCACTCGTGGGGTATCAACCACCCGCTCTACGTCAAGGCGCAGATCGAGCACGGGCTCGATGAGGCGAAGTACGGCTACTGGGGCTTCTCGCCCTCCAGCGACCCGCGGGGCGGCTACCGCGAGTACGGCGTCGACCAGCTCGGCCTCGACGGCGCCGGCTACACCTCGGACGAGGAGCGCACGACGGTCGACCAGCCCTTCGACGGCTGCCGCCCGGGCTCGCCGGCCCCGACGTCGTACGGCGACGGCGTGGTCACCCCGCACGCGTCGTTCCTGGCCTACCGGTACGCGCCGAAGGCCGCGCTGCGCAACCTCGCGAAGATCAAGAAACACCTGGGCGGCTACGGCCCCGGCGGGTTCTACGACGCCGAGGGGACCCGCAGCCACGAGGTCGCCAAGCGGTACCTCTCGCTCGACCAGGGCATGGTGATGGCCGCGCTCGGCAACGCGCTCGCGCACGACGACATGCGCAGGTACGTCTCCCGAGGCGCGATGCGGCAGAAGCTCCGCCCGCTGATGGAGATGGAGCACTTCAGCGCCAAGGAGGACGGCCGGTGACCCGGGCTTCCGCACGCACCGACTGGGAGAACCGGATCGGGCTGCGCAGCGACGACGCCGTCGGTGCCGCCCCGCGGCTCGACCCGCCCGCCGGGCTGGCCGCCGAGGCCGGCGGCCACCAGGTCACGCTGACGTGGGACCCGGTGCCCGGCGCGGTCGGCTACCAGGTCTACGTCTCCGCGAGCGCCGACGGTGACCTCGTGCCGCTCGACCACCACGGCCGCGACGTGCTCGCGGTCCCGCACCCGCCGTACGTCGACACGACCGGCGCCGCGGGGGAGGAGCGGTTCTACGCGGTGGCCACGCTCTCCGACGTGTCCGTGCAGGGCGCGCCCTCGGACCGGGTGTCCGCCACGCCGCTGACCGACGCCGGACCGGTGACCGTCGCGGTGGACGCGGCCGGCGACCTCGGGGTGCTCGACCGGCCGTGGCGGCCGATGATCGGCAGCGAGCACCTCTCGCACGCGGTCTCGACCGACACCACCGGTGGGCGGGTGATCGGCGAGGAGCTGTCCAGCGCGCTGAAGGCGGCCCACGACGAGCTCGGCGTGGCGGCCGTGCGCGCGCACGGCATCCTCTGCGACGACCTCGGGGTCTACCGCGAGGTCGACGGCGAGCCGGTGCACGACTTCACCGGCGTGGACCGGGTCTACGACCACGTCCGCTCGCTCGGGCTCTACCCGGTCGTCGAGATCTCCTTCATGCCGAGCGACCTGGCGAGCGACCCGTCGAAGACGGTGTTCGACTACGCCGCGATCGTGTCGCCGCCCAAGGACTGGGACCGCTGGCACGACCTGGTCCGCGACCTGGTCCAGCACGTCGTGGACCGCTACGGCCTCGACGAGGTGCGCGAGCACTGGTCCTTCGAGGTCTGGAACGAGGCGAACCTCGAGGTGTTCTGGTCCGGCTCCCTCGACGAGTGGCACCGGATGTACGACGTGACCGCGGCCGCCGTGCGAGCGGTGGACGACCGGCTGCTGGTCGGCGGCCCGTCCACCGCCGCGGCCGGCTGGGTGGAGGAGCTGCTCGCGCACGTGCAGGAGTCCGGCGCCGCCCTCGACTTCGTCACCACCCACACCTACGGCAGCCCGCCGCTGGACTTCCGGCCTTCGCTGGCCCGCTACGGCCGCGCGGGCACCCCGATCTGGTGGACCGAGTGGGGCGTCACCCCGACGCACTTCTACGAGGTCAGCGACGCGGTGTTCTCCGGGGTCTTCCTGCTGCGCGGGATGGCCTCCGCGATGGGCCGGATCGAGGCGCTGTCCTACTGGGTCGTCTCCGACCACTTCGAGGAGCTCGGCCGCCCGCCGGAGCTGCTGCACGGCGGCTTCGGGCTGCGCACGATCGGTGAGCTGCGCAAGCCACGCTGGTGGGCGCTCGCGCTGCTCGAGCGGCTCGCCGACCGACGGCTGCCGGTGGACGTCACCGGCGACGGCGGCGGTTCGCTGGTCGAGGCGCTCGCCACGTCGTCGGGGTCCGGCGCCGTGTCGGTGCTGGCGTGGAACCTGACGCTCGACCAGTCCAGGGCCGCCGGCTCGGCCGCGCACGACCGGTCCGTCACCGTGCGGGTCGCGGGGCTCGCGCCGGGGACGACGTACACCCTCACGCACGAGCGGGTCGACGCCGACCACTCCAACGTCGCCGGCACCTGGGCGGCACTGCGCGAGGGCGACCAGCCCTGGCCCGATGAAGGCCAGTGGGCGGCGCTGCGCGAGGCGGACCGGCTGGAGTCCCTGGAGGAGCCGCGGGACGTCACCGCCGGGGACGACGGCACCGTCGAGGTGACCTTCACGCTGCCGATGCCGGCGATGTCGTTCCTGCACCTGGCGCCGCACTGACGCACAGCCCGGCGCGGTGGCCTGTGGAGCGGCGCCGCCCACCGTCGCCGGGCGCGGGTAGGGTTCTGCGGTGCCCGAGACCGCAAGCCCCCCGACCTCCCGCGTGCGCGAGGTGCTGGCGGCCGCGGTGCAGGCGCTCGGCGGCCAGGAGCGGCCCGGCCAGATCCAGATGGCGGAGGCCGTGGCCCGGGCGATGACCGCCCACGAGCACCTGCTGGTCCAGGCCGGCACCGGCACCGGCAAGTCGCTGGGGTACCTCGTCCCCGCGCTGCTCCACGACCGTCGGGTCGTGGTCGCCACCGCCACCCTCGCCCTCCAGCACCAGCTGGTCGAGCGGGACATCCCGGCGCTGGTCGAGGCCGCCGACCACGTGCTGCACACCAAGCCGACGTACGCCGTGCTCAAGGGCCGCTCCAACTACGCCTGCCTGCACCGGATCCGCGAGGGCGTGCCCGACGACCAGGGCGCCCTGGTCGACCTGCCCGCGGGGTCGATGGGCAGCGAGGTGCTCGCGCTGCGCGAGTGGGCCGAGGAGCAGACCGAGGCCAAGGGCAGCGGCGACCGGGACTCCGCGCCCAAGCACTCCGACCGGGTCTGGAGGCAGGTCTCGGTCAACCACCGCGAGTGCCTCGGTGCGACCAAGTGCCCGTTCGCGGCCGAGTGCTTCGCCGAGCGCGCCAAGGAGAAGGCCGCCCGCTCGCAGCTGATCGTCACCAACCACTCGCTGCTCGCGATCGACGCGATCGAGGGGGTGCCGATGATCCCGGAGTACGACGTCGTGGTGATCGACGAGGCCCACGAGCTGGTCGCCCGCGTGACCCAGGCGGCCACCGACGAGCTGTCCGTCCCCGAGGTGGAGCGGGCCGCGCGCCGGTCGCAGCGGCACGTCGAGGGCACCGAGGCCGACGACCTGGCCGACGCCGCCGACGCGCTGCGGGCCGCGTTCGACGAGACCCCGCCGGGCCGCATCGACCGGCCCCCGACGGCGCTGTCCGACGCGCTCCAGCTGGTCCGTGACGCGTCCCGGGCGCTGATCTCCGCCTTCCCGAAGGAGTCCGCCGAGGGGGAGGGCGACCCGGGCCGCACCCAGGCCCGGGGCTCGGTGCAGGAGATCTTCAAGAACAGCGAGCGGATGGCGGCCGGCTCCGACGCCGACGTGCTGTGGCTGGCCGAGCGGGAGCGCAACCGCGGCGGCGACCTGCTCTGCGTCGCCCCGCTGCAGGTGTGGGGCCCGCTGCGCGACAAGCTGCTGGCCGAGAAGACCGTCGTGCTGACCAGTGCGACACTGATGCTCGGCGGCGACTTCGGCTCGGTGGCCACGTCGCTGGGTCTCAAGCCCAGCGAGCGCGTCGACCACTCGATGTCCGAGACCCCCGAGGAGCCCGCCGAGCGGGTCGAGGGCGTCGAGCCGTGGCGCGGCATCGACGTCGGGTCGCCGTTCGACTACCCCCACCAGGGCATCCTGTACGTCGCCCGGCACCTGCCCCCGCCCGGCCGCGACGGGCTCGGCCCCGCACAGATCGACGAGATCGTCGACCTCGTGGACGCCGCCGAGGGCCGCACGCTGGGGCTGTTCTCCAGCCGGCGCGCGGCGGAGGCGGCGGCCGAGGCGGTCCGCGGGCGGCTGCCGCACCTGACGATCCTGGCCCAGGGCGAGGCGCAGCTGCCCGAGCTCGCCCGGCTGTTCGTCGAGGACCCGCACGCCTGCCTGTTCGGCACCCTCAGCCTGTGGCAGGGCCTCGACGTGCCCGGTGACACCTGCCAGCTCGTGATCATCGACCGGATCCCGTTCCCCCGCCCGGACGACCCGCTGATGTCCGCGCGGCAGCGGGCCGCCGACCAGGCCGGCGGGAACGGCTTCATGCAGGTCGCGGCCACCCATGCGGCACTGCTGCTCGCCCAGGGCAGCGGCCGGCTGATCCGCACCACCACCGACCGCGGGGTGGTCGCGATCCTCGACCCGCGGGTGGTCACCGCCCGCTACGGCGGCTTCCTGCGGGCCTCGCTCCCGCCGATGTGGAGCACCACCGACCGGGACGTGGTGCTCGCGGCGCTGAAGCGGCTCGCCTCCTGAGTGCCGCTCGGGACCTTTGCTACCTTCGACCCATGCAGCGAGGTGCGTGGTACCTGGTCGTCATCGTCGTGGCCTGCCTGGCGCTCGTCGGCCTGGCGGCCGAGGAGCACGACGCCGGTGCGGTGACCGACACGCACCACGTCGTCTCCCGCTAGCGGGGTCGACCCCCGCCCGGACTGGTTGGATGGCGGTCATGGGCAGCACCTACGTCGTCAGCGACGTGCACGGCCACCTCGCCGACCTGCGTGACGTGCTGGCCCGCGCCGGGCTGCTGGGTGAGGACGACCGCTGGACCGGGGGCGACGCGCGGCTCTGGGTGCTCGGCGACCTCGTCGACCGCGGCCCCGACGGGATCGGCGTGATCCGGCTGGTGCGCTCCTTGCAGCAGCAGGCCCCCGACGCCGTCCGGGTGCTGATGGGCAACCACGAGGCCCTGATGCTCGGCTACCACCTGTTCCCGAACACCCGGTTCGCCGAGGTCTGGCTGATCAACGGTGGGCGTCCTCACGACCAGCAGGGCCTCACCGAGGACGACGTCGCCTGGCTGCGGACGCTGCCGCTGCTGGCGCGCTGCGGCGACTACCTGCTGATGCACTCCGACACCCAGGACTACCTGGCGTGGGGGAGCACGGTCGACGAGGTGAACGAGACGGTCGCGGCACTGCTGGCCGGCGACGACGCGCAGCAGCACTTCGACGTGTTCGCCGGGCTCACCAGCCGCTACGACTTCCGCGACGACACCGACGCCGCACGCGAGATGCTGGACCGGTTCGGCGGCGAGCACATCGTGCACGGGCACAGCATCATCGGCAGCCTGGTCGACCGGCCCTCAGAGCAGATCGAGGGTCCGTACTCCTACGCGGACGGGCTCGTGCTCGCGATCGACGGCGGCCGGTACGACGGCGGGCCGCTGCTGCTCGTCGAGCTGCACTGAGCGCGCTGCCCGCCGGCCGGGCTCCCGTCAGCGCGTGACGCGGGCGGCGTACGCGCTCAGCAGCGAGTCGTCGAGGGGCGTCCCGGCACAGCTGAGGTAGGTGCGCTGGCCGCACCGGAACCGCGTGCTGGCGTTCACCAGGCTCAGCTCGACGTAGGCCGTCGTCCGCCGGTCGAACCCGACGGTCCGCACCCCGTCGCCGCTGCGGGTCAGGCGCAGCGGGTACGCCCCGATCCCGCCGTTGCGGCGGTGGACGACGAGCCAGGCGTGGGAGCCGCGGGAGACCGCCGGCATCGCGACCGCGACCCGCAGCCGCCAGCGTCCACGCAGCGACGTGCCGGGGGTGAACCGCACGAACCGCTGGGCGAGGTGGTTCAGCCGGGTGACGCGCGCCCGCATGGTGCGCGAGCCGCGCGTGAACGTCCGGTGCGCCAGCAGCGGGGCCGCGTGGTAGGCGCGACCCTCGGAGTAGAACACGCCGGGGTTGCGGTTCCAGATGCCGAAGACCGTGAGCGCCTCGGCCAGGTTCGACCCGTGCGCCGCGAGCACCCGGCCGAGCGCCGAGGTCGAGTACGCCGACCCGGCGGCGGCGTCCCAGACCTGCCGGATGACGGTCGGGTCCTCGACGGCGCCCCGCGGCGCCATCCACTCGGACAGGAACCTCCAGAACGCCCAGGAGCCGTAGCCGCCCCACTGCGCGGAGGCGAAGTCCAGCGGCATGTCGCTGGCCGCGAGGGGGCTGACCGCCAGGTAGCGGCGGTTGTCGTCGATGGTGTCGAAGAGCTCGTCCTCCACCCAGGCCGCCGTACCCTCCATGAGCCAGAGGTCCTCGGTCCAGTCGTAGGCGAACTGGACGGCGTGGAAGATCTCGTGCGCGGCCGTCACCTGCAGGTTCTGCAGCGGCGTGTGGCCGGTGCCGAACTGCGCGGCGGCGAAGTCGTTGTCGAGCACGCAGTAGCCGGAAACGCTGCGGCTCGTGTCCTGCGCCGGGTCGTCGGGCACGCAGTAGCCGAACAGGTCCGCGTCGCCGATGTCGGCGAGGTAGACGTCCAGCTGCGGGCCGCCGCCGTCGTCGGCCGCTGCGGTGTCCGCGAGCGGGGCGCGGTAGCCGAGGGTCCGGGTCTCCGTGGTGAGGACGGAGTCCACCGTGCTCAGCGTGGTGCTCGCCCAGTCCGGGGTGGTCGCATTGGCGTCGATGGCGGCGTTCTCGACCCAGTGCACGCACACGGCGGCGGTGCAGGCGGCCTTCACCGCGGGGTCGGTGTACTTCGGCTCGCCGGTCTGCGAAGTGTCACCGTCGGTGGGGCGCATCAGGATCCGCCGCGCCGCCGTACGCTCCCGCGTCGGCAGGTCGGGGAGCCGCATCGCCAGGTCGCGGAGCGCCAGGGTGGCGTCCGGAGCGGCCGCCGGGCTCGCCGGGTCCGGCGTGCCCGAGGTGTCGGTGCCGCCGTCGAAGACCTGACCGGCGGCCGCGAGCGCGTCCTCGGCGGTCGCCGGGTCGGTCCCCGGTCCCGGCGCGGGGGTGTCCGCGACGGCGGGGAGGGAGGAGGAGACGACGACGAACGCCACGGCGAGCGCGCCACGGCAAAGGGTTCTGAGCACAGGACACGACCGTCCGAGAAGGTGCGGGGCGCCTGAGCCTAACCAGCCGGGAGGCCCGGTCCGGGCGGTTTCGCGGAACTCGAGGAGGGGCGCGGTCACACCCGACGCAGGACCGCGGTGACCTTGCCGAGGATGGTCGCGTGCGTGCCGTCGATGGGTTCGTAGGCGTCGTTGTGCGGCAGCAGCCACACCTGGCCGTTCTTGCGCTGGAACGTCTTCACGGTCGCCTCGCCGTCGATCAGCGCCGCGACGATCTCGCCGTTCTCGGCGGTCTGCTCCTGCCGGACCACGACGTAGTCGCCGTTGCAGATCGCCGCGTCGATCATCGAGTCGCCGACCACCTCGAGCAGGAACAGCGTGCCCTCGCCGACCAGGCTCTTCGGCAGCGGCATGATCTCCTCGACCCGCTCGTCGGCGAGGATCGGTCCGCCGGCGGCGATCCGGCCGACCATCGGGACGTACGTCGCGGCGGGCATCGCGTCGCCGACGCCGGTCTCGTCGACGCCCTCGGCCTCGTCCGGGTTGAACACCGACAGCGCGCGAGGCCGGTTGGGGTCGCGCTTGAGGTACCCCTTCTCCTCGAGCACCCGCAGCTGGTGGGCGACCGAGGAGGAGCTGGTCAGGCCGACCCGCTCACCGATCTCCCGCATGCT
>Ga0308173_10001264_pt1 | contig 12395 bp, 12 predicted proteins | sample PhyPR1_FD_203716 | JGI IMG/M metagenome (GOLD analysis project Ga0308173, IMG submission 203716) | Soil microbial communities from UC Gill Tract Community Farm, Albany, California, United States - DLSLS.P.R1 | ecosystem: Environmental > Terrestrial > Soil > Agricultural land | place: USA... | reverse complement strand
CCGGTAAATAAAAATTATTTCACCCATTTCCGGGTTTTAACTTGGGGCGGGCCTACAACGTGCACCCCCGCCCCCTAGGCGTTTCTGTGCGCAGAGTCTGATGGCGTTCAGTCCCGGCGATCGCTTCAGGCTTGAGTTACTAGGGCCTGTCCTGCGGATCATGAGCGCCGCGACTGCTGCTGGTGTCCTTGAGCGGCCCTTCAGGGACAGCTGCGCGGGCCTCTGGCGGGGCGGGGGCGCCATGGCGCGTGCGTGTGTGCGAGCCAGACCATCTCCACGGCCCTCAAGGGCCCGTTGCTGATGCGCTCTGGACGAGCGACGACCACGGGACTATCACTGGTCCAGGTGCCCGGTCGGCGGACATCTCCGCCACACAGGAGGCGTCCCGATGGACGCGCTGAATCCCGACGTCGCTCCCTCGCGCACCGGCATGAGGCACCTGATCCCGCGATGGGAGTACCGCCATCTGCGCGCCTGCGGAGGCACGCGCGTCGCCGCCGGGCTCCTCCTGGGAGGTCTTGGCGTCGTCACGCTTTCCTTCGGTGGGAGCGACACGAAGACGTACGGGTGGACGGCGTTCTGGCTGCTGCTCGGAGGGCTTGACTTCGCTTTCGGCTATTGGGAGATGACCATCGCCCGACCCAAGGTGACGCCATGAAGCCGCCTTGGGAGCCGAGTCAGCGGAGCACGCGTGAGCGGCCCCTCAGAGCGCCTGTCGGATTCGGCTCGGCATGCGTTCGCGGCAGATTCGTGAAGGGATACGGGCAGTGGGTGTGACCGACACGCACGACGACGGCACGATCGTCTGCGGTCCCGACCGACTGCAGATCCGCTCCTACTATTTTCCGTTCGGTACCAAGGGAGTGCCGTACACGGAGGTCCAGGGTCTCCACCGCATCGAGATCAAGGGCCTGTGGTCCGGCAAGTGGCGCCTCTGGGGAACAGGCAACCCGCGATACTGGGCCAACCTCGACAGGAAGCGACCGAAGAAGAAGGTCGGCTTCGTCGTCGACCTCGGTCGCGCGGTCAGTCCCGTTGTCACCCCTGATGAGCCTGACGCGTTCGAGTCGGTGCTCCGGGACCGCGCCCATCTCGCTGCAGGGCACGCCCGCCAGATGAGGGGTCCCTTCATCTGACCCGGGGGAGGTCCTTGTCGACAGTCCGCGAAGCCGCCTCCCAGGGCGTTCATGCGGTCGGCCGATGCCGGGGTGGGCGACGGCTCGCGGCGCCGCCGACGCCGGCGGCATGCGGGGTCTCGGTGAGCCGGTCGCGCAGCTCGGTGGCGAGGACGGCGGCCTGGGTGCGCCGCTGCAGGTCGAGCGTGCCCAGCAGGCTGCTGATGTAGTTCTTCACCGTTTTCTCGGCCAACCGCAGGCGCGTGCCGATCTGTCGATTGGTCAGCCCCTCGCCGAGCAGCCGCAGCAGCTGGCGTTCCCGCGCTGTCAGCCGGCCCACCGGATCCGGCGGCCAGTCCGGGGGGCTGAAGACGGCCGCCGCCACCTGCGGAGGGAAGACGGTCCCGCCGGCGGCCACCCGGTGGACCGCGGCCACCAGGGCCGGGCCACGAACGTGCTTCACCAGGTAGCCGGCCACCCCCAGGCGCACTGCCTCCTGCACCGTGCCCGGATCGGAGTAGCTGCTGAGCACCAGGCACCGCAGGCCGGGCACGCCGGTGCGCAGCCCGGCCCACGCCTCGGGACCGGAGCCGTCGGGTAGTCGCATGCCGACCACCGCCACGTCCGGGTGAACGGACAGCCCGCGCGCCACCGCTTCGCCGACCGAGGCCGCCTCGGCGACCACGGTGATCGCCGGGTCGCCGGTGAGCACCGTGCGGACGCCGCGCCGGACCACCTCGTGCTCGTCGAGGACCAGCACCCGCACGGATTGTGCGCCCGCGGCCTCTTCTGACCGCGTCATGACCGGCCCCTTTCGTGTCGAGAAGATCAACGGCGTCCTTCGCCGCGCGGGGACGTGCCCTGATCGCCCTGATCGCCCGGCCGCCCGCGCGCGGGAAGACGCGATGCCTGCGGCCGGCGTGTCCGGCCACGCCTGTGTCACGTCGGCATCTCGGGAGCTACAGCAGCCCGAGTTCGCGCGCGCAGCGCACCGCGTCGTCCCGGCTGGTCACCGAGAGCTTGCGGAGGAACGTGCGTACGTGGCCGCGGACGGTGTTGGTCGACACACCGAGGGCGGCGGCGATCTGCGCGGTCGACCGGGCGTCGCCCAGATGCTGCAGCACCTCGAGTTCTCGGGGGCTCAACGGCGGCGCGGCGTCCGATGTTCGGTACTCGACACGGACGACGCCGGGCGCCTCCGGGCGGGTCAGGTCTATCCGGGCCCACACGTGTTTGCGGCCGTCGGTCACAGTCCACCCGCGGGCGCCGCAGAGGCGGGCGACCAGGTGCAGGCCGAGGCCGCCGGCGGCGGGATCGCGGTCGATGGCGGGTGCGGGAGGCCGGTCGGGCGCGGCGTCGCTGACGTCGAGGAGCCACCAGGTGCCGTAGGTGGTCAGCTCGATGCGCACCGGGGGCCGACCGTGCCGGAGCGCGTTGCTGGCCAGCTCCTCGTAGACGAGCAGTAGCCGTTCGACCGCCCCCTCGTCGGTGCGGGGCGGCCGGGCGCCGTCGTGCAGCCGGGCGGACAGGTCCCATCGCGTGGCGGTCAGCGCCGCCGGGGTGGCCGGCGCCCACCGGCCCAGCAGCCTGGCGTCGGACAAGGGGGTCGGTAGTGGCCGGCGCGCCCAGGCGGCCTCGGTCATGCCCGGCCCCAGGGTGGGCCGGGGGCTCGGCGCCGGCCGCCCGGTCGGCTCGGGTAGGTGCAGCGACCCGTCCGCCCGTCGGTGGATCGTTCGGTCATGCCGGTCGGCTGATGTTCGCACGGGGCGCCGTACACCGGCAGCGAGGGCCGAACGCCGCTGGTGGCGGGGCCGGTGCTGTGCCGGCGTCGGCCGCTGGACTGCTCGGACATGGCAGCCTTTCGATCGTCGCGCCCGAGCAGAGCGGGCGGCACGGCGGCGTGGCTTGCCACATGGTGCGTGATCAGATTGTCCACCGCTGGTCGTCGCGCCGCGCGACCGGTCGGCGGTGACGGGGCTGTGCTCACCGCTGATCGGCGCGCGGCGTCTCCGGGTCCGATGGCCGTGCTCACGCGCCGACGGGCTTGCCACACTGTCCCGTCACGAAGCGCCGGGACACCACCAGGTTAGGAGCCGGCGGGGGTCCCGGCTTCATCGATCTTGACGGTCTACTTACTGTTTTCGGACACCGCTCGGGAACTCGTCGATGGACCGCTTCATCCGTGCTGCGGCACTGACCGGCTACCCCGAACTGGCTCGGGCTGTCGGCCTGGACCCGACGCGACTGCTCGCGGGCGCGGGCCTGACCCTCGGGGACCTCGCCGAGCAGGACAAGTGGCTGCCCGCCGCCCCGGTCGCGGTGCTGCTGGAGGTCTCCGCGCGCCGATCCGGCTGCCAGGACTTCGCTGTCCGGCTTTCCGACTTCCGCCGGTTCTCCACCCTGGGGCTGCTGGCTGTGGTGCTGCGCGAGGAGCCGACGCTGCGCGGCGCGTTGCAGCTGCTCACCCACTACGCGTACGTCTACAACGGCATCCTCGACGCCCGGTTGATCGAGGATCCGGGGCCGGCGACGGTCCAGGTGTGGCTGGAGTTCGGCCGGCCGGTGCCGGTCCGCCAGAGCCTGGACCTGACCGCCGCCGCCCTCGCCGGCATCGTCCGCATGTTGATCGGCGCCGAGTGGCAGCCGCTGGCGGCCTGCTTCTCCCATCCCGCGCCGGCCGACCTTGCCGCGTTCCACCGTGTCTTCGGCCCCCGGCTGCGGTTCGACCAGGCCTTCACCGGCATGACCTTCCGCCCCGGCGACCTGGACGCCCCGATCCCGGTCGCCGACGCCGGCCTGCGCCCCTACACCCGGCTGCTGCTTGACGCGGCCGGCCCGCCGCCCACCGCCTCGCTGACCGACCACGTGCGGGCGCTGGTCGAGGCCCTGCTGCCGATGGGACGCTGCTCGCTGCCACGGATCAGCCGCTCGCTCGGCATGCACCCGCGCACGCTGCACCGGCGGTTGGCCGAGGAGGGGCAGAGCTTCACCGCAATCGTGCGCAGCGCCCGCACCACGCTCGCCGAGCGCTACCTCGTCATCGACCAGCACTCGCTGTCCGAGATCGCCGACCTGCTGGGCTTCGCCGCGCCCAGCGCCTTCGCCGGCTGGTTCCACCGGCAGTTCGGCATGACGGCCACCCAGTGGCGCCGACAGCTTCGCGCCGCTGCCGAGACCGACGACGGGCGTGACCGTGCGCCGACGCCCACCCTCGTCCCCACCCGGGACGGGCCTCGCTGACCCGGACCAGACGCTCGCCGACGTCGGGATCGTCGCCGTCCGGGGACCGAATGCATCGTCCGCCGCCTGATCCGGCCCTCCTGGTCGGTTGGGCGAGGAGAGCGCGCCCCTAGTGTCTGCCGCATGCTCGAACTGTCGCGAACCGCCCGCTTGGATGTCCTCGTCGAGGGCTACGTCCGCATGCCCCACGTCGCCGGCACGGTGAGCCTCGTCCGCGACGCAGGTCGTGTCGTCGTCGTGGACCCGGGCATGGTGGCCGATCGCGACCTCATCCTGCGACCGCTGCGCGAGCTCGGGCTCCGACCCCAGGACGTGACGGACGTCGTCGTCAGCCATCACCACCTCGATCACACCGTGAACATCGCGCTCTTCCCCGTCGTCCCGGTGCACGACTTCCAGTCCGTCATCGAAGCCGACACGTTCACGCGCCGGGCTGCCGACGGCGTCCAACTCACGCCCAGCATCCGGCTGCTCGCCACGCCGGGGCACTCGCCGCAGGACGTCACCACGCTCGTCGGAACCGCCGACGAGGTGGCGGCCTTGACGCATCTCTGGTGGACGGAGGAGGGCCCGGCCGACGACCCGTATGCGCTCGACCGGGACCAACTACGGGAACAACGCGAGCGGGTGCTCGACCTCGCCACGCTCATCGTCTGCGCGCACGGGCCCGCCTTCCGGCCCAGTCCGTCCACGCCCCGCTGAGCCGATCGGTCAGGAGGCCCCGCGGATCGTCGTCCGCCGTCGGCGGTAGTCGTCGATGGGCCGGCTGGTCACTCCGCCGAGCCGCAGCGACACGATCCTTCCCGCGGCGTCACGCTCGAGGGGGACGAGTTCACCGGCCGGCCCGAAGCTCGGCTGGGCGGCCACCCGCAGGGTCGTCGCGTCCACCACCTCCAACTCCTCGACCGTCGGCAGGGGATCGGTCGCCGTCGGCCGGACCAGCACCAGCCGACCACCCAGATCGGCGACGTCCACGACACCCCAGAGGCTGGCGAAGCGGCCGGTGAGCGAGTCCAGCGGCGGCGGGTCCGCCGGTGGTGGCGCCACCTCCGCGCGCGGCTTCAGCGCGACGTCGATCAGCTTCACCAGCCCGACCGCGAGGTCTTCGGCCGGCCCGTCGATCGCGTTCGTGAGGACGCTGACGACCAGCTTCCCGACCGGGTCGATCAGGGTGAGCGTGATGTGGCCGGGATACCCGCCGCTGTGCCCGACGAGGTTCCGGTCGCCCACGGTCCACAGCCCCATGCCGACCCCGTACCGCCCGACCTCGGTGCCGTAGGCGGTCACCACCGACTCCAGGCGCTGCATGATCCGCTTGCTGTCGTCGCTGAGCAGGCGGTCGTCGCCGAGGAAGTGGGCCGCGCCGTACTCGGCCAGGTCCTCCGCGGTGGAGTAGAAGCCCGTGGCGGCCGCCATCGCGCGGGTGTCGACGTGCCCGAGCGTCTCTCGCGTGGTCTCGCCGAACAGCAGGCCGGCGTGGCCGGCCGCGTACTCGCCGGCGCGCGCCGGGTCGTACTCCGCGCCGGTGGCCTGCAGCCCGAGCGGCATCAGGACGGCGGTCCGCGCGTGGTCGGCATACGAGGTGCCCGTGACGGCCTCGATGGCCAGCCCCACCAGCGAATAACCGATGTTCGAGTACTTGAAGTGCTCGTTGCGGGCGTGCACCCGCCCCGCGCGCAGCACCGCGGCGAGGAGTGCGTCCCGGTCGGGGAAGGGTTCCTCCATCGTCCAGAAGTCCGCGGCCTCGCCGTCGCGGAGGACGCCGGACTGATGCCCCAGCAGCTCCCGCACCGTCACCGCGGCGACGGGGGAGCCGGTCAGCTCGGGCACGTGGTCGGCGATCGGGTCGTCGAGGCGCATGCGCCCGGCCTCGACCAGCTGCAGGACCGCCGTCGCGGTGAAGGTCTTGGAGTGCGAGGCGATCCGGAAGAGGTGGCCCGTGGTGAGCGGCGCCCCGGTCGACGCATCGGCGACCCCGATCGCGGCGGAGAGCACCAGCTCGTCCTCGGTCCGGATCGCCACCTGGACTCCCGGGACCCGGCGGTGCGCGGCCTGGAACTCCACCCAGGAGCGCAGGTACGGGGCGGCGGCACGGATCGTCTCGGTCGTCGTCACGGGCGCAAGGGTAGGAAGTCGGGAGAGCGCCGCCGTCCTGGCCCGTTCCCCGTCGGGGGCCCGCTCTTCTTCGGCCTCCCGTCCGCGGAGGCCCTCGAGGCGGCCGAGCGGGGTGAACTCGTCCTGGGTGGCTGCCTGATGGACGCGGAACCCGTGCCGCGCTGGGGCTGCCCCAGGTGCGGCAGTCCCCTCCTGTGCGAGAGCCCGTCGGGGCGTGGGCGCGTTCCGGACCTCGTCGCCGCCACGCGCTCCGACGCACCCCGGCGAACGTGACAGCGGCCCCCACCTCGGTCGAGGTGGGGGCCGCCGTCGGTCGCGGAACTCAGCCCTGGCGCAGCGAGGTGGTGTCCACCCGCCCGAAGGCGTCGACGGTCATCTCGGTGACGTGCGCCGAGTGCACCGACTGCGTCACGTCGAAGAACAGCGGGATGATCGGCATGTCCTCGAGCAGCACGTCCTCGGCGTCGTTGTAGAAGCCGATGGCCTCGTCGCTGCTGCTGGCGGCGTCGCCCTGAGCGACCAGCGCGTCGAACCGCGGGTTGCTGTAGAAGGACGTGTTCGAGCCGGCCGGCGGCTGCGACTGCGTCGAGTACAGCGGCTCCAGGAAGTTCTGCGGGCTCGGGTAGTCCATCGACCAGCCCATGCGGAACGGACCGGTCATGCCCTTGTCGAACATCAACGGGCCGTACTCCGGCGGGGCGAGGTCACCGCGCAGGACGTAGTCGACGCCGAGATTCGCGCGCAGCTGGTTGCCCACCGCCTCGACCCACGCGTCGTTGCCGCCCCCGGAGTTGAACCACAGCTCGATCGGCTTGGTGCGGTCGAACCCGGCCTGGTCCAGCAGTGCCTTGGCCCGGGCGACGTCCAGCTCGCAGTACTGGCAGGCGCCGTCCCGGTGCCCGTCCACCACGGGCGGGACGACGGAGTCGGCCGGCTCGCGCGTGCCGGAGAAGATCTGCTCGGCGATGGTCTGACGGTCGATGGCCATCGACAGCGCCTGGCGCACCCGCGGGTCGGCGTACCGCGGGTCGTACAGCGGCAGTGCGAGGAACGTGAAGCCCGACGCCGGGGTCTCGACGTACCGGCCGTCGAAGTCCGCTTTCGCGGTACCGCTGGCGTCGGCCGGGATCCTCGGGACGACGTCCAGGTTGCCGGCCAGCGCGTCGGTGTAGGCGGTGTCGGTGTCGGTGTAGACGCGGAACTCGACCGCGTCGACCGACGGTGCGTGGTCGCCCGCGTAGCCGTCGTAGGCCCGCACCGTGATGCCCTTGTCCGGGCTGAACGTGCCGTCGGCCTCGAACGGACCGTTGCCGATCGGCTTCTGGCCGAAGGCCTTCGGGTCGTCGTAGAAGGCCTTCGGGAGGGGGTAGAACGGGTTGTAGCCCAGGGTCACCGGGAACTGCGCGAACGGCGCCGTCAGGGTGACGGTGAACGTCGCGTCGTCCAGCACCTTGAGGCCGCTCATCTCGGTGGCGGCGGGCTTGCCGGCGGGCTCACCATTCGCGTCCACCGGGGCCTGCAGGTCGCCGTAGCCCTCGATGTTCGCGAAGTAGTACGAGCCGCTCTGCGCGTTCGGGCTGTAGGCGGTGTAGTTCCAGGCGTCGACGAACGACGCCGCGGTGACGGGTGTGCCGTCGTGGAAGGTCCAGCCGTCGCGGAGGCGCACGGTCCACGTGACCTTGTCCTCGGACTCGATGGACTTGGCCACGCCGGTGTGCTCGACCTCGCCGTCCGGGCCGTACTCGACCAGCCCGGTCCACAGCGACTCGATGACCTGGGTGCCGTACTCCTCGGTCGTGTTGCCCGGGACCAGCGGGTTCACCGGCTCGCCGATCGCGATGCTGACCGGCTCGCGGGGGGTCGCCTCCTCGGTGGCCGCACCGTTGCAGGCGCTCAGCAGCACGACGCCGGCGAGCGCAGCGCCGACCACGCGGAGGGGACGGGTGTTGAGTGTCATCGTTGCCTTTCCCGCGCCGACTCTTGCCGTGGGCACGGACCACATGGATCGGCGCGGCCGCGGAGGCAGCCGGACTCACCGGTATCCACAGGGACAATCGGCGTCCCCAGGGGCGGACTGGACCGTGATGTCGGTCATGGCCGCCCGGCACGCCGCGCGCTCCGCGCACCCGCGACCGGGTCGGAGCGGCGAGTAGGCGCCGCGCGGGACGTCCCAGTCGCCGGGCAGCGCACCGGTTCCCCCGCAGCCGCCGGCCCGGAAACCTGGGCAAACCTTCGGGCACCGACGGCCCGGGGCCGACGTGGAGGAGGCAGACGTGCAACGTGCCACGCGTGCAGTCGCACTGGGGGGCGCCGTCCTGGCGTCCCTCGTCCTGATCCAGGGATCGGTCGCCAGCGCCGATCCCGCCGCCGGCTCCGGCGCCGGCGGTGAGCGCACGGTCCGGTTCGACGTCCAGTTCAGCCCGTTCCAGCTCACCGACCTGGGCGCGCCGGGCCTGTCGGCGGGCGACGAGATCGTCTTCCACGACACCCTGTCCCAGCACGGGAAGCAGGTCGGCGACGAGGTCGGCAGCTGCGTCGTCGTGGACCCCGCGGGGCTGTCCAACTGCACGGGCGTCATCCGGCTCGGCGAGGACACCATCTCCTTCGCGTTCGTCAACGCACCCCCGCCGCGGAAGGTCCTGGCCGTCACCGGCGGCTCGGGCGCCTACCGGACGGTCCGCGGGGACGGCGTCCTGCTGGAGAACGGGGACGCCGCCAACACCGGAACCCTGACCCTCCGCCTGACCCGGTGAACGACCGCCCGGGACGACACCGCGTCCCGGGCGCTCAGCCGGGGCCGAGCAGCGCCTCGATCGCGGCGATCGCCTGGCCGTTGTCCCGGAACAGGATGCCGGTCATGCCGATCGACTCCGCTCCCTCGACGGCGGCCTGCCGGTCGTCGAGGAACACCGCCTCCTCGGGTGCCACCTCGAGTCGTCGGCAGACCAGGGCGTAGATCGCCGGATCGGGCTTCGCCATGCCCACCTCGTGCGAGTACACGATGACCTCGGTCAGGTCCTCGAACCCGTAGCGCTCCTGCTCGCGCTCCCGGGCACCCACGAAACTGTTGCTCACGATCCCGGTCCGGCAGCGACGGCGCAGGCCGCCGAACCACTCGATCAGCTCGGTGTTCGGCGAGCCCAGGTACTCGTCCCAGAACCCGGTCATGAAGGCGTCGAGGTCGGCGGGGGAGAGGCCGAGTCGCTCGGCGAAGGCGGCCTCCACCTGCGCCTCGGTGAGCGTGCCGAGGCGGCCGCCTTGCCAGACGTCGTCCATCGTGCGGTGCAGCCCGTCCGGCTCGAGGCCGAGCGCCGCCTCCCACTGCTCCACGTGCCCGGTGGACGGCGTCCACTCGAGCACGCCGCCGATGTCCAGGACGACCGCCTTGATCACCTGCCGGAGCGTACGGAGGGGACGGCGCACGCCGGCGGACCCCTCGTTCCGGTGATGGAGCTGCGAGGACGCGGAAGGACCACCACACTCTCGATCATGTCCGTCCGCGCAGGTGCAGGAGGCTCGGTGGTCGGCGGCGCCGCAGATCCGGCGACGGCCGATCGGCCGGGACCGTCGACCCGGTTCCTCGTCATCGTCGGGGTCGCGTGCCTGGTCGGTCTGATCGCGGTGATCGCCTGGGTCCTCGTCGACGACCTGCGGCCGACCGGGTGGGACGCGACCCTGCACGGGGCCGGCCTGCACCACCGGGCGGCGGCGCTGACGACCGTGACGGTGGCGGTGTCGGCGACCTCGGAGTACCTCGCCTACGTGGCGGCCGCCGTGGGAGCGATGCTCGTGCTGCGCCCGCGACCGTGGTGGTTCGGGGCAGTGGTGGGCCTGCTGCTCATGGCGGTGGAGCAGGGCGTGCGGGTCGCCATCGCCGCCCTGGTCGGCAGGAGCCGTCCACCCGAGGGCGACTGGGAGATGCATGCCGCCGGGTTCTCGATGCCCTCCGGCCACACCGCGACCGCGACCTTCGCGGCCGGTCTGCTGTCCCTCGGCCTGGTCTACAGCGTCCGGGCCGCCTGGCGGTTCGCCGTCATGGCGGCGCTCGCGCTGTGGGCACTCGTCGACGGCGTCGGCCGGGTGTACCTGGGCGTCCACTGGCCCACCGACGTGGTCGCCGGATGGCTGCTGGGCGTGCTGTTCACGGTGCTCGCCGCGGCGTTGCTGGCCCGCATGCGACGGCCGCTCAGGACGTGAGCACCCGGTCGATCACCAGCTGCGAACCGGCGGTGATGGCCGGGTTGGTGTGCCGGTAGTAGGGCAGCGCGATCAGCGCCACCGACAGCGCCCAGCCGCGTCCCCGCTCCCACGTGGCGTCGTCCACCCCGAGCGCGGCGCGGTAGACCTCGCGGACCCGCGCGGGGAAGAGGTTCCAGGCGGGGAGCAGGTCGACCGCCGGGTCGCCGACGTTCAGCGCGCCGAAGTCGATCACCGCGCTGAGCCGGCCCTCCTCGACGAGCAGGTTCCCCGGTGTCAGGTCGCCGTGCACCCAGACCGGCCTGCCGTGCCACTCCGGTGCCGCGAGCGCGGCCTCCCACGCATCGGTGACGGCGCCGCGATCGACGGAGCCGGCGAGCGCGTCGATCGCCGCGCGGGTGGCCGCGTCCCGGAGCGCCAGGGGCACGCCGCGCGACGAGCCCGCCGGATCGAGCGGCCGGGGGGCCTCGATGCGGTGCAATGCGGTGACGAAGCCGGCGAGGTCGGTGGCCGTCTCCGCGAGGTTCCGCAGCCGGCCGCCCGCGGCGTCCTCGCCCGGCAACCAGCGGTACACCGACCACGGCCAGGGATATCCCTCGCCCGGCCGCCCCGCCCCGAGGGGCGCGGGAACGGCGAGCGGTAGCTGCCCAGCGAGCAGGGGCAGCCAGCGATGCTCCTTCGCGACGTCGTCGACCGCCCAGTCGATGCGCGGCAGCCGGACCGCCAGGTCCGCACCCAGTCGGTACAGGGCGTTGTCCGTGCCGGCCGACGGGACCGGCCGGACGGGCAGGCTCGCCCACTGCGGGAACTGCGCCGCGAGCAGGCGGCGGACGAGCCGCGGGTCGGTGTCGACCTCGTCCGCGTGCATGCGCGAGCTCACGGACCACCTCCCACCCGGACCGCTCCTCACTGTGAGTGATGAGCGAGATCACAGAACAATCACGCCGGAGCATCTCCTGTCACCGGCCCGCGGCGCCGATGACACAGATGGTCATCGCACGATCTCCGGCGCCGCTCAGGAACGAGGGTTCCGATCCGGTGCGCACCCGCCCATCGGCCGGTGGCCACGCCCCTGACGTCGCACCGAACGGAATCCAGCTCCACCATGACCGCCGCCCTCGGCTTCCTCGCGGCCGCCCTCAGCATCTCCGTCGTCTGGCCCCAGGTCTGGCGCTCGTGCCGCCAGGGCCGCACCCGCGGCCTCTCGCCGACCGGCACCTGGCTCGCTGTGGGCCTGAACCTCTGCTGGCTGACCTTCGGCGTCCTCACCGGTGATCCTGCCCAGATCGCGACGCACACGGTCGTGGGCGCCGGGAACACGGCGGTGCTCGTCGCCCTGCTCGTCACGCAACCCCACCTGCGGTCGGGGCGGGCGCTGCTGCGGACGGCGACCGGAGCCCTGGGCCTGGCCGCGCTCGCGGCCGGAAGCCTGGCCGCGGTCCTGCTGCACGGTGCACCGCCCACCGTCGTGGGTGCGACGCTCGGCTCGATCGTCTCCCTCGTCGGTGCGGCCGCAGCGCTGCCCCAGCCGCTGACCCTGCTGACCGACCGCGACCTGGACCTGTCGGGGCTGTCGCCGGCCCGGTGGCAACTGGGCGCCGGATCGGCCGCCTCGTGGGTGGGCTACGGGTGGATGGAGCACCAGCCGACCGTCTGGCTCTCGGCCGGGTTCGGCCTGCTCTGCGCCGTCGTCGTCTGCGCGATCCTGCGGGCCCGGCGGACGACGGA